>ENA-ORCO01000227-ORCO01000227.1-marine-metagenome-genome-assembly--contig:-NODE-227-length-36988-cov-3.807862_pt1 | contig 36988 bp, 36 predicted proteins | sample MGYA00248633_ERZ508508 | MGnify/ENA primary metagenome ERZ508508 (study PRJEB26179, sample SAMN06268845) | marine metagenome | isolation source: A23 P1 aerobic enrichment on pine of planktonic cells taken...
GCTGGGAGCGGGTGCGCGAGGCCGGTGCCAGGGTGCGGGCGGTTCTGCTGGCCTCGGCTGCGGAGGTCTGGCAGGAGCCGGTTGCGTCACTGACCACCGGAGACGGCCATGTGCTGCACCCGGACGGTACCCAGCGGATAGCCTATAAGGACCTGCTGGCACTGGCGGCACGCCAGAGCATGCCCGAACAGGTCACACTGCGTCGCCCGGAAGACTTCCGCTACATTGGTAAACACAACCGTCGCCTGGATGCCCTGGCCAAGGTCACGGGCCAGGCCCGCTTCGGTATTGATGTGGAGCTGGAGGGGATGCGCTATGCGGTGGTGGCACGGCCACCGGCCATCGGCGCGCGTCTTGTGGCCTTTGACGATTCCAGGGCACGGGGGCTGCCCGGTGTGATCGATGTGCTGGCCATTGAGCGTGGCGTTGCCGTGGTGGCGGAAAGCTACTGGCAGGCCATGAAGGCGCGGGGTGAGCTGAGCATTGAGTGGGACGAGTCCGATGCGGTGAAGGTTACCCAGAATTCGGTCTTCCGCCAGTATCGTCAGGCGGCGGATGACAGCGCCGGTGATACCGAGCGCAGTGAGGGCGATGCCGCCGGTGTGCTTGAGAACGCGGATGAGGTGCTGGAGGCCGAATACGAGGCGCCTTTCCTGGCGCATGCCACCATGGAGCCCCAGAACGCCACCGCCATGGTCACGGACCGGGGGCTGGAGGTCTGGGCACCCACCCAGGGGCCCGATCTGGCACGGATTGCGGCGGCACGCACCAGTGGCTATTCCCCGGGTGAGATCAGGGTGCACACCACCTTTTTGGGCGGTGGTTTCGGTCGGCGCCTGACCCAGGAGTATGTGGAAGAGGTGGCGGAGATCGCCAGCCACAGAAAGGAACCCATCAAGCTGGTGTGGTCCCGTGAGGACGACATCCGCCATGACGTCTTCCGCCCGGCTATGCTGCACCGCTTTCGTGGCGCTCTGGCTGACGGGCGCGTCACGGCCTGGGATCACCAGATCACGGGCCCGCTCATCTTCGACTGGTTCGCCCGCAACGCGGCCGCCGCCCAGTACCCCTGGGCACCACGCATGTTCTACAACACCCTGGCGTCGGTGGGGCGAATGACCGAGGATACCTTCCTCACCCCCAAGGACCATTCCGCCATTGAGGGCGCTGTGGATGTGCCCTATGCCGTCCCGGACCTCTGGGTGCGCCATACCCACTCCGATGCCGGGGTGCCGGTCAGCTACTGGCGCTCCGTTGGCCATTCCCACAATGGCTTCGCGGTGGAGACCTTTATGGATGAGCTGGCCCAACGGGCCGGCGAGGATCCGGTAGCGTTCCGCCTGCGTCATCTGGAGGACAGCCCCCGGCACCGTGCGGTGCTGGAGCGGGCGGCGGAAGCCGCTGGCTGGGGCGGATCCCTTCCCGAGGGCAGGGCGCGGGGTGTGGCCCTGCACCGCAGCTTCGGCACTTTCGTGGCGCAGGTGGTGGAGGCCAGTATTGAAGACGGCGCTATCCGTGTTCACCGGGTGACCTGTGCCGCGGACTGTGGTCGCATGGTGAATCCGGATATTGTGCGCATGCAGATGGAAGGCGGCATTCTGTTCGGCCTCACGGCAGCCCTCTATGGCGAGGTGGACTGGGATGAGAACGGCCGCCTGCAGCAGAGCAACTTCCACGACTACACACTGATGCGCCACGACGAGACACCGGAACTCAGCATTATCCTGGTGGAGAACGGGGAAGATCCGCAGGGCGTGGGTGAACCCGGAACACCGCCGGCAATTCCGGCCCTGGGCAACGCTCTGTTTGCACTCACTGGTGAACGCCAGCGGCGTACTCCCTTCCAGGCAGGGAGCGCCGATGCCTGAAGCGAATCAGGATCCGGCTTTTTCGGTCATAGAGCATGTCAGCCGCTGGCTGGCCCGCGGCGAGCGGGCCTGGCTGTGCACCGTTCTGCGCACCTGGGGATCCTCGCCGCGCCCACCGGGCTCCATGCTGGCGGTCAACGCCGCCGGTGAGTGGTCGGGCTCGGTCTCCGGGGGCTGCTTGGAGGAATCCCTGATCCGGGAGGTAGTGGAAGGGGGGGAACCGCTTTCCACAGCCCCCAGGCTGGTGGACCACGGCGTAACCGAAGAGGAGCAGGAGCGCTGGCGGCTGCCCTGCGGCGGCCGCATGCGGCTGGTGGTGGAGGTTCTGGATCCGGATCGCCATGCCGGCCCGGTCGCCCGGGTGCTGGATGATCTGGCCGAGCGCCGGGCGGTGACCCGGCGTGTGAACTGGGCCAGCGGCGACTGGCAGTTCGCCGGTGCCTCGGTGCCTGAGCGCGTTGAGGAGCATGAACAGGAGTTCCTGCACACCATTGGTCCAAGCTCGCGCATGCTGATGATCGGGGCCGGGGAAGTGGCTCGCTACGTCGGCCGCATGGCCCTGATGAATGGTTTCAGTGTCGCGCTCTGCGAACCACGCCCGCTGTTTCTGGAAGGCTGGGAGGAACCGGGTATCGAGTGCCATGCCTGCCTGCCGGACGATCTTATCCAGCGTGACTTCAATGATGCGCATTGCGCGATTCTGGCGCTTGGGCATGACCCACGCATTGACGACATGGGCCTGCTGGCCGCCCTGGAGAGCAATGCGTTCTATATCGGCGCCATGGGGTCACAGCGCACCGCCGCCCAGCGGCGGGAGCGCCTGTATGAGCTGGGCGTGACGGACTCCCGCATGGGGCGTATCCATGCGCCCATTGGCTTCAGTATCGGCAGCAAGGCGCCGCCGGAGATCGCCGTGGCGACCATGGCGCAGGTTCTGGCCGAGCGCTACCGGCTGCTCCACCGGGTCAGCCGGTATGACGTTTAGGCCGCTGGCCCGCGTTCTCCTGCCGGTCCTGTTGCCCCTGGTCCTGGCGGGCTGCTGGTCGGGTGGGGAGAATGATGCCCGTGCGGAGGCCTATGTTGACGCCCTTGCCGGGGCTTTCGGTGTGGCGCCCGAACCTTCCCGCATCCCCACGGTCGAGCCCCTGCCGCGCCCCCGTGAACGCCGGCTGGAACTGCCGGAACTGGACATGGGGCTGGTGGATTTCCTGTCCCTCTACGGCTGTGAACTGCAGGTGGTGATCGGTGAGCGGACCAGTGTTCTGGGGCGTGTGGCGCATCCGGGTACACGCATGGAATACCACCTGCGCTTTCTTGCCGCCGTGGAGGCGTGCCTGCCCAAGGTCGACAGCGAATCCCGAACCAAGGCCCTGAAGAAAGCGTACGATGCGCGGGCGGAATCACTCCCGCTGGCACTGTGGAACGGCGTCTGGGGCAGCGATGAGATGGCGCGGCTGGTCAGCCGTTCCGGCGGCCGCGTGCCGGCGTCTTTGCCGGAAGAGTCGCTGGATCAGCTCATTGAGAGTCTCTATGGGGCTGCTGCGATGCTGGCGTCCGCGCAGCCGGGCAGGGTGCCTGAAGGGCTGGCGGCCATGACGGAGCACTATCGCCAGTGGCGCAGGGAGCCGCGCTTCGGGCAGCTGCTGCGCAGTGCCGAGGCCCTGCAGGCCCGTCTTGGCGACAGTGCCGGTATCCTGGATCGTGCCCTGGCTTCGGTGCAGGGCTGCCCCACGGACGCGGGGGCGGTGGCGCTCTACCGTAAGCATTATCTGGATCGTCTGGTGCCCCGTATCCGGCAGGTGCAGGGATACGGTCGCCGCATGGCCCGGGCCCTGGAAGCGCTGGTAGAGGCTACCGGCGCGTCGCCGCCGGACGCCATGATGCCCTTCATCAACCGGAACCTCCGTATTCGGCGCTCAGACAGTGTCTGGCAAGACCTCGACCAGGCGGTGGCACGCCACGCCGCTGCCTGGAACCGCCTACTCGAACGCTGTGACTGATCCCATGCCCGTAGTGTGAGCCGGTCGCTTTTGCCGCTTCCCGCATCCTGTTAAAACCGCCGCTGAACCTTCATGGAACAGGATGAACACCATGGAATCGCCTGCCAGGGCCGCACTGCTGGTAGCCGTGACGCTGGGGCTGAGCGGCTGCTTTGAGAGCCAGAGAGATGAAACCTTCAATGATACCGTCGTCGGTGATGACGTGGATGTCCGTGTGCTTCATGCCGTGACGGATGCGCCCTCCCTCCGCCTGGAAGCGGGTGGTGAGGTGCGGGCGGAGACACTGGACTACGGAAAGGTCGCTACCTTCAGCCTGCCGGCCAATCACCACCGTTTCGAGGCGGCGGGCTATACCGGCAGGGAAGCGCCTGAGCCCCTTCTGGACAACCTTGAGGGCAACCTTACCGAGGGCATGCGCCACGACCTGCTGCTGGCGGGTTCCCTGGCCGATGACAGTGCCCGCGCGATCCTGCTTGAGCAGGATGACGAGCCCTTTGATCCCGAGGACCAAGAGGACGAAGAAGACAACGGGGAAGACGACGGTGAGGCGGGTTCAGACGAGGATGAGCCGGACAGGGATGTGCGGTTCCGGGCGGCCCACCTTGCCCCCGATACCGGGGCTGTTGATCTGTATCTGGGCGGTGATACCTCGGGCAGCCCGGATGCGACCCTGTCGTACGGTAACGCCAGCGAGGCCATCCGGGTTCAGTCGGGCGTGTACCGCGTTCAGATCACCTGGGCCGGGGAAAGCGATGCCATCTATGACAGTGACTCGGTTCTAGGCTGGGATACCGGGGATGATCTGCTGCTGGCGGTGGCGCCTGCTACCGGCGTTCAGGGGGAGGGTGACAGTGACCTGTCGCTGATTGAGGTTGACGGGGAGCAGAGTCGGCGGATTCCGGATAAGCGGCAGCGGGCTGAACTTGCCCTTGTTAATGCCTCGGGAAACAGCGTGGACTTTGCGGCACAGGACGGCACTTTTTCCCGGACCGACATAGCTTCAATTGGACAGGAGCCCGATGGCGGCGGTTATATTCCTGATATTGCAGCGAGGAACTACAGCGTTGATTTTGAAGTAGGTAATGGCGCTTGTGATTACTGCTATGGCATCGGCTTGAAGCAGGGCAATGCGGGAACGCTGGTGCTCAGAGAGCTGCCTACGGATTCGGCCGAATCAGCAACTGCTTCCTTTCTGACCAATGATGCCCGACCGGTTGCAACGAATGCACGTGTGCGCATCGATAATGCGGCTTCTGAGCGGCAGGAAGCTCTGGATGTTTACCTGATTGAGTCTGGGTGTGGTGCAACCAACTCTCTGCCGGAGGAAGGGGTGATCCCTGAACCCATCGTCAGCGGTCTGCGCTACCCGAATCGAAGTCCAATGCTTCCGGTGCCTGAAGCGCCTGAAGACGGGTACCAGCTGGTCGTGACAACGCACGGGAATCCGGATAACGAGCTTTTGTGTGAGTCCGTCGATCCAGAGATTCGGGGGATCCATGAACTCATTCTGGCACAGGAACCTGAATCGGACGGAGGCGACAATCCCCTGAAACTGATCCGGGTTGGGGATGTCAGGTAGCCTGCCACGGCTTCTTCGGGGTGTCATAGACCAGGAGGCGCCCCGTACCTGGACTGACGTCCCCCCAGGACCCTCCTTCAAATGCCATCCGGAAGACCGCGCAGGTGGGGAGGTTGTCGGTGTGCGGGCCAGCCAGCAGGTTGGCAAGGTCCGTCAGGTCCGGGTTGTGGCCGACCAGCCAGACCTCCCGTGCCCGATCCGGCAGGTTCCGGATGGCGTCGAGCAGTCGGTGGGTATCCGCCAGATAGAGGCTGCGTTCGAAGCGGATGTCCGCCTCCGGAAAGCCCGTGCCCTGGGCCAGTACCAGCGCCGTCTCCCGGGCCCGCCGCGCGCTGCTGGCAATGAAACGGTCCGGGTATTCGCCGCGTGCGGCCATGCGCCGTGCCATCTCCGGTGCGTCCCGCTCGCCCCGTTCATTCAGGGGGCGGTCAAAGTCGCTGAGGCTGGGGTCGTCCCAGCCGGACTTGGCGTGGCGTATCAGCGTCAGTATCCGTTCTTCGCTCATGTTCCAGCACTCCCGGGACGGCGCCTCAGTGCGCCGATGATTCTGTAGGCCAGGAGAGCCGCCAGAATCGACGCGCTGAGGAACGTGGGCCATTCAAGCACCTTCTGCACCATGGCCTGATGGATGACGCCACCGATGGCAGCGGCATAGATCAGCCTGTGCAGACGCAGCCAGTGTAACAGGCCCATCCATTCCCGTGCCCGCCGGAACGAGGTCAGAGCCAGGGGGGCCAGCAGTAACAGGCACAGGAGCCCGAGCTGCAGGTGGCGCTGTTCTGCCAGTTCCGAACGGATCAATGCCGCATCGCCGCCCATGTCCAGAAAGCTCCAGGCCAACGCATGCAGCACCAGATAGGCAAAGGCCCAGAGTCCGGCCTGGCGCCGCAGGACCAGCGGCAGGTAGCTGCCCGTGAGCCGGCTCAGCGGTGACAGGGTCAGGGTCAGAAGAAGGGCGCCCAGGCCGAGGTTGCCCAGCCAGTGGATCAGCGCCTCCGAAGCTATGAAACCCAGCTGCCCGGTTTCCCAAGCCCAGGCCAGTGCCGCCAGCGGCACCGTGCCCGCTACCAGTCCTGTCAGCTTCAGGATGCCAGTAAGCTGTGGCATCAGAAGTGTTTCTCCAGATCCATCCCCTTGTAGAGGTCCGCCACTTCCGATTCGTAACCGTTGAACATCAGTGTCCTGCGCCGCCCGGTCTCGCCAACCCGGCGCTCCGTGGCCTGGTGCCAGCGTGGGTGCTTCACGTTCGGGTTCACGTTGGCGTAGAAGCCGTACTCCTCCGGCTGAACCGCCTGCCAGCTGCTGGTGGGCTGCTCCTTCTGGAGCCGGATGCGGACCACTGATTTGATGCTCTTGAAACCGTATTTCCATGGCACGACCAGGCGGATGGGCGCGCCGTTCTCCTTGGGAAGAGGGTCGTCATAGAGGCCCACCGCCATGAGCGTGAGCGGGTGCATGGCCTCATCCAGTCGCAGCCCCTCGCGGTAGGGCCAGTCGAGCAGGTCCTTCTTCTGTCCCGGCATCTGCTCCGGGTCATGGAGTGTCTCGAAGACCACAAAGCGTGCTTCGGAAGTGGGCTGCACCGCCTTCAGCAATTGCCGTAGCTCAAAGCCGATCCAGGGAATGACCATGGACCAGGCTTCCACGCACCGCAGGCGGTAGATGCGCTCTTCCAGCTGGAAGCGGTTGATCAGGTCCTCCAAGGCAAAGGTTCCGGGGTTGTCGACCAGGCCGTCCACGCGCACCGACCAGGGGTCGGTCTGGAGCTGGTGGGCATGCTCGCGTGGGTCGTCCTTGTCGGTGCCGAATTCATAGAAGTTGCTGTAACCGCGTATGGCGTCCAGGGGCGTGGGGGAGAGGTCCTGCCCGAAACCCGTCTCTGTGACGTCTCCGAGTTCCCGCGCCAGAAGCGCGGGGCTTGTGCCAATACCGCCCAGAACCGCTCCGGCGGCCATGCCTTTCATCAGTGAACGGCGCTGCTCAAACACGTGCCTGGGCGTGATCTCGGAGCTGGGAGGGCGTGGATAACGGTACATAACTGTTGACTTAAATCATGGTTAATTTTCGGGGTTGCGGGTTTGAATGGAACCGTCTCAAAAGTGACAGATCCGGAGGGATCATGCAAAAGATAACAGGACGCATTCTCGGCCTTGCAGCCCTGCTGGGCTGCCTGACACTGACGGCACCTGCAGTGGCCGGTGACGGTTACGGTGACTACCGCGACCGCTTCGAGCCGCTGCCGGCGCTGCCTCCGATCCCGGAGGACAACTCACTGACGCCGGAGAAGGTGAAGCTGGGCAAGATGCTCTTCTTCGAGCCCCGGATCTCATCCAGTGGCGTGATCAGCTGCGCCACCTGCCATAACCCCGCGCTGGGCTGGACGGACCGTATTCCGAGGGCCACAGGGCACCAGGGGCAGGTGGGTAAGCGCAATACGCCCACGGTGCTGAATTCCGGCTTCCTGGACGCCCAGTTCTGGGACGGCCGGGCCGAGGATCTGGAAGAACAGGCTCTGGGCCCCATCGAGGCCGATGTGGAGATGGCCATGGACCTTGATGAGGCCATTGACCGACTGGAGAGCTTCGATGTCTACCGTACGCTTTTCAATCAGTCGTTCAGCGGTGACAACCCCATCAACAAGGAGAATGTGGCCAAGGCCATAGCCACGTTTGAGCGGACCCTTAATACGCCCAACTCCCGTTTTGACCGTTATCTGAGGGGCGACCTTCAGGCACTCAATGAAAAGGAGAAAAAGGGCATGAAGGCGTTTGTTGATACCGGATGCATCGCCTGCCATCGGGGACCGGCCCTCACGGACAGCAATTACCACCGTTTCGAGGTGCCTGGTTCCACGGATCAAGGCCGCTTTGTGGTCACCGGTAACGAGTCGGACAAATTCAAGTTCAAGACGCCGACACTGCGCAACGTCGCGGTGACCTATCCCTACTTCAACAATGGCAGCGTTGAGGAGCTGGACAAGGCGATTCAGCTGATGGCGGACCAGATGCTCAACCGTGAACTGTCGGATGAGAAGGTGGCCCAGATCGAAGCCTTCCTGCACACGCTGACCGGTGAGATGCCCGAAGTCAGCTTTCCCGCCCTTCCCTGAGGGACACTGTGCCGGAGCAGCTTCTGCTCCGGCCTATTTGGCAAGCCGCTGTCACTTGCGGTTCTTGGTCATCCGGAAGACCAGTTCCGGTGATATCCGCTTGAGCCACAGCGCCATCATTTCCTTGCCTTCGCCCACCGGTATTTCGCGCTTGCCCCGGCCCAGGCCATTGATGATGACTTCCGCGGCCTTGTCGGAATCCATGCCGCCGGCGTTGTCCTCGTCCGCCTGACCAAAGGCGCTGCCGTCCGCCGCCAGTGAGTTCTCCGCCACGGCGGTCGCCACGAATCCCGGCACGATGGTGGAAACCTGGATGCCTTCGTCTTCCACCTCGGCCCGCAGTGCATCGAAAAAGCCCATGACCGCGTGCTTGGCCGCGCAGTAGCCGGTGCGCAGACGTACGCCGACCTTGCCGGCCACACTGGAGGTGACCGCGATATGGCCCCGGCCGCGTTCCAGCATGTGGGGCAGGACGGCCTTGGTCAGGGCGATCTGGCCCATGACATCCACATCCATCAACCGCTGGTAGACGGCGAGGTCCGTCTCCTGGCAGAGCGAACGCTGGGAGACGCCAGCGTTGTTGATCAGCAGGTCGATCTGGCCGAAGTGCTCCAGAACCTGGCTGGTTTTGCCGGAGGCTGTTTCCAGTTCGGCGACATCCAGTGGCAGCACCATGATGGCGCTGCGGGGAAGGCCGGTTTCACTTTCACAGCGCCGGGCCACGCGTTCCAGCTCCTCCTCGCGCCTGGCGGAGAGAACCAGCCGCGCCTGCTGGCCGGCAAACGCCAGGGCCAGTGACTCGCCGATTCCCGATGAAGCCCCGGTGATCCAGACCACCTGATGCTTGAACATGCGTTGCTCCTGCTGGTTGGTTATTGGTGTTCAGCAGGGAGGAGTATGGATCAGTCCCGGGCGGGTTGCTACGTGACGTTCCGGCCTGTATACCAGAGTCTCACGGATATGCAGGGAGGTTACGGGCTCTGTGATGCTGGCAGTCGGTCTGGGCTTTCTCATTGCCGGCTCCCGGGTTCTGCTGACAGGCGCAACCAATATCGCGTTGGAATTGGGTCTTTCCGAGGCGCTGGTCGGGCTGACCGTGGTGGCGGTGGGCACCTCGCTGCCGGAGCTGACGGTCTCGGTCATGGCGGCAATCCGGCGTCACGCGGACGTGGCCATCGGCAACATCCTGGGCAGCAACATCTTCAACATTCTGGGTATTCTGGGGGTATCCGCACTGGTGCAGCCATTGCCACTGGCATCACGTATGGCGTGGTTCGATCAGTGGATCATGCTGGGTGCGGCGGTACTGCTGACGCTGTTCCTGGTCAGCGGACGGCGATTGAGTCGCCTGGAGGGGGTGGTTCTGTTGATGGGGTATGGCGCCTACGTGGCCGTAGGCGTCACCCTGTAGGAGCGCGCTCTGCGCGCGATGGGAAAGAATCGCGAGCGGGGCTCGCTCCTACACCGGAGCAGGTCCGGGTTTAACGACGGCGCGGGGGACCGTTACGGCCGGCGCCGGGGCGCCCACCGCCACCAGGGCGTCCACCACCACCGCGTTTCGGGGCCGGGCCGCTCTTCTGGACCGGCTCGAAACCGGCTTCCACGCCTGCGGGGATCTCCCGGCTGACCACCTTGCGGATGCTGTTGAACTGGCCCTTTTCCTGACCACTGACGAAGGACACGGCGGAGCCGCTTTCGCCACCACGGCCGGTGCGGCCGATCCGGTGCACATAGTCGTCCGGGTTGTCCGGCAGGTCGTAGTTGACCACGTATTCCAGCCGGTCGATGTCGATGCCACGGGCTGCCACGTCCGTGGCGATGAGGGCGCGAACGTTCTCGTGCTTGAATTCTTTCAGGGCCTTGTTGCGGGCACCCTGGCTCTTGTCACCATGGATTGCGGCGGAGCGGATACCGTCAGTCTCAAGCTGCTTGGCCAGTTGGTCCGCGCCGCGCTTGGTGCGGGTGAAGACCAGAACCGAACGCCAGTTCTGGGTGCCGATCAGGTGCGTCAGCAGTTCCCGCTTGCGGCCACCGTCGACCATATAGGCGCTCTGGTCGACCCTTTCGGCGGTGCCATTGCGTTCGCCGGTCTGGATCAGTTCCGGTTCGTTCATGAACTTCTGCGCCAGCTTCTGGATGGGTGCGGAGAAGGTGGCGGAGAACAGCATGGTCTGGCGGGCATCCGGCAGTGTGCGGGCGATTTTCTCGATCGCCGGCAGGAAGCCCATGTCCAGCATCCGGTCCGCTTCGTCCAGAACCAGCACTTCAATGTCGGACAGGTTCACGGTGCCGCGTTCCATGTGATCCATCAGGCGACCGGGTGTGGCCACGAGGATATCCATGCCGCTCTTGAGCTGACGGATCTGCGGGCCAATGCCAGCGCCACCGTAGATCGCGACGGAACGCAGGGGGAGATGGCGGCCATAGGTGCGCACGCTGTCTTCCACCTGAGCGGCGAGCTCACGGGTGGGGGTGAGCACCAGGGCACGCGGCCGGCCGCCCTGTGACTTGCCTTCGGAAAGCTTCTGCAGCAGCGGCAGTGTGAAAGCGGCGGTCTTGCCGGTGCCGGTCTGGGCACTGGCCATCAGGTCGCGACCAGCAAGGGCGGCCGGAATAGCCTGCTGCTGGATCTGGGTAGCCTGGTCATAACCCTGTTCCTTGATGGAACGGTTCAGTTCAGCCCGCAGGCCGAGGGAATCAAAGGACATTCAGTCTTTCCTGTTCAATACGCCAGAGCGGGTGTTGCCCGATGCCCCGTAAACAGGGAAGGGCAGATTGTCGGCTTGTCGGGAATGGCCCTGGCAATATGCAGTCCGCGATAAGCGTGCGGAGACCAACCGGCGAAACTGGGGTCGTCTGGACGACCGGGGAAGGCGGAGGGAACAACGCAGGGCGGTACCCTACCACGACCTCCGCTCAGTCGCCACCATTATTCTGTCTGCGGGTGAACTCATGCATGATCCCCAGGGTGGTCTCGCTGACGTGATGCTCCATGCCTTCGGCATCAATACGGGCCGTGGCGTCATCCACCCCCAGGCTTCGCAGGAACTGGAGGACCACACCGTGGCGCTTGCGGGATTCCTCGGCCATGGTGCGGCCGCGTTCAGTGAGGAAGATCGATCGGTAGGGCTCGTTGGTGACCAGCCCCTGATCGTTAAGCCGCCTGATCATACGGGCGACAGTGGCCTGGCGAACGCCCATGCGAGCCGCGATGTCCGTGGCCCTCGCCTCGCCGGCATGATCCAGTAGATCCCCGATGAGCTCGACGTAATCCTCGATCAGCTCGGTCTCATGGGCGTCTCTCACGGCAGCATACTGGCGTGCGTGCTGCTCGGGGGGTGGCAGGTTCGTGTCCTGTTCGGACGGGTCGGGGCCGTTGTCGGAGTAGGTTGGCATAGGGCCAGTCTAACCAACTCCCCGAGTCTCGACAATAGCCATGCTGCACAGTTTAGCCTTGGCTAAAAAAGTTTGCGGGAGTGTCAAAAGTTTTTGTAAACTACAAGGCATTACGCAACCCGATTGAAGGAGCATGAGGAATGGTGACGCAGGCGGTTCAGCGATGGATTGTTGCTCTCAGCTTCTCGGCGGTTCTCGTGATGGGCGCCTCCGGTGCGCGCGCCGCTGATGTTGTGACCACCACGGGGATGATCGCGGATGTGGCTGCCAACATCGCGGGTGAGTGCCTCAGCGTGGAACCCCTGATGGGGCCGGGGATTGACCCTCATCTCTATGAAGCGCGCCCCAGCGATATCCCGCTTCTGCGCAACGCGGATGCGATTCTCTACAACGGCTTCAATCTGGAGGGCCAGCTCGGTAAGGTTCTCGCCAGGATGGCTGAAAGCAGGCCTACTGTTGCGGTGGGACCTGAGTCGATGAAAGACGACGATCTGATCAAGGGGGCCGGGGGCTATGCAGTGGATCCCCACCTCTGGATGGATGCCTCGCTCTGGGCCCGGATCGTGCCCACGGTGGCGGACGTTCTGGTCAGGGTCGCCCCCGATTGTGAATCCGGCATCCGCTCGCGCGCCGCGAACTACCGGCAGCAGCTCCTGACGCTGGATGAGTGGGTGAGTGCCAGCGCAGCCAGCGTTCCGGAGCAGCAGCGTATCCTTGTCACCGCACACGATGCTTTCCGCTATTTTGGTCTGGGGTACGGTATTGAAGTGGTCGGCATCCAGGGCATCAGCACCGACAGTGAGGCGGCAATCGCGGATATCCGCTCGGTCGTGGACCGGGTCGTCAGCCGTAATGTGCCCGCTATCTTCGTGGAGAGCACCATCAGCCGCCGGACAGTAGAGACGGTGGTCGATGGCGCCAGGGACCGGGGGCACGACCTGACAATCGGTGGTGAGCTCTATTCCGATGCCATGGGCGCCCGCGGTACGCCGGAAGGGACGTACATCGGTATGATCCGGCACAATACCCGGACCATTGTTGAGTCCCTGGGTGGCTCAGTTGAGTCCTGGCCCGGGAGCCTGCCGTCCTTTGCGGGCAGCGGGCGCAGCAACGCGGCAGAATGAGACTGGAGTTGCCATGAAACGGGAGAAACGCCACGAACCGGACCTGGCGCTGCATATAGAGGACCTGACCGTTGCCTACGAGGGCAAGCCGGTTCTCTGGGACATTGATGTGAATATTCCCCCGGGGGTGATGGCGGCGGTCATCGGGCCCAACGGTGCCGGTAAGAGTACGCTGATCAAGACGGTACTCGGGCTGGTGAAGCCCACAGCCGGCCATATCTGCATCCATGGTTACCCACCGCGTCAGGCACTGAAGCGTGTGGCCTATGTGCCCCAGCGATCCTCGGTGGACTGGGACTTTCCAACCACCGTTGTCGATGTGGTCATGATGGGACGCTATGGCCATCTGGGCTGGTTCCGCTGGCCCGGGAGGCGTGAGCGCAGGCGCGCCATGGATGCGCTTTCAGCTGTTGGCATGGAGGCATTCGCCAAACGGCAGATCAACCAGCTTTCCGGCGGTCAGCAGCAACGGGTCTTTCTGGCACGGGCGATGGTGCAGGACGCGGATGTGCTGTTCCTGGACGAGCCCATGGCCGGCGTGGATGCCACGACCGAGAAGGCGGTCGTGGCGCTTCTGCAGGAGCTGCGGGATCAGGGCAAGACCATCATCGTGGTGCATCATGACCTTCAGACCGTGCGCGACTACTTCGACTGGCTGGTGATCCTGAACGTGCGGGTTGTCGCCCAGGGTCCGATCCCTGAGGTGTATACAGGTGAGAACCTGCGTAAGGCCTATGGCGGCCGTATCGCTCTCCTGGATCCGGATTCCTCTGGCGAGACACCGGATGCGGTGCCGAGGGAGGTTGTGAACTGATGCTGGAGCTGCTCGGCAACCATACGGTCCAGACCGTCACGCTGGGCGCGGTGTTGCTGGGGATGGTCAGCGGCCTACTGGGTTCCTTTGCCGTCCTGCGCCAGCAGAGCCTTCTGGGCGACACCCTGGCGCATGCCGCGTTGCCCGGTGTCTGTATCGGGTTCCTGATTGCCGGTACCCGTCATCTGGGCTGGATCATGGCCGGGGCGCTTGTCACCGCCGTGATCGCGGCTCTGTTCGTACAGGTGGTCACGCGCTACAGCCGGATCAAGATGGATGCAGGCCTGGGGGCGGCCCTGAGCGTTTCATTCGCGGTAGGCGTGGTGCTTCTGACCTACATCCAGGGCCATGCCAGTGCCTCCCAGGGTGGACTGGATTCCTTCCTGTTCGGGCAGGCCGCAGCCACACGCCCTTCCGACCTGTGGTTCATGGGCGGGGTCACCCTTGCCGCCATGGCACTGGTTGCCCTGATGTGGAAGCAGCTCAAACTGGTGACTTTTGATCCGCTGTTTGCGGGCTCCATCGGCTTGCGCGTTGGGGTTCTCGAGACGCTGCTGACGGCCATGATTGCCCTGGCCGTTGTGGTGGGGCTTCAGATGGTGGGGGTTGTCCTGATGACGGCCATGGTGATCGCGCCGCCAGTGGCGGCACGCCAATGGGTGTCGCGGCTTGAGCACATGGTCTTCCTGGCCATGCTGATGGGGGTGATCTCCGGCGTTGGGGGCGTGCTTTTGAGTGCTGGTGTTGCCCATCTGGCTACTGGGCCGGTGGTAGTGCTGGTGGCCTCGGCGCTGGTGACGCTGTCGTTGCTGCTGGCACCCGGGCGCGGCGTGCTGTGGAGCTGGCTGAAACTCTGGCGGGAACAGCGCTCCATCGGCCAGCGCCAGATGCTGGTGACGCTGCATAAGCTGGCGGAGCACCACGAGGATCCCTATTACCCGGTGGAACGCAGCATGCTCGACAGCTTCTACGGCGTGGCCACCAGCCATATTCTAAGACGCCTGCAGGCCCGGGGCTTTGTCGTGCCCGCCAGCCACATGCGTCAGGAGGGGCCCCACTGGGCGTTGACGGATGCAGGGCATAATGAGGCCAGGCAGGAGCTGGAGCGCATGGACTGGAACCAGGCGGAGGTATGATGCAGGCGTTTCTGAACGATCCCATGGCCATGATCCTGCTGACCGGGGCCCTCGTGGCGACATCGGGCGCCCTGCTCGGGACGTTTCTGGTTCTGCAACGCCAGAGCATGCTCTCTGACGCGATCAGCCACTCCATCGTGTTCGGTATTGTGGTGGTGTGGTTGCTGACCCATGCCCAGTCCGGGCCCCTTCAGATTGCCGGGGCGGCGCTGACCGGTGTGCTGACTGTCTTCCTGACCGAAATGGTCGCCCGCACGCGCCGGGTCAAGCGTGACGCGGCCATTGGTCTGGTGTTTCCGGCGCTTTTTGCGGCGGGTGTGCTGCTGCTCAACTTGTATGCCCGGGATATTCATATCGACAGCCACACGGTGCTGCTGGGTGAGATCGGGTTTGTCTGGCTGGATACCATGCCGCTGGCAGGGCTTGAGATTCCCCAGGCAGTGGTCTGGATGACGGTGGCGACGCTGGTCAACCTGGGCTTCGTGCTTGCCTGCTACAAGGAGCTCAAGCTGGCGTCCTTTGACTGGCAGCTGGCCGCCGCACTGGGGCTGGCGCCCACGCTCATGTTCTATCTGCTGTTGGGGCTGACCAGTGTGACGGCCGTTGCGGCATTTGATGCCGTGGGCGCGGTACTGTTCATCGCCTTCGTGATCGTGCCGGCCGCGACGGCTTACCTGCTGACCGACCGGCTCTCGTTGATGCTGCTCCTGGCGGTGCTGGTGGGCGTGGCGTCGACGCTGTGTGGCTACCCGCTGGCGGTCAGGCTGGATGTCTCCATTGGCGGCACAATGGCCTCCATGACGGGGGTCTTTCTGGTCCTGGCCTTCGTCCTGAGCCCACGCTACGGGGTGCTGGGACACTGGCTGAACCGGCGTGTGAAATACTCCGGCTGAGCCGATTCGCCAGTAGTCTCTGGTACTTGCCTGCGTTCGCCGGCGGCGTATAGTGGAGGAACGCGGCAGGACTGTTGCGCCGCGAGCACACGGAGGCGGCAATGCCGAAGGGCACCATAGCGCTTTTTCACGATGACCGCATGCTGGCCCATGAGCCGGATGTGGACGTTCCTTTTCTGCCCGGTCGCCTGGACCGGCGTATCCGCGAGATCCTCGCCGGTCTCAATGCCCAGTGGAAGTACCCGGAACACCCCGGACGTCTGCGCGCGGTGATGGACCTTCTGGCCTCCCAGCCGATTCCGGGGCTTGCCATGGAAGCTGGCCGACCGGCAACCCGGGAGGAGCTGGGGCGGGTCCACACCACTGGCTATCTCGATCTGATCGAGGAGCTGCGTGACAAGAATGCCTGGCTTGACGTGGATACCACTGCGGTTTCCGAGGGCAGCGTTCTGGCTGCCGAGGTAGCCGCCGGAACAGCGTTGGCGGCGGTCGAGGCGGTTGTTGAGGAACGCTATCGTCATGCCTTTGCACTGATCCGGCCGCCTGGGCACCATGCTGAACCGGTACGGGCGCGGGGGTTCTGTCTTTTCAATAATGTCGCGGTAGCGGCGGCGCATGCGCGCAGCGAGCTTGGCTGCGAGCGGGTGCTGATCCTGGACTGGGATGCCCACCACGGTAATGGAACCCAGGATATCTTCTGGGCGGACCCCGATGTGATGTTCATTGATATCCACCGTGCGGCGCCGTTCTATCCCGGTTCCGGCCTGATGGAGGAAGTTGGCGTGGGGATGGGCGAGGGCGCGACTGTGAATGTGCCGGTGCCCGGAGGCTCAGGGGATGTTGCCTACATAAAGGCCATGCGCGAGATCGTGGAGCCGGCCGCGGATGCCTTCCGGCCGGATATCATCCTGGTCTCAGCAGGCTTCGACACCCACTGGTATGACCTGGCGCTGAACGTGTCCTACGAGGGCATGTCGGTGATGACGGATATCATCCAGTCCGTGGCGGAACGCCATTGTGACGGACGGCTGGTGTTCGTCCTGGAGGGTGGCTACAACCTGGAGGCTCTGTCCCACGGGGTGCATACCGTTCTGCGGACACTGGTTGGAGAGCGTTTCCCGGAACCCGGAGCCTGTGGCGTAGCGGCCGTAGAGGCGGCGGCCCGCTTCCACCGGAATGCATTCCTGGATCCGGATCAGAACTGAGCCACGGCTGTTAGCGTGGGATCAGCCGCTCCGCCAGTGGTCCGCACCGATGAAGATCATCCGCAGGAAGCGGGTGGTCTGGCGCCTGATCCGGGTCAGCTCTTCCTCGTCCTCGGGTGAAATGCTGAGGATGTCGGTCAGGCTGAATGCCACCGTGCGCACCACCAGCTCACAGGCCATGTCCAGATCCTCATCACTGAGGTGGGTCAGCAGGCGGAGGTTACGCAGATCGTTGGCCAGCTCGCTGGCGAAGAACTGCATCTCGTTGCGGATGCCCTGCTGGATTGCCTGACTCTCGCCCGCCAGCCCCTGGGCCATGAAGGTGAAGAAGTTGCGGTTGGCCTGAACGTGGTTCACGAAGATGGCCACGGACTCGTCCATGAGCTTGTCCGCATGCAGCACATTGGCGCGCGCTTCCCGCATCATTCCCCGCAGGACCACGCCCAGCTCATCCACCAGCGTCAGTCCCAGATCGTCCATGTTGCGGAAGTGACGGTAGAAGGATGTGGGCACCACCTCGGCCTGCCGGGTGACCTCCCGGATGCCGAGGCTGGCGAAGTGGCGGCCTCGGCCCACCAAGGTCAGCGCGGCCTCCATGAGCATGTCCCGGGTCTCGCCGGGGCGGCGTCGTTTCTGTGTTGTCATACCTTTACGGGCGCGTTCGGGGTGATCCCGGAAGTGTACCGACCTGCTGGCGGAATCGAAACGTGTGAGCCGGCTCAGATCACCTGTTGACACTCCGAAGCCCCGTGTGTACATTCGTACACAAGATGTGAACAACCGTACACACGAGGCCTGTCATGCAGGAGTCAATAAACATGGAAAAGGGTGTTGATCGCGGCCAGGGCCGCTCCTACAGGGGTGTGCTGGCACGGGTCGGGCCGGGACGTGACACCTGGCGCTGGCTCGGGCAGCAGCTGTTCAACCGGGAGAACCCGGCCATGTACTTCGATCCGCTGCTCGAGAGCATCAACCCGCTTTGGGCCCAGCGTTACATCCCGGCGCGGGTGGAAACGATTGAAGCGGAGACCCATGACAGCAAGACCCTGACCCTGCGTCCGGCACGGCGCTGGGGTGGGTTCCGGGCCGGCCAGCACCTGAACCTGGAAGTGGAAAAGGACGGTCGCTGGTACAGCCGGCCCTTCAGCCTCTCCTGTTCACCGTCGCACTGGGAACAGGACGGCACCATTACTGTCACCATCAAGAAAGTGGCGGATGGCGAGATCACGCCCTGGCTGCTCGAACACTTCCAGCCCGGCGATGTGATCGGGATCAGCCGTGCCTACGGTGAGGATCACACCCCCGAGCCCGGTCATCCGATGCTGTTCATCACCGGCGGTAGTGGCATCACCCCGGTACTGAGCCAGCTGGAAGCCATGGCGGATCGTCACCTGCGCAACCCGGTCACGCTGCTGTATTTCGTGCGTACCGACGCGGACGTCATCGGGGGCTGCAAGCTGGAAGCGCTTGCAGAGCGCCTGCCGAACCTGGAGCTGCGCATCGTGGCGGCGGAGCAGGATCCGCAGAACCCGGACCATCTCGGCCCGCATCATCTGCAGGCGGTCGAAGGGCTTACGGAGCGGGATTGCTTTCTGTGTGGCCCGCCCGGGCTCATGAAACACGCCCAGAATCTGCTGGCGGACGCCGGTGTGCCGGAGGAGCAGGTCAGCAGCACCCTGTTTGCGGTAGGGCCGGGAGTGGTCGTGACCGAAGACGCCGGCGGGACCGTTCACTTCAGCCGCAGCGACATCACGGTGGAAAGCGCCGGCGATCGTCGACTGCTTGAGGAAGCCGAGTCAGCCGGCCTGAACCCGCGCTATGGCTGTCGCATGGGCATCTGCCACCAGTGCAGCTGCCGCAAGACAAGCGGCATTGTCATCAACCAGCAGACCGGACAGCCATCGGGTTATGGCGAGGAAACCATCCAGCTCTGTATCAATGTGCCCCAGGGCGCCGTTGAACTGGACCTCTAACCGAACATCGAATCGACACTGCAAGGAGAATCACCATGCAGAAGCTCAGCGAAGAACAGCTCGAAAATCTTGCACAGGATCTGGACGCCATCCGTAATGAGCAAATGGCGGATCTGGGCCAGAAGGACGCCGACTACATCCGCGGCATCATCCGCCTGCACCGGACGCTGGAGTTTGGTGGCCGGGCGCTGATGCCCCTCGGCTTCATCCCGCCGTTCTTCCTGGCCGGCATGACTTCCCTCGGGATCGCCAAGATTCTGGAAAACATGGAGATCGGCCACAACGTGATGCATGGCCAGTACGACTGGATGAACGACCCGGAGCTCAACTCCCAGACCTACGAATGGGACACCATCTGCACCGCGGATTCCTGGAAGCGGACCCACAACTACGAGCACCACACCTACACCAACGTCATCGGCAAGGACCGGGACTACGGCTACGCGGTGCTGCGCCTTGAGGATGAGACGCCCTGGAAACCGATGCACCTGCTACAGATGATCAACTTCATCAACCTGAGTGTCTTCTTCCAGTGGGGTGTGGGCGTTCACGAGCTGGAGTTCGAGAAGCTGCGCAGTGGCGAGGTGACGCTCCGGGAGAAGGCAGAGTTCCTGCGGGACTTCGCACGCAAGGGCGGCCGTCAGGTGTTCAAGGACTACGCGTTTTACCCGGCGTTGACCCTCCCGGTGGCTCCGGTCGTGATCGCGGGCAACTTCGGGGCGAACCTGATCCGTAACCTCTGGGCCTCCAGCGTGATCTTCTGCGGTCACTTCACTGAAGACGCGGAAAGCTTTACCGAGGAAGAGTGCGAGAACGAGAGCCGTGGTCACTGGTACCTGCGTCAGCTGACCGGTTCCAGTAACTTTACCGGTCCGAACTGGGTTTACACCCTGAGCGGGCACCTGAGCCACCAGATCGAGCACCACGTGTTCCCGGACATTCCGGCATACCGGTATCGCGAGATTTCGCCCCAGGTTCAGGCCGTCTGCGAGAAGTACGGCCTGCACTACAACGCGGACAGCTTTCCACGCCAGTACGCGACCGTGCTCAAGCGTGTGACGGCCTTCTCGCTGCCGGACCGGATGCGTGAGCGGCTGTTCCCCGAGTTCAATGAAGGGGACGAGCAGGGCAAGGTGGCGGACAGGACCACCAGCACCTCCCTGGTCAGCCGCCTGCGTAACCGGGTGAGCAGTACGCTCTCAGCGGCGGCCTGATCAGGCCAGCCTGCCCATCCAGAAATTCATCGGCTTGGCCGTCTCCTCGGCCTGGTCAATGTCCTTCCAGGGGTAATGGGTCCGCAGCTCCGGCACGGGCTCATACCCCCGCTTTTTCCAGAAATCATCCAGTGGCTGGTAGTCAGCCGGTCGTAACGGATGATCCGCTGGCCGCTCCACCGCACAGAAGCAGCAGTACCGGATCCCGCCCAGTTCACTGGCGTGGGCTTCACGTTCCCCGAAAAAGCGTACGCCAATGCCCTGACCCCGGTATTCCGGCAGTAGCACCGATTCCCCGAAATAGAAGATCTCCGCCGGGTTGTAGCCCTGGTCAATGAACGGGTGAATGAAGGCGTCCTCTTCGTCTTCCAGCGGCAGTCCCGTGGCGGCACCCACAACGCGATCACCGTTCCGGGCCAGGACGAAGACACTGCGTGGCGACTGGATGTAGGTTTCCAGGTACTGCTGCTCGTAATCCATATCGCCGTCATACAGGTAGGGCCATTCACGGAAAACCTGGATCCTGAGCCTCGCGACCTCGCTGACCCAGGGCCGGATGGTTTCACCGCTGACACGTTCGAGCGTTACTGTCATTCGCTGCTGCCTCCCGGGACTGGTTATCGGCTAGGGGGTTCTTCAGATTGTCATCATTAGAGTACAGGGGCAGTGCCGTGACAATCCGGGATCAGCCGGAGGCAGTGGGGTATCCCTTGTCAAACGAACCGGATTGGCGTGACGTATAAAGAACAAAGGCCATGAAAAGCGGAGGGCAGCATGGTGGGATACTCCAGGCGGAGGGTGCTTGGCGGCCTGGGCGCAGGGCTGGCGGTTGCTGCATGGCCAGGGCTGGCGGCTGCAGCCGGGAAGGCATTGAATCGCGCTGCCCTGCCGAATGGGGGTGGTTCCATTCCGGTGATCGGCATGGGCACCTGGCGCACCTTCAATGTGGGGGGAGACCCGGAACTTCGAGAGGCACGCACCCAGGTACTGGCGGCGTTCTTCGAGGAGGGTGGCGGGCTGATTGACTCCTCGCCCATGTACGGATCGGCGCAGTCGGTGCTCGGGCATGGGCTCGAAAAGCTGGGGTACCCGGATTCGCTGTTTGCCGCGGACAAGGTCTGGACCCGGGATGGCGGTGCCACGCGGGAGCAGGCGGCGGAGTCGTCCGCTAACTGGGGTCTCGAACGGTTCGACCTGCTGCAGGTGCACAACCTGCTGGCTTGGGAGGCCCACCTGGAAACCCTCCAGGCCATGAAGGAGGCGGGGGAGGTGGGTGCGGTTGGCATTACCACCTCGCACGGGCGCCGGCTCGACCAGTTCGAGCGGATCATGGAGCGCCACGAGCTGGATTTTATCCAGCTGACCTACAATATCCGCGACCGCTGGGCCGAGGACCGGATACTGCCGCTGGCCCGGGAAAAGGGCATTGCCGTTATTGCCAACCGGCCCTACCAGGGAGGCTCGCTTATCAGGGGCGTGCAGCGTCGGGGCACGCCCCTTCCAGACTGGGCGGGCGAAATCGACTGCCGTACCTGGGCAGACTTCCTGCTCAAATTCATCGTCTCGCATCCGGCGGTGACCTGCGCTATTCCCGCCACCACGAGCGTCGAGCATGTACGAGAGAACATGGCAGCCGGGCGGGGGATCATGCCGGACGCCGCGCAACGCCAACGCATGATTGAAGCACTGGCAGAGGTCTAGCCCATGCTGGGGGCGCTCGATACCTACGCACTGCGGGACTTCGTGCCGGTCACACCCGAAGTGTGGGCCCGTCTGTTCGAGCGCCTCAACGGGCAGGTGTGGCCATGGCAGGGCCTGTTCCTCTTGCTCATGCTTTTCGCGCTCTGGCGGCTCCACCGGGGCGGCAGCGCCACCGCTGGGCTGGCGCTGGCGGCGTGCTGGTGCTGGTCCGCCGTCCAGTTCCAGTTTCTGCTGCACGCACCTCTGAACTGGGCAGCCAGCCTCATGGGGTGGGCCTTTATGGTTCAGGCGGTGCTGGTGTTCCTGGTGGGCCTTGGAGGCGGCTGGCGGTTCAGCGGCGGGTTGCGGGCGAAGCTGGGAGTCGTTCTGGTGCTGGCAGGCATCGTTGTACTGCCGGTGACCGGCCCATTGACGGGGCGCAGCTGGGCGGCGTTCGAGGTTGCCGGCACGGCGCCAACACCCACGGCCCTGGTAACGCTGGGCATGCTGCTCCTGGCACGCCCCATCAGCTGGGTGACGGGGGTGATCCCCGTGCTCTGGCTGGTCTACAGCAGTGTGATCTGGTGGGTCAGTGGCTGGCTGCCGGGAGCGGTCGTGGCTCCCCTGGCTATTGGCACTCTCGGAGTTGCCATGGGTGCCAGCCCTTGGTCCCGAGGCAGGGAACCGTCCTAGAACAACCCGATCTGAGGCGGTTCCGTGTTGATCGCCAGGTCTGCCAGCTCTGGCACCCGCTCCCCCAGCAGTTCATGCCAGAGCGCAGCCAGTGCCAGGGCATCGCCATTGTCCGGCATGTGCATGAATATGTATGGATGCCGCCCCTCAGCAATCCATTCGCTCACCCGTTCCGCCCAGGGCGCCAGGAAAGGACGATTGCTCTCAAGGTCTGGATGGCCGATGTAGCGGACCACTGGTGGGGCATCCACGGGCAGCAGGTGGATGGGAAGCCGGGGTTTGCGGCTCTGGGCTTCCCATGTTGCCTCGGATTCCGGTGTGGCGGTAAACAGCGCCCGGGTATCAAAGCACACCCGGGCGAGGTTGCGCTCGCGCAGGCCCCGGTTCAGCGCCTTCTCGGCATCCCCTTTTTCGAAGAAGGCGGGGTGCCGAACCTCGACCGCGCAGGTCAGGGGCGCGGGGAGAGCGTCCACGAAGCGCCAGAGGTTATCCAGTTGCTCCGGGCCGAAGTTCGGCGGTAACTGGAGCAGAAAGGGGCCCAGCACGTCTGCAAGCGGTTCAAGGGTTGCCAGGAACTCCCGGACCGCAGTCTCTGAGCCGGTGAGCAGCCGGTCATGGCTGATTTCACGTGGAAACTTGAACAGGAACCGGAAGTCGTCGGGTACCTGGGAGCGCCATTGGGCACATTGTTCCCGGGTGGGTGTGGCGTAGAAAGTGGTATTGCCCTCGACGCAGCCGAACACCCGGCTGTAGCGTGCAAGTGGCGTTGCTCCCGGTGGGAGCAGGGTGTTCCAGCTGGGATCCTGCCACTGCGGGCAGCCGAGGGCGTAGTGGGTCATGGCGCACAGGGTAAACCAGAACATCGCGGCCATCACGGAGGGACGCGGGGTGCTCTGGCTTCTATACTGACGGTTTGAGGCTGTGGAGGCCCTATGCTGGCGGATATGACTGCAATGGAGATCGCCGGCCAGATTGTCGCGCTGGTCTCACTGGGCTTCTGCATCGCCGGGTTTGCCAGCACCCGGGATGATCGCCTGATGCTGCTGCTGATTGGCGCCAACGTGGCCTTCGCCCTCCAGTACGCGCTTTTCCAGAGCTGGACCGCCGCGGCACTGACGGTGCTGGTGATCCTGCGCATCCATCTGGCACAGCGCTTTCAGGGCAATGTCGCCGTGATGCTGGGCATGCTGGCGGTCAGTGGCGTGGCAGCGATGCTCACCTGGCAGAGCTGGATCGACCTGTTCCCGATGACGGCGATGGTGCTGGGCACCGTGGGCATGTTCATGCTCCGGGGCATTCCCATGCGGCTTTTTCTGGCCGGAGCCGGGCTGGCCTGGATGGGCAACAACATCGCCATCGGCTCGGTGGGCGCAACGCTCGCGGAGGCTCTTGTGGTGGTCACCAATTTTGTGACTATCCTTCGCCTGCAGCGGATGCGGCGGCGTTACCCGGATGTGGAGTTGCCCTGAGTCCTGCTGCGATCAGCGAGGTGTTCTCGGCCTCAGGCGCTGCCGAAGAAGCGCTCCAGTACACCGGCCTGGCGTAATCCCGGAACCGGGAGGTTGGCATGTTCGTCCATCGCGCGCCGCCAGTAGTGCTCGGGGTCGTCCATGGTGGCTGCCTGTTCCCGTTCGGCCGTGCTGAAGGAGTTATGCTCGCCACTGAAGCCCGCCTCGATGAGGTCGAGGGTCCAGAGGTAGATCGTTGAACGGACCAGGCGCAACAGGTCGGAGTAGGTCTCGCGGTTGATCGTGAGCGCCAGGTCGGTGGTCAGATTGACCCGGGTCTGCAGTTCACGCATCGCTTCCGCGGAGAGAGCATGCTGAATGTAGCTGTCCTTGCGGTAACGGAGGCAGGTTTTCTCCAGGCTGCGGACACCGTCCCTCAGATCCATATGCGCTTCCCTGCGGTTCTGTTCCTCGCTGACGGGGGCGGGAATCCAGCCGTACTGGGGCGACCGTGTCATCAGGTGGCCGGGGAGATTCCGCCGGTAGTCAGGCAGGTCCACTTCCTCGCTGTAACCGGCAAACTCGTTCTGGAGCCAGCTTCCCATCCTGCGATTGCGGAGCATCAGCGACAGAGTGATCGAGGCGGGCAGGACCTCCTCGAGCGGGTCCTGAGGGTCCCTGACGCGCTGTTCCAGTGCATCGACCGGTGCTCCCATGGTGCCTCTCCTTCTGGTTCCCTGTTTGTTGTTTTAACGCAGACCTGACAGGGTCATCCAGCTTGATGAATGTCACAGTCTTCAAGCTAGGTTACCGGGGCGGAAGGTGCAATTGAACAGATGTTGAGCATCGGTAACACTGTGTCACCGATGCGCTGGGCGTTCAGGTGGAGAGGTTCCCGAGCGCGTCGGCCGCGATGCCAAATGAGTGCTTACGGGCGTCGTGATCGTGGATCTGGCCGGTCAGGATCAGCTCGTCCGCGCCGGTGCGTTCCAGGAAGGCCTTCAGCCAGCGCTCCACCGTCTCCGGCGAACCGACGGCTGACTCTTTCAGGGCGTGACGGGCAGTGCCGAGTTCGGCCCGGCTGCCCAGGCTGTCAGGGTCATCCACTGGAGGCTGGAGTGGTCCAGGGGTCCCCCGCCGCAGGGCAATGAACTGCTGTTCCATGGAGGTCATGAGCCGGCGGCCTTCCATGTCCGTATCCGCGGCGAAAACGTTGGCGGCGGCCGCTACATAGGGCCTGGCCAGGCGTTCCGATGGCTGGAACTGCTCGCGATAGACCCGGATGGCTTCGTCCAGCATGTCCGGTGCGAAGTGGGAGGCAAAGGCATAGGGCAGCCCCAGCGCCGCCGCCAGCTGGGCTCCGAAAAGGCTGGAGCCGAGGATCCAGACGGGCACCCGGGTACCGGCGCCTGGAACGGCCTGAACACGCTGGCCCGGCTGTACTGGTTCCAGGAAATGCAGCAGCTCCTGTACTTCCTGCGGGAAGCGGTTGGCCGCCGAATGATGGTCCCGGCGCAGGGCGCGCAGGGTTTCCTGATCGGTACCCGGAGCGCGCCCCAGGCCGAGGTCCACGCGCCCGGGGTAGAGGCTCTCCAGGGTGCCGAACTGTTCCGCCACCACCAGCGGCGCATGGTTGGGGAGCATCATTCCGGCGGCTCCCACTCGGATGCTGCTGGTATTGGCGGCGATGTGGCCAAGTGCCACCGGCGTGGCCGCGCTGGCGATACCGGTCATGTTGTGGTGCTCCGCCATCCAGAACCGGCTGTACCCAAGGGACTCGGCGTTTTGGGCCAGGTCGGCCGCGTTGAGCAGTGCCTGCCGCGGCGTGCTGCCTTCATTCACGGGGGCGAGATCGAGCAGGGAATAGCGCGTCATGGTCGCTCCTGATACGGGTTCAGGTCACACAGTAGCGAGCCGGTACCGTTGCCGGCAATACGGGGTTGCCGGCGGGCTTCGCAACGGCCTTCAGCGTCTGTAGTATGCCCCTGTTTTCCAGCGTGGCCCGAGTGAGCCCCGATCGAACCGGCTTTAAGGAGTGCGTGCATTGGATTTCCTGCTGGAAGTAACCCTGTTCCTGCTGGCGGCGGTGATTGCCGTGCCCATTTTCCAGTGGCTGGGGTTCGGAGCCGTGCTCGGGTACCTGGTTGCCGGTGTCATCATGGGCCCGTCACTGTTCAGTGTGATCGACGATGTCGAGAGTATGCTGCGCTTCGCCAAGATCGGGGTGGTGCTGTTGCTGTTTCTCGTGGGACTGGAGCTGGCGCCGCAACGGCTCTGGGTGATGCGCAGGAACATCTTCGGTCAGGGGATGGCCGGCGTGCTTGTGTGTGCCATCCCGATGGGCGTAGTCGCCTGGGCCGGATTCGGTCTGGACTGGCAGACGTCGCTGATCATCGCGCTGGGTCTGGCGTTCTCCTCCACGGCCTTCGCCATGCAGGTGCTCTCCGAGCATAATGAGCTTTCCTCGCTCCATGGCCGCAGCGCCTTTGCCATGCTGCTGTTCAAGTACATTGCGCTGCTGCCGCTGCTGGCTGCGATTCCGCTCATGGGTGAGGGCAGTACCGCGTCCATGGACCCGCTCGGAATCGCCCAGGCCATTGCCCGCACCCTGGTGGTGCTGGTCGCGGTGATCGTTGGCGGCCACTACCTGCTGCGGCCGGTTTTCCGCACGGTGGCGCGCATCGGTGCACGCGAGACCTTCACCGCTACCGCGCTGCTGGTGGTGCTCGGGGTGTCCCAGATCCTGAAGATGGCCGGCATGCCCATGGAGCTGGGGGCCTTTCTGGCCGGCGTACTGCTGGCGGACTCCGAATACCGGCATGAGATCCATCTCTCCATCGAGCCGTTCAAGGGGCTGCTGATGGGGCTTTTCTTCATGTCCGTGGGCATGTCGGCCGATCTGCACATGCTGGCGGATATGCCCGGGCTGGTGTTCGGTATCACTGGCGGGGTGCTGCTGCTCAAGATCACCGTTCTCTATGCTGTCGGGCGGCTTGGTGGGCTCGATGACAAGGGCAGCAGGGCACTCGCCGCACTTATGCCCCAGGGTGGTGAGCTGGCGTTCGTGCTGTTCTCCATGGCCATGACCTACGGGGTCATGAGCGAGTCCGTGACCGACGTATTGTTTGCGGTGGTGATCCTCACCATGGCCGCCACGCCCTTCACCTTCCTTTTCAATCGTCGGATTCTGGATCCGATGCTGGCCACCTCGGAGATCGACGATCGGCCCTATGATTCGGTGGGAGAGGATGAGGAAAAGCCCAAGGTTCTGATCTGCGGCTTCGGGGGCTTTGGCCAGATGGTGGGCCGACTGCTGCACAGCGCCGAGATCCCGTTCTCCGCGCTGGATGCCAACCCCCTGCAGGTTGATTTCATCCGCCGTTACGGGCACCGCATCTACTATGGCGACCCGGCACGCGTGGACCTGCTGACAACCGCAGGCGCCCGGGATGCACAGGCCATCATTGTCGCGGTGGAGAATGCGGAGTACTCCATGCGCATCGTGGACCATGTCCGGCGCAACTTCCCGACCGTTCCGGTCTACGCCCGTGCGCGCAACCGCCAGCACGCCTGGCGCCTGATGGATCTCGGCTGCCGGGTGATCACTCGCGAGACCCTGTCGGGCAGCATGCACATGGGCGAGCAGCTGCTGCAGATCTTCGGCTGGGATGAGGATGAGGCCCGCGAAGCGGTGCAGGTCTTCCGGGATCACGATGAGGAGGAGTTGCGCAAGTACTACGCCATCCATCAGGAGAAGGGCAGCCGTAACCCCAGTGACCAGGAAATCATCGACGAACTGGAGGGGCTGTTCCAGTCGGACGAGGCGGAATCCATCGATCCGGACAGTCTTCAGCACTCGAGCAGCTGATCCCGTCTCCTGAAGTGTCTTGAATCTGTTGCTGCTTTCGTTCAGTTTTGCACAACAATAAGCACAACAACGAGGTAGTTATGGCTCAGGATGCGGATGTCATTGTGGTCGGCGCCGGCCTTGCGGGGCTGGTGGCGGCTACGGAGCTGGCCGATGCGGGTCGGCGTGTTCTGATTGTGGAGCAGGAGTCCGAACAGAATCTGGGAGGCCAGGCGTACTGGTCGCTGGGTGGGCTGCTGTTCGTCGATTCGCCCGAACAGCGGCGCATGGGTATCAAGGACTCCCCGGAACTGGCGTGGCAGGACTGGTTGGGTACGGCCGGCTTTGACCGGGACGAGGACTACTGGCCGCGCCGTGTTGCCGAGGCGTACGTGAACTTCGCCGCGGGTGAGAAGCGCGCCTGGCTGCGCGAGATGGGCCATCGTGTCTTTCCGGTGCTGGGCTGGGCCGAGCGGGGTGGTTATGACGCCTGCGGTCACGGCAATTCCGTACCCCGGTTCCACATCACCTGGGGGACAGGCCCCGGTATTGTTGAGCCCTTTGAGAGGCGGGCCAGGGAAGCGGAGGCCCGGGGGCTGATCCGGTTCTGCTGGCGTCATCGTGTGGACGAGCTGCTGACCACTGGCGACCATGTGGATGGTGTGCGTGGCAGTGTGCTGGCTGATGACCGGGCCGAGCGGGGCGTTGAGACCAACCGGGAGGAGAAGGATGACTTCGAGTTCCGGGCCCAGGCCGTGATCGTGGCCTCGGGGGGCATTGGCGGCAATCATGAGATGGTGCGCCGCAACTGGCCGGAACGGCTCGGGCGCCCGCCCCAGCGTATGGTCAGTGGGGTGCCGGCCCATGTGGACGGGCGCATGATCGATATCACCGAGGCTGCCGGCGCGCGCGTGATCAACCCGGATCGGATGTGGCACTACGTTGAGGGCATCCAGAACTGGAATTCTATCTGGCCGAACCACGGCATCCGCATCCTTCCCGGTCCGTCCTCCCTCTGGTTCGATGCCACCGGCCGGCGTTTCCCTGCGCCCCTGTATCCTGGCTCGGATACCCTGGGGCAACTGGAGTACATCCAGTCCACCGGCTACGACTACAGCTGGTTCATCCTGGACCAGAGCATCATCAAACGTGAGTTTGCCCTTTCAGGTTCCGAGCAGAACCCGGACATTACCGGCAAGAGCTGGGCACAGACCCTGAAGCGGCCCTTCGGCAGGAAAGGTACTGGCCCTGTTGAGGCCTTCAAGGAGAACGGGGTGGACTTCGTGGTCCGGGACAATATCGAGGATCTGGTTAAGGGGATGAACGAACTCAGTGGCGACCACCTGCTGGACCCGGCGGACATCCGCCGCCAGATCGAGGCGCGCGACCGGCAGCTGACAAACCCCTTCACCAAGGATTTCCAGGTCATGGCCATGCACAATGCCCGGAAATTCTCCGGTGACAAGATGGTGCGCACGGCCAAGCCGCACCGGATGCTGGACCCGGCCCACGGCCCCCTGATCGCGGTGCGGCTGAATATCCTGACGCGCAAGACACTGGGCGGCCTGGAAACGGACCTGGAGGCCCAGGTTCTCAACGAACAGGGTGAGCGTATCCCCGGCCTCTATGCAGTGGGGGAGGCGGCCGGCTTCGGTGGCGGCGGCATGCACGGTTACCGTGCGCTGGAAGGCACCTTCCTGGGTGGTTGCCTGTTCTCGGGCCGTAATGCGGGGCGGGCCGCGGCGAAAGCCGTCATCTGACCGGGAGGTCGCGGCACAGGCCGCACTCGCCCTCACTCTGTTCCTCGGTTGCACCACCGCTCTCAACATAGCGCAGGCGGTGGCGGGCCCGACCGCGATTGGCGCTTACCTGGTAGCGCCGCGGCTCGTGTCGCTGCTCCGCTTCATCCTGTTGCGCCGGTACGGCGTCTGTTTCTTCAGGTTCAGTCATCGTGGGTCTCCCTGATGAGAGTGCGCCGGAGCCAGGGCACGGCCATTATCACCAGAAGGGCGAGAGCGCTCCATTCCAGCCAGGCGGGAATCCATTCCTGAACCCCCTGGACCGAGCCCTGGATGTCCAGGTTAAAGCCGGCAATGACGGCGTCGGTCGCCAGCCCCGCTGCAACAGTGCTCACCACGATGCCGGTGAGGTAGAGGAGCAGTGCCCCGGTGCCCATTTCTCGCTGGAAAATGCTGAGAGTGGCCAGGCTGGTTACAGGGCCGGCGAGCATCAGAACCAGCGCGGTGCCGGGGGATAGCCCTTCCAGCATCAGGGCTGCTGCAATGGGGGTAGTTGCGGCGGCGCACAGGTAAAGGGGGACGCCGATCAGCGCCATCAGCAGCATGGGGCCGATGCCGCTGCCCAGCACCGCCAGCCCCTGGGGCGGCGTCAGCGTGATCAAAAGGCCGGCCACGGCCAGGCCAATGGCAATCCAGACGCTGATGTCGTCGAGCATCTCGGTGAACGCGTAGCGCAGGCCGTGGCGCAGCCCCGGGGCTGTTTCATCGGCGTCCGCCATAACATCGCCGCCGTCACAGCCGGAGGAGCAGCAACCGGAGTTGCAGGCTGCCTCCGCGGGTTCCGCGGCGGTTGCACCGCCGTGGCTCAGGGCGGTCAGCAGGCCGGTACTGATCGCTGCGACAACTGCGCCCAGCGCCCTGGCCACCATCATGAAGGGACCCATCAGCACAAAGGTGAGTGAGAGTGAATCAACGCCCGCGCCCGGCGTACCCACCAGAAAGGAGGTGGTCGGGCCGCGCCCGGCGCCACCCCGGTAGAGCGCCAGCGCGGTCGGAATGGCGCCACAGGAGCACATGGGCAGGGGAACACCCAGGACGGCACCCCGCATGATGGGCCGGATGCCGTCGCCGCTGAGCCACTGCCGGATGCGCGCCCGGGGCACCAGGCCGCGCACCAGCCCCGCCACCAGCAGGCCCAACAGCAGCCAGGGAGCGGCGAGCAGCGTCATCTCAACAATCGCGAACACAAGTTCCTTCATACGCACAGTATAGAGGTCGGCATGCCGTTATGGTGTAGCGCCTTTTGCAAATTGAGGCTCGACCCCCTTTCTGGTAGCCTGTCATCCCATCTTGAGGCGACGCCTCCCTCCTCCTCACAACTGGCAATCGGGCAGAATACGGGATTCGCATGACGCGCTATATATTTGTCACCGGCGGGGTTGTGTCCTCGCTCGGCAAGGGCATTGCATCAGCATCACTGGCCGCCATCCTCGAGGCACGTGGCCTCAGGGTCACCATCCTCAAGCTCGATCCCTACATCAATGTGGATCCCGGCACCATGAGCCCGTTCCAGCATGGCGAGGTCTTCGTCACCGAGGATGGCGCCGAGACGGATCTGGACCTGGGTCACTACGAGCGCTTCATTCGCACGACCATGAGCAAGCGCAACAACTTCACCAGTGGCCGGGTCTACGAGGAAGTCATCCGCAAGGAACGCCGTGGCGACTACCTGGGCGGGACGGTGCAGGTGATCCCGCACATCACGGATGAAATCAAGCGTCGCATTGTCGAGGGCGCCGGTGACGTGGATGTTGCCCTGGTGGAGGTTGGCGGTACCGTCGGTGACATTGAATCCCAGCCCTTCCTGGAGGCCACGCGCCAGCTGCGTGTCGAAGTCGGGCCCCAGCGTGCGCTCTTCATGCACCTGACGCTGGTGCCCTACATCTCCACTGCCGGCGAGGTGAAGACAAAGCCGACCCAGCACTCCGTTAAGGAGATGCGTTCCATCGGCCTGCAGCCGGACATTCTGTTGTGCCGCTCCGAGCATGAGGTGGACGCCAGCTCGCAGCGCAAGATCGCGCTCTTCACCAACGTCGAGGAGCGGGCCGTCATCCCGCTGTGCGATGCGCCCAGCATCTACCGTGTGCCGCGCATGCTCCACGAGATGGATCTGGACCAGCTGATCGTTGAACGCTTTAACCTAAACGTGGGTCCGGCGGACCTGTCCGAATGGGACCAGGTGTTTGAGTGGGAGCAGAATCCCGACAAGACAGTGACCATCGCCATGGTCGGCAAGTACATGGAGCTGCTGGATGCCTACAAGTCCCTGATTGAGGCACTGAGCCACGCCGGGCTGCACACCAGGACCGACGTTAAGATGAAGTACGTCGATTCCGAGGACCTGGAACGCGAGGGCGAGGCGGCCCTGGAAGACGTTGACGGCATCGTGGTACCCGGTGGCTTCGGCGAGCGGGGGGTGGAAGGCAAGATCAGCGCCGTGCGCTACGCGCGTGAGAACGGCATTCCCTACCTGGGCATCTGCCTGGGGATGCAGGTGGCCGTTATCGAATACGCCCGCAACATCGCCGGGCTTTCCGGGGCCCACAGCACCGAGTTCCGCAAGGACTCACCGTACCCCGTGGTGGGCCTGATCACCGAGTGGGTGGACGAACACGGCCAGCTGGAAAAGCGCGGCGAGGATTCCGATCTGGGCGGCACCATGCGTCTGGGCGCCCAGGACTGTCGACTTGAACCGGGAACCACATCGCATCGGTGTTACGGCAAGGACGTGATCCGCGAGCGCCACCGCCACCGGTACGAGGTCAACAACCTGCTTCTGCCCAAGCTGGAGGAAGCGGGCCTGCGCGTGGCCGGGCGCTCCGGCGACAACAGCCTGGTGGAAATGGTGGAAGTCCCGGAGCACCCGTGGTTCGTCGCCTGCCAGTTCCACCCGGAATTCACATCCACGCCGCGTGATGGCCATCCGCTGTTCAAGGGCTTTGTGGAAGCCGCGCTGGCCCGCAGGGGCGAATCCTGAACCCGACTGCCGAGGGCGCTCACCATGGCGTATAGCACCATCGACATCGCTGACCTGAGCATCGCCAACGACCGCCCGTTCACGCTGTTCGGCGGCATGAACGTGCTGGAATCCCGGGAGCTCGCGCTGGAAGTGGCGGACGCCTACAGCCAGGTAACCGCCCGGCTGGGCATTCCCTATGTTTTCAAGGCCTCCTTCGACAAGGCCAACCGCTCCTCCATGCATTCATTCCGCGGCCCCGGCCTGGAAAAAGGGCTGGCCATCCTCGAGGAAATCCGCGACCGCTACGGCGTTCCGGTCCTGACCGACGTCCACGAACCGCACCAGGCGCAACCGGCCGCCAACGTCTGCGACGTGATCCAGCTGCCCGCGTTCCTGTCACGCCAGACCGACCTGGTGGTCGCCATGGCCCGGACCGGCGCCGTCATCAACGTCAAGAAAGGCCAGTTCCTCGCGCCCCAGGAAATGAACCACATCATCACCAAGTGCGGGGAAGCCGGTAACGAGCGGGTCATACTGTGCGAACGCGGCACCAGCTTTGGCTACAACAACCTGGTCGTGGACATGCTCGGTTTCGGCGCCATGAAGAAACTCGGTGTGCCGGTGTTCTTCGACGTCACCCACGCCCTGCAGATGCCCGGCGGCCGCGCCGACTCCGCCGGCGGGCGCCGCGAACAGGTCACCGAACTGGCCCGCGCTGGCCTGTCACAGGGCTTGGCCGGCCTCTTCCTGGAAGCGCACCCGGATCCGGATCAGGCCAAGTGCGACGGCCCTTGTGCACTAAGGCTCGAACAGCTGGAGCCTTTTCTTTCGCAACTCAAACAACTGGATGATTTGATCAAGGGGTTTGAGCCGCTGGATACAGCGTGACCAACAAGGTTTGAAGAGGTGGGGAAGGCAGTCCTTTACGGGATTGTCTGGAGCCATGGATGGCGGAAGACAAGCGTACAGGGATGTATTTACAGCGTATCCCGTAAAGGACTGCCTTCCCCACCTCCTGAAATGACTTTCAGACTCGATTTCATTTCCTGAATCACTGACTGATTCAAAGATAAGAGAGGTTGAACGGATGACAACAATCGCCAACATCAAGGCCCGCGAGGTCCTCGACTCCCGCGGCAACCCCACCGTCGAAGCCGACGTGATCCTCGAATCCGGCCAGATCGGCAGCGCCTGCGCACCCTCCGGCGCCTCCACTGGCTCCCGGGAAGCGCTCGAACTGCGCGACAAGGACAAGAACCGCTACCTCGGCAAAGGCGTACAGAAAGCCGTCGCCGCCGTGAACGACCGCATCCGCGGCGCCCTCAAGGGTATGGATGCCGCCGACCAGCGCGCCATCGACAATGCCATGCTCGAGCTCGACGGCACCGACAACAAACAGAACCTCGGCGCCAACGCCATCCTGGCCGTCTCCCTGGCCAGCGCCAAGGCCGCCGCCACCGCCCTGGGCAACCCCCTGTACGAACACATGGCCGAAATCAACGGCGCCGCCGGCCAGTTCTCCATGCCCGTGCCCATGATGAACATCCTCAACGGCGGCGAGCACGCGGACAACAACGTCGACATCCAGGAATTCATGATCCAGCCGGTGTCCGCGCCGACCTTCCGCGAAGCCCTGCGCTGCGGCGCCGAGGTGTTCCACAGCCTCAAGAAGGTCCTCAACAGCAAGGGCCTGAACACCGGTGTGGGCGACGAAGGCGGTTTCGCGCCGGACCTCCCGTCCAACGAAGCTGCGCTCGAGGCCATCCGCGAAGCCGTGGAAGGGGCGGGCTATACCCTCGGCAAGGACGTCACCCTGGCGCTCGACTGCGCCTCCTCCGAGTTCTACAGTGACGGCGTTTACGACCTGAAAGGCGAGGGCAAGCAGTACAACGCCGCCGAGTTCAGTGACTATCTTGCCGGCCTGTGCGACCGCTTTCCGATCGTCTCCATCGAGGATGGCATGGACGAAGGCGACTGGGACGGGTGGAAAACCCTGACCGAGCGCCTGGGCAGCAAGGTCCAGCTGGTCGGGGACGACCTGTTCGTGACCAATACCCGGATCCTCAAGGAAGGCATCGACAAGGGCGTCGCGAATTCCATTCTTGTGAAGTTCAACCAGATCGGCAGTCTCAGTGAAACCCTGGATGCCATTCGCATGGCGCAGGATGCGGGCTATACTGCGGTTATCTCGCATCGTTCGGGCGAGACCGAGGACACCACGATCGCGGATCTGGCCGTGGCCACCAGCGCCGGGCAGATCAAGACCGGGTCCCTCTGTCGTTCCGATCGGGTGGCGAAATACAATCAGCTGCTGCGGATTGAAGAGCAGCTCGGGGATCGGGCCGAGTATCGCGGTCTGACCGAAATCAAGGGGCAGGGGGGCTGAGGCACCCCTGACGCGTCAGGGAGCGTCGTGCATGAAATGGTTGTGGGGCATTATGGCCGTGCTGACCCTGCTGCTGCAGGTCCGGCTCTGGGCGGGTGAGAACAGCCTGCCCCACGCCTGGGCCCTGCAGGAGCAGATCGATGAGCAGAAGACCATCAATGCCGGGCTCCGTCACCGTAACGAGGAGCTGTTCGCCGAGGTGAACAACCTCGGCGACGGCACCCGTGCGATCGAGGAGCGCGCCCGTCGCGACCTCGGCATGATCGGCGAGGATGAGACCTTTTTCCTGGTTGTGGAGCCCTGAACCGTATCCATGCCGCCCAATGCCGCCTCAGACGGCCTCCCCCCAGCCATTGTTATACCCGCCGCGGGCGTCGGTGCCCGTGTCGGGGGCGAGCGCCCCAAGCAGTACCAGTATCTCGGTAACGCCTTCCTGATCGACGTCACCCTCGAGCGGCTGGCCCGGGCAGTGCCTGGCGCAGCCCTCATGGTGGCTCTGGGGGCCGGGGATGGCTGGTGGGCGTCTACCCGCAGCGCGGCGGCAGACTCCGTCCGTACCTGTATTGGCGGCGCCACCCGTGCCGAGTCCGTGCTGAACGCTCTGCAGGCGCTGGCACTTCCTGAGGAGCACCCCGTACTGGTGCACGATGCCGCCCGCCCCTGTATCACAGGAGGGGATATCCACGCCCTCATGGAAGGGGCTGGCTGCAGTGAGGCCGGAGGCCTTCTGGCCCAGGCAGTCACGGATACGATCAAGGAAGTGGATGGGGCCCGCCATGTGCTGGCAACCCGGGACCGGAGCCATCTCTGGCGGGCCCAGACCCCCCAGCTGTTTCCCGCCGGGGTGCTGGAACGGGCGCTGCTCAGGGCCGCGGCAGCCGGGGCGCCGGTAACGGATGAGGCCTCGGCGGTGGAACATCTGGGCCTGAAGCCGCTCGTGGTACCGGGCCGGGCGGACAATATCAAGGTGACCCATCCGGGGGACCTGGCCATGGCGGCATGGCTGATCGAACAACAGCAACAGGCCGGAGGGGCCGTAACATGATACGAGTCGGGCAGGGGTTCGACGTCCACGCCTTTGAGGAGGGCGATCATATCCGCATCGGTGGCGTGGTCATCCCTCATGATCAGGGACTGCGAGCGCATTCGGATGGAGACGTGCTGCTGCACACCGTCAGCGATGCCCTGCTGGGGGCCATCGCCCTGGGCGATATCGGCCACTGGTTTCCCGATACCGAACAGCGCTGGCGGGATGCGGACAGCCGTGCGCTGCTGCGCGAGGTCTATCGTCAGGTGCGGATGCAGGGCTACCAGCTGGTCAATATTGATGCCACAGTCATGGCACAGGCGCCGAAGATGGGTCCCCATGTGGATGCCATGCGCCACAACATCGCGGAAGACCTGGCGGTGAACCCGGAACGGATCAGCGTGAAAGCCACCACGACCGAACGGCTGGGGTTCGTCGGGCGCGCCGAGGGCATTGCGGCCCAGGCGGTCTGTCTGGTCGAAAGCCGTCGCAGCGGCGGGGGCTCGTGACGGGCTGGCGCCTGGACTGGCCGCGGGCCGGGGGAGAACCTGTCGGAACCGGCCGCATCCGTGTGGACCCGGGGGATTTCGGGGTTACTGAGAACCTGGGGTGGTCTCCCGACGGTGAGGGCGAACACCTTCTTATCCAGCTTGAGAAAAGCGGTGACAACACCGATTGGGTTGCCCGTGGGCTGGCGCGCCTCTGTGGCTGTCCTGCAGCAGCGGTGGGTTATGCGGGGCGCAAGGATCGCCATGCCGTCACCCGCCAGTGGTTCAGCCTGCCCTGTCCGCCCGGGAGAGCGGATGACGTGCTTCAGGCTGTTTCCGCGCAGTGGCGG
>ENA-ORCO01000232-ORCO01000232.1-marine-metagenome-genome-assembly--contig:-NODE-232-length-36102-cov-47.095267_pt1 | contig 36102 bp, 46 predicted proteins | sample MGYA00248633_ERZ508508 | MGnify/ENA primary metagenome ERZ508508 (study PRJEB26179, sample SAMN06268845) | marine metagenome | isolation source: A23 P1 aerobic enrichment on pine of planktonic cells...
GTTTGAGACACATCGAAGACTGCCGTTGGTTTGAATCCAACCAGTCCTTTCGACCACTCCTCGGGCGATGTCTCGTCATAGTCACAGTCGCTTTGCTCGTGGTAGCTCGGTGAGTTCTCGCACTCGGGGCACTGCTTCGTAATAATGGGTGCCCAGATCCAGATCGCCTGTTCGCCCTCTTGGACGTGCCGGTCGAACTCCGATCTCCACGTATTGTAGCCCGCCACGCGGGTCGCCTCGGGACACTGGAGTTTGATCAGGAGGGTGTTACGATGAGAATAGTCGTGGAATCGGGACTGGACATCGAGCCACTCCTGGAACTGTTGGCTGGCTTTTGCCTCGTCGACGTCTGCGACGAGATCGTCGATCCAGTCTTCGATCGTACTGTGCATCTTGTCGTGTCGGGTGTCGGTCTCCTCGAACGAGACCCCCGACTCACTGGCTGTCATCATGGATTGCATCACATCGAGTACGACGACGTCTCCGAGAAGTCAGGACGCGCCGCACCCCTCGGGGGCGCACGATAAACATCGGCGCGACTTCGGGGGGTTTAGATCGGAGCTGCTATCGGAGCGCTGCTTTCTCGTCAGCGAAGCCGACCGTGACGAGGTACTCAAGGAACGCGTCGAACTGGTCGACATCGCTCGGCGTGTCCGTCGCGAGGTGTCGTGCCCACTCGATGGCCCACTGGAACGCAGGATCGGTCCCGCCCTTACCATGTATATACCACCAGCGGGCGGCCTTCAGGACGACGAGCGGATTCGTCGGCGGTTGCTCGCTTGCGAGTCCACGAGTGATCGACCGAATCTCCTCGGGTACCTCGGCGGGGTCGACCTCGCCTGATTGGGTGTTCGATACGTCGACTGGAATGTCGTCAATCGAGACATCGTTCGGACGCTGTTGTTGACTCACGGAAAATCACCTTCTCGGAGGACTTTTTGGATCGAGCCCTCGCCCCCTCCGGGGCGCGAAAAACCACTCGTAGCGTCACGCCGGTGGAATGTACACGCTCTGCTCGCTGGCGATCTCCTCCAGGTTGTTCCGATGGCGATGTGAGAAGTAGCACTCGTAGCTGCAGTAGCCACAGAGCACGCCGGTATCATACTCAGCGATGAAGGGACCGCGTCGAGTCGTCCAGACGTTCGCTTCGCATTCGGTACACACAGCGCTATCGAGATTGGTCGGTGACGGACCCTCGTACTCGATTTCGAGGATGTCGCTATGTGGCGTTGAGTCGGGCCAGACGCCGTGAGACTGCCAGAAGGCCTTGATGCGGGCGAGACTGTGTCGGACTGTCTTCCGAACTGTGACGTGGGAGGCGTCACGACCGCTATCATCCCAGCCGTCAGCCGTCCAGAACTCCCCGAACTGCGCGCCGCGATGCAGCCCGTTCCAGTCGAGGCCGACGATGTCGGCCGGTGGGTCGTCCGTGAGTGTCGGTCGGGTCAACTGCTGGATGACGTCCCACTGTTTCGGTGGGCTGCCCCCCAAGATGTGAACACGACGGCCACGCCAGTCGGTCGGCTCGGAGAACTCGTGCGCCAATCGGTCGGCGTACCCCCGCGAGTAACCGAGCACGAGGTCGTTCGGGATCGTGTCGATCACCTCGCGACACTTTGGGACGATGATGAGTTCTGCGTCGGGATAACTCGCCTGAACTTCGCGGGCAGCGGCCACGTACTCGTCGACGTCGTCTCCCTCGTACACATCTCCGATCACGCCAACCTTGGGTTCGTATTCGAAAAATCGGGCGACGTACCGATCCAGATCGGGATTCCGAAAGTCGTTATCGAGCATCCCGACGGGGATGTTCAGGTCCTGATACTGGGTCTGCTGGTACCCACAGTCTTCTCGGAACCCAGGCAAGAATCCGAGCCGATACGCATCCAGAGCGAACGGCGCTCGATGGAGGAACGCCACGACGTCGGCTTGTCTGGCAGCGGTGATGTCGCGATCAGTACTGCTGCTGGAGTTGATTTCGAGCGACATGAACATGGGCTGCGAGGGCGAATCCAGCCGCCCTGCACCCTCTCTGAGGGGCAATAAACGGAGCCGCAGTCCGCTATTAACCAACACTAGTCTCCAGAACCCGCACATCGTTGGTTAATATAGAGACGACGTAGCCACCGTGTCCGCTCAACGGTGAGTCAGGCCTTCAGTCGAGTCGGTGGGGAACGATACGATGCCCGCACGGCGTGACCACTGCTTCACTCGGCCCGACGATTGTCACGCTCGCGATTCGGCGATCACAGACCGGACACTGCTGGTGGGCGTTTTCGTTTGCCATATGGAAACGCGAAAACGGATGACTGCGCTAGTTCGTCACCTGCTGGAACCGCTCGCGAAGCGCCTCTTCACGTGCTTCGAACTGCTCGACGTTGGCCTGCAGGTCTTCGTTCACACGCTCGATGCTCGCGAGCGCCCGCTCGCCGGCGAGCGACGCCTGCGACCCGTCGTCGCCGTCCGCCTCCAGCTGCTCCTCGTAGGCTCGTTCGACGCGCTCGATGGTGCCCTCCGGGTTGAACAGGATGTCGTTCGCAACGCGGACGTACTGGTCGAGGGACGTGCCCTCTTTCCCCTGGAAAAAGTGGGTGAGCGCGTATGTCGCGCCGGAGTGCAGCGTCCACATATCGATTGCAAACGGCGACGCTGCGTTCGCTTCGGCGTCCTCGGCAGCACGCTCTGCGAGATAGTCCGGGAATCCCAGCAGGCTGTAAAATTCGGTGACGGTGAACGGGAGCTCGGAGAACTCGAGATCAATCTCCTGCGCATCTCGGATGAACTCGAAGAGATCGTCAGCGACGAGCTCGACCTGTGCGAGAATCTCTTCCCACCAGGTCCGGAAGTCCCGAACGTCCCCGACGTGCTTGATGACCTCCTTATCGGTGAGCGAGCGCATCGAATTCGAGCAGTACCCGTCCTGAGCGAATCCCTCTACGTAGACTGCGTGCTCACCGAAGAAGTCGTAGCCGGAGGTCACGGCCATCGTGATCGGGTCCGCCCGGCCGGGAAGCCGGACTTCGAGGCCGTCGAACATCACGTCCATATGGACCTCGCCACCGCCCCGGTAGCGCCGGATTTCGCCGAACATCACGTCATCCAGCGGCGTCCCGTCGATGGTCTCCTCGCGAAGGACCTCTTCCAAGGGCCTGTACACGTCCACCGGGTTGATGATCGCGTAACTGTCCGTGGGGACGTGAAATAATGGGTCTGCGCCGGGCTCATCGTCTGTCGCGTGGTCGCGCGCTCTCGTCGGCTCGACTAAGGCGTTGAAGCGATCCGTTTCGACCCACTCGTCGGAGTAGGGATTCCGGTATGCGACTGTCGTCTCGACGGCCTGGGGGAGGTCACGAATCGTCTCGGCGAAGGACTTCGGTTCGTCGACCGTTTTCTTCCGGCGGTACCAGTCGGGTAGTTCTGTATCGGTTCGTCCGTCGACGCCGGCGAACACGGTTCTGGATTCTGGGTCTTTCATCTTGTCTCCTCGAAATTGAATTCGTCACCCGCGACAGCGCTCTCATCACGCGCCCTGCGCCCCTCTCACGGGCGCAAAAACAACCTCTTAACCAACATTCTACCCAAAAATCCAGTACTGTTGGTTAATCATCTGGACGGTCCCGACACCTGGCTTCGGCTCTTCAATTCACTCGTCGGCTTCGCGTCGACGGCGCACCTGTTCAGGATTTGGCACCCACGGATGGTCGTCCCAGCAGTGGAGGGCGTGCTCTCGTGACGTGTCGAACAGCGTCTCACACGACCCACACTCGTAGGCGGTCTCAGGCCAGCGTTCCGTGACGAACATCGCCGTCACCGTCGACCTGACTGGATCTGGTGCGGCCGACCGCTGAACATAATCATAGCCGATCACTGTCCGTCGACGAAGCGCCGACTGCGCCAGCCGTTCGTGCCGGTCTGCTGGGAGATACACCCAGCGGACGAACGCCTCTTCTGAGTCCTTCGCCGAGGGTTGAAGGATGAACCACCGGTCGTGATCGTCGCGGAAAAGATACCGTTCTGTTCCCCGATTTTGGAGATAGAGCGGATCCTCGCGACCGGGAATCACCCGCAGACCGATGGACGGGGATATCGGGGCGAGGAGTCGCTCTTCCAGCGTGAGCGAGCGAGACTCACCGGCTGAATTCTCGCCCTCGAAGTAGTCAAGCGTCGCTTCGTCAGTCATGATTCGCTGGGATTCGTCTCATCTGTGTCTTTCCCAGCTGTTCGCTCATGCCGGTCGTTGTATCGCTCGAGTTCTCGGCCGATGCACTCCAGCGCCGTGACGGCGCGTTCGATGAGTTGGTACGTGGCCCGCGAGAGTCGGATGTTCTCCATCAGATGTCCTCCTCTGGCTCGACGAGATCGTTACTCTCAGCGACGAGTGCCTGCACGGTTGAAGCAGGATTGTTCTCGACCGGAAGTGTTCGATGGTCGAGTGGGGCGGGATACGCCCGGTCCCCCTGCGCACAAAGTATGATCAACCACTCCTCGCTCCCTTCGGCGAGGACGACGTAGTGGTCGATATCCCGACGTTGGAAGACTGTCCGATCTGTCCGGCTCACCGCACTCCAGTTCGCCGGTAGTGACGATGACGGCGTCCCACCATCTGGCGTGAGTGCTCGGTACTCTTCGAATTCAGCGAGTGCCGCCTCGATATCCTCCCCGGTGAGGTGCCAGCAGTCGGCCGGGCCATCACACACCAGCTGACTGACCACGTCGTTGCGGAACTGGATGTAGTGATGCTGGGCGACAGTTTCGTCGTCGGTATAATCGAGGAGGAGCGCACAGGCGAGCTGTGCCGGTCCGCTCCCGACGTAGCCCCAGTCGAATCCCGCCGGGCTATGCCGCACGAGACCGAGACTTTGATGGGGGGAGAGGCGTTCGTGTGCGGTGAGGTTCAGGACAACTGGCGTTCCGTCGACACGCATCCCGACGTACTCGACGCGGTCTGTACTCGCCTGACATCGCTCATCCGTATCCTGTACGACTGCTCGTGGGTCGGTAGTCGAATTCGTCTCCATCGGTTGAATGCGGGCGTTCGGATTCCCCGCACCCCTGCTGGGGGTCGAAAAACCACCACCGGCTATTAGACCCTCAACGTCGCTTCAAAGTTAGAATTCAGTATAACAATTCATCAGACAACCAACTGATAGAGGCAAGCCTATTCTTCGAAGAGACAGCGAGCGGCTGCATCGTCGCCAGCGAGGGTCTGCTGATCCTCGTCCGTATCAGCGAAGAGTGTTGACTGATCTCCCTCGGATGTTTGCTCAACTTCGGGTCGATCGTCGACGCCGAACTCACACGCCTCGGGCTGATCAAGACGTGAATCCCGGTCACGATGATCCACGTCAGCGCCGAAGTCCTCAAGCGAGGTCTCGACGCTTGTTTCGGTTACTTCGAGTTGGCCATCGTCACCGAATGCGGTCTGTCGTTGAATCTCGATCTCTGGTCGATCGCTCATCTGGATTGAGCCTCCACCCACCGAGGCTCCGACAGACACCTCCGGGCGTTGGGTCAATCGTCTTGTGCGCGGAGTTCGCTGGCCCGCTGTTCAAGCTGGCGGAGGATCTGGACCCGTTGCTGATTCGCGTTCTCGTAGGCGACGCAGGCTCGCAGCGTCTCCATATTGTTGATCGTCACGATACCAGCGTTGATGAGTCGCGTATTCGATGGCTCGAGCCGTTGTTCTGGCGAAAGATCGCTTGCGTCTGTTGTTTGACCGTCTGGATTGCTCACTGATGATCGCCTCCGTCACTGCTGAGGCGACAAAAAACAGCCCCCGCCGTTACTCGTCTTCTTCCTCGGGTTGGATCTGGCGGGCGTCCTCAGCGAGATCGTGGATGTACTCCCGAAGAATCTCCATGTCCTCGCGAGCGTCTTCGAGAGTCTTGCCTTTCGCTTTGGCCACGATTTTGTCCTGATCGCGGGTGCCCGTCCCGCGAGTAAGCTTCACGGTGAGGGAGACGCCGACGTCACTGCGTTCGACGTACTCCGTTCGTGTCGTCTGTTCACTGGCTGCGGTCGATTCGTCATCCGCACGAGATGGTTGGGTATGTTCTGACATGGGTTACCTTCGGTGATTGATATTCAGATGGACGGTGCGGCCGGCTCGCCGGGTGTTTCGTGAAGGATTGCGTCGATCTCGGCCCCGGTGAGTCGCCAGCGTCCAGCAGACCCAGCACAGTCCAGTTGGCTCACGACCTCGGTTTTGAATGCCTGGTAGTGGTCGAGGGCGAACGCTTCGTCACCTGTGTAGTCGAGGAGGAGTGCGAGCGCGAGTTGTGCCGGACCACTACCACCATATCCCCATTCGAATCCCGAGGGACTGTGATTCACCAGCGCGAGACTCCGCTCTGGTGTGAGCCGTTCTTGGCCGGGACGTTTCTCAACGATAGCCTGCCCGCTCTGCCGATACCCGACGTAGGCGATGTCGCAGTCGCTCGCTGGGCGTGTCTGTTCAATCGGATGTGTGTCGCTAGGTCTACTCATCGGTCTGTTCGGGAGCTGCTCGTTCGAGCACCCCCGCACCCCTCTCGGGGACAATAAACACTACCGCCCCGGAATGGAACATGAATTCTAGGCCAATTACTGGCCGTAGAAGGCACCGAAACACCTGCTCAATAGACCTGCATAGCACATGGTAAGCGCCGGGTTCAAATGTGACAGTTTCCCCGCCAAGCGGGCTTGGTTGTGCTAGTTGAACAAAACCAAATCATCCGTCGCTACATAACCCTCCTCAAGGCCGTTGATGGGGGGTAACCAACACGCCTTCCGACTATTCAGTAGGGTAGATCCATTCCGGGATTGTGTTAGGGCTGGACTTGATCGGTCGGACGGACGAGGACTTCATTGATATCGACGTGGGATGGTTGCGAGACGACGAACGTGATCGTTCGAGCGATGTCGTCCGGCTGGAGGGGACGTAGCCCCGCTGCGTATTCCTCGATACCCTCTTTGATTTCGTCGTCAGGGATGTGTTCGAGGAGTTCTGTCGCGACCGAGCCCGGTTCGATTGTCGCCACCCTGATCCCGTCTGCCGCAACGTCCAACCGGAGTGAATCGCCGAACATCTTCACACCGGCCTTTGCCGCGTTGTAGTGCGACCCGTTCTCCATGAGGAACCGTCCGACGACCGAGGAGAGATTGACGATGTGACCGCTCTCTTGCTCCAGCATCGTCGGAATGACTGCGTGGGTGAGTGTGATTAGGCCAGTTAGATTGACGTCGATAGTGGTCTGAAGCGTCTCCCGATCCGCATCAGCGATGTGGGTGAGAGGCATGTATCCCGCGTTGTTCACGAGAATGTCGATTCGACCGTATTCTTCGGTCGTCGCGTCGACGAGCGCGTCGATGTCGTCGTCGTTCGTAATATCGGTCGGTACGACGAGTGCATCGCCATCGTCCGCTTCGATCTGTGTTTGGAGTGCCTCCAATTCACCTTCCCGTCGTGCGGCGAGGACAACACTGGCGCCACGGGATGCGAGTGACTTTGCCGTCGCCTCACCGATCCCGGAGGACGCTCCAGTGACAATCGCAACCTTTCCATCCAGTTCGGAGCCGAAATCGTCTGACATCAACTGGAAGGAGGAGCATGACGGCGTTGAGGGTGATGCTATCTGGAAAGGGGGTTTATATGGCCGGCTCGCCGAGCGAGGAAGTGAGGAGTCGACGCTCGCCGCGTCGGAGGAGAGCTGACAGTGAGGGTTGTGAAATATCTAGTTCCTCAGCGAGTTCCTCGGCTGTGACTTGGCGCGGACTCTCGTAGTACCCACGGGAGATGGCGAGCCTCAGTGCCTCACGTTGCCGGTCGGTTAACCCATCCTGTAGCTGGTTCTCAGAGCTGGACGGGTCAGGCGTGATAGAGATGAGCTCGAATGAAATTCCGGTGTCCTCACACGTCATACGGAATTCGTTGAACGTCTCGTGGTCTTTGAAAACCTTCGTCTCACGCCAGCCCTCTGGTGTGATGGTCGTCGATTCCATTTTGGCTACCCCAGAGCGACTGTTGTCGAACGACTCGAAGGGAGTATCATCAAGATCGACATGGAGTTCGAAGACGGTCTTGTCGTCTGTTTCTCCGAGTAGGGTTACTTCTTCGACTTCGTCGAGCGCAGCCAGTTCCTTTTCGGAGACGTCGTCGTCGATGTCGATTTCGACGACAAACGTTTGGACATCTGGCTGGAGACAAAGCGCATGCGTACATGTGATTTCGTCCGGCTGGAGTTCCGTCGTGATACTGACGAGTGGAAGAGACGATGATCGGAGGTAAAATTCTGTAGTGACGGTCATTACACAGTATTAGGCGCCTCTGTCAGTTAAGTTCCTGTGTCTACCGGACCAATTTCGATCTCTGGGGTCACAACGGATCAGCTACCACCCAGAGCTGCCGAGATCCCTTCATCCATCAGCCGTACCCAACGCGCCAAGCGTCGGATCTGCTGATTTGCTTTACGGGAAGTTGGGGGTTACATAGACCATTTCCTGTCGGAGGAGTCCCTGTAAACACGGAGTCCCGAACGTTAACTACCGGTGAAGCATACGTCCATGTATGACAATTACGACTGAGTTTTCCCTCAGTTCACCGTCTCTCCCGCTGGTCAGTATCACTGAGAGACTCCCACCGGACCAAATTGAGTGCGTCCACGGACTCTGTTTCGAGCAGGACGCCCGGATGTTTATCGTCAAAATTGATTCCGAGATTAACGTCTCAGAAGCCGACTTGGAAGCGCTGGACGAAGTCCAAGAGGCGACAACGATCGGCTACGCGGGCGAGCAAACCGTCCACAACCTTACGATAGACCTCGCCGACGCGATCTCGGAAGTATTCAGTGGGGGCAGTTCCGTAGCGGCCAAACTCGAGCCGACCGTCGTCACACCGGACGGATGGTACGAGAGGAAAGTGTACAAGGACCGTGATGCGTTCATGGAGTCCCGGACCCGCTGTGAGAACTACGGGATTTCGCTCGACCTTATTTCGATGACCTCCACTTCCGCTGCATCGGACGATGCTATCCCGTTTGGGTTGACTGAACGGCAATACGAGGCGCTGACACTCGCTCTCTCTCGTGGCTACTACGAGAGCCCACGCCAGACCTCGACTGAGGAGCTCGCTACGGAACTCGGCATCTCACAACCCTCGCTCTCGAGACTCCTCAGGCGGGGTGAGCGTCAGCTACTCTCTTCGGCACTCCAAACACAGGAGCACTTAAACACGGTTTCCAATTAGCACCGTCGCTATCTGGCCGTAGTCCCTCTGATTTTGTAGACAGAGACCTACTATGAAGACAGTTGAACTCAACAACGGTGTAGAGATGCCGATTCTCGGATTCGGCACGTATCAAATCGAGGACCTCGACGAGTGCGAACGAAGTGTTTCGGAAGCCCTCGAAACAGGGTATCGACTCATCGATACTGCGGCGTCGTATGAGAACGAGGAGGCGGTCGGGCGGGCAATCGAGAAGAGCGACGTGCCGCGAGACGAGGTGTTCGTTACGTCAAAACTCTGGGTGCAGGACACCGGCTACGAGGCTACGTTGGACGCGTTCGAGCGATCGTTGGACCGACTGGGCCTCGACTACCTCGACCTGTTTCTGATTCATCAGCCCTACGGCGACGTCCACTGTTCGTGGCAGGCTATGGAAGACCTCTACGAGGACGGCAAGATCAGGGCCATTGGAGTCAGCAACTTCCACCCCGACCGGGTGATGGACCTCATGGTCCACAACGATGTCGTCCCAGCCGTCAATCAGATCGAGACGCATCCCTTCTACCAGCGAACCGAGGATGCAGCATTCCTCGAGGAACACGGCATCCAACACGAGTCGTGGGGGCCGTTCGCCGAAGGCCAGAACAACATCTTCGAGCACGACGTGCTGACCACGATTGGGGACCGCCACGGTAAATCCGCTGCACAGGTGACACTGCGATGGCTCATTCAGCGCGACATCGTCGCTATTCCGAAGTCGGTCCACGCCGACCGGATCGCCGAGAACTTCGAGGTCTTCGACTTCGAACTCACCAAGGAGGAAATGGAGACGATCGCCGAACTAAACGAGGGCGAAAGCCAGTTCTTCGACCACCGAGACCCGGAGATGGTGAAGTGGTTGGGGGAGGCTGAACGGGACACGTGAGCTGATCTGAGCGCTCTCCCTACGTGACCTATCCGTCTTTCAGACGCGATCTTCGGTATCCCCTTCGCCACTTCAGAGACGACGGGAGTTAAATACGGTTTCCAGATAGCATCGAAGTCTTGGATATCAAACCCGCAATTCGCATACGTACAAAATATGGATGTGACAAACGTTCCGTCCGCTGATAGAGAAGAATCCGATCACCCGGCCCAAGTGACGACGGCGCTCGTTTCGGATGGTGTTTCGAGCGAGTTCGACGGGAATACCGTCCGCTCGGTGGAAGTTACGTTCCGACCGGGAGAACGAACCAAATTCCACACGCATGCTGGCGTACAGGTGTTGTACGTCACTGAAGGCGAAGGAATCGTCGCGACCCGCAACGGAGAACGTGAGGTCTCGGAGGGCGACCTGATCGTCTTCGAGCCTGATGAAGAGCACTGGCACGGGAACACACGGAATGCCGATTCGCCGTTCAGCCACCTCGCCTTCATGGCTGAACCGGACGGATCTGAAGTAACTGCCCTCGAAGAACCATAACCATGGAATACACTACTCTCGGTTCGACCGGAATGGAGGTCAGCCGCATCTGTCTCGGCGGGATGAGTTTCGGCGTGAGCGACTTGCACGACTGGACGCTCGACGAGGAGGGCTCGCGCGAGATCATCGAACGCGCGATTGACCTCGGTATCAACTTCTTCGACACGGCCAACGCGTACTCGAACGGGGAGTCCGAGGAGATCATCGGGGACGTTCTCGGAGAGTACGACCGCGACGAACACGTCGTCGCCACGAAATGCTACTTCCCCACGAACCTCTTCTCCGATGCAGACGAACCACACCCGAACGCGTCGGGACTCTCCCGGAAGACTGTCGAGCAAGAACTGGAGAATTCGCTAGACCGACTGGGGATGGATACCATCGACCTCTACCAGATCCACCGGTGGGACTACGAGACACCCATCGAGCAAACGCTGCGTACCCTTGATGACGCAGTTCGACGCGGGAAGGTTCGATACATCGGCGCGTCGTCGATGTGGACTCACCAGTTCGCCGAGGCACTGTACACCAGCGAGCACCTAGATCTTGAACCGTTCGTGACGATGCAGGATCACTACAATCTCGTCTACCGCGAAGGCGAGCGGGAGATGTTCCCCTTCTGCGAGAAAGAAGACATCGGCGTCATCCCGTGGAGTCCGCTCGCACAAGGGTACCTCACCCGCCCCCACGAAGAGATGACGGCGACAACCCGCGGCGAAGAGCTCACCGAGACGCATGAGGAGTACCGGATGGGCGGCGGACCGGCCGTCAACGAGCGTGTCGAGGAACTCGCTGCGGAGAAGGGGGTGACGATGGCACAGCTCTCGCTGGCGTGGTTACTCCACCAGGACGTCGTTGATGCGCCGATCGTCGGCACCACGAGCGTCGAACATCTCGAACAAGCCGTCGAAGCACTCGATATCGACCTGACGGATTCAGAGCTAGAGTACTTGGAAGAACCGTACGAGCCCCTGCCGATTGCTGGCGCTCCTGTCCCTGGGTCGGAAGCCAACTAGCGCCTCAGTAATCTGAGGACTCAGTCACTCCACAATGAGAGAGAATACCCTACGCACTTCGGACGATTTCGAGATCGATAGAACGAGTCGGCGTAAACTGCTAGGGGCAGCTGCAGTGGCAGGAGGTGGCTTCCTTGCGGGATGTATACACCAGAGCGGGTCCGAGACGGAAGCGCAGACTACCCCCTCCCAAACTGCGGATGAGAACAGCGTCCTGATCGTGTTTTTCTCTCGTACGGAAAACACTCAGGCTGTCGCTGAAATCATTCAGCAAGAAGTGGGGGGAGACCTGTTCGAAGTCCTTCCAGCAGAACCGTACCCGGTAGATTACGACACGCTCGTATCCCAGGTAGACGAAGAAAACGAAGCTGGCTATACCCCGCCTCTCCAATGCCCAGTTGAGAATATCGGGGCGTACGACACCGTGTTTTTCGGTGCCCCGACGTGGGATATGCAACTGCCGCCACCGATGAAGACCTTTCTGAGTGAACACGATTTAAGCGGAAAAACGGTTGTGCCATTCAATACGAATGGGGGCTATGGCGTCGGGAGTAGCTTTCAAACGATAGAAGACCGCTGTCCCGATGCCGACGTACGGGAGGGATTCTCTACTCAAGGTGGGTTGGAGAGGGATGGTGTGTACCTGGCAATCAAAGACGATCGGAGAGGGGAAGTCAGGGCGGAAGTGACTGACTGGTTACAGAGGATTCAGATGTAACTTCGGCCTTGCCGGTGCCGCGGCCGCGCCCCTCTCATGGAAGTGTTGCGTCACCGAATTCGAACCGTTTCACCATCATGCTCGAGAATATCCTTCGTGACCAGTCGCTCAATCGCGTCGTTGACGGCGTCTTCTTGATCGCCAGAAAGCGCCCGCACATTCGAGAGCGCCCGCTCTTGAATTGCTTCGACGCCGTTGATACCCTCGTCGACAGCCTTCAATACGGTGTATTCGATCTCGAACGCTGTCGCGAACGTTTCGATGCGGTCGATGAACGCATCCGGGAGCCCGGACAATGAGTTCACCGCTATTTCGATTGCGAATAGCGGGTGGGAGCGGTCACGGATCTGTCGTGCTTCAGTGGAGCCAGTATTGAACGGTCGCTGATCGTCAATCTCCGTCAGAATCACCTCATAGTCTAACCCACGCTGGGCATACGTTCGCATATCTTCGATGTCGCGGCGCCGGCCACTCCCCAGGTCTCCGCCGGAGACCGCTTTTAGCAGAAACATATCCTCATCGGAGAGGATGTGTGCTGTTGCGTGACGGCCGGTCCAGAACTCTTCAGCCCGGTCGTGCATTCGGTCGGTGATCCACACTTTCCCGACGACCTGCCGTTCGAAGAGGTCAATCTGGAGTCCACGCTCTGCGTGATGCAGTTCGACGGTTTTCCCGACGCCCTCAAACGACTCCGTTGGCTCGCCGACCACTGAGAATCCCTGGGATGTGAGCGTCTGATAGACGTGTTCGAACTCAGAGACCACACCAAGCGCGAGATCGATATCCTCCGTCTGGTCTTTCAACCCGTGAACTGTCATCGCCGATCCCCCCAAGAGATACACAGTTACGGACTCTGACAGCCAGCTGTCGAACTCTTCGAGAAACGCCTTGATTGCTTCGCTACCACTAAATACAGTCATGCGACTCCGTACTGCTCTTTGAGCGCCCTGAATTCTGCTTCACTCGGGAGGACGACAGGAAGGTCCTCAGCGATGTCGAACTCTCCTTGGAGTGGCCGATACATCGTAGTCACCGTAGACTCTAGACCGTACCACTGCGAAATCCTTGTCAGCGTCTCTTGGTCGATGTTCGACGTCTCGATCAGGAGCATTGCATAACTGACGCGGCGGGACCCGCTATCGAGGACGAGCGTGTGGCACACTACGTCGGCAGGTGTGAGTTCCACGTCTGGAGCATACCAGAACGCGGGTTCGCCGGCGAGGAAGAATTGCAGGCCGTACTCTGCAAACCGAGCTAGCCCGGTCAGTTGCCAGTCGGTGGCGGCCTCGAGTGCCTCTGTATCCTCGGCTGTCTGCACGCGGACGAGTGCTCGTTTCGGATCACACCATTCGACGGTCGCACTCGGTGCAAGTCCTCGGACGCGCGACCGGTGCTCGTGCCGGACGACTGCACGAGCGAACGTCAGCAGCGGCGAGAGGTCCTCACTCAACGCGTACTCTGGGCCGGAGGGAGATAGCATCGCGCGATGTTTGAGCGGTGACAGCGCCTTGTGGACGCTTTGCCGAGTAATCTTGAGTCGCTCGGCAATCTCAGACACACGTCGGGGCTCGTCGAGATACCAGCATACCCGGAGTGTAGCCGGCGAGAGAAGGTCGGGCCATTCGACGTGTCCAAGTTCGGATCGAAGGGCCCGGTACGCTTCGACGACTGGGTGGTCTGTGAGGGAGACCTCCCGCTGGTTGTTTGCCCCACGGTGTTCGGCGAGCAACCCCGATTCGAGTAGCTTGTCGAGTACGTCGTAGAGATGAGTCTGCGAATATTCGGTTTCCATCGCGAGATCAGCTGCTGTGGCTTCCCGGCCGGTGCTCAACGCGTCGATGACGGCGAGTCCAGCCTTAGTGAGCATCTGTGTCTACTGTAAGAACCATACCTATAAATACGTTTGCTGATTTAGGTTGACGACAATCGATTCAACAACGATTCGTCAATGCGATCTGCGAGCGCAGTCTCTAATGATCTGTTGAGGTACTATCTGAATGGGGAGCGAACATCGCTAAGCCAGATGTGACACCTCATCTGGTTCCTCCACATCGTCGAATTCGCCACGTTCGACCGGCTCCCAGTCCTCATTTGGCTTCGGACTCCACCAGTCGACCTCATAGTCGCCTGGAGCACCGAGGATCTTCACCCGTGCCGAGCCGTCAGGCAGGTCGCGACGGAGCTTCTTGTCGACGTGGAGGTTCCACGTTGAGTGGGTGTCGAAGCAGGCGAGGACGGCCTCCTCGTAGCCGCGTGTCTCTCGGGATTCTTGGAGTTCGACCTGTGTGTTGCAGTTCTTGCAGAACACACCTTCGAAGGGAATATGACTGAATACCTCGTGCCCGCAGACCGGACACCAGAGGAACTCGATCAGTGCCTCACTGTAACGGTCAATGACTTCCAGACTCATCTGTGGATCTGGCCTGATCGGGACGGGCCACCCTTCTCGGCCCGAAAACAGACTTCACCGCAGGTACGCGTCCATCCTCAGGGCCTTGTTTAGACGCGGGACGAGACTGGGGGTTTCTTTCGCCAGAGACGTTACGAACCACGCGGTCAGTTAATCTGTGAGTGTTCGAGGTAGTTCGTACCCTCGGGACGCTCGGACTTATCGTTGTCCACGTTACAGCCTACATACGCAGTGTACAGAGAGCAAGACAAACTGAAATCCGGGGTACGCTTACGGCTGAAACACAACTCGCCGAATCAGTATTGTTATTAGACGGCCGATACAACTTGGCCGAAATGGGGATTCTTGAAGACAAATCTAACGCTCAGTTCTTTTACAAGTACCTTTCAAAGGTATACGACCAAGTCAACCGGATAAATTGGACTGAAGAGATGCGGTCGGAAGCGTTGGAATGGCTGGAGTTTGGCGCCAATGATAGAGTTCTTGACGTGGGATGCGGGACTGGATTCGGAACTGCAGGATTATTAGAATACGCTGACAATGTTCATGCTCTCGACCAGAGCATCCATCAGATGGAGAACGCTTTTGAGAAGTTCGGCAAGCAAGGTCAGGTAACCTTCCATATGGGTGACGCCGAACGCCTCCCCTTCACGGACAACACCTTCGATATTGTCTGGTCTTCCGGATCTATCGAATACTGGCCAAACCCAATTCAGGGTCTCAAAGAGATTCGTCGTGTTGCCAAACCAGGCGGTCAAATACTCATTGTCGGTCCAGATTACCCCTCCAACCCAATCCTTCAACGCGCTGCCGACGCCATTATGCTGTTCTATGACAAGGACGAAGCCGACTATATGTTCACCGAGGCAGGGTTTGTTGACTTCCACCACTACATCCAGCAAGCTTCATCTCGAAGTCCGAGAGCTATCACGACCGTCGCACGTGTTCCTGACGAAAATATACAAACCCACGAATCCTTCGCCGCTTCGCCATAATTAACCCAGGTGAACGATGAATCGGCCAGTGCAGTAAATTGACCGAAGTTAGCAGGCAAGCTCGATATTTCTCACGGCTTCTTTCAGCACGAGTTCACGGAACTGACCAAACCACGTTCTGCTCGGAGCGTACCGCACTGCTCGGTTTTGGCTTTGTTGTTGGTCAGTTCACCGGAACAGAATGCTCTCTCAAGCGTCTAAATAAGACCCATTCTCATCGTTCGGCGCCGTACACGATGCGTGAGGGGGCTTCGTACCCACAGTCGGGGCAGTCGTACCATCGCTGTATTTTCGCCCCGTCTGCTGCCTTCTCGCCGACGCGAACGTTGTTGTTCGGACACTCCGGGCAGCTGAGGTCCGGTGCGGGCCGCTCCCGGAGCTCGTCACGGAACGATGTCGCATCCTTCGTCTCGTATCCCCGCGACCAGACCGGGTAGCCGTCGATGAGGATTGCCCCACGCCATTTGTACCGGTAGGAGTCCGGGGCTCGATGCAGGACGGCTCGCGCCCCGGTCTCGGTGTTCCGATACGCAAGCGTCGGCGAGCGGCTCTCGCGTCGCCAGTTGGTGATGCGAGGCATTGGTTAGAAGTGGACGTCAGCGGGCACGATCCAGAGCTCTTCATTCTCCTCGAGGAGTCGGTCCAACTGTCCACGGTGGCGAATGCCGGTTCCGTGTTCGGTGTACAGGAAGATCGTCGGGCCGTCGTACGCACCGACCTGGTGGAAGGCGTGCCGGGCGAGGTCCTCGTCGCGCATGATCTCCTCGTCGGAGAGCTCGTCGATGGCCTCTTTCACCCGGTCGAGATTACGCTCGAACTCTTCCTTCGTTGCTTCCCAGCCACGCTCGAGGAGATCTTGGCCGTCATCAGAGTCGACGGGGGCTGCAGTCGGGAGCTCACCCCATCGCGCCTTCCCCGCAACGGACGTGTCCTCCTCGTCGAAGGTCACATAGTAATCGAAGACGGCGCCGGCGTGTGGGTCCGCGCCGACCAGGCGGTCGAACACCGACTTTCCGGTGGACAGCGCGTCGTCGTGCGTCGATGCCTCTACGAGTGCGTATATCACCATATGCATCTTGGACACCTCGAAACGCCGACGCACGGGTGTCGTTGGTCGCTCCAGCTGCGCCGGCACCCATCACCGGCGCGGAATAAACAACTCTGGCCTCACTCGATCACAGGATATTGTTCGCCCACTCGACGGTGATCGCTACGGCATCGGGTGTGAAAGCTACGATGGTCATTTTACCGTTGATTGAACTGGAAACACTCTTGATATGTATTCACGCACAAAACACGGTGTGCCGTTTCAGAGGGCTACGCTAATTCCGAGCGACGGAATCGGAAATTCGCGATCTTACTGGTCGAGGAGACACTTTGAAAGCGTCACGATTCGGTTAGCAGCTGTCGAAGGACGTAGTGTAGGATGCCGCCGTGTTCGATGTATCGCACCCCGGCAGGTGTGCCCACCTGGGCCGTCACCGGGAACTCAACCGACGACCCGTCCGACCGCTCCGCAGTCACCGTCAACTCGGCCATCGGCTCCAACTCGTCGTCCAACCCGTAGATCGTGTAGACCTCTGACCCGTCCAATCCAAGCGCCTCCCAGGAGTCACCGTCCTGGAACTGCAACGGCAACACACCCATTCCGACGAGATTGTCCCGATAGATGCGCTCGTAGCTTTCCGCGATGGTCGCACGAACACCGAGAAGGTCGGTCCCCTTCGCCGCCCAGTCACGGCTCGACCCAGTCCCGAACTCCTCGCCCGCCATCACGACGAGTGGAGTTCCCTCCTCGCGGTACCGCTGGCTGGCCTCGAACACGGTCGTCTGCTCACCAGTCGGATGGTGGATGGTGTACCCGCCCTCGACGTCGTCGAGCATCTGATTCTCGATGCGGACGTTGGCGAACGTGCCCCGCATCATCACCTCGTGGTTACCCCGGCGGGCACCGTACGTGTTGAACTCGTGGGGCTCGACACCGTGGTCCATCAGCCACTGGCCGGCCGGCTGATCCGTCCCGAACGGCCCGGCAGGACTGATGTGGTCAGTCGTAACCGTGTCACCCAGCGTTAGCAGACACCGTGCATCCTCGACGTTAGAGACGCCGGGTTTCTCCAGCGGGAAATCTTTGAAGAACGGCGGCTCCCGGATGTATGTCGAGTCCTCGTCCCACTCGTAGACCTCGCCGGTCGGGGCCTCCAGCGCGTCCCATCGCTCGTCGCCTTCGAACACTTCGGCGTACTTCTCCTCGAACATCGACGGGTCGACGAAGTCGTGGACGGCTTCGTGGATCTCGTCGCTGTCTGGCCAGAGGTCCGCCAGATAGACTGGGTTTCCGTCGTCATCGTACCCCAGCGGGTCGTGCTCCAGATCGATGTCCATCCGCCCAGCGAGCCCGTACGCCACCACCAGCGGCGGGCTGGCGAGGTAGTTCGCGCGCACTTTTGGATGGATGCGCGCCTCGAAGTTCCGATTCCCGGAGAGTACGCTCGTCGTCCAGAGGTCGTGTTCGTCGATAGCGGTCTCGATCGGCTCCGGGAGCGGCCCTGCGTTCCCGATGCAGGTCGTACAGCCGTAGCCCACGACGTTGTAACCCAGGTCTTCGAGGTATGGCAACAGCCCCGATGCTTCGAGGTACTGGGTGACGACGCGGCTGCCGGGCGCGAGGCTTGTTTTAACGTAGTCCGGGACGTCGAGGCCACGCTCGACGGCGTTTTTCGCCAGGAGCCCGGCTGCCAGCATCACGGAGGGATTCGACGTGTTGGTACAGCTGGTGATGGCGCTAACGACGACGCTCCCGTGCCCGATTTCGACGTCGTTGCCGTCGATATTCACGGAGGCGCGCTTCGTGAGAGGGTCGAGGTCGGGGCGGTCTCGACCGGTGTCCACGACCGCCTTGCCGCCGTCGGTCTGCCCCATCGATTGGTCGCTCTCACCGAGCCACCGGGCCAGCGCCTCCTCGTCAGCGTCGTCGAGTTCGTCCTCGAACTCGCCGTGGAGTAATTCCCGGAAGTGGGTTCGCATGTCACCCATCTCGACGCGGGACTGGGGTTTCTTGGGGCCGGCGAGACTCGGCGTCACGGTCGAGAGGTCCAGTTCGACCGTCTCGGTGTACTCGGGGTTCTGCTCACCGAACAGCCCCTGGGCGTCCAGATACTTTCGGACGAGCTCGATGTGGTCCTCGTCGCGGCCCGTCAGTTCGAGGTAGTCCAAGGTGGCCTCGTCGACGGGGAACATGCTGATGGTCGAGCCCTGCTCGGGCGCCATATTCGCGATTGTCGCCCGATCAGGAACAGTCAGCGTCTCCACGGCGGGCCCATAGAACTCAACGAATCGATCGACAACACCGACATCCCGCAGCAGTTCGGTGACGTGCAGTACGAGGTCAGTCGCCGTCGCACCCTCGGGGAGTTCACCTGTGAGTTTCACGCCGACAACCTCGGGGAGGTTCATCGTGATGGGCTGGCCGAGCATCGCGGCTTCGGCTTCAATACCGCCGACGCCCCAGCCGACGACGCCGATGCCACCAATCATCGGCGTGTGGCTGTCGGTCCCGACGAGGGTGTCTGGGAACAGCCAGTTCTCGCCGTTCTGCTCGCGTTCGTGGACGACTTGCCCGAGATACTCCAGATTCACCTGGTGGACGATACCCGTCCCTGGCGGCACGACACTGAAGTCGTCGAAGGCGTTTTGCGCCCACTTCAGCGCCCGGTACCGTTCGCTGTTGCGCTCGTATTCGAGTTCGACGTTCTTCTCGTAGGCGTCCTCGTTGCCGAAGTAGTCCACTTGGACGCTGTGGTCGATGACCAGGTCGATGGGGACTTCGGGTTCGACGAGGGTTGGGTCGCGGTCCTTGCGTTCGACGGCCGATCGGAGTGCCGCGAGGTCTACAACGGCGGGGACGCCGGTGAGGTCCTGGAGGATAACCCGGGACGGCTGGAACGGGATGTCGGCGTCGGGAACGTCCGGTTGCCAGCCAGCGAGGGCCCGGATGTCGTCCTCGGTAATGTCCTCCCCGTCGGCGTTACGGAGGACGGATTCAAGCATAACACGGATACTGACCGGGAGTTTGTCAAGTTCACAGAGGCCTTCCTCTTCGAGGACGGTGAGGTCGGCCATTTTGTAGGTCGTTCCATCGGCTTCGAACTCGCGGATCGCATTGAAAGGGTTCATTATTGTGGAAGATTTCAAACGGAGTAACCTTATTCTTGTTCCCGTTCTCGGGAGACGGGATTCGAGCAGTTCGACGTGTTCGTTGGACCTGCCCGAAGGGGTTCAGAGAGCTCGTTGCTCTCGTGTTCGACGAGTGACACAGTTCTGCATAAGGTGGCACTGCCTTCCTCGCTAGTGTTCATGGGTTCAGGCACCCGTTTCTTGGCCAGTCTTACTGTCCATGCGTTCAGGCGCGATTCGTGACAACCGCATCGCGTTCCCGGTGACGCCGAGGCTCATCCCCATGTCGCCGACGATGACCGCGACCGCGACGCTCACCAGTCCCAGCGGGACGCCGAGTGCAAGCAGGGCCTTCACGCCGAGGCTCGACCAGATGTTCTGGCGGATCACGCCGTTCGCCGTGTGCGACAGCCCGTAGAGATACGGCAGCTTGCTGATGTCGTCGCCCATCAGCGCGATGTCGGCGGTCTCGATTGCGGTGTCCGTTCCGGCCGCGCCCATCGCGATGCCGACCTCAGCGGTCGCCAGCGCGGGCGCGTCGTTGATGCCGTCGCCGACCATCGCCACGTCGCCGTACTCCGCCTGTAACGCCTCCACGGCATCGACCTTCTCGTCGGGCAATAGTTCTGCGCGATACTCGTCGACGCCGACCTGTTCGGCGATCGCACGGGCCGTCCCCTCGTTGTCGCCGGTCAGCATCACGACGTGCGCGACGCCGAGTTCGTGCAGCCGTGCGACCGCCCGTTCGGCGGCCGGCCGCACCTCGTCGGCAATGGCGATAATGCCGATCAATTCGGTATCCGTGCCGACGAGGACGACCGTCTTCCCCTCATTCTCGAACCGCGAGATCGCGCCGTCCTCGAGGTCGGCACAGTCCTCGCGTTCGCACTGCTCGTGGGCCACTTCGGCGACTGCGCCGCCGTCGGCACGGAGGTGGGCGTGCGACAGGTCGAAACCCAACTCCTCGAAGAGGGCGGGCTTGCCTGCATAGTACGTCTCGCCGTCGATGTCTGCGCTGATCCCCTTTCCGGTGATGCTCTCGAATTTCTCGATACTCGGCACGTCATCGCCGGCATCCTTTTCGGCGCGTTCGAGTATCGCCTCGGCGATTGGGTGTTCGCTTCGCTGCTCGAGTGCAGCCGCGTGCTGGAGTACCGTCTCGTCGTTCGTACCGCCAAGCGCTACGACGTCCGTGACCGCGAGTTCGCCCTTGGTGAGGGTACCAGTCTTGTCGAGGGCGATGGCGTCCACCTCGCCCATCGCTTCGAGGTGGTTGCCGCCTTTGATGAGGACACCGTTCTTCGCGGCACTGGTGATCCCCGACACCACGGAGACTGGGGTCGAGATGACAAACGCACACGGGCAGGCGATCACCAGCAGAGTAAGCCCCCGAATGAACCACGCCTGCCAGTCGCCCGCGAAGGTGAACCCGTAACCGGCTAGGTCCACCGACACCGGATCAGCGATAACCAGCGGCGGGATAGCGGCGGTCAGGATTGCCAGCACGACGACGAGGGGTGTGTAGTAGCCGGAGAAGCGGTCGACGAACTGCTCAGACTCGGTCTTATTCGCCTGTGCGCCCTGGACCATCTCGATGATCTGCGAGAGCGTCGACTCCGAGGCGGCCGAAGTGGCCTCGAACTCGAGGTATCCTTCCTCGTTGATGCTGCCCGCGTACACTTCGTCGCCGGCAGCCTTGTCGACGGGGACGCTCTCGCCCGTGATCGGCGACTGGTCGACTGCACTCTCGCCTTCGATGACCGTCCCGTCGAGCGGAATCTTGTCACCGGGGCGAACAACCACGGTCTCGCCCACCTCCACTTCGTCGGCGGGCACCGTGACTTCCTCACCATCGCGAAGGACGGTCGCCTCCTCTGGCGAAAGTTCCATCAACTCACGCAGGGAGTCTCGCGCCCTGTCCATCGCGTAGTCTTCGAGCAGTTCGGCGATACTGAACAAGACAGCCAGCGTCGCGGCCTCGACGAAATAGCCGATGCCGGTCGCTGCGATGATGGCCGTCCCCATTAGCAGGTCGATGTCCAGACTCCGGTTCTTCGCGGAGTAGTACCCGCTACGGACGACCGGGATGCCACTGGCCGCGACGGCGCCGAGGAACAGGACATCTGCGATGTGGAGCGGGTACTCGAGGACACTTGCGATGGCGATATTCTGTCCTGCGAGGAGGAACTCGAAGAGGAGCCCGGCGGTGAGGAACGCCGCGCCGAGCCACGTCTTATTCGCGCGAGGACTCGTCCAGACCTCCGATGGTGGTGCGATGTCGACGCCATCGGCCGCCTGGTTGTCCTCATCATCGCCCTCGGCGTCCGAGCCCCCGACGACCTCGTAGCCGGCGCCTTCAATCGCCTTGACGACGTCGGCTTCGCTAGTCCGATCAGGGTCGTACGTGACGTTGGCTGTGCCGGTGGTCGGCTGGAGCGTGGCGTCAGTAATGCCGTCGACACGCTGGAGGCTCTTGTCCACCTTTTGGGCGCAAGAGGGACAGTCCATCTCGGGGACGACGAGGCGAGCGGTCAGCTCCCGCCGCTGCCCGCCGCCGCTCGTCTCCCCCGCTGTGTCCGGATTCTCTGTCATCACCTCACGGTAGGTGCGTCAGATCGATAAGCCTTTGTTGGAGTATTCCAAATCAAGGGTCAGCGTGTTGCTGGGGGCTCTTCGGGCAATCGTTCCCCGGCGACGTGCTGCTTCGCCAAGTGTTCCTCCGCCCGGCGGAGCCGGTAGGTGAGCGTCGACCGCGGCACGTTGAGATGCTCGGCCAGTTCGCCGACGTCGACCTCACGTGGGGACTCGTAGTATCCGTGTTCGACGGCTGCCTGAAGCGCGGCCTCTTGCTTCGGAGACATGTCACTTTGCGTCTCGTCGACTCCTTCCCCCGACGCCGTTGTGTCCGCGGTTCGGAGCATCTCCATCTGGGCGCAGTCCCCGACGGCGATTTTGAGGGCGTCGAAGAACGCGGACACGTCGCCCTCTCCGGAGTGGATGAGTCGCCACGTGTAGTGGTGGCCCTCGTGACGAGTCTCAAACAGCACGCCGTCGCCGAGGTGGTCGCGGGCGATGTGGGGGACGGACGCGCAGGAAGGGGTTCGCTCCCAGTCGGAGTAGAGGACGAGCGTGTCGTCCATGCGGTCGAGAACGCGGGTGGTCTGGGTGGCATTGCAGTCCTCGGTAGCCAAACAGTCGGCGTAGTAGTCGCTGGTGCGAAACGCGTCCTCGATGGCGTTGAGCGCCTCAGGCGTACCGGTGGCATGGTCGACCCGCCAGAGACGCTCGGCAGTGGCGTGCAGCGAGAGCGAGCGAACGCGAGCGTCGGGGTGGTCGGCGAGGGCGTCCGCCACCCTGTTGCAGCCGGGCTCGTATTCGAGAGCGAAGACGAGTTCGCGCATACCCCGTCTAAGGCCTGCTACGACATAACCCATGGCCTGCAGCGTTGTCGACCAGTAGATCTCAGATTACGTCGTCAGGGTCGTGAACTTCCTGCATTCGCTGTGCTTCGGCCGCGTATTGCTCCTGGAGGTCGGGGTCATCGACCATGCCAAAATTGCCGGGTTCAGCATCGACTGCTGCTGTCGTATCTCGGACGTCGGTGAAGGACGTGAGTGCGCGTTCCTTCCGATAGTACTGTTCTCCATCGGGTGTTGCGTAGGTGAGGATGATCAGGTTCTGTTCGTCATCGGAGTACGTTCGTTCGACAAGCCAGACACGAAGACCGTCTTCAGATTGATTTGACATACTTGTGTGTTCCCCGGTATCCACTAAGGGATTGGTGTTACGGCTTGCCGAGACTCGCTGTCTCGAAGGGTGATTCTTCGGTCGGAATGAGCAGCTCCTGTCGGTCTCCGACTCGCTCAGCGAGCTTCCGTTTCAGGTACTGTCTCGCCGTCGACGGCGTGAAGACGCCCTTGTCGAGCATATCGCCGACGACGTCTTTGAGGGCCGCGAACTGTCCCTGCAGGTGGCCGTCGCCGACCGGCTCGCCGTCGTACCACCGCACCGTCGCGAGCGCGCCGTTCCCGACCGTCTCTCCCTGTTCGACCGTCTCCGAGTCGTACTGGAGTCCGAACCACAGCGTCCGATAGGCGGTTACCTCGAAGGTCGGCGATACCACGAAGAACGCCTCGTGGTGGAGGTAGTCGAGGTGGTCAGCGACGATCTCGTCGAGGGTGAGCCCGGTGGCACGGGGCTTCGGCTCGACGACTGTCGACGGTCGATTCTCGTCAGCGAGGTAGCCGTCGACGGCTTCTGCCTCGAGGCCATCGGCCAGTTCCGCCAGCAGCTGTTTCGCCCACTTGGAGTCGGTGTCGTCGCCACCGAACGGCGACTCAGCCGAGATTCGGTGCTTGAGCTTCAGGTTCGCTGCACCCCAATGGCTGTAGTGGAGCGTGTACTGTCCGTCTGTGCGTTCATACGCAACGAGTGCGCGGTGGCCCATCGAGCAATCACCTCACGGGGCGACCGCGACTGGATCGCCCCGCACCCCTCCCGGGGGACGAACAACGCTACTCGTCGATCGGGTCGGGGGAACTGAGGTCCGCGTGGAGGACTTCGCCATCGCGAACGACGTACCGCTTGGCCAGCACTGGGAAGCGACACTTGGTAACCCCGGCCGTCTGGATGTCGAGCTCTTCGCCGACTTCGGGATGGTTGGACATAGTTCGAAGGAAGTCGTGGAGTACGATTCCGCCGTCAAAGTCCGGAAGCTCGTTGTCGGGCTGAATAGCGTATCTGACCGCGAATCCCTCAATATCTCAGCCTATACGAGCAACTGGACATCGGCGTCAGCCATCTCTGCGAGTGCGGTCGCCGCCCCAACGCCGACCGTGACGCCGTCGTAGAACGCATCGTCATCGTAGTCCATCAGATCCATCGTCATCTGACAGGCTTGAAGCTCAACACCTATCTCCAGCGACGTTTCGAGCAACTCGTCGATGGTCGCCACGTCGTTGTCGGCGATCCGTCGCTCCATCATCGTCGTTGCCAACCGGTCCATCCCGGGTAACGCCGCGACGGCGTTGGGCACCGACATATTTGGATTCCCGACCGCGGACAGTTTCAGGTCCGTCGACCGTTCTTTGTGGAGGATATCCAGCCCCCAGAAGGTATGGAAGACGGTGACATCCCAGCCGAATGCTGCCGCGGTTGAGGCAAGGATCAGCGGCGGATACGCCATGTCGAGGGTCCCCTGCGTCGCCACGATGACCATCGACTTCTCGTCGTCTCTCTCGGCGACTGCAGCTGTGGCCACCTCGTCCTCCAGTTCCTCGATGCGTGCTTCCAGCTCCGCAATACGCTCCGCGGCGTCGGTACGTGATTCGTCAGGTGGGGCCGCTTCGGCGTCGCTGCTCATTCGACGCGCACCCGGTGAACGTAGACCGTTGTATCGTTCTGTATCTGCTCGGACTGGTCGACCAGTTCGACGCCTGGCGTTCCGGCCGCCCAGCCGTCGATATCGCTGACACTCCCCGCGTCCGTCGCGTGGACCTCGAGCAGGTCCCCACTTGCGAGGTCGTCAACAGCTTGTTTGGTCTTCACGACCGGCATCGGGCACGATTCACCGGTGACGTCCAGCGTTTCTGTCGGTGTGTCGGAATCCATTATTTCGTTCTATCCACAATCTTGAACCGAACGCACAAGAACATTTCGAGACAGCTTCAACTACAGACAGTTAGGTTTATCCGCTATAAGGGCCATTGAGGGGGTATTTTACTATGATAGTATCGCTTTGCGGGGGGTATCACGGTTCCGCTGGCGCTGAGCATATTGTAATATAAACGCAATCCTTTTAGACGGTGGTCAGTAAGAAGGAGACATGAGTACACCGGAGTTCCCCGAAACTGAGGCGGATGTCGAGCCGACGAGTCCTGAATCCCTCAAACGGCGCATCGATGCTGGCGATCGAGTCACCCTCCTCGATACACGCGCACAGAGCGATTTCGAGGAGTGGCATATCACCGGTGACACCGTCACCACGATCAATGTGCCGTACTTCGAGTTCCTCGACGGTATCGAAGACGAGTTGGTCGCCGATATCCCGGCTGACGAGCCAGTTGTGGTGACGTGCGCGAAAGGGAAGTCCAGCGAGTTCGTCGCCGGGTTGCTCGCCGATGCGGGCTACAACACCTCACACCTCGCCGATGGAATGCGCGGGTGGGCCCGATTGTACGAACACACGGATGTCGAGTTGTCGACCGGCACGCTGGTCCGTCAGTACCGCCGTCCGTCGTCCGGCTGTCTGGCCTATATGATCGTCAACGACGGCGCTGCGGCGGTCATCGACCCGTTGCGCGCCTTCGTCGAGCGATACGAGACCGACGCCGCCGACCTCGGGGCTGACGTCGAGTACGTCCTCGACACCCACATCCACGCCGACCACATCAGCGGCCTGCGTGAGCTGGCCGCTGCGACCGGCGCGACAGCCGTGCTCCCAGCTACGGCCGCAGACCGGGGCGTGACTTACACCGCTGACGTGCGAACCGTTCGCGACGGCGATACGCTCGCTGTCGGTGAGGCGACGCTGGCCGTGTTGGCGACGCCGGGGCACACCTCGGGGATGACCACGTACCGAATTGACGAGGAACTCGCGCTGACTGGGGACACGTTGTTCATCGACAGCGTCGCCCGCCCCGACCTCGAGGAAGGAGATGCAGGCGCGCAGGCGGCTGCCGAGCAGCTCTACGAGACGCTCCACGAACGGCTGTTGACGCTGCCGGACGAAACGCTCGTCGGGCCGGCGCACTTCGGCGAGACCACTGAGCCACGCTCGGACGGTACGTACCTTGCGTCGCTCGGCGACCTGGGTGAACAGCTCGATCTCCTCGGTCTCGACCGGGAGGCGTTCGTCGAGCGTGTCCTCGATGATATGCCGCCGCGCCCGGCCAACTACGAGGAAATCATCGCGACGAACCTCGGACAGGCGAACGCGACCGACGACGAGGCGTTCACGATGGAACTGGGGCCGAACAACTGCGCGGCAGGGGACTGATGCTCGACGCATTGTTCCCGAACGGTTGGCTGCCGTACCTGCTCGGCGGCGTCTTCATCGGGCTCGGCACTGCCGTCATTTATCTCGCGACGGCCATCCCGGCGGGCGCAAGCACGTTCCTCGAGTCCACGCTCTCGTACGTATCCGATCAGCCGCGATTCAGTCGCTATCGGACGTCTCGCGACTGGCGCGTCGTCTTCTCGGTTGGCATCGTCATCGGCGCCGCTGCCTACGCCTTCACGCTCGGTGACGGGCCGTGGACGACTGACGTCCAGCCGTGGCGGCTCGCCTTTGGTGGCCTCCTGGTCGGCGTCGGCACCCGGATCGGGAAAGGCTGTACCTCGGGCCACGGCGTCTGTGGCGTTGGCTCCGGTTCTCGAACCTCCATCATCGGCGTCATCACCTTCCTAGCGATCGCCGTCGGCACCGCGCAACTCGTCGCAGCCCTGGGGGTGGTGCCGTGAGTCCCACGCCGGAGCACGACCAGCACCCGCTGTTCCTGCCGGTCGTCTTCGTCGGTGGGCTCGTATTTGGCGTCGGCCTCGCAGTCGGACGGATGGCCCGACCGGAGGTCGTCCTCGACTTCCTCCAGTTCGAGGACCTCGGCTTGCTGCTCGTTATGGGTGGGGCTGCGACTGTGACTGCCGTGACGATCACCCTCGCCGTGCGGTCCGGCCGTCGGGCACCGCTGACCGGGCGTCAGTACGGGCGACGCCTGAAGGCGTTCGACAGGAACGTCCTCGCCGGCGGCGCGGTGTTCGGCGTCGGCTGGGGACTCTCCGGTATCTGTCCGGGAGCCGCCTATGCGAGTCTCGGCGTCGGTAATCTGCCGATCCTGTGGGCGATCGGTGGGATGTTTACTGGCGCGTATCTGCAAGGCTGGCTCCGGACTGCGCTGACGGGCACCAGCACCACGACGGAGGTCGGGACATGATTGTAACACGGCCCGGTCTCACAACCGTCGTTGCCACCGTCCCCGGAGGTGACAGGTAGTGGTCGACTCGATGTCCGAGATGCTCCGGCGAGACCTCGAGTGTGAGTCACTGCTGGACTGCTTTCACGGCCTGAACGACCTCGACCGCCGGGTGTTCCGACTCCTCGTCAAGGCCGACGAACCCCTAACGGTGGACGAGCTCGCCGACGCAATTGACCGCGAGCGGACGACCGCGTATCGGTCCCTCCAGCGGCTGCAGGAGGCGGGGATCGTCGAAGCGGACAAGCGGAGTTTCGAGTCGGGCAGCTACTACCACGTGTTCTCGCCGGCCGACCCGCACGAGGTCGCCGACGAGATGCAGCGACTGCTCAACGACTGGTACGCGATGATGGGCCAACTCATCGCCGAGTTCCGCGAGAAGTACGACGAATTCGAGACCCATAATGAACGAACGCCGCCACCGGACCCCAAATGAGCCAACCACCAACCGACCCGGACGAGCTGGCTGGTGATGCGGCCGTCGGTCGCGGCCTCCTCGACGAGGAGATGGGGCCGTCGGGTGCGATGGCGCACCTCTACCGGGGCGAGGTCCACCGGATGAAGTTGTGGCGCGAACGGCTGGACCGAACAACGAACTGGGCGGTGTTGCTGCTCGCGGCCATCCTAACATGGGCGTTCACGACCCCCTCGAATCCCCACTACGTCCTGCTCATCGGCAACCTCGCCGTCGGGCTCTTCCTCGTCATCGAGGCGCGCCGGTACCGTGCCTACGACATGTGGCGCTCGCGGGTGCGGACGCTCCAGCGAAACGTCTTCGCCGTCGGGCTCGACCCGACCCGAGAGCCGGCCGATGACTGGCGCCGCCGGCTCGCCGCGGACTACCACCAGCCTGCGTTGAAGATTTCCGCCGAGGAGGCGATCGCTCACCGGCTGCGGCGCGTGTATCTGCCGTTACTTGCCATTCTCAACGGTGCGTGGGTGCTGCGGGTGACGGCCTTCGGCCCCGCTGAGTGGCCGGCGAGTGCAGCGGTGGGGATGCTTCCCGGGGCTATCGTTACCGGAGTGGTCGCCCTGGTGTTCGCTGGGGCGGTGTTCATCGCTGTGCGGCCCCGGACGTGGCGAGCACATGACGAACTTCGGGAAGAGGCTCTCAGAAGCCCCCACGAATAACACCTTCTCAGCCTCTACGCGGAGACATTCTGACGTAGCGTGGTGTCTGACTCGGTAGGGGCTACTATTTACAGGTGATCGAACACGACTATCCAAGCGCCCGTATTTTTGATCCACATCGCGAATATTGTATACTCTTGGCAAGGCTTTAAGATACTATGGCCCCAGAGACACCTGTAATGGAAAAGAACGTTGGTGGCCTCGACAGAAAAGTCAGGCTCGTCCTTGGACCGATTCTCGTTGCAGTTGGCGTCGCTGCGGCCGCGGGCTATCTTGATATCGGCCTGGCAGGCACTATCGGGCTGGCAGTCACAGCACTCGTCCTTGTTGCGGGGGCGATCTTCGTCGTTACCGGAACGACACAGAAGTGCCCGGCAAACCAGGTCGCCGGGATCAACACGCACGACAAGTAGCACAAATGAACAACGAGCACTCGTCCGCGTCGATATCGACGATGCGGCTCTACGGAAGCCTCATCGCGCTCGTTTCCGGGGGCTATTCAGTGTATCAGTCGACGACCGGATCAGCGATGACCAGCAGTGCGTGGATTATGCTGGGTCTCGGCGTGATCGTCGTTCTCCACGGAATCATTCTTCTGACGCCAGCAGTTGACCGCCTCGGAACAGCAAGTGGGCCGCTTATGATCGGCTACGCGATACTGATGCTGCTCAATCAGGGGCTCATGACGATGACCGGCCCTATGAGTGGCGGCATGGACTCCGGAATGGGCTCCAGTATGGACGGGGGGATGGCAGCTGAAGCAATGGGTGTCGACGGGGGGATGATTGCGATAGCCGTCCTGATGCTCGCAAGCGGCGTCATCATGACTGTCCGGCGGGATATGGTCTCGTCGGAGTCGACAGCGACCGCGAGAGAGGATCTAGTGAACTAATCTCGCATCCCGATCCGAATTTGGAGGGGCAGACCTCGCGGTCGACGGACAGGGGCTGAGATAGTGACCGGACGGCGGTTCGCGTTGTGTTTGCAGCCGCACACGTCGTGATTCACAGTCTTGTACCAACTATACAAACGTTTTTATGACTCATTCTCCTATCTGTCGGTACGTATGGCCGATTCGATGAGTGAAATGCTCCGACAGGATATGACCTGTGAGGGGCTGTTGGAGTGTTTTCACGGCACGAAGGAACTCGACAAAGAGGTGTTCGGTCTCCTCGTTGAGACGACCGAGCCGCTCACAGTCGACGACATCGCGGAGCAGATCGACCGGGAACGGTCGACGGCATATCGCTCCGTCCAGCGGCTGATGCAGGCCGGGTTCGTCCAGAAAGAGCAGATCAACTACGACCAGGGCGGTTATTGCCACGTCTACCGGCCCACTGACCCCGACCAAATCGCCGATGAGATGCAGCGACTGCTCAACGACTGGTACGCGAAGATGGGTCAGCTGATCGGCGAATTCCGCGAAAAGTACGACCAGCAGGGCGAAACCGCGGTGGCGATCGAACAGTGACACCGCCACGCAGGGTGTCCCCCTGCTCCGCGACTCGACCTCCAGTCGGGACGAGTGACTAGTATGCAGGACGGAGCTCCGGAGCATCCCCTCTTTGCGGCGATATACGATCCGGCAACGGCGTTCGCCGAACGGACGATTCTCCGGCCACATCGCGAATATCTCGTTCGTGATCTCAGCGGGACTGTGCTCGATCTCGGTGCCGGAACTGGTGCGATGTTCGACTACTTGCCGACGTCGGACGAGACGTCATTACACGCGATCGAACCGGATCCGTATATGCGTCAACAGGCGGTCTCGAAGGCGAACGCCCGTCACCTCGATATAGATATTCGCGAGGCGGGTGCCGAATCACTGCCGTACGCAGACAATCAGTTCGATACCGTCCTTGCCTCGATGGTGTTCTGTACGATTCCGGATATCGAGACAGCGTTGAGTGAAGTGTCACGGGTTCTCAGACCAGGTGGTGAATTCCGATTCTTCGAGCACGTCGCCGATGATGGCTGGCGTGGGCGCGTGCAGACAGTGCTCGCACCACTCTGGAAACGGCTAGCTGGGGGCTGTCACCTGACGCGGCAGACTGCGTCGCGATTCGCAGCTGATTCGACCTTCGATATCGTCGAGATCGACCGTCTCCATCTCGGCGTGACACCGATTCGCCCGTTCGTACGAGGAACTCTTCGGAAACGGGCGTAATCCCCTATTTGAGCTCGCCAATAAGCACGAAAGTCTCCGGCCGGACGGCAGTGTACTCGATGTAAAATCCGGCGTCTCGAAGGTGCTTCGCCGTTTCCGCACCACTGAATCGTTCATCAAGCGGAGGCCCGTGGTCTCCACTCCCCGTTGCTGCCCAGTCGGCAATGACCAACCGACCGTCGTCCGCCAGCACCCGAGTAATCTCGTCTAACGCCTCCTCCCCAGCGAACTCGTGGTAGGTCATCGTTGAGAAGGCTGCGTCGAGACTGTCAGTATCGAGCGGAAGGTCGTCGACGCCGCTCGTCACGAGTTCGACGTTGTCGGGGACGCCTTTCTCGCGATAGTAGTCGTGCATCGCTTCCTGGATGTCGACGGCGTACACGTGGTCGACAGCAGGTGCGACATCGTCGGTGTAGAATCCGGTTCCGCTGCCGAAGTCCGCTACTGTTTCGCCCCCGTCCAGTGACAGCGCCCAGAGCAACTCCTCCGCGGAGAGAAACCGGTACCGTTGTTGTGCATCTTCGAGCTTGTCGGCGCGGCCGGCGTCGAACGTATGATATCCCATTAGAGGTTTGCGAATGCCTCCTCGACGAATTCGCCGGTATCAGCGACGATGTCTGCCATCTCCTCGTTGTCAGGGGCCATTCCGACGAGGCGAGCGATGCGCATGATGGAGACATGATACACGACCTGTTTGTCGGGTTCCTCTTCCCAGATGACGACGTTGCAGGCCATAAGCGCCCCGAGTTTGTTGTCGGTTGCATCGAGGGCGCGGTCCGCGACCTCGGGATTACACGCGCCGAGCACGTAGTAGGGGTCCCGGCCCGCGTCAACCTTCTCGTTGAGCATCTCGGAGGGCGAGAACTCCACGGGAACGCCGAACCCGGCGTCGGTAAACACGTCGCGGACGTGTTCGATCGCTTCCCGATGGCCCATCTCAAGAGTGGTTCGTTTTTCACCGATGTCGTCTTGGCCAATCTGGCCCGGATCGATAGGTAGTACCATTCGTGTATTATCTTGGGACAATAAAACAAAACTCCTTCGGACACACTACCGAGAGTCCGATACATAACTTAGGACGCCATAATACCGATTTGCGTATCAATAGTATTGTGATATCTTCGCAAAATAGCCTTAGCACAAACTGCCAATCGCTGACAGACTTACTCCAAAAAATCCCTTACCAGCAGTGTGAGAACCTTCGTACCAAGAGGAAATCAGGAACCGATGCCTCACTGCATGCAAGAAAGCGTCGGGATAGGACTGATCACTCACACTTGTACTGCGTCTGAGACGGGTCTCCAAGGTCAGGAGTCGCACTGACCATCGTACACTGTAATATCGCTATGCGAAGCTCTCACAGTAGCGCCCTCACCTCCTGGTGGGGAAGACTTACTGAGGCTGAAGGTGCGACGTGGACGGCGACGCCAGTTAGGAGTCTGCGTGGGCGTCCGCCCCGGCTCCGTCGCCCGGCTGCGTGAGAAGGCTCACCTCTTCCAGGAGGTCTCTCGCGGTCTCGACTCGCTCTCGATCCGCGTCGTCCAATCGGTCGATGTCGAGTCGGTTGAGATTGCTGAGTATACGATGCATCCGGTACCCTTGTTTGAACTCTTGCTCCATCGGAAGCGCCTCACCTCTCGCCGGCGCGGAAAGACTCGCCATCGAGACTGGCGTCGGGCTTGCAGGAGCTGCGGCCTTAACCAACGGACCTCGACGGTTCTCGCAGGGTGTTGGTTAATCGACGCTCAGCACTGGGGTTACTCGAGATTGGGGCCGTAGCGAGCCGAGCCACACACCCGGCACTCCCAGATCGGTTGCCCCGTCCACGCCGCATCCGGGATCGACTCGTGGGTCTTGAACTGATGGTCGGTCGCCCGTCCACAGGTTTGACACTCGAGTTCCTGCGTCGTCGGTACCGACATCGCCTGGCGATCAGCTGCAGCCTTGCCAGTAGATTCGGTCAGCGCCATCGCTGGAACCAGCCACACCGCATCGTCGGCGTCGTCGAGGACCGCGTCGAGACGCGACGCGTCGCGGATGCCGTCCCCACGCTGGTCGTAGAGGCGCGTCGGGGCCTGTTCCTGACGCTCCGACGCTTCCTGCCCGTGCCACCCAGCCCGGTCACGGGCGGCACTGAGAAGCCGCTCTCCCTCCTCTGACGCCACCTGTACCGCGTCGGGAAGTGAGGGCCATTGCTCGGCCAGCTGGCGCGCCGGCGCCTCGTCGAGATCGTAGATGAGTGTGTAGTCGTCGACGGCCGGCTCCGCCTGGTTGGCGGAGAGGAGGTTCGCCGCGGCGCCGCCCTTCGCCACGGCGCCGTAGAACGTGGCCGACTCGACGACCAGGTGGACGATGCCGAGGCACGTCGTCGACGCTGTCTCGTTCGTGCTAGTGGCGTCACTCCCGAGATGGTTAGAGAGGCAGAACCGGCATTTCGTCTGGCCGTCTGGGACTGACGCCCCACAGGACCGACACTCGCCGTCGGTGGCCGTCGGCTCATCGGGGTATCCACCAGTGCTTGTTGCGACGCGTTGCCGCCGGGGGGAACCCTCACACCCGTCGTCCAGCTTCGTGTCCGGAATGTGGGATGACTCGCCGGTCGGCCGCAATTCCTCAAAGTCGGAGTAACGACCGTTCATAGAGCAGTCTACAGAGAACATGGCTCGTCTTCGTGTTTAAATCGTAGCGTGGATCGAACGATATGCAATACAGACGGAGAAACAGGGGACTGCCTCAGGCGACCTGTTCCTCCAACGTATCCCGGTGTGCCCGGACAGTCGCCTTCGAGGCGTTCGCTACGTCCGCGGCCTCGGATTGCGTCAGCCATCGGCCCTCTTCGCGACCGGCCTTGTAGAGACAGGCCGCTGCGAACCCGGCCGGATGGACGCCCGTCGTGAGGCCGTGCTCCTCGGCCTGTTCCGCGAGGGTCCGGGCCCGCTGTCGGATTTCGTCCGGACACTCGAGGTCCGAGGCGAGGCGCGGCACGAACATACTGGGGGAGACGGGCTCAGCGGGGAGGCCCAGCTCTTCGTTCAGCGTTTTGTACGCGTTCGTGACCCGTGACTCCGCCACGCGGGCCATCTCGCTGACGTCGTCCACTAACCGCGAGAGGCCGTTGCACCGGCAGGCTCCGTAGACGCTGGCCGCGGCGATGGCCTCGATGGATCTGCCACGAAGCAGATCCTCGTTCTGGGCGCTCCGGAAGAGCTGGCACGCCTGGTCACGGACCGAATCGGAGAGTTCGAGCGCACTCGCCAACCGACGCACCTCGCCCAGCCCGTGTGCGAGATTTCGTTCCGCTTTCGACCGCCAGCGACCCCGAGTCTGTTCGCGACGCATCCGCGCGAGTCGACGCCGCTTCTGCCCGGAAATCTCGTTCCCCTTCGCGTCGGTGCCGCGACCGATTTCCGTCGACAGGCCGCGATCGTGGCGGGCCGCCGTCAACGGAGCGCCCGTGCGCTCCCGTTCGTCTTCGTCGAACCCTCGCCACTCTGGCCCGTGGTCGATTCGCTGCTCGTCGATGACCAGGCCACAGTCCTCGCAGATGGTTTCGACTGCGTTGGTGGTGACCCGGCCGTCGCACTCGGGACACTGGTTCGCACTCGATTCCGTTCGGACGTCTTCGTCAAAGCCAGTTTCGTAGATGTCTCTGGTTGCCATCGTTCTCACCGTGTTCACGGAACTCGCCAGTACAGCGAGCCCCTCACCCATTGAGGGGACAACAGACTCTATCGAGTACGAATATGGATTCAGCCGAATTGTGGCCCAGACGACAGTACTTGAGTTACTACAGTGTCTTTCATCTCAATAGAGTTGGACAGTCCTCGAAGTGGGGACTAATCAGACGTACTTTTCTGTAGTAGCACTGCCAGTAGGTTAGTATGGATTTGGAACGAGGTTGGCGGGGTGATGCGTCAGAAGCCTTAGTCGCCACAGACATTCTTCGAAACGGGTATGGCGTAGCTTATCCCCATGGTCATGAGCAGAAGTACGACCTGATAACCGACGTTGAGTGGGGGCTGTTACGAGTTCAGGTAAAGACGGCGAGCGACTATGACAAATACCGTTACGAGTTGGAAATCTCTCCAGAGCGGTGCCCCGATGGTACCGTTGATATATTCGCTGGTGCCATCCACGAAGAGGGTACGGCAATATACGTACCTGCTCACGAAATGGGAAAGACGCAACGTGTGAATTTCAATCCCCCAGAGGAAATGCCCAGTGATTGGCATCGGGAACAGGCGAATCTGCCCGGAGATTTCTCTATAGATGAGGCCCTCCTTAAAATTCGAGAGGTGACCGACTCTCAGTGACATGCGTATCTGTTAACCGGTGGTCGTCGAGGTTGTGGCTGCGCGCGCAGCGAAGCGAGCACGGAGCGGAGGGTGGGGAGGTGGGGCTTGGGTCGGTCCGGCACGTAGCAAAAAAAGAGAGTTGCGACGACTGGCTATTCCCACCACCGACCGCGCTCGGGGAAATGCACGGTGCTCCATCCCGTCAAGGCCACGGAAACGCGCCCGTTGTACCAGTTCTTCGCCGCGCCGTGAATGCGAACGCGCTCGCCCTCTTCGATCCAGGGTTGGTCACTCGCGACCCACGACGTTAGCTTCGTTTTCCCACTGTCGTCCTCGATGAGTCCGACTTGTTGAATGGCTGGCGAGTCGCTCTCCCAAAGCACCGTCACAGTACCTTCGATGCTCACCTCTTTGCGATTGACGTTCTCGAGCATCCCGATGGGAACCACCCGTCCCGGCGCCGTCTGCAACTCCTCGAACACGCCGACGACTGCACTCGTTAGGTCTTTCCCACCGACGACGGCTTCACCCAACCGCCGGCCAATCGCTGCTCGCGACCA
>ENA-ORCO01000234-ORCO01000234.1-marine-metagenome-genome-assembly--contig:-NODE-234-length-35554-cov-4.812414_pt1 | contig 35554 bp, 37 predicted proteins | sample MGYA00248633_ERZ508508 | MGnify/ENA primary metagenome ERZ508508 (study PRJEB26179, sample SAMN06268845) | marine metagenome | isolation source: A23 P1 aerobic enrichment on pine of planktonic cells taken...
AGGTGGCTCAGGACGGGGCCGCCATCCACGAGGGCGACGTCGATATCGAGGAGACGACGACCGAAGACGACTGACGGCCGCTTTTCTACGCTGCTTCTCCGACGCCGCCGTTCGAAAGAAGTGTTACCCGCGAGTAGCGCCCGCTATTCGGGCTTGAGACCGCCGTCCTGGACGCGCATCACGGCCTCGCCGTCGGCGAGGTTCGGCGCGTCGACGAGGCGGACGATACGCTTGTCGCCCTTCGACTTGCGGAGGTAGATACGGAACGTCGAGGTGTGACCGAGGATGTTGCCACCGATCGGCTGGGTCGGGTCGCCGAAGTACGAGTCGGGGTTCGACGCGACCTGGTTGGTCACCAGCACGGACGTGTTGTAGAGGTCGCCGATGCGCATCAGGTCGTGCAGGTGCTTGTTGAGTTTCTGCTGTCGCTCGGCGAGTTCACCACGGCCGACGTACTCTGCACGGAAGTGCGCAGTGAGCGAGTCGACACAGAGCAGGCGGACGGGGAACTCCGCTTCCTCGTTGTCGCGGGCGAGTTCCTTGGCTTTCTCCGCGAGCAGAATCTGGTGGTTGGAGTTGAACGCCTTCGCGACGTGGATGTGATCGAGGAAGCTATCGAGCAGGTCCGACATCGTCTCGTCGTCCCCGGGCGAGCCCTCGATCTCGCGTCGTTCGAGGAGGTCGGCGATGATCTCGTCGTCGAGGCCGCGGACCATATCGTCGATCCGCTCGGGACGGAACGTGTCTTCGGAGTCGATGAAGATGCACGACCCGCCGAGACCGCCGTGTTCGGGCGGCAACTGGACGTTGACGGCCATCTGGTGGGTCACCTGCGACTTCCCGGCGCCGAACTCGCCGTACACCTCTGTGATAGACTGCGTCTCGATCCCGCCGCCGAGCAGGTCGTCGACCTCGGGGATCCCCCACGAGAGCTTCCCGATCTGCTCGCGCCGTTCGAGCACGGCCGCTCCCGTCTCGAAGCCACCGATGTCGGCGGCCTCGCGGGCCGCGTTGATGATGTCGGCCGCGGTCGACTCGCCCACGTCGGCCGTGTTAGACATTTCGCCCGGACTCGCGACGGCGATCGCCTGATAGCTCTCGAATCCCGCTTCAGTCAGTTTGTCTGCCGTCGCCGGCCCCACTCCAGGAAGGCTCTCGAGATCGTCTTCTGGCATCGTATCCGGTTCTGGGTCCCACTTGCACATAAACCCTCGTTAACACCAAAGTGAAAGTAAAAACGCATCACTGCAGCGACTCCCGGTGCTCACGTGGGAGAGGATTCATACCGGAAGAACGGCGATTGTGGCGGGTGGCGCTCGTGACGGCTTCGGCTGCGTCGTCGCCCCGCCTACGACTCCCGAAGCACAGTCGCCACGTCAGCGCTCGCCGACGGCAGCGCGCGGCAGAGTTCGGCGACGACGACGTATTCGACGGCGTCGAACGTCACCGACTCCGCAGAGACCGATCCAGAGAGGTCCGCGAACCGATCGTCGGTCCAGCGGATCTCGTTGGCGAACCGCGGCAGTGTGGCGCGCACGAGCAACTGCCCCTGTTCGGCCTCGCGTGCCTCCTCGATGGCCGCGACGGCGTCCGAGCGAAGCGCCCTCACGTCTTCTACGTCGTCGATGGCGACGTCGTCGCCGTTCTCGATCCGCTCGCGGAGGGACTGGTACGCCTGCAGGTGCGCGAGCGCACGCGACGCGAGCAGGAGTTCGGTCGCGAGCCGCGGGCCGTCGTCACTGCCGCCCATATCGTCGACACGCCTTCGCGCGTCCCGAGCGAGTTCCGCGAGCGCCCGGATACCGGCCGTCTCGTCGACGTCGCGGTCGACGAACTCGGTCGGGTCGTCGATGTCTTCGCGGGGGAGCGACTCGGCCTCCCGCTGGAGACGCTCCTGTAATTCCCGTCGGGCGCGTTCGAAGCGGGGCTCCTGATCCACTTGCTCTCCGAGCCCGCCCCGGAACCGATCGAAGAAGTACGACGCCACCGCGACGCTGACGCGGGCGTGTTCGAGGTCGGACGCCATCTCGCCGAGTTCGAGTGACTGTCCGCTAGCGCTCGAGAACTCTTCCGGACGTATCGTCAGCCAGCGCCGGGATCCGCGGATCTCGCCTTCGATTTCGGCGTGGACGACCGCAGCGCGAACTGGGTCGTCGCCGACGTAGGACCACCCGGACACGAACGCGTCGAGGTGGTCTTCAATCTGCGGTACCTCCGCTTCGAGGTCTGACCGGGTCAGGTCGGACTCGATGGTGCGCCAGGCGGCCTGGAGTTGACGGCTGGTTACTCGCGCGTGAGTCGTGTGCCCGAGTCGGGAGTACGGCGTCTGCGCGGCGTCGGCTTGCTGGAGCGACTCTCTCGCGTAGCCGTAGTCGTCGTTGAGACGCTCTCGGATCACGCCGTTCGGAATCTCTGTGTCGTCGAACGGCGCGGGAACCGCGTCGAGATTCGACTGCGCCGCTGTGCGGTGCTGTTCGATGAATGACGCCTCGATGTCGACGGGGAGCGTCTCGGGCACTGTCGGCGGCTCCTCGTCGGCAATCGCGCTGAGGGCGTCGCCGTCGAGCATCTGTCGGCTGTCGCCGATGATCGGAATCCGATCCGTACACCCGGCGAGCAGCGCGAGACCAGTGGCACCCGAAGCCGCGAGAAAGCGCCGCCGGTCGAGGCGGCGTTCGCGTGAGGAACGAGTCATCGTTTCACCTCTCCGTCCGTGGGCGTCCGACAGGGGCCGCTCCCGCTGCCCGAACTGTAGCTGTTCACCTGCTCTGGGTCCAGTGCGGCTGGAATCCGGATCAGGTAGGTCACGACGTCTCTGGCGTCGGCCTCGCAGGCCACGTCGGCGTCGCGGAGAATCCGTGCGTAGTCGGTCTCGATTTCGTTCTCAGTCCAGCGGACCCAACACAGTTGTCGCTCGTAACACTCGCCGATCGCGTGTCGTTCGACGTACACCGACTGCGACTCGAAGTCCGTCTCTTCGAGGAGTGCCTTCGCGTCCTCGACGCCGTCGACGTCGGCGAACGAGAGCGACGCTGCGGTTTCGGCGTCGCCGACGAGGGTGTGCCGCCAGTCGTCGATGGGCGTCTCGGTCTGGTCGTCCGACGCAGAATCGGCGTCCGTCTTTGTCTCGGACTCCGACTCGGTGAACACGATCGGTTTCAGCTCTGTTCCCCGGAGTTTCACAGCGGTCGGATCGACGAGCGCGTCTGCGGGCGCTTCGGCGCCGGGGCCGCTGACGGTGCTTGAGCCGGACGCACCGGAGTGACCCCCGCATCCGGCGAGGGCACTCGTTCCGAGGAGGGCGGCCGTCGATCGAAGGAGGCGTCGCCTGGTCGGCGAACTCGTACTGGAGGGCATCGCGGTAGTACTACAGGAGACGGCGTCAAATAGCCCCGGGGAACGCCGCCAGCGGGCGTCGTCACTCCCAGGGATGGCCGCCGTCGCGGTCGGGCCACATCGGGTACCAGTAGCTCTCGTCGTCCTCGACGTCGAGCTCGCGGTCGAGCGTCGATTCCAGTTTGAACTCCAGGCTCTGGTCGCGCTCCTTGCCGGTCCGCGGCGCGAACGGGTAGTACGCGCCGCGGCGGAACGAGTAGATCCAGTAGGCGTGGCGGTCGGCGTCACGTTCGTCTGCGAAACCGAACACCGCCGCCAGCAGCCGCGAGCCGTACCCCCGCTCGACGAACTCGTCGGCCGCGAAGTGGACGGACGTGACGAGGTCCTCCGGGTCGTCGTCCGTGAGGATGACCCAGTGGTAGCCGTGGTCGTCCTCGCGGCGGCGGAACGTCGTCCCCGTCTCCTCGGCGCCCGCATCGAGGATCGACTCCACGGCGTCGACGGTGTCGGCGAAGTCGGTCGAGTCGACCGACGAGAAGCACAGCGCCGCCTCGTCGACCGACCGGAAGCCGAGGTCGGCCTCCATCGTGACGTAGGCGGTGCTCATCCCGAACAGGTCCTCGGGGTCGGCGTCCCTGGTCGCGTCGGCCTCCGCTTTCATCCCCAGCGCGGACTTCAGGCCGTCCAGCAGTCCCATACCCGTGTGTTCGGCCGAGCGCGTAAAAGTCGCTTCCCTCCGGCGTGTGCCGGGCGGGCGCGTTCGCTCATCCTCGGCTCGATCGCGACGATCGGTGTTCAGTGGTCCCAGGGCGCGCCCTCGAAGTCGATCTCCCGGTGGCCGCGGTCCAGGTCGGCGATCCGGTCCAGGTCCTCGTCGTCGAGATCAACGTCGTAGGCGCCCCAGTTATCGCGGATGTGCTCGGCGCTGGTGGCCTTGGGGATGGCGGCCACGCCCTCCAGCGAGAGGAACCACGCCAGCGAGATCTGCGGGACGCTCGCGTCGTGTTTCTCGGCGATGTCCTGCAGCACGGGGTCGTCCAGTACCTCGGTCCGCGCGAGCGGCGAGTAGGCGACGACGTGGTGGCCGTGCTCGGCGGCGTACTCGCGGATTTCCGCCTGCTGGAGGTACGGGTGCATCTCGACCTGGTTCGCGTAGATCGGCGCGTCCAGCACCTCGCGGGCCTCGTCGAGATGCTCGGATTCGAAGTTCGAGACGCCGACGTGGCGGATCGTCCCGTCGTCGTACAGCTGCTGGAACGCCGACAGGGTCCCCTCGGGGTCGTAGGCCTCGGTCGGCCAGTGGACGTACAGGAGATCGATGTAGTCGACGCCCAGTCGCTCCAGGCTCTCCTCGGCCGTCGCCAGCACGTCGTCGTGGGCGAGGTTGGCCGTGTCGACCTTCGTCGCGAGGAAGACCTCCTCGCGGGGCACGTCGGCCGCGGCGATCCCGCGGCCGACCGCCTCCTCGTTCCCGTAGGCCTGTGCGGTGTCGATACTTCGATAGCCAAGTTCCAGCGCGGTCCGCACGCTCTCGGCGCACCGCTCGGGGTCGGTGTTCTGCCAGGTGCCGAGTCCGAGTCGATGGAGGTCCAGTTCGCTCATGCTGTTCCCGTGTTGGCTCGCGCGCACCTAACGGCTTGGAAAGCGGTCGTGCTCTCCCCCTACGCAGACCGCTCTAACTCGGCCGCCAGCTCCCGCAGCTTCCGGATGCGCTCGTGTGTCGGCGGATGCGTGCCGGGCAGTCCGAGCGAGGGCGACGGCACGATACAGAAGGCGTTGAACCCGGCCATCGAGCGCATGTCCTCGTCGGGCGGCTTCGAGAGCCCGTGCAACTCGGCCAGCGCCTCGGCGAGCGCGACCGGTTTGCCCGTGATCGCCACGGCACCCCGGTCGGCGGCGTACTCGCGATACCGCGAGAGGACGAGCGTCCCCGGCAGGCTCACCAGCAGTAGCGGAAGGCTCAGCAACGCCAGGAACGCCGCGGCGCCGAAGTAGCCCAGCACGATAGCCCACCCGCTCATCCCCTCCAGCGCCGTCGAGAGCATCGCCAGCGCGACCGTCGCGGGAAAGCCCGCCACCGTCAGCACCGACGAGTCACCGTTCTTGACGTGCGCGAGTTCGTGGGCGATCACGGCCTCCAGTTGCTCGTCGTCGAGTTCCTTCAGCAGTCCCAGCGTCACGCAGACGACGGTGCGATTCCCGGTCCCGGCGGACATCGCGTTCGGCTCGTCGCTGGGGATCACGGCGACGGGCGGGCGCGGCAGGTCGGCCTGCCGCGCGAGTCGCTCGACGGTGTCGAACAGTTCGGGGTGGTCCGCCCGTTCGATGGCGACGGCCCGCGTCGCGAGGTAGGCCAGCCGGTCGGCCTCTAGCACGAGGCCGCCGAGCACGGCGAGGAGGACGCCGCAGACGACGAGCGCACCGGCGGGCGGGAGGAGCCAGACCACCGGGCCCAGGAGGGCGGCGTAGCCGAGGAGGGCGAGCGCGAGGGCGAGGACCATCCGGCGGGTCAGGCGGCTATCGGTCTGCCATTCCATGCCGAAAAGCAACTTTGGCTGACTAATGAGGGTTCTGTCGAACGGCGCTCAGGCGGACTCCATCTCGCCGGCCAGCTCCTGGAGGCGCTCGACGCGGCGTTCGGTCGTCGGGTGGGTACGGAAGAGGTTCGCGATGACGCCCTTGCCGATGGGGACGATGAAGAAGGCGTTCATCTCCGACTGCTCGCGCAGGTCCTCGTCGGGCACGCGGTCCATGCGGTTGTCGATGGTCATCAGCGCGGAGGCCAGCGCGGCGGGCTTGCCGGTGATGGCGGCGCCGCCGCGGTCGGCCGCGTACTCGCGGTACCGGGAGAGCGCGCGGATGAGCAGGAACGAGACGATCCAGACGACCAGCGAGGCGACGACGGCGACGATGATACCGCCGCCCCCGCCCTGACGGTCGCGGCCGCCGCCGCCGAACAGGAACCCCCACCGGAGGATGAACATCGCGATGGTCGCGAGGAACGACGCGATGGTCATCACCGCCACGTCGCGGTTCTTGACGTGGGCGAGTTCGTGGGCCATCACGCCCTCCAGTTCGTCCTGGTCGAGCGTCTGCAGGAGCCCGGTCGTCACCGCGACGGTGGCGTTCTTCTGCGAGCGCCCCGTCGCGAAGGCGTTGGGCGTCCGCGTGTCCGCGACCGCGACGGTCGGTTTCGGCAGGTCCGCCTGCTGTGAGAGCCGGCCGATCATCCGGTGCAGTTCGGGATACTCCTCCTCGGAGACCTCCCGGGCGCCCATGCTCCTGAGCGCCAGCTTGTCACTGAAGAAGAACTGTGCGATCAGGAAGACGCTCATGAAGCCGACGATGAGCACGAACGACTGGTCGGTCCACAGCAACACCCCGAGGAAGGCGATGTACAGGGCGGCCAGGAGGAACATGGTGAAGAACATGCGCCCGCGGAGGCCCCAGTCCGTTTTCCACTCCATACGCGAAATAGAGGGCGGACGCCATATCAATCACTCGTGTCACCCCGACACCGCGGTTCGTCGGCCGCGATCTGACGTGCTCTCCTCGATAGGGTCGGGACAGGTAGTGTAGTTAGCGGTGCGGTGGGCGTGTGCTGTCGAGCGTGCCCGCCTCCTGGCGGGCCGCTCGAAATAGCCGCGCGAGGGATGAGCGAGTGAGCGCAGCGAACGAGCGAATCGGCTGGGGAGGGGCGTGGCCGTTCACAGTGCCGTGCGGCCGCGGTGCTGTCCCTGGTGGATCGAAAGGGCGAGGCGCGCGTTGCGCGACCGAAGGGAGCGCAACGGACGGCCGAACGGCGAACTGAGTGAGGCGTGAGGCGCGCTCGCGGGTCGAGGGCTTTCATCGCGTCCCGTCGTCTGCAGTCGCTGCCCTCCATGGTTCCTCCACGAAAGGTCGGCTCGAAGCCACCGCTCAACTCACACACCGGACCGAACGCCGAGCGAGCGCGGAAGTGGTGTGCTTTTCACCACGGCCCGACCACTGAGAGGTAATGAGTACGACGCTCCGGCTGGGGACTCGCGGGTCCGCGCTCGCGTTGCGGCAGGCCGCCACCATCAAGGAACGGCTAGAGAACCGTCGCTTCGACGTGGAACTCGTCGAGGTCGAGACCACGGGCGACCAGATCACCGACGAAGCGATCCACGAACTCGGGAAGACGGGCGCGTTCGTCCGCGCGCTCGACGAGGAAGTCCTCGACGGCGACTGCGACGCCGCCGTCCACTCGATGAAGGACATGCCCACCGAGATGCCCGAGGACATGATCGTCGCGGGCGTCCCCGAGCGGGCCGCGCCGCGGGACGTGCTGGTCACCCGCGACGGGGCGAGCCTCGACGGACTGCCCGAGGGCGCGACGGTCGGCACGTCCAGCCTCCGCCGCGGTGCGCAGTTGCTCGCCGAGCGCGAGGACCTGGACGTCCAGCCGCTGCGGGGCAACGTCGACACGCGCATCCAGAAGCTGCTCGCGCCGCCGCTGCTGGCCGAGCACGAGCGCCGCGTCGTCGCCGAGGCCGACGAGGAGGTCGAAGACCTCGCGGAGTACAAACACCTCGACGAGGACGAGGACGACGACGAAGACGACGAAGACGACGATTCGGAGTACGACCGCACCGTCGAAGAGTGGTTCGAGGACCTGACCGAACTCCAGCGGCGGGCGCTCGAACGCGACCCCGACACCGAGTACGACGCCATCGTCCTCGCGGAGGCGGGGCTGGAGCGGGCGGGGCTGTTGCACCACGTCGAACACCGGCAACTGCGCCCGGACCGGTTCGTCCCCGCGCCGAGCCAGGGGACGCTCGCGGTGACCGCCCGCGACGGCGAACTCGCCGAGGACCTCCGGAGCGTGCTGGACCACCAGCCGACCCGCGTCGAGGCGACCGTCGAGCGGACAGTGTTGAAGGAACTGGGCGGCGGCTGCGTCGCGCCCGTAGGCATCTACGCCGTCCTCCAGGGGTCGGTCGTCCGCACCGCCGTTCGGGTGCTCGACCGAGAGGGCGAGGAAGAGATCCGCGAGACGCGCGAACTGCCCGTCCAGCGGCACGCGCAGGCCGCCCGCGAGTTCGCCGCGGATCTCGCCGACGCCGGCGCGGCCGACCTGATCGAGGCCGCGCGCCGAACCGCCGGCGAGGAGAGCGGCGCCGCCAGCGCCTCGCCGGACACGCCCGACGACGGCGGCGACAGCGACGGCGACGGTGACGACGCGGGTGGTCAGGAATGACCGGTACCGTCTACCTCGTCGGCTCCGGGCCGGGCGACCCCGACCTGTTGACCGTCAAGGCGCGGCGCCTGCTGGCAGAGGCCGACGTGGTGCTGCACGACAAGCTGCCCGGGCCCGAAATTCTGGGGCTGATCCCCGAGGAGAAACGCGAGGACGTGGGCAAGCGCGCCGGCGGCGATCGGACGCCCCAGTCGGTCACCAACGAGCGGCTGGTCGAACTCGCCGAGGACGGGAAGACCGTCGTCCGGTTGAAGGGCGGCGACCCGTTCGTCTTCGGCCGCGGTGGCGAGGAGGCCGCGTATCTGGCCGACCACGGGGTCCCCTTCGAAGTCGTCCCGGGCGTCACCTCGGCCATCGCCGGCCCCGCGGTCGCCGGCATCCCGGTCACCCACCGCGACCACGCCTCCTCCGTCTCCTTCGTCACCGGCCACGAGGACCCGACCAAGGACGAATCGGCGGTCGACTGGGACGCGCTGGCGGCCACCGGGGGAACGATCGTCGTCCTGATGGGGGTCGGCAAGCTCCCCGACTACACCGCCGCGCTCCGCGAGGCCGGGATGGACCCCGAGACGCCCGTCGCGCTCGTCGAACGCGCGACCTGGCCGGACCAGCGGGTCGCGACCGGCACGCTCGACACCATCGTCGACGCTCGCGACGAGGCCGGCATCTCGCCGCCGGCGATCACCGTCGTCGGCGAGGTGGCCGGCGAGCGCGAGACGCTGACCGCGTTCCTCCGCGGGTACGGCAGTGACGCCCCCGACGAGAGAAGCGGCGAGAGACCGGCGGACGACGGGGGCGAGAGCGAGGTGACCGACGGATGAGCGCCGCTGACCGCCCGCGGGTCGCCGTCTTCCGTCCGCCGGACGAGCGGCTCGACGCTGCGGTGGAACTGCTCGAATCGCTGGGCGCCGAGGCCGTCCCCGACCCGATGCTGACGGTCGACCCGACCGGCACCCACCCCCGCACCGACGCCGACTTCGTCGTGTTCACCAGCAAGACCGGCGTCGAACTGGTGGCGGGCGAGCGCGCGGACGGCGGGGGACCAACGGAACGATGGGAGCCCGGCGACGCGACGGTCTGTGCCATCGGGGAGTCGACCGCCGACGCCCTGCGAGCGCACGACTATCGGGTCGACCGGGTCCCGACGGAGTTCTCCTCGTCCGGCCTGGTCGAGGAACTCGGAGACGACGTGGCCGGCGCCCGCGTGGAAGTGGCCCGGTCGGACCACGGCTCGGCGGTCCTGCTGACCGGCCTCGAAGCCGCCGGCGCGTACGTCCACGAGACGGTCCTCTACCGGCTGGAGCGGCCCGCCGACGCCGGCGACTCGGCCGAGCTGGCCGCGGAGGGGCGGCTGGACGGCGCCGTGTTCACCTCCTCGCTGACGGTCCGGCACTTCCTCGCGGCGGCCGACGAACGGGGCGTCGGCGAGGCGGCGCTCGACGGACTCGACGGGGCCGTCGTCGGCGTTATCGGCGATCCGACGGCCGAGACGGCGACTGACGCCGGAATCGAGGTCGACGTGGTCCCCGACATCGCGGAGTTCGAGGCGCTGGCGGAGGCGGTCGTGGCGGCCGTCGACGACCGGGAGTGACGGTACCACCCGGTCGTATATAGCGGCGGTTGCACGTCAATAGTAACTACTATCACACTGTGGGGAACGTACGGCTCGGTATCGTAACGGGTCGGAAATATAAACCAGAATGTACGTCGTCTTCGGCGGTCCACCCGTATGACGCGAACACGACGGCGGTTTCTCACAGGTACGGGTGCGGTAGCGGCGACCGGACTGGCCGGCTGTTCCAGCGCGCTCGGCGGCGGCGGGACGAGCACGCCGAGCGGCGAGCGCTACGAGGTCGGCCACGGCGACTACCAGACGACCGTGAACGCCTCGTCGCTCCCGGAGAAGCTCTACGTCTACGCGGTGCAGTCGGGCTGGTCGAACTGGCCCGCGATCATGTCCGCCTTCGAAGAGGAGTACGGCGTCCCGCTCAACGACGACGACCGCTCGTCGGGCGAGGCGCTCAAGCACATGCGCTCGCGGGCCCAGAACCCCGACCACTCGGCGTACAACGGCGGCTACACCTACGGCATCATCGCCAAGAACGAGGGCTTTCTCACCGGCTACAAGCCCGAAAACTGGGACAAGGTACCGGGCAAGCTCAAGACCGACGACGGTCAGATGACCGCCACGCGGCGGATGACCACCGCGGTCACCTACCGCAAGGACATCTACGAGGAGCGCGGCCTCGACGCGCCCGAGACGTGGGAGGACCTGCTCCACCCCGACATCATGCAGGATCTGGCGCTCCAGACCCCGACGGCCGCGGTCGGGCTGGCGACCGCGCTGTCGGTCAACAACGCCCGCGGCGGGTCGCTCGACGATGTCCAGCCCGTGATCGACTACTACGAGCAGATCCAGGAGGGCGGTGCCGAGTTCACCGACAACTTCCTCGCGCAGTTCACCAAAGGCGAGTACGCCACGTTCGTCCGCTACGACTACTCCGGCCTGAACCTCAAGTACAACAACGAGGACGTCGCCGAGGACAAGGTCGACGTGGCGCTGCTGAAGGGGACCGACGGCAACGCGGGGGCGTTCAACCAGCCCTACGGCTTCGGGATGATGGACGGCGCCCCGAACCCCGAGGCGTGCAAGCTGTTCATGGACTACGTGCTCTCGAAGGAGGGCCAGCGGAAGTTCCTCGACGCCTACGTGCGGCCGATCCGCGCGCCCGAACTGGAGATGCCCGACGAGTTCCCCGACCAGTCGACCTACGACGAGACGGAGTTCCAGGTCGACTACGGGACGATGGTCGAGAAGCAGGAGGACATCATCGACGAGATCGAGCGCTCCGCAGGCCTGTAGGATGGCGACCGACGAACCGACCGACAGGGTGCCCGACCGACTCGCCCCGGTCGCCGACGCGGCGGCGAGCGCCGCCCACGCCGGTGCCGCCAGGCTCCCCGACCGGGTCGAGCGGCTCCTCGTTCCGCGGACCGAGCGCGACCGCGAGCGTCGCCGCATCGCCGCGCTGTGCGCGCCGTTCCTCGCGCTCGCGGCCGTCGCCGGGCTGTACCCGATCACCGAGATGGTCCGGATCAGCGTCTCCGAGGCGAGATACGTCTCGGAGGGGTTCTCGCTGACCGCATACCGCGAACTGGTCGCGAACCCGCACCTCCGCGCGTCGGCCGTCAACACGCTGTGGTTCGCGCTCGCGACCACCGTCGTCAGCCTCGGCGTCGCGACCGCGACCGCACACGCCCTGGAGAAGTACGACCTGCCGTTCCGGGGCGCGCTCCTGACGCTCCTCTCGTTCCCGATCAGCCTCCCCGGGATCGTCGCCGCGTTCATGATCATCGTCCTGCTCGGCAACAGCGGGCTGGTGACGAACCTCCTCGCGTGGTTCTCCGGTCGGAGCGCGATCGATCTGGCCGTCGCCACGAGCGTCGGCGGCCTGTTCGTCGCGTACTGCTACTCGATGGTTCCCCGGGCGCTGTTGCTCCTCCGGGGGAGCTACGCCGAGGTGAACGAACGCACGGAGGAGGCCGCCCGGTCGCTGGGCGCCTCCCCCGCGCGGACGTTCTATCACGTCACGCTGCCGCAGATCAAACCCGGGCTCATCGGCGCCTTCATCCTCACCGTCCGGACGGCGCTGGCCATCTTCGGCACCGTCCTGATCCTCCAGGCGCTGCGGGTGTGGACCTACGAGATCGACTACGCGCTGTCGAACGGCTTCCAGATCCAGCTGGCGGCCGCGATGGCCACCGTCTGGTTCGTCTTCGTCCTCGGGTTCACGGCGCTGGGCCTGCGCTACACCAGCGCGGAGGTGGGCCTGTGAGCGACCGCGACGCCGACACCGTCGACGGCGACGACATCGCCCGCGGCGGCGAGGATACGTCCGACGCGGCGACCGACCCGCGCCGCCCGGACGGCGGCACCGTCGCCGCCGGGCAGATCTCGGAGCGGTCCTGGCGCCGGTCCCCCTCGGCGGTGCTGGGTCGGCCGCTCGTGACGGCGGTGTTCCTGTTCACGTTCGCCTTCCTCGTCTTCCCGGTGGTCGTGACCTTCGTCGCCTCGTTCGCCGCCGAGTGGACCGGCGCGCTCCCTTCCGGGTTCGTGACGTTCACCCACTGGGAGCAGGTGCTCGGCCTGCGCACCACGGAAGACGCCGCCGACTACTCGCTGCGGTTGGGCGCCGTCCTGCGGACGCTGACGGAGAACCCGTTGGCCGCGCCCGGGAAGAGCCCCCTGTTTCGGAGCATGTGGCTCGCGCTCGGCGGCGTGCTGATCAACCTCGTCGTCGGCGTCCCCATCGCCTACGCGGTCGCCCGCTACGAGTTCCCCGGTCGCGACCTGCTCAACGCGCTCGCCGTCTTGCCGCTGGCGCCGGGGATCGTCCTCGGCGTCGCCTTCCTCCGGGCGTACCCGCAGCTCTCGGGCACCGACTTCGGACTCATCGTCGGCTACTCGCTTCTGAAGGCCCCGTTCATGGTGATGGCCGTCCAGTCGAGCTTCGAGTCGATGCCGCTGCGGCAACTGGAGGAGAGCGCCCGCTCGCTGGGCGCCTCGTGGCCGCGCACGTTCCTGTCGGTGATCGTCCCGAACGCGAGACGCGGCATCGTCTCGGGAGCGATCATCTGCTGGGCGCTCGCGGCGGCGGAGTTCAACTTCTCCTACGTCGTCTTCTCGCGGGGCGCGCGGCCGCTCGCCCTGTTTCTCAAGGCGAACATCTCGAACAGCTCCTTCCTGACGACCAGCGCCGCGGTGTCGGTGTTCTTCGTCCTCATCGCGGCCGTGACCGCGGCCCTGCAACTGCTCGGCAACCGGACGTTCTCCACTCGATAACATGGCCACCATCACACTCGACAGCGTGACCAAGCGATTCGGCGAGACGACCGCCGTCGACGGCGTCGACCTGACCGTCGGCGACGGCGAGATACTGGGGGTCGTCGGGCCCTCCGGCTGCGGCAAGACGACCACTCTCAGAACGATCGCGGGCTTCGAGACGCCCACCGAGGGCCGCGTGCTGTTCGACGAGGAGGACGTGACCCGCGTCCCGCCCGAGCGGCGCTCGGTGGGGCTGGTCTTCCAGTCGTACGCCCTCTTCGAGAACATGACCGTCCGCGAGAACGTCCAGTTCGGCCCGAAGATGCGCGGCGTCTCGACGGCCGAGCGCCGCGAGCGGGCGACGGAACTGCTGGAACTGCTCGACATCGCGGAGCTGGCCGACCGCGACCCGACGACGCTGTCGGGCGGCCAGCAACAGCGGGTCGGCCTCGCGCGGGCGCTGGCCATCGAGCCGACCATCCTCCTGCTCGACGAGCCGATGACCGGGCTCGACGCCAAGCTGAAGACCCGCCTCCAGCGCGAACTGGTCGAACTGCTGGACGAACTGGCCGTGACGGCGCTGTACGTCACCCACGACCAGACCGAAGCGATGGCCGTCTGCGACCGGATCGCCGTGATGAACGACGGCCGCGTCGAGCAGGTCGGGACGCCCGCCCAGGTGTACGAGCGGCCCGAAAACGAGTTCGTCGCCGACTTCGTCGGCACGTCGAATCGCCTCCGGGCGACCGCCCGGAACGGCAGGCTCGACTTCGGTCACGCGACGACGGCCGCGCCGAACGGCGACGAGGGCGAGGTGACCGTCGTCGTCCGTCCGGAGGCGTTCCGCGTCGGCGACGGGCCGTTCGAGGCGACCGTCCGCGAGCGGTTCTACCTCGGCGAGCACGTCCGGGCGGTCGCGGACCTGCCCGACGGCGAGTCGGTCACGCTCCGGGTCGACCCCGCCGAGGCGCCGGCGACCGGTGACCGCGTGTCGCTCGCCCTCGACACCGACCGCGTCCACGTCCTCTCGGCGCCCTGACGGTCGGAGACCGCGCCGGCGAGGGCGGCGCGGACGGGCGGTCGGGAGCCGCCGGCAAACGCATGGCTTTTCGCCGTCGCCGGAGTCGTGGCGGTATGCGCGTGACCGAGGGCGACGTGACGGTCGAGGTTCCCGAACAGGCCGACGCCGGGGTCGGCGACGCGGTCTTCTTCAACCCCGTTCAGGAGCTCAATCGCGACCTCACCGTCGCCGTCCTGCGTGCACTCGAAGCCGAGACCGACCGCGACGGCGACCGCACGCCCCGCTACCTCGACGCCAACGCCGCTTCGGGCATCCGCGGGGTGCGGGCCGCCGCCGAGGGGTTCGAGGCGACCTGCTGCGACGTGGACCCCGACGCCGTCGATCTGGCCCGCGAGAACATGGCGCGCAACGACCTCGACGGTCGCGTCGTCCACCGCGACGCCAACGCCCTCATGCACGAGGAGACGTTCGACGTGGTCGACGTGGACCCGTTCGGCACGCCGATCCCCTTCGCCGACGCCGCCTTCCGCGGCGCGAGCCGCCTGGTCTGTATCACCGCGACCGACACCGCCCCGCTCTGTGGCGCCCACTTCGAGAGCGGCGTCCGCCACTACTCGGCGGTCCCGCGCAACACCGAGTACCACGCCGAGATGGGGATGCGAGTCCTGATCTCGGCGCTCGTGCGCACCGCCGCCCGCTACGACCTGGCCGCCGAGCCCGTCTTCAGCCACGCGACGAAACACTACGCCCGGACCTACCTCCGGCTGGATTCGGGCGCGCGAGCGGCCAACGCGCTCGTCGACGAACTGGGCCACGTCGACCACTGCGAGCACTGCCTCTACCGCGAGGCGACGCCCGGACTGGTCGCCGACCCGCTCGAGTGGTGTCCGGAGTGCGACGAGGCGATCCAGACGGCCGGTCCCATCTGGCTGGGGCGGACCTGCGACCCCGCGTTCGCCGATTCGGTCCGCGAGGCGGTCGACGACGGGATGGGCACCGCGGATGAGGCCCGCGAGCTGTGCGAGACGGTCGCGGCGGAACTCGACGAGCCGACCCACTACGACCAGCACCGGCTGTGCAAGCGCTGGGGCGTCGGCGCCGTCGCCATGGACGAGTTTATCGAGCGACTGCGGGCGGCCGGCCACGCGGCCTCGCGGACCCACTACGGCGGGACGACGTTCAAGAGCGACGCCGACGTGACCGAGATCCGCGCGGCCGCCGTCGAGGAGTGACTCTCGGGGAGCCGCGCCCGCCCGTCGCCGCGACGCCGGTTCAGAGCGACCCGACGCGGCGAGTGAGCCCGTACAGCAGGTGATAGAAGGGGCGCAGGAAGTAGTTGAGCATGCCGACGAGGCCGAGGAGGCCGCCCAGCGCCTGCACCTCGCCGGCGCTCGCGCCGAGGTAGAAGCCGACGACGGCGGCCGCGAGGAACGGCCCGAGCCAGACGTCGACCGCGAGCGCACGCGGGTCGAGGCCGGAACCCGGTTCCGTCGCGGCGAACCGCTCCGAGAGGAGATAGAGGCCGACGCCGACGAGGACGAGCGCGGCCACGAGCGCGAGCGAGCCGGTGACGCCCGCCGTCCCGGCGGTGACGAGGAGCAGGCCCCCGGCGAGCAGGACGACCGTCCCCCGCATCACGACCGCGTCGAGTCCCCGGTCCATACACCTACGGCGCGGCGGGCGCGCCTTGGACCTTTCGTCACGCGGGCTGACCGCCGGACCGAGACGCGACCCCGGAGCCCGCGGCTATTAGTGCGAGAGGGACGCAGACGAGAGCGTGCAACCGGAGTCGGTCGGCGAGCGGGCGCGAGCGGGCGGGCGGGAAGCCGTCGCCGTCGGGAGGAGGGTCGTCGCGCTCGTTCGCGACCGGGAGGTCACCTTCCTGGCGGCGGGCATCGCCTACTACGCGTTCGTGTCGCTACTGCCGGCGCTGTTGCTGTTGCTGGTCGTGGTGTCGACGCTGGGCGGCCCGGAGCTGGCCGCCGAGGTCGTGGCGGCGACCGGGAACGCCCTCTCGCCGGTCGGCCAGGACCTGGTCCGGTCGACGCTGGTCGACGCCGCGGGGGCGACGCCGGCGACGCTCGTCGGCGTCGGCCTGCTCGCCTGGAGCACGCTGAAGGTCTTCCGCGGGCTGGACATCGCGTTCTCGCGGATCTACGGGACCGAAACTGCCGATTCGATGGTCGGCAAGGTGCGTGACGCGGCGGTCGCGCTGGGAGCGGTCGGCGTCGGCCTGGCGGCGCTCGTCGGCGTCGGGGTCGCGGTCAGCTACGCCGACGTCGCGCTGGTCGGGCTGGTGGGGACCGGCGCGCTCGCCGTCGTGCTGAGCGTCGTCTTCTTCCCGCTGTTCGTGATCTTCCCGGACACCGAGGCCGGGCTCGGCGAGGCGCTGCCGGGGACGGTGTTCGCCGCGGTCGGGTGGACGCTGCTGGGGACGGGCTTCCGGGTCTACGCGGGGATGGCCGGGCAGTTCGACGTGTACGGGGTGCTCGGTGTCGTCCTGCTGCTTGTGACGTGGTACTACGCGGGCGCGACGGTCCTACTGGTGGGGGCGGCGCTGAACGCGGTGCTGGCCGAACGGGGCCGGACCACCAACACCAAGGGGGAGCCAGGCGACAGTGGAGGTACGCGCCCATGACCGCCGACACTGGTGCCGACGACGACTCCGCCGCGGGCGACGAGCGCACGGCCTCCCCGAGCCCGGGGTCCGAGGAGGCGGGGGTCGACGCCGAGGTCGACGAGCTACGCGAGGAACTGGATGCGTTGCGGACCCGCATCGACGAGAAGACCGTCCATCGCGACGACATCCGCGAGGAACTGCGGCGGTACGTCCGCAAGCGCCAGCGCCGCGGTCACGCGACCGGGTGGGGCCCCTACCTCGTGCTCCTCTACGGCACCGCGATGACCATCGGCGCCTTCTACTACCTGAACAACTGGGCCGCCGTCGCCGCCATGCTCGTCGTCTGGCTCTCGACGCTGGGCCTCTACGTCTTCATGGTGGTCCTCGGGTCCTTCCTCGCCGCCGGCCGCAAGGCCGCCGGGCTGGCCGATCTCGCCCGCAAGTTCCGGTGAGCGGCCCCGCCCGCGCCCCGTCTCGTGGCGCGTCGCCCGTCACAGCCGCCCGAGGCACCGCCGCCACAGTCGCCCGACGGCGCGCTTCCCGGCTTCGTAACACATAAAGTCCGGCTTGCGTAGTTCGTGGCATGGCTCAGGGTGGCGCATCGACCGACGGGGAGTCGCGCGTCGACCTCCACGTCAAGATCGTAGACGAGGGAGTCGTCCGCCGGGCCAAGGCCGTCGGGCTCGACGCCATCGTCTACGCCCCCCACTTCACGCACCTCTCGACGATCCGCGAGCGCGCCGCTCGCTTCTCCGACGACGACCTCCTGGTGGTGCCCGGCCGGGAGTACTTCACCGGCAAGTGGTCCGCCCGCAAGCACGTCCTCGCCGTCGACCCCGACGAGCCGGTCCCCGACTTCCTCACCTTCGAGGACACCATGGCCGAGATCGCCGACCACGACGCCGCGGTCCTGGTCCCCCATCCCGAGTTCCTCACGCTCAGCATGACGGAAGCGGACATCGCCGACTACGCCGACACCGTCGACGCCGTCGAGGTGTACAACCCGAAACACTGCCCGTGGGACGACCGCCGTGCCCGCGAGATCGCTCGCGAGTCGGGCCTCCCGACGTACCTCTCCTCGTACGCCCATCTCACGGCCACCATCGGCGAGGCCTGGGTCGAGTTCGACCGGTCCATCGACTCCGCGGCGGACCTCGTCGCGGCGCTCCGCTCGGGCGCCCCCCGCCGGATGTACCACCGCGACGGCCTCGTCCACCAGCTCAAACGGCGCGCCGAGTTCGCCCATCTGGGCTGGGAGAACTCCCACGACAAGTTCAAGCGCGTCGTCCTCCCCGGGAACGAGCCCACCCACCCCGCCGGCGACTACCCCGACCGCTTCGCCGACATGAACGCCTACGGGAGCGACGGCGGCCTCCTCTAGCGGTTCGCCCGTTCGCCTGCATCTCGCCCTCACAGCGGCGTTCCGTTCCTACAGCGCCGCCAGCGCGTCCGCGAGCTGCTCGGCGAGCAGCAGCCGCACGACGACGGCGAACGCCAGGGCGACGGCGGCGGCCGCGACCGCGATCCCGCGCCAGTCGTGGACCCACGCGCGGTCGGTCTGCTCGCGCGCCACGAAGACGACGTAGTCGGCGACCGCGACGGCGGACGCGACGCCGAGCGCCCACAGCAGCGCCTCGGTGGCGGCCACGGCCGGCACCAGCATCGCCACCATCGCCAGGAACTGCAGGTTCGTGACGACCTTCCCCGGCAGGCGGGCTTTCACCTTGTCCGTCTCGAAGGCGAGCAGGGGGACCAGAGGCACCAGCGCCACGACGAAGGCGTCCCGCGCGAAGAACAGGACCAGATAGCCGAGGTCGAGCCCCGTCGCCGGAAAGAGGGCGACGACGAGGACCAGGGCGGTGAGCTTGTCCAGGGCGGGGTCGAGCAGGGCGCCCAGCTCCGTCGTCTGGTCGAGCCGCCGGGCCACCCAGCCGTCGACCCCGTCCGAGAGGACGACCAGCGCGAACAGGACGTAGCGGATCGGCGAATCGAGCGCGAGTACGATCCCCGCGACCAGCGGCAGCCGCGACAGGGAGATCAGGTTCGGGACGGTCCACACCTCGCCCGCCCGCGCCCGCCAGTCGATGTCCATCGTGCTGGAATGGCCCGTCGTCGCCCATGTGTCCACCGATCCGTCGTAGTCCCCCGACCGTCGCGACCGGCCTTCCCGGGCGGCCGGATCACCCGGACCCGCGTTCGTCCCGTGGTCGGACCGACGGGTCGTAGGCGTGAGTGTGCGTGAGGACCCGCTCGGTGTCGGCGGCGAACTCGGGGACGGCGTCGGCGAAGGGCGGTCCCGCGAGCGCGGGCGCTTGAGCGGTCTTCCGCCACTCGTGCAGCGCCCCGTCGACGGTGTCCCGGACCGCCGGGTCGATCTCGGGGAGCCGGAGCGTCACGGGGTCCTCGGCGTCGTCGACCGACGACAGCGAGAGCACGTACCAGACCTCGGTGCTGAAGAAGACGGCGTCGGTCGGGTGGACCGCTCGGCCGCGGTAGGTCTGTCCCTCGTACGCGACGTACTCGCCGAAGAAGTGCTCGCGGACCCACTCGCCGCGCTCGGTCTGGGGCTCGACCTGGCGGTTGCCGTCCGAATCGGTGAGCGCGCCGACGACGAACTCGCGGTACGCTTCGGGAACCGCCGGGACGGGCGTCGGATCGTCGGCCGCCTCGGCGGGGACTTCCTCGGCCCGGAGCGTCATCTCGTGGTACGGGCCGCCCTCGGCGGAGACCTCGTACGTGCCGCTCGCGCCACCCGTCGGATCGACGATCTCGACGGCGTCGAAGCCCGGGAGTAGCGGCTCGGGCGCGTGGACGAACGCGTCGGCGCGCTCGCGGACGGGGCCCTCGGTCGCCGCGGCCGCCCGGAGGAGCGTCGCGAGTTTCGTCGGGTAGACAGCGAGCGGCACGTCGCCCGAGGGCTCGACGGTATCGAGCACGAGGGCCGGACTGGCGGTCGTCGCTCCGCCTGCGGTCTCCGTCGATCCGTCGGTCGCCGTCGGCGTGGGCGTCTCACGCGGCGTCTCGGTCGGCACGTCGGTCGCGCTGGCGCCCCGCGGACCGTCCGTCGGTTCGCCCGTCGGCGTCTCCCCCTCGCCCCCGAGACAGCCGGCCGTCCCCGCCAGCGCGCCGGCGAGCAGACCCAGGTACGTTCGTCGGTCGGGCTCCATCGTACCCGGTCGTGGCACAGCCTGGGAAAAGTGTCTTCAGGTGGCTGAAACGGGCGCTGTATCCACCGGGCGGCGACGGGGGGCGCGAAAGGGACCGCGCTGCCGCGATCGCCATCCCGAAGGCGGCCGAGTCCGACAGGCGGACGATGCCGACCGACGCGCTCCCACGGATCGGGCTGGGCACGTACTCCGACGACGACCGCGAGCAGTGGCGCGACAACGTCGCGACCGCCCTCGACGCGGGGTACCGCCACTTCGACACCGCGCAGGACTACGACAACGAGACCTACGTCGGCGAGGGGGTCGCCGACGCGGCCGTCGACCGCGAGGAGGTCTTCCTCGCGACGAAACTCGCCCCTGGAAACCTCGCGTACGAGGACGTGCTCGAGACGGCCGCGGCGAGCCGCGACCGCCTCGGCGTCGACAGTATCGACCTGCTGTACGTCCACTGGCCGGCCGACAGCTACGACCCCGACGAGACGCTGCGGGCGCTCGACGAACTGCACGAGGAGGGGACAGTCCGCCACGTCGGCCTGTCGAACTTCACGCCCGACCTGCTCGACGAGGCCCGCGACTCCCTCGACGCGCCGGTCGCCGCCCATCAGGTCGAGTGTCACCCCCTGCTCCAGCAGGACGAACTCCGCGCCTACGCCCGGGAAGACGACCACTGGCTGGTCGCCTACTCCCCGCTCGCCCAGGGCGCGGTGTTCGACGTGCCCGCCGTCCGCGAGGTCGCGGAGAAACACGACACCACGCCCGCGACGGTGTCGCTCGCCTGGCTTCTCTCGAAAGACAACGTCGCCGTCGTCCCCAAGGCCAGCAGTCCCGAGCACATGCGCCAGAACATCGCCGCTCGCGACCTCGACCTGGACGACGACGACGTCGCCCGTATCGACGACATCGAGCGCGAACACCGCGTCTTCGACCCCGCGTTCGGCCCCTGGAACTGACCGCGACCGGTTCGAACCGGTCTCGCTCGGCGTCGTTCAGACGAGGTCGTTCGTCCGCGAGCCCGCGCGGTCGAGCGATTCGATCGGGTCCTCGCCCTCGTACTCGTAGATCAGCCACTCGCTGTCGTTGTCGGCGACGGCGTCGGCGATCCCGTCCAGATCGAGGTCTCCCTCCCCGACCGGCACCGACTCGCCGGCGTCCGCGTCGTAGTCCTTGAGGTGGACGAGCCGGGAGCGGTCGCCGAGGTCGCGCAGCCGCTCGACCACGTCGTCGCCGGCCGCCAGCGCCAGCCCGAGGTCGAGTTCGATGCCGAAGTCCGTCTCGTCGACGAGGGCGTCGAAGCCAGTCCGCTCACCCAGGTCGGTGTACTCGTGGTCGTGGTTGTGGTAGTGCAAGGTCTTGCCGTGGGCGGCGAGTTCGTCGGCCAGTTTGGCGAGCCGGGCGGCCGCGGCCTCGACGGCCGCGACGGACTCGAAGTGCTCGGCGTCGAGCCAGGGGACGACGACGTGTTCGACGCCCAGCTCGTCGTAGTAGGCGACGGTCTCCTCGAAGTCGTCTTCGAGTTCGTCGATGCCGACGTGGGCACCCGCGACGTCGAGGCCGGTCGATTCGAGGGTCGCGAGCACCTCGTCGGTGTCGGCTTCGGTGACGCGGTAGGCGAACTCCACGCCGTCGAAGCCCGCGTCGGCGACCAGTTCGAGCACCTCGGTGAACGGGCGGTCGACGTTCCGGAGCGTGTACAGCTGGACGGCAGAGCGTGTCATCGGTGCATCTCGGTCCCGCGCGCCGAAAGCCGTTGGCCTCCCGGAACGACTCGCTGCCGCCAGCCGCTCCGACTGGCTTCGGTCACCTCGCCGCGGGGGCACAGGCGGTCTCGCACCCCCTCGCCGCGGCCGAGCCACACCGTCCCACACCACCCCTATCACGCTGGCGACCGTAGTGTCTGGTGTCATGACATCCGACCGCGTCGTCGACCTGCTGAAGCGCGCCTACAGCGACGAGATCGAGACGGTGATGAACTACCAGACGAACGCGATCGTCCTCGACGGGATCCACGCCGAGGAGGTCAAGGCGAGTCTCCAGACGGACATCCAGGAGGAGCTGACCCACGCCGAGGAGATCGGCCAGCGGCTCAAGCAGCTGGAGGCCCGCCCCCCGGGCTCGATGGCGTTCGAGGCTCGCCAGGAGAGCCTCCAGCCGCCCGAGGACTCGACGGACGTGCTCGCCGTCATCGAGGGCGTCCTCGACGCCGAGTCCGACGCCATCGACACCTACCACGACCTCATCGACGCCGCCGAGGAAGCCGACGACCCGCTCACCGAGGACCTGGCCGTGACGCTGCTCGCCGACGAGGAGGCCCACCGCACCGAGTTCCGCGGCTTCCGGAAAGAGTACGCCGACGACTAGCCCGCCGGAGTCTCCCCCGGTCCCGGGGCAAACGCCTTGTCGCTGGCGGGCCACCGGAACGGACGTGACCCGAGACGCCGACCGGCTGGCGCCGCCGTCGCGGTGTCGCCCCACCGACGAGTTGCCCCCGCTTCTCGAACGTCGCGACGGCTCGCCCGTCGAGAGTCCCGCCGACTGGCGCGAGCGGCGCGCCGAACTCCGCACGCTCCTCCGCCACTACGTCTACGGCTACGCGCCCGATCCGCCGGAGATCGAGACGGCGACCGAACGCACCCCGGACGTTCTCGACGGCGCGGCGACGCTCGTCGAGACGGAGATCGCGTTCGCCGAGCTACCGGCCGACGCGCCGTCGATCACCCTCGCCGTCTTCCTGCCGACCGACGCCGTCGCCGCCGACCGCTCGGTCCCGGTCCTGCTGGGGCTGAACTGGCGGGGCAACCACGCCGCCGTCGACGACCCCGCGGTGACGATCACCGACACCGCCCGCGAACACGGCGGCCGCGAGAACGGGGCCGCAGAGCGCGGCGTCGCCGCCGACTACTGGTGCGTCGAGCACGTCCTCTCGCGGGGCTACGGCTTCGCGACCTACCAGTTAGCGGACGTCGACCCCGACGGCGGCGACCTCGCCGACAGCGTCCGCCCGTACTACGACGACGAGCTGCCCGGCCCGCCGGGCACCGAGTGGGGCGTCCTCGCCGCATGGGCCTGGGGGCTCCAGCGCTGCGTCGACGCGCTCCGCCCGATGGACGAGGTCAGCGCCGGGGAGATCGCCGTGCTCGGCCACTCCCGGTGTGGCAAGGCCGCCCTGCTGGCGGGCGCGACCGACGAGCGGATCGGCCTCGTCGCGCCCCACCAGTCCGGCACCGGTGGGATGGCGCTCGACCGCGGCAACGACCAGGAGGGGATCGGCGACATCACCGGCATGTTCCCCCAGTGGTTCGCCGACACCTACGCGGCGTTCGACGGGCAGGTCGACCGGTTGCCCGTCGACAGCCACTCGCTCGCCGCGCTCGTCGCGCCCCGCCCCCTCATCGACACCGCCGGCGCCCGCGACTACTGGACCAACCCCGGCCGCGCGCTGGACGCCGTCCGCGCCGCCGAGCCCGTCTGGGAACTGCTCGGCGCCGGGGGGATCGCCGACGACCTCCCGCTGTACGGCGACGACGAGATAACCGACGACACCGTCGGCTCGCTCTGTCACTACCGCCGCGAGACCGGCCACACCCTCGACGCGGGCTACCTCGACGCCGTCCTCGACTTCGCCGACGTACACTTCGACGGTTCGGGATAGGGGACCGCGACCGGACGGGAACGCCACGAGGCTTATCCCGGTCGAAAACCTCGCTAGACCAGACCGATGGGCATCTTCAACAGGCTCGGCCGGGAGGTCGAGGAGTTCAAGCAGAGCGCCAAACAGGCGGCCGAGGAGAGCCACGACTACCGGTGTGAGGCCTGCGACGCGCGCTTTTCCACCGAGTACGAGGAGTGTCCGGACTGCGGCGCCGAGGCGGTCGTCGCGGCGGGCGACGAGTAGGAACTACCGCTCTCGCACCACGACGAACTCCGCCAGGTCGCGCAGGTAGTCCATCGCTCTGGAGTCCTCGGCGTCGACCGACGCGAGCGCGTCGAGGGCGACCTGGGACTGCTCGTGGGCGCGGTCGTTGGCCTCCTCGGGCGACAGGTCGGCCACTTGCACGAGCGACGGGCGCTCCATGGCGGCGTCGTGACCGGTGGGCTTGCCTAGGTCGGCCGCGTCGGCGGTCGCGTCGAGCACGTCGTCGCGCATCTGGAAGGCGACGCCGACCCGTTCGGCGTACTTGCCGAAGTTCTCGACCGTGTAGGCGTCGGCCTCGGCGGCGATCGCCCCGAGTTCCGCCGCGGCGCGGAACAGGGCCCCGGTCTTCCGACGGGCGAGTTGCATGTACTCGGCCTCGCTGGCCGGCTGGGCGACCAGCTCGGTCGCCTCGCCCTCGCCGAGTTCGACCATCGACTCCGAGACGGCCTGCATCGCCCGCTCGTTCGAGGAGAAGAGGGCGAACGCCTCGCCGAGCAGGCCGTCGCTGGCGATGATCGCGGGGCCGTGGCCGAACTCCGCCCAGGCGCTGGGCGTTCCCCGCCGAAGCTCCGAGCGGTCGATGATGTCGTCGACGACCAGCGAGGCGTTGTGGACGAGTTCGATGCCGACCGCGAACTCGACGGCGGTGTCGACGTCGCCGCCCAGCGCCTCGCAGACCAGCACCGTCACCGTCGGTCGCACCCGTTTGCCCCCCGAGAGCACGACGTGGCGAACCTCCTCGCCGAGTTCGTCGGGTTCGACGGCGTCGAGGGTCGCCTCCAGCCGCTCCTCGACCCGTCCCCGACGAGACTCCAGGTACTCCATCGCCCCACGCTTAGGAACAGCCCCGCAAGTAGCTGACGAAACCACACCCGCGCGCCCGACGGCCGATGCCCGCTCTTCGCCGTCTCCGTGTCGGCGAGAGTGCCGACCGGTGGGCCGACCGCTCCGTCCCCGGGAGCGTGTGCGGCGATCCTGACGTCGGCTACGCCTCGTCGAGCGCCGCTGGTCGGGGCGCAGCGTGCTCGACGCGGCTCAGGGAGTCGCGTCCAATAGCGTCTCCCCCTCGACCATGTACTCCGCGACGGTGTCCAGATCGAGCGTCACGCCCAACCCGGGCTCGTCGGGCAGTTCGATCCGCCCTTCGTGGAGGATGTCCTCCTCGACCACATCCGCCCACCAGTCCACGTCGCGGGCGTGGTACTCCAGCGCCAGGAAGTTCGAGGCCGCGGCGCCGACGTGGGCGCTGGCCATCGTCCCGACCGGCGAGGCGACGTTGTGCAGCGCCAGCGGGATGTGGTAGGCCTTCGCCATGTTGGCCATCTTCTTGACCTCGTGCATCCCGCCGTTTTTCGGCACGTCCGGGTGGAAGATGTCGACGCCCTGGTCCTCGATCAGCCGGCGGGCGCCCTCGACGCGGTAGACGTTCTCGCCGGCGGCGATGGTCACAGCCGACTCGTCGGCGGCCTTGATCTGCATGTCGTCGTTCTCCGGCGGGACGGTGTCCTCCAGCCACCACACGTCCGTCGGGTCGAGCTGGTCGGCCAGCCGCCGGACGGTGTCGGTCGTCCAGCTCCAGTGACAGTCGAAGGCCACGTCGGCGCGGTCGCCCACCCGGTCGGTCACCGTCTCGACGATCTCCGCGCGGTACTCGATTGCCCGCCCGTTGAGGTGCTTGTTCTTCGGATCCTGGACGTGCTTGTCGGGGCTGTCGAGGTCGAACTTGACGGCGTCCCACCCCTCGTCGAGGACCGTCTCCGCCGCGTCGGCGTAGGCCTCGGGCCGGTAGGCCGACTCGTCGTCGCCGTCCATCGCGTCGTGGAGGTGCTCGCCGGCGTGGACGTCGCAGTACACCCGCACCTCGTCGCGGTGTTTCCCGCCGAGCAACTGGTAGGCCGGCACGTCCAGCAGCTTCCCGGCCAGGTCGTGCAGCGCGAGGTCGATACCCGACAGCGCCGTGACGCCGACGCCGTTCATCCCGCCCTGGTAGGAGGTCCGCTCGTACAGTTCAGTCAGTCGCGCGTCGATGTCGACCGGGTTCTTCCCCACGAGGTACCGCTTCGCGAAGTCGATGTAGGCGTCGGCCGCCGGCCCCAGCACGGCCTCGCCCGTCCCCGTCACCCCCGCGTCGGTGTACACCCGGACCAGCGTCCACTCGAACGTGGTCCCGATCGTCGTCGTCTGTACGTCCGTGATCGATACGTCCCGCGGGTCCGACGGCGCTGTCATGTCTTCTCATCACGAACCGCGGTATAAAACGGTCCGTATCGAGGAAGTGCCGACCGTCTTCGCCCCCGCCGTCGGCCTGGGAACCGCCTACGCTTCGTCCGGGTTCGGCCGCAAGCACGCCGTACGATACCGCTACCCGCCGAACTGCTCGGTCAGCGCCGGCACGACGTCGAACAGGTCGTCGACGATCCCGTAGTCGGCGATGTCGAAGATGGGCGCGTTGGGGTCCGTGTTGATCGCGATTACCGTGTCGGCGCCTTTCATCCCGGCGACGTGCTGAACCGCCCCCGAGATCCCGATGGCGATGTACACGTCGGGGGTCACCACTTTCCCGCTCTGGCCGACCTGGCGGTTCTTCGGGAGCCAGCCGCTGTCGACGACGGGTCGGGAGGCCGAGACGGTGGCGTCCAGCGCCTCCGCCAGGTCCCAGACGATGTCGAGGTTGTCCTCCTCCTCGATGCCTCTCCCCACGGAGACGAGCACGTCGGCCTCGGAGATGTCCACGTCGCCGCCCGCCACCTCCTCGAAGCCGGTCACGGTCGACCGCACCGCGGACTCGTCGATGCTCGCGTCGAACGGCTCCACCGGAGCGTCGCCGCCCTTCGGCGGCTGGGGCCACTCGGCGGGTCGGAGCGTCACGACCGCGCGCTCGCTCTCGACTTCGATCGTCGTCTCGACCTTCGACCCGTACATCTCGCGGGTGACTTCGAGGGCCCCGTCGGCGTCCATCCCCACCGCGTCGGTCACGATCGGCAGGCCCAGCCGCTCGGCGACCGCGGGCGCGTAGTCGAGGCCGTTGACGGTGTGGGGCAGGAGCAGATAGTCGGGCTCCAGGCCGTCGGCCAGCTGCTCGACGGCCTGGACGTACACGTCGTGGTTGAACTCCTCGCCGTAGTCGACGGTGTGGACGGCGTCGACGCCCTCGCGGACCAGCTCGTCGCCGAACGACGCCGCGTCGCCGCTCACGACCGCGAGGTGTAGCTCCGAATCGGTGGCGTCGGCCAGCTCGCGACCGGCGCCCGCGAGTTCGTGGCTCACGTCGCGCAGTTCGCCGCGGCGGTGCTCGGCGACGGCGAGGACCGTCATTGGCCCACCCCCGCCTCGCGGAGGACCGCGGCGAGTTCACCCGCCGTCTCGTCGACCCCGCCCTCGAAGACGGTCGCCTCTCCCTCCGCTTCGGGCTCGTAGGTCGCCGTCCAGCGCAGCGGCGTCTCCAGCGCGCTCTCGTCGAGACCCAAGTCGCCGAGCGTCTGCACGTCGAGGGGCTTGTTCTGGGCCTGGCGGATGCCGCGCAGGCTGGCGTAGCGCGGCTCGTTGATCCCCGTCTGGATGGTCAACACCGCGGGCAGCTCCACGTCGGTCAGCTCCTCGACGCCGCCCTCCAGTTCGCGGTGGACCGAGGCGACCCCTTCCTCAAGTTCGAAGTGGTTGACGACGGCGGCCCACTCCTCGCCGAGTTTCTCGGCGAGGGTGACGCCCGTCGCGGCGAAGCTGTCGTCGCCGCTCTGGACGCCCGAGAGTATCAGGTCGGGGTCCTCCTCGCGGGCGACCGCCGCCAGCAGTTCGGCCTTCGTCTCGGCGTCGAGCAGGTCCCGTCCGGCGATGGCGTCGTCCCAGACCCGGACCGCGCGGTCGGCGCCCTTCGCCAGCGCCTTCCGGATCGTCTCCTCGGAGCGCTCGGGGCCGACGGTGACCGTCACGACCTCGACGTCCGCACCGTCCTCCGCGATCTGGACGGCCTCCTCGACGGCGTAGTCGTCCCACTCGTTGAGTTCGTAGCTGAGGTACCGGTCGTCGACGTCGAGCCCGTCGATCTCGAACTCGTCGTCGACGACCGCCACGTCCGTGACTGTGACGAGGACTTTCATGCCCCGAGGGTTGGCTCGCTCGGCGGTTAAACGTTTCCGAGGGACCGACCGTTGTTCGAGGTTTTCGCCGCGAATAGCGTCCCTACTGGGCGAACGCTCCGGTTACTCCGAGTCGAGGTCCGTCACGTCCTCGTCGGGGAACGAGATGAGGTTCTCCCGGCCGATCCGGAGCTTGTCGATCCGGTCGTCGTCGTCCATCGCCGAGAGCAGCTGCGAGACCTTCGCGTTCGACCAGCCCGTCTCCTGGACGATGGCCGCCTGTTTCATCCGGCCGCCGTTGGCCTCGATCAGTCGCTCGACGCGCTCCTCGTCGCTGAGCAGTTCCTCGTCGATGTCGTCGTCCGGCTCGTCGGACTCGTCGGCCGCCGCCGCGTCGGTGTCGGCGGTCGCGCCGCTCGCTCCCGCGGCGCTCCCGGCGGCCCCTGCGCCACCGGCCGTGGCCGCGTCGTCGGCCGACGACGCGGCGTCGCCGGCGGTCTCGACCGTCTCCCCGCCCCCCGACGCGCCGTCGGCGGCCGCCGCACCGGCGTCGGGCCCGTCGCCCGAGCCGACGAGCCCGCCGAGCCCGTCGTCCTCGCGACGCATGTACGCGACGAGCACGGCGGCGCTCGCGCCGCCGATGACGACGAGAGCCACGAACGGGAGCGCGCCCGCGATGCCGTCACCGCCGGGGCCGCCCGGTGCCGTTCCCGTGCCCGTCGCGGGGTCGCCGGGAGTCCCGGTCGGCGACACCGTCGGCGGTCGGCCGCTCGTGGCCGTCGGCGTCTGGGTCGGCACGTCCCCGGAGTAGACGATCCACGGGCCGCGCTGGCCGAAGTCCTGTGGCCCCTCCCATCTGGCGATGCCGTTCGCGAGACTCGACGCCGCGGCGGGTCCGCTCGTCGGCGCGCTGCTGATACCGTACCCGCGCGGCGGGACGACGACCAGCGTCTCCATCTCCGGGAGCGACGAGAGCCACACGCCCGAGGTGGTGTTGAACCCGTCGTCGACGGCGAGCAGGTCGCCGCTCGTCCGCCCGAAGTTCGTCCACGTGAACGAGACCCAGACGGCACCGGTCTCGCCGTGCAGCGCGTGGTCGCGCTCGACGTTCCGGACCGTCATCTCCCGGCCGGTCGCGCGACTGGCGTTGTCCGCGGCCTCCACGAACGAGTCGAGCGAGAGCGGCGACTCGGTCTCGTTGAACTCGTCGACGAAGTCGCGGAACGCACGCCGCTCGTCGGCGGTCGATATCGAGTCCGACACGACGGTTTTCACCCGCCATCGGGCGTCGCCGTCGGGAGACATCTCGACCCGCATCTCGACGTCTCCCGGGTCGATGGAGCCGTTGTGCGGAAGGGCGTTCGCGCCGACCGTTCCGGAGCGGTCCGCGGGACTCGCGACCATCTCGCCCCCGAGCGCCACGGCTGGGGCGACCCCGACCGGGAGGAGGAGGAGCACGGCGGCGACGACGGCGAACGACCGCGGGGACATACTCGACTCATTTCGGCCGGAGCGGAAAACGCTTTTCATTAAAACGTCTCCGTTGCTTTTGAAACGTCTGCGGCACTCTCCGCGCCTCGCGGCGGTATCGCGAGTAGATGGGTTTTTGTAATTGGCGGTGAAAGAGGGTATCCGATGTCTCCGAACCGCCCTGTCCTCCTCGCGGTCCTGGCCCTGCTCGTCGCGGCACCGGCGACACAGGCGGTCGCCGCGGGGCCGCTCGGAACCGATTCGGGTCCCGTCCCCGAGCGCGCGCTCGGGGGCGATGCCGGACCGACGCCGGGCGCGTCGGCCGACGCCGCGCAACAGAACACGTCGAACTATCTCGGGATCAGCGATGGAGCCGTCGAGACCACCGGCTACCAGCAGGCCGGGCTGAACGTCGGCGGCGCCATCCAGCGAGACGTGGCCGCCCTCCAGGGGGAGTACGCGTCGCTTACGTTCGAACGGCGATACGAGAACACGACGGTCGAGCGCGCGCGCACGTCGCTGCTCCGCGAGGAGGTGGGCCGGCTCGGTGACCGCGTCCAGCAGCTCGAACTCCGACGCAACCGACTCATCGACGACCACAACGCCGGGGAGATCGGTACCCGGGAGTTCCTGCGGGAACTCGCGGCGATCGACGTGGCCGCCCGCGCCGCCGACGACCAGTTCGTCCGGATCCGCAGCGCGGCCGGACTGGAGCTGCCCTCGGACCTGGACACGAGGATCGACAACCTCGAGGGCGACCTGCTCTCGCTGTACGGTCCCGTTCGCGGCCAGATCGGGGCCGCCATGGCCGGCGACCGCTCGCCCGTCCCGGTCTACACGGTCACGTCCCAGACGGGCATCGTGCTCTCGTCACTCGGTGGGTCGCAGTACTACCGCGAGGCCTATCTCGGCCAGAACCGCGAACAGGTCGGTGCCAACCGGTTCGTCACGGACGACTCCCCCAACGGCGTCGGGACCGCCGTCCGGCGGATGACCGAGCTCTACCCCTGGGCGAGCGCGAACGCCCGTTCGGGGCCGGACGTCGAGGGCATCGGGAACACCTCCATCTACTACGTGTCGCTGCGCCACCCCCACGGCTCGCTCGGCACCTACCTCGACGGACGCACGGAGTCGCCGTTCCGCGAGCTACAGACCAAGTCCCTCGAAGCCACCCCCCGAACCGCGACGACGAACGCGAGCCAGGGCCTCGCACTGACGGTCAACCGCACGCACGCGACCGGGCCGATGCAGATCGTCGTCACGGACAACCAGACGGGCGACCCCCTCGCGGCGAACGTCACGATCAACGGCGACGATATCGGGTCGACCGGTGACGACGGCCGCCTCTGGACGCTCACCCCGAAGCGGGCCGTCCGTATCGAGGTGACGACCGCCGCCGGCCGAACCGTCCGCGAACGCTTTTTCGCCCGCTGAGCCGCTGTCGGAACGGTTCCCGTCGAAACCCACAGCGGCGAGCGGCGCGACTACTCGGGGACGTCCGCGACGGTCGTGATCGCGACTTCTGGGCTGTAAGAGGGGGTGCAGCCACCGGTTTCCGCTCGGGTGTCCTCGGTCGCTCCGCTCACGGCGCTCCGCGCCGTTCGCATCGAGGTCCTCCCTCCGGTCGCACCTCGCTACTCGGGGACGTCCGCGACGGTCGTGATCGCGACTTCTGGGCTGTAAGAGGGGCCCATCGTCACGTGGCGGAACCGCTCGTAGCCGGCTTCGCGGAACATGCGGTCGGCTTCGTCCTCCCCGTAGAACAGCATGAACGCGTCGGCGAGCTTCTGGAAGACGGTGTTGGACGGGTAGTTCGGGCCGACGACGAGGACCTGGCCGCCGGGCTTGGCGATGCGGCGACACTCCGCGAGCGCGGCGACGGGGTCGGGCCAGTACTCGATCGACCCCGACGACCACACCACGTCGAAGGTGTCGTCCTTGAACGGGAGCCGTTCGGCGTCGCCGCGGTAGAAGCTGACGGGGTCGTACTTGCCGAGTTTCCGCCAGGCCTTCTCCATCTGGTGGACGCTCTGGTCGAGGCCGTGGACGTTGTCGGTGTGTTCGAGGATGCCTTCGGTGCCGAAGCCGGTGCCACAGCCCACGTCGAGGACGCGGTCGTCGGGGCCGATGTCCAAAAGGTCCAGCGCCTCCGTCCGCATCTCCTCGGTCCAGATGAACGGGTTGACCTGGTCGTACACCTTCGAGAGGTACTTGTAGAAGATCCGGGCGCGCGTCTTGTCCTGGACGGCCATTGGTGGGGGTTGGGTCCAGATCGGCATAGTTCCCCCGTTTTCCGACGCCTCGTGGGGCGAGCGTCGGTCCGGTTCGACCGGTGTCGCGAGCGGCCCGGCGTCCCGACGCGGTCGCGTGGCTGCGGTATCGGGACGCTCGACCGGGGACACTTCGCAACTACCAAATAGGCCCTGAACGGATCTCTCCACGATTAGCAAATGCCAAGGCCAGAGGTTCTCGACCGAGTCAAAGACGCCGAACAGGAGGCGGACGAGATCGTCGCCGAGGCCGAGGAGGACGCCGAGGAGACGATCGCCGAGGCCCGTGAACGGGCCGACGAGATCCGCGAGCGGGCCCGCGAGGAGGCCGACGCGGAGGCCGAGGAGCGTCTCGAGGACGCGCGCGAAGAGATCGAGGCCGAGCGCGAACGCATCCTCGACGAGGGTGCCGAGGAGCGTGAGGCGCTCGAGGCGCGCGCCGAGGAACGCGAGGAGGCGGTCGTCGAGTACGTGGTGACACAGTTCGAGGAGGCGGTGCATGCTCAGACCTAAGCGAATGAGCAAGGTGTCCGTGACGGGCTCGAAGGCCGTCATGGACGACGTCATCGAGACCGTGCACGACCTGCACCTCGTCCACTTCACCGACTACGACGGTCGCTGGGAGGGCTTCGACAACGGCGACCCCATGGCGGGAGGCGACGAGGCCTCCGAGAAGCTCGTCACCGTCCGCTCGCTCAAGAGCATCCTCGGCGTCGAGCCCGAGGACGCCGGCCCCAGCCGGATCGTCACCGACGAGACGCTCGACACCGAACTCGAGGAGGTCCGGACCGAGGCCAACGACCTCGACGACGAACGCACCGATATCGAGAGCGAGCTCCGCGAAGTCGAGGAGGAGATCGGCGCGATGGACCCCTTCGCGACGCTGGGCATCGACCTGGACCTGCTGTGGGGCTACGACTCGCTCTCGGTCGCGGTCGGCGAGGGGAGCGCCGACAGCGTCGAGCGGACGCTGGCCGATCTCGACGCCGCGACGCAGGTGTTCGCCGAGGGCGGCGTCGTCGCCGCGTTCGCTCGGACGGACGAGGACACCCTCCAGAGCGCGATCGTCGAGGCCGATTTCACCGCCATCGACGTTCCCCACGAGGAGGGCGACCCTCAGGACGTGCTCGCCGAGCTCGAGCACCGCGAGCAGAAACTGGAATCGAAGCTCGACACGGTCGAGGACCGGCTCGAGGACCTGCGCTACGACGTGGCCGGCTTCCTGCTGGCCGCCGAGGAGAAGCTCTCGATCCGCGCCCGGAAGGCGGAGGCGCCGCTGTCGTTCGCGACGACGAAGAACGCCTTCGTCGCGGAGGGGTGGATCCCCAGCCAGCGCGTCGACGAGTTCGAGCGCGCGCTGGCCGACGCCGTCGACGACCACGTGGACGTCGAGGAGCTCGAGGTCGCCGAGTACGACCGCCACGGCCACGCCGCGACGACCGAAGCGGTCGACCACACGCCCGAAGCGACCGGTGCCGGCACCGGCGGCGTCGAGGAGGAAACGCCTGCGGCGGCGGCCGACGAAGACGAGGCCGAGCCGCAGACGGCCCGGACGGACGGCGGGATGGTCACGATGGGCGGCGACGACAACCCGCCGGTCATCCAGGACAACGCGGCGATCAGCAAGCCGTTCGAACTCCTCACGAAGGCCGTCGGCCGACCCAACTACTCGGAGTTCGACCCCACGCTCATCCTCTTTCTGACGTTCCCGCTGATGTTCGGGTTCATCATCGGTGACGTGGGCTACGGACTGATCTACACCGGTATCGGCTACTACATGGTCCGGAACTTCGACTCGGACGCGTTCAAGAACTTCGGCACCATCACCGCCGTCTGCGGTATCGCGACGGCGACGTTCGGCTTCCTCTACGGGGAGATATTCGGGCTGCATCTGGTCGCCTCCCAGTTCTGGGAGGGCGTCGTCGGGCTGAACCACGCGCCCATCGAGAAGGGGCTCTCGCCGGCGACGAGCTACTGGGCCAACACCTGGTTCCTCGTCACCGCGCTGTTCGGCCTGCTGCATCTCAACACCGCGTACGTGCTGGAGTTCGTCGAGAACGTGAACCTGCACGGCGTGAAGGAAGCGATCCTCGAGACGGGGTCGTGGATACTGGCGCTCAACGGCCTGTGGATCTTCATCTTCAGCCGCCTGTTCGACGGCGCCAAGCCCGACCTGCTGTTCGAGACGTTCGACGAGGGACACGCGGCCGCCTTCGAACTGGGCTTCGCCGGGTTCCCCGCGGAGATCGGCTGGGTCGGTCTCGGGATGGTCGGCCTGGGCATGGCCCTGCTGGCCATCGGGCCGGTCCACGAGCTCATCGAGATCCACGTCGTGCTGGCCCACACCCTGTCGTACCTGCGGATCGCCGCGGTCCTCCTGGCGAAGGCCGGGATGGCCTTCGCGGTGAACCTCCTGTTCTGGGGAGCGTACGCGGAGCCGACCGAGTACGGCGCGGAGTGGCACTTCATGCTCTCGCACGGGTCGGAGTACGTCCTCGAACACCACGAGAGCGCGTCGATCCTCTTCCCGGGGATGGTTCACATGGGCCCGGCGATGGCCGTCTTCGGCGTGTTCGTCCTGATCGTCGGGAACCTCGTCGTCCTGATCCTCGGCGTGACCTCGTCGGGGATCCAGTCCATCCGCCTGGAGTTCTTCGAGTTCTTCGAGAAGTTCTACGAGGGCAACGGCACCGCCTACCAGCCGTTCGGGACCGAGCGGACGTACACCGCCGACGACCAGTCCTGAACGGCCCGCGCGTTCGCGTTTCGCGTTCTGCGTTCGTCGACACGCAGCGAGTGGCGACGCCGGTCGATCGGCCACCGGCTCCGCTCCGGGGTCGGGGCCGGAGCCACACCGTCGTCGGGGTGATCCTTGGAAACGGTTGGCGTGGGTTCGTATTCGGTTGATTTGGGAAGCTTTATGCCCACGATAGAGCAATTCGACCGTGTACGGAACGGAACCGTCGCGACACAACCCTATACAACAATGATCGACAATCTCGCACTCGCACTGCAGCAGGCGTCCAGTAGTCCCGCACTCACACCCAAGGCGGCCGCCGCGATCGCCGTCGGTCTCGGCGCGCTCGCGACCGGTTACGCCCAGCGTGGTATCGGGTCCGCAGCCATCGGGGCCGTCGCCGAGGACGATGACATGTTCGTGCAGGCGCTGATCTTCACGGCGCTGCCCGAGACGCTGATCATTATCGCGTTCGTCACCATCTTCATCGTCCCGTCGGCTTACTGACCGCACCGAACTTTACTATCACACATGAGCCTCGATACAGTCGTAGAGGACATTCGAGACGAGGCCCGCGCACGTGCGGAGGAGATTCGGGCCGACGCCGAGGCACAGGAAGACGAACTCATCTCGGAGGCCGAGGCCGACGCCGAGGGCATCCGCGAGGAGCGCGCCCAGGAGGTCGAGGCGACGATCGAACAGGAGCGCGAGCAGATGCTGTCGAGCGCGAACCTCGAGGCCAAACAGGACCGGCTCGGCGCCCGCCGCGACGTGCTCCAGGAGGTCCGCGCGGCCGTCGAAGCCGAGCTGGCCGACCTCGACGACGAGCGCCGCGAGGAGCTGACGCGGACCCTGCTGGACGCCGCCAGCGAGGAGTTCGCCGACGACAGCGACGTGC
>ENA-ORCO01000235-ORCO01000235.1-marine-metagenome-genome-assembly--contig:-NODE-235-length-35488-cov-5.108384_pt1 | contig 35488 bp, 30 predicted proteins | sample MGYA00248633_ERZ508508 | MGnify/ENA primary metagenome ERZ508508 (study PRJEB26179, sample SAMN06268845) | marine metagenome | isolation source: A23 P1 aerobic enrichment on pine of planktonic cells taken...
CTACGCCCAGTACCTGGGCGACGGGCTCGGCAACTTCGAGACCGAAGAGGAACACGAGTTCGTCTTCCAGACCGGCGCCGGCTCGCCCGGTCCCGGCGGTCCCGACGCCGACGAACCGGCCGAAGAGTAACGACGCGTCCCGGTCGTCACCCGACCGACGGGGTCACCGTCTCTCTCCGGTCTCGCCCGGAATCGAACCATTCGAACGCGTCCCGGGCGGTGCCGGACCCTGTCTGCTTTTGGTAGTCGGCGTCGGAGTGGTTCCCGTGTCCGAGAGTTCGCAGGCCGAAACGGGGAACGCGGACCTCTGGGCGGTCGCGGGGGTCGCGCTCGTCGCCCTCGAAGTGGCGTCGATCCCCGGTGTCCCGCCGGTCGTGGGGCTGGTCGTCGGCGTCCCGTTCGTCCTGGTCGGCCCCGGGTACGCGCTGGTCGCGGCCGTCTTCCCGCGGGCGGGCGAGACCACGCCGCGGGGTGCGGGCGCCGTCTCCTGGCCGTCGCGGCTCGCGCTGAGCGTCGGCGGGAGCGTCGTCGCGGTCGGTGCCGTCGCGGGGGCGCTCGATTTCACCGTCTGGGGCTTCGGCCGGGAGACCGTCGCCGTCGGTCTGGCGGCGTTCACGGTGGTCGCGGCCGCGGTCGCGCGATACCGGCGAGCGCGCGTGCCAGTCGGCGCGCGCGTGACGGTGACCGCGGACGCCGTCGGAACCCGCCTGCGGTCCATCGTCGTCGGCGACGGGGTCGCAGGGGTGGCGCTCACCGTCGTCGTCCTCGTTGCCGCGGTCGGCGCCGCGGGCGTCGTCGCCGAGGAGGCCACCTCGACCGCGGAGACGACCGAACTGTTCGTCGTCGGAGAGGGACCGGACGGCGACCTGGTCGCCGGCGCGCACCCGAGGAACCTGACGGTCGACCGACCGGCCGACGTGACGGTCGGCGTCGGGGTGTCCGGGTCGGACTCGCTCGACGGAACGGTCGTCGGCCACCTCGAACGCATCGCCGTCGAGGGGGACACCGTCCGCGTCGCCCGCCAGCGGGAAGTCGCTCGCTTCGGCGTGTCGGTCGAACCGGGCGACCGCTCGCTCGTCGAGCACACGGTCACGCCGAGGCGGGCCGCGGATCGGCTTCGGCTGACCTATCGGCTCTACCCCGACGGCGCGGACCGCCCGGTCCGCGAGGTCCACGTCTGGGTCGCAGCGGCGTCGTCCTGACAGTCGCGGGCCGATACCTATTTGATACGCATTAGCGTAGTACTGGATACGTATCCCGGGTGGGTTACGAGGAGCGGAGAGTGAAGGAGAAACAGGCACCACAGGGCGACGGCATCGATATTCTGAAATCGGTCGAAGCGACCGAATACGGGCGGACGGTCTCACTGACAGTCACGGTCGACGCCGACGAGCCGGTCCCGGTCCGCGTGGTCGATACGGTCCCGGCGACGGCGACGCTTGTCGGTCCCGCCGACGAGACGGTCTCGGACGGAGTGACCGGCGGTGGCGAACTGGTCGTCGAGACGACGGTAGCCCCGGGAACGGCCGAGCGGCTGCGCTACCGGCTGACCGGCGGACCGGCGGACCTCCCGGCGGGGACCGTCGAGCGACTGACGGGTGGCGCATCGGCGGCCGACCTCACCGAGACGGTCGGTCGGTGGCTCCCGACGGACGGCCCGGCTTCCCCGCTCGCGATCGAGGCGCACGGTCCGGACTCAGAAGGGAGCGGCGACAGCCTCGACGGCGGCGCGTCGCAGGTCCGGGTCCGACTGGTCGGCGTCAGTCCGTCGGGTCCGGTCCCGGATGCGGTGACGCAGTCGGACGTATCGTCCGCGCGACCGGCCCCCGGGCACCTGTCGGACATCGCGGTGGGGTTCGTCGTCACCCGTCCGAACCAGGACGCCGCGTTACGGACGGCGATGCGGGCGGGCCAGCGGGGCCACCCGACGTTCGCCGTGGTGCGGGCACCGGACCCGGACGGGGAGCTGGCGGCGACGCTCGAAGCGGTCGGCGTGACGGTCCTCGAACTGTCGACGGCGGAGACGAGCCGCGCGGACCTGAACCGCGCCCTGTCGGCGGCAGCGCGCGAACGCGGCCTGGCCGGTGTCCTCCTGCAGACCGGCGACTGTCCCCGGATCGACTACGATCGGTCGCTGGCCGCGCTGGAGAGCGCGGACTACGAGGTGGTCGCTATCCCGGAGACGTGGAGCGACGAGACCGACGACCCGCTGATCGTCGTCGCGATCCCGGCGTACAACGCGGCCGGGAGCGTCGGCGCGGTGGTCGAACGAGCCAGCGCGTTCGCGGACGAGGTGGTCGTGATAGACGACGGCAGCGCCGACGGGACGGCCGCTCGGGCTCGCGAGGCCGGCGCGACCGTCGTCGTTCACGACCGCAACCGCGGGTACGGCGGCGCGCTCAAGACCGCCTTCCGCGAGGCGGCGGCCCGCAACGCCCGGAACCTCGTCGTCGTCGACGCCGACGGGCAACACGACCCGGCGGACATCCCGACGCTCGTCGAGACGGGCAGACACGAGCGGGCCGACATCGTCATCGGGAGCCGCTACGTCGGCGGCGAGACGCGGATCCCGTTCGTGCGGTCGGTCGGCCTGGCGGTCATCAACAACCTGACCAACGTGAGCCTCGGGAAGTTGCGACCGAGCGGCTGGATCCGCGACACGCAGAGCGGCTACCGCAGCTACAGCAGGCGGGCGATCCGCTCGCTGGCCGCCGACCCCGCGATCGGCGACAACATGGGCGCGAGCACGGACATCCTCTATCACGCCCACCGCAACCGACTCAGCGTCGCCGAGGTCGGGACGACCATCTCCTACGACGTCCCCGAATCGAGCACGCAGGGATCGCTCTCGCACGGGATAGACCTCGTTCGGAACATCCTCTGGACCGTCGAGTACGGCCGACCGCTGCTCGTCGTCGGGCTCCCGGGCCTGTTGCTGACCCTCGTCGGCGTGGCCGCCGGCGTCGCGACCCTCGTCAGGTACGACGGGGGCGGGGGGCTCGCCCCGGTGCAGATCGGGATCGCCACGCTCGCCCTCATCGGCGGCGTGTTAGTCTGCGTCGCCGCGCTCGTCATGCACATCCTGAACGCCCATCCCGCGGTCAAACACCTCCAGCAGTGACCCGTGGGGCCGACGCGGACGGACGAGGGGAAGGGCTAAGCGCCAGGGGTCGGACGACGGGTGTATGAGACCGAATCGGCGCGGTTCGACCCACGGGCCCGGCGGTGACCGCCGTGGATGACGCCGTCCACGTCGCGGCCGGCGCCGACCGCCGTGACCGCTTCGGTCGGCGCGCGCCGGCGACCGTCTTCGCCCTCGTCGGCGTCGCGCTCCTCGCGGGCGGGTTCGCCGTCCCCACGTGGGACACGCTCCTGTTCGCCTGGGGCGGGACGGCGCTGTTCGTCGCCCTCTTCCTCGGACTGGTCGCCGCCGAGCCGACGGTGCCGGCGACAGTCGCCGGTGACATCCACACGGCGGCGGCCGCGCGCGCCCGTCCCGACGACGCCTCGGCCCCGCGGTACGTCCCGACCGAATCCGGCGTCCGGCTCGCGTCCGGCGGCGAACCCGTCGGCGTCCGGTTGCTCGCTGGCGTCGGGACGGACGACGCGGCGTCCGAGACGCCGGCGACCCGCGCGGCGACGCTGGTCGACGCGGTCGTCAATCACCTCGAACTGGCCGAGCGGGCCGCCGCGACCGTCGAGGAGTCGAGCGCGGAGCTGACGGCCCGGTCCCGGCTCGCGACCGAGGAACTGTCCGACCACCCGGTCGCGTCGGTGTTCGCGGTCGGGATGGCCGCGACCGTCGACCGTCCGGTCACCGTCGAGAGCGCCGTCACCGACGACGGGCTGGTCGTCTCCTGCAGGTGGGACGGGGACGATGCTCCGGGTGACGGCGGTCCGGCCGCGGACGGTCCCGGTGCGGACGGTCCGGAGCTCGCCGGCGCGGACCGCTGACACGGAGCTACCGCGGACACGGACGGTGAGTCGTTGCGGTCAGAGCCCGGCGATAAGCTTCTGCGCGGTCCGAACGGCGACGAGCGCGAGGAAGACGCCGCTCCCGACGAGGAGCGGCCACCTGAGCCGACGGCGCCACGGCGGCGTCACGTGGACCGGCGCCGTCAGCGTCGCCGTCGCGACGAGCGCGAGAAACCCGACCAGGAACGCGTGTTCGAGCGTCAGCGTCCCGAGCGAGGCCAGCCCGGCGACCCCGAGGAGGGTCGCGTACAGCTGTGCCCGGAGAAATCGGTGCTGTCTCGGGGTCGGCACGACGCTCCCTACGCCGTCGACCGGTATAACGACGGGGGTCGTCGTCGCTCCGGGACCGCCTGTCGCCGGCGACCCATCCCGTCACCCGGGTCGTTGAAGCGGCTGGAGTCCGTCCGCTCGGTAGCGATGTACCCCTGGGGCCACGCGGCGTTCGCGTACCTGCTGTTCGTCGGGCTCGCGCTGCTGGCCCACCGCCGCGTCTCGCGGGCGCAGCTGGTCGCCGTCCTGGTCGCCAGTCAGCTGCCCGACCTGATCGACAAGCCGCTCGCGTGGTGGGTGTCCCTGCTCCCGTCGGGACGGTCGCTGGGCCACTCGCTGCTGTTCGCGCTGCCGCTGGTGGTCTCGGTCGGGGTGGTCGCCCACCGGGCCGGCCGCTTCGGCGTGGCGCCGGCCGTCGCCGCGGGGTATCTCAGCCACTTGCTCGGGGACGCCTACGTCGAGATCTACTACTGGCGCGTCGACGAATTGACCTATCTGCTCTGGCCGCTGTTGCCGCCCTACCCGTACGACGCCCCGATCGACCCGTTCGCGCTGCTGGGAGACCCGAGGGTGATGACGGACCTGCTCGCGGCGTCGGTGGCGGCGTTCGTCGGCTGTGCCGTGTTCGCCGTCCACTTCGCGGTCGCGCCGTGGTGGTCGCCGTCCCGCGAGTGACGACCCGCGCCTATATGCCGCCCCGGAGCGCACGTCGGGACGTGCAAGGGTCACTCCAGGGCCGGACGGCGCTGGTCACCGGTGGCGGCGGCTTCGTCGGGAGCCACATCGTCGACGCGCTCGTCCCCGAGGCCGACGTGGTCGTGTTCGACAGCTTCGCCCGCGGCGACCGCGAACGAGTCCCGGACGCGGTGCGCGTCGTCGAGGCCGACGTGCGCGACGAGGACGCGCTGGCGTCGGCGGTCGACGGCGTCGACGTCGTCTTCCACCAGGCCGCGATCGTCAGCGTGGCCCAGTCGGTCGAGGACCCGACGACCACCCACGCGGTCAACGTCGACGGGACGCTGGCGGTGCTCGAAGCCGCGCGGCGGGCCGACGCCCGCGTCGTCTTCGCGTCCTCGGCGGCCATCTACGGCGAGCCGACGGCGGTGCCCGTCGACGAGGGCCACCCCAAGACGCCCGCCTCGCCCTACGGGCTGGAGAAGCTCGCCGGCGACCACTACTGCCGGCTGTACGCCGACCTCTACGACCTGCCGACGGTCGCGCTCCGGTACTTCAACGTCTACGGCCCCCGCCAGGCCGGCGGCGACTACGCCGGCGCCATCACGGCGTTCGCCGAGCAGGCGCGGTCGGGCGGCCCGCTGCGCGTCGACGGCGACGGCGAGCAGACTCGCGACTTCGTCCACGTCGCCGACGTGGTCAGGGCGAACCTGCTGGCGGCGACCACCGACGCGACCGGCGAGGCGTTCAACGTCGGGACCGGCGAGGGGACGACGATCCGGCGGGTCGCGGAACTCGTCCGGGACACCGTCGCGCCCGACGCCGAGGTCGTCCACGGCGACCCCCGGGAGGGCGACATCCGCGAGAGCGTCGCCGACATCGGGACGGCCCGCGAGCGACTGGGCTACGAGCCGACGGTCTCGCTCGAAGACGGACTCGCCGACTTCCTCGGCTGAGCGGGGCGCTCGCTCTACGACGACGCTCCCGTCGAACCGCGCTCACTCCACGACGACGGTGCCTTTCATCCCCGACTCGTGGGGGATACAGAAGTACTCGTGCTCGCCGGCGACGGCGAACGTGTGCGTGAACCTCTCGTCGGGGCCGACGCTGCCGTCCGGGTAGCCGGCCCTGGCCGCCGACTCCTCGTCGAAGTCGCCCGAGGCGAAGTACTCGGCGCCCTCGGGGACGGCGTCGGCGTACGCGGTGACGCTGTGGGCCACCGAGCCGACGGTCTCCCAGACGACCGTCGTCCCCCGGTCGACGGTGACCGTCGCCGGGTCGAACTTCAGCCCGTCGGTCATCTCGACGGTCACCGGCGCGGGCGTCGCGGCGTCCGGTTCGGTCTCCGACCCGTCTCCGCCGCCGGACCCGTCGCCGCCGTCGGACCCACACCCCGCCAGGCCGACGCTCCCGGCCACGACCGCCCCGGTCGTCCGCAACATCGCCCGTCTGTCGTACATGCCGGATACTGGTCGGACAGCCCGATAAACGCATCCGTCGCTCGCCCGTCGGATGCAACACTTTTGCCGGTCGGTACGGAAGGGGGACCAACGGTTTCCACGCCGATGATATCCCGAACGTCGCTCCGTCGCGTCGACTGGCTCGCCCTCGCCGTTCCCGTCCTCGCCGCGGTCGGCCTGGCCGCCCTCGACGCCTTCGCCGTCTTTCCTCGCCCGACGCTCGTCCGCGCCGGGTTCGCGCTCCTGGCGGCGGTCGTCGCCGCTTCCCTCTTCCTGGCGAGCCGCCGGGCCGACGACGGAGCGGTCGCCGGTCTCGCGGCGACACTGTCGGATCCGGCGGCGACGAAGGTCGTCCTCGCGCTCTGCGGTGGCGCGGTGGTCGCCGCCGCCGAGCTGGACTCGCGGCTCCTCCCCTTCGCCGTCGTCCTCCCGCTGGGGTACTTGGTCGTCGGCCTGCAACTGCGGGCGGACGCGTCGGTGCCGGTCGTCCTGGCGGGGCTGTGGGCGCTGTTCCTGGCGCCCCGGCTCGGCAAGTACGTCACGACGGGCGTCTACTTCGGCGGGTCCGACACGCTGGCCCACGTCGGCGCCGTCGAGGCGCTGTTCGCGGCCGGCTACTCGACCGCGCTCCCGCACGGCTACGACCTCTACCCAGTCTTTCACTTCCTCGTCGGGTCGACGACGGCGTTCTCGGGCCTCCCGGTGTACGACGCGCTCGTGCTGACGGGGATCGGCGCGCTCTCGCTGGTCGTCCCGGTCGTCTACGTGCTGGCCGCGACCGTCTTCGGCGACCACCGCCTCGCGCTGACCGCCGCGGTCGCGGTCACGGTTCTGGAGTTCGTCGCCTACCACGCGGTCTACTTCTTCCCCCAGGCGCTCGCGTCAGTGCTGCTGCTGGTCCTCCTGACGGTCAACGCCGCGCTGTTCTACGCCGGTGACGAGCGTGGGTACCGCCGACTCTCCGTGTTCGCACTCGCGCTGATCGGGACGATGGTGTTCACCCACCACCTCACCTACCTGCTGTTCGGCGGCGTGGCCGCCGTCGCGCTGCTCGCCGCGGTGGTTCGGCCGCTCGCTTTCGGCGGCGACCTCTCGGACGCCGCGCGAACCCTGCGGTTCCGGCGGGTGTTCCCGGGGCTCGTCGGCGGCGCCGTCCTGCTGGCGTACTGGACCTACTCGCCCAGCATCATCGTCGTCGGCATCGTCCAGCTGACCGCCGGGGTGTTGCTCGACGTGGTGTCGGTGCCGGCGCCCGGGCTGTTCGCCTACGGCGAGGCGCTGCCGCCCGACTCGGTCGGGCGGGCCGTCGAGTGGTTGCTGACCCCGACGGGCGTCTACGCGGTCGGGCTGGGCGCCGTCCTGCTGGTCGCCGGCTACGAGCTCCTCGACCGCACCGACCGCTACGAGCGGGGGTTCACCCTGACCGTCACCGGGCTCGTCCTCGCGGGACTGCTCGTGCCGATCCCCGTCGCGATACCGCAGGTCGAGCGCCTCCAGTTCGTGGTGACGCTCGTCGCGGTGTTCCCCCTCGCGGTCGGCCTCCACCGGGCGCTCTCGGCGCCTCGTCGAACCGCACTCGCCGCGCTGGTCGTTCTCGCCGCGCTGGGCGGCGCGACGACGTTCACGGTCCTCGTCGCCGACGACGTGCCCGGCGTCTACACCGACGAGCCCCGCCAGCAGGTGTCGATGAGCGACGCCGAGTTCGGCGCCGTCGGGTCGACCGCCGCGTTCGCCGATCGGTATCTCGACGGGCCGGCGGCCTCGGACCGGATCGCCAACCGCGCCTTCGAGACCACGGCCTACAACGCGACCGGCAGACTCAGGGTCCGCCCGGACGGGTTGGCGACCGACGCCCCCTTCCTCGTCGTCCGTCGGGAGTGGCAGCGCCACGTCGTCTCCCCGACGGAGAGCCTCAGGGCGGCCGACCAGAACAGCTTCGTCGTCTCGCCCGACCGGTTCGCCGCCGCCGACGCGACGACGGACAAGGTGTACACCGCCGGACCCGTACGGGTGTATCACGGCCCCCGCGGGTTCGACGGGCTCTACGGCGCGAACGGCACCGCGCGGTAGAGCGCGCTCCGGGCGAGATACGCGACCGAGCAGGGGTGCGGGGAGATCCGGACCGCGCGGGCGAACATCGTCACCGCCCGGTCGTACTCGCCGGCGTCGTGGCAGGCGAGCCCCAGGTCCGTGTACAGCTGGTTGTAGTAGACCGAGAGGTACGGCTGGGCCGCGGGCACCCGCTGGCTGACGAGGTAGCCGAAGCGCTTGGCCTGCTCGCGGTACTCGTCGACGGCCATCCCGGAGGCCATCATGCCGGCGTCGTGCCGACGCCGGGTGAAGAGATCCGGGCAACAGCAGACGCCCGCCTCCGTCGCGGCCTCCAGGGCGTACAGCAGGTCCTCGCCGCGGCGGAGGTCTGATTCGAAGCGGGCGCTCGCGCGGTCGGTGTCGACGAGCATCGCCGAGGTCACCTCGTGGAGGTCGCCGACGAACACCTCGTAGACGAAGTCGTCGAGCGCCATCGGCTCGGCCTCGACGCACAGTCCGGCGCCGGTCTCGGCCATCCGGTCGAGCTGTCGTTCGAGCTTGTCGGGTTCCCAGAGGTCGTCGGCGTCGAGGAAGGCGACGTAGCGCGTCTCGGCGCGGTCGAGCCCGGCGTTGCGCGCGTCCGCCGGACCGGTGTCCACGTCGTCGACGACGACCAGATCCGTCGGCACGGTCTGGGCCGCGACCGTCGCCTCGGCCTCGGCCAGCATCTCGCGTGGCGTGTAACGCTCGCTGTAGGGGATCACGACGGAGACGGGCGGATACCCCCCGTCCGCGGCGACCTCGGTCGGCGGGCCGCGGCGCCCGCGACGGTCACCCATTCATGGCCTCCCGGTGGATCTCGGCGAAGCGCTCGGCGTGGCGGGTCCACGTCCACCCCTTGTCGACCAGCCGCCGGCGCCCCGCGGCGCCCATCGCCGCCAGTCGCTCGGGGTCGTCGAGCAGTTCGTTCAGGACGGCGGTGAGCGTCTCGGGCTCTTTCGGCGGGACGAGGACGCCGGTCTCGCCGTCTTCGACCATCTCCGGGATCCCGCCGACGGCCGAGCCGACGACCGCCGTCTCGGCCGCCATCGCCTCGTACATCACGGTGGGTCGCCCCTCGCTCCAGCTGGGGTGGACGAGCGCGTCGGCGGCGACCTGCCACCGCCGCAGCGCCACGGGGTCGAGGCGCCACTGCGAGCGCGCCGGGTGGTCCAGCTCGCCCAGCCGGTCGAGCAGCCACCACCGGAGGTCCCCCTCGTGGCCGATCGTCGCGAGCATCACGTCCCCGCGCGCCAGCCCGTCGACCGCCTCGACCAGGTCGCGCAGTCCCTTCTGTTCGGTGTAGGCGCCGACGTACAGCAGCAGCTTCGTGTCCGGGTCGATCCCGAGCTCACGCCGGATCGCGGGGCGGCGGTCCGTGGGGAACTTCTCGGGGTCCTCGCCGATGGGGACGGTCTCGACCTTCTCGGCCGGCGCGAACTGCCGGGCCACCTCGGCGAGTTCGTCGCTGACGACGGCGACCGTCGAGGCGTAGTCGACGGTCTCGCGGATCCGCTTCTGGACCGCGTCGTTGAACGACTCGAAGTTGTGCAGGTCGACCGCGTGGCTGTTGACCACGAGGGGCACGTCGTGGCGCTTGCAGTACTTCAGCATCCCGTAGCCGTCGAGGTAGATGTCGGAGGTGTGAACCACGTCGTGGGGCGTCTCGAAGGTCTCCTCGACGTAGCGGGTGACCCGTCTCTGGACGGAGTCGCCGGAAACGTGGTAGAAGCGGCGTTTCGGCAGCATGTAGAGAAATCGCGGGTAGTGGGCGACGTAGGTGCCCCACCGCTCGGTCCGCGGAACGCGGTCGTACTCGGAGTGCGGGCCCGCCGGCGGGGCGAACGGCGTCGGGACCACCACGTCGAGGTCGGCCGCGGTCCGGTTGATCGCGTCGAACGACCGATGGTTGAACGGCGAGCGCACCGGCAGCGAGTGGCTCTGGTGGTGGATGCAGCAGGCCAGCACGTCGTAGGGGTCGCCCCGCGCGGCGGTACCGCTGGAGTCGTCCGTGGTCATCGCCCCCCTCCGAGGCGCGCGCGGACGCCGAGCAGCGACCAGAAGGCGAGCCGCGCGAGGTCGGTCGGTCGCCCGAGGACGCGCCCGTCGAGGTACGCGGCGGCGTCGCCGAACCGCCCCTCCGCGAGGAAGTGGCCGACCAACCCCATCCGGTGGACGTGACGGACCGGAACCCCGCGGGCCTCCAGATCCTCGACCAGGGACGCGTTGCGCGCCAGGTATCGCGCGTCGTTTTCGACGTAGTCCTCGGCGGGCGCGTCGCCGGTGAAGTGGGTCACCGCCAGCGGTTCGGCGACGTGGGCGATCCGCCCGGCGGCGAGCACGCGCAGCACCAGGTCCCAGTCCTCGTAGATCGACAGCCCCTCGTCGAAGCCGCCGGCGGCGCGGACGGCCTCGCGCTCGACCAGCAGCGTCGATCCGGGGCTCATGAACACCCGCATCGTCACCAGCGCCTCGGCGAGTTCGCGCCCGCCCTCCGCGAGGCCGCCGGAACGGACCACCCGTTCGGAGAGAGCGGCTCCGAGCCGACCGAGCAGCGAGAGGTCCGCCGTCGCAACGTCGCAGTAGGCGCCCACCCATCCCTCGCCCCGGTCGCCGAGAACGGCGAGCTGGCGTTGGAGCTTCCGGGGGAGCCACTCGTCGTCGGAGTCGAGGAAGGCGACGTACTCACCGGTCGCCGCCTCGACGCCCGTGTTTCGCGCCGCGCTCACGCCGCGGTTTCGTTCGTGGGTGAGGTATCGGACGCGGGGGTCGTCGTAGCCGGTCACGACCGTTTCGGTCCCGTCCTCGCTCCCGTCGTCGACGACGACGACCTCGATGTCGTCGACGGTCTGGGCGAGCGCGCTGTCGACCGCGCGGCCCACCACGTCGCCGCGCCGGTACGCCGGTATCACGACGCTCACGCCCGGAGTCGTTGCAGACGCGGTGCGGTCGCCTGACGGCGCGCCGTCACTCACTCATGACCTCCCGGTGGACGGCCGCGAGCCGCTCGGCGTGGTCCGTCCAGGTCCACTTCTGGTCGAGCAGGCGCCGGTGACCGGCCGCGCCCATCCCCGTCAGGCGCTCGGGGTCGTCGAGCAGCTCGTCGATCGTCGCGCGGAGCCGGTCGGCGTCGTGTGGCGGGACGAGCACGCCCGTCTCGCCGTCGACGACCATCTCCGGGATGCCCCCGACGTTCGAGGCCAGGACCGGGAGCTTCGCGGCCATCGCCTCGTAGATGACGGTCGGGCGCGCCTCGCCGTGGCTCGGGTGGACGAGGAGGTCGGCCGCGACGAACAGCCGTCTGAGGGCGATCGGGTCCAGCTCCCAGTAGGCGTGGGCCGGATGGTCGAGGTCGCCCAGTCGGTCGAGGAACCACCAGCGAAGGGCGCCGCCGTGGCCGACGGCGGCGACGGCCACGTCCTCGCGGTCGAGCGCGTCCAGCGCCGCCGCGAGTTCGCGAACGCCCTTCTCCTTCTCGAAGCGACCCACGAACAGCAGCAGCTTCGTGTCCGGGTCGATCCCGAGTTCGCGCCGGATCGCGGCGCGGCGGTCGGTCGGGTAGAGGTCGGGGTCCTCGCCGATCGGCAGCGTCCGCACTCGCTCGGCCGGGGCGAACCGGCGGGCGACCGCCGCGAGTTCGTCGCTGACGGTCAGGACGGCCGAGCAGTAGTCGACCGTCTCGCGGATGCGCGCCTGCACCCCGTCGTTGAACCGGTCGAAGTTCTTCAGGTCCCCGGCGTGGGAGATGGCGACCATCGGGATATCGTGGCGCCGGCAGTAGGGCAACATCGCGTAGCCGTCGAGATAGAGGCCACACGCCTGCACCACGTCGTGTGGCGTCTCGAAGGTCTCCTCGACGTAGCGGGTGACTCGCTTCTGGGCGGAGTCGCCGGATATCTGGTAGAAGTACTGCTTCGGGAGCGCGTAGAGGAATCGCGGGTAGTGAACGCGGTAGCTGCCCCACTGCTCGGTCGCCGGCACGTGGCGATACTCCGAGAACGGGCCGACCGGCGGGGCGAACGGCGTCGGCGAGACCACGTCGAGCTCCACGCCGGCGCGGTGCAGCGCGTCGAACGACCGGTGGTTGAACGGCGTCCTGACTGGGAAGAGATGGTTCGGGTGTTCGACCGCACAGCCCAGCACGCGATAGGCCGGGGCGTCCGCTCGCCCGTCGGCGCCGGTTCCCGGCGCGCTCGCCTCGGAAGATGATTGTCCTGACATGTCGGCGTGTGGCCGTGGCGGGATCCCTCGCCGGGCTCGGGACCGCTCGACGGCCGTTCTCGACAGTACATCAGCGAGGCGAGACTTAGGTCTTCTGGGCGGCGGCGGGAACTGAACGCTTTTGACCCGACGCGCCGTAGGTACAGCCAGTGTCCCCGGCCGACGACCGACCGCGGCGAGGTCCGCGACGCCGTCCTCGACGTCAGCGGCCCGCTCCATCCCGACCGTCGCTCGTGGTACTTCGGGTCCCGCGAGGACGTGCGCGTGCGCTCCGGGACCGCGACCGGGAGCGTCCGCGTCATGGACGAGGCCGGCTACGGGATGGGGTAGGACGTGGCCTGTCGCTGGATGGCGCGCCGTCGCTGGGAGCCACCCCACCGATGCGTGACGCCCGACCACGTGGCCGACGAGAGGGGTCGCCGGCCGGAGCGGCCCGCTCGCCGGTCGGATCGACCGATAGCGTTATTCCGTGGCTCCGGGTATCGACGCACGAGTGAGACCCGAGTGAGAGCGACCAGCGACGGCGGGACGGACGGGCCGCGACCGACGGTGACGGTCGTGGTCGTGACGTACAACTCGGTGACGACCCTGGCCGACACGCTCGGGACACTGACGACCCAGACCTACCCCGACGACAGGTACGAGGTCGTCGTCGTGGACGGCGGGTCGACCGACGGGACGGCGGCCCTCGCCGCGGAGTACGACGTGCGGTTCGTCGTCGCGGACGGCGCGGGGATCGGCGCCTGCCGCAACCGCGGCATCGACGAGGGCGACGGCGAGTACGTCGCCTTCACCGACTCCGACTGCGCGGTGCCGGGGACCTGGCTCGACTCGCTGGTCGCGCGGATGGCGACGTACGCCGACGACGAGCGCGTGGTCGGCGTCGGCGGACCGAACCGGCCGTTCCCGACCGATTCGGCGTTCACGAAGCTCGTCGGGAGCTTCCAGGGGACGGCCTTCGGGTCCGGGCGGTCGCCCCAGTCGCACAACATCGGCCGCGAGCGCCTCGTCGGCTCGGTCGCCGCCTGTAACGTCCTCTACGACGCGACCGTCTTCGAGTCGTTCCGCTACGACGACTCGGTCAACGTCGGCGAGGACGCCGAGTTGCACTTCCGACTGCACGAGGCGGGCTATCGCTTCGCCTTCGACCCGGAGATCGCCGTCTCGCACCACCTCTCGCCGAGCCTCGGCGCGCTCTGGCGGAAGAACCGATCGTACGGGACGGCGATGGCGCGCATCCAGCGCCGCCACGGGAAGCTGATCCGGTGGTACTCCTTTCTCCCGACCGCGGCCATCGGCGGCGGGCTCGCCGCGGCGGCCGCCGACCTCGCCACGCGACGCGCTCGATACGTCCCGCTGCTCGCCGCGCTATTTCTGCTCGCGAGCGGCTACGCTTCCCTCCAGGTGTACCGCGACCGCGGAACGGCCCTCGCCGTGTTCGTCCCGGTGATCTTCGCCGTCCAGTACCTCGCCTACGGCGTCGGCTTCGCCGAGGGACTGACGGTCGATGACCCCTGAAGAGCGCTCCGGGGCGGTCCGGCCGGGTCAGGCCCGATAGATACCGATGGCCCAGTGGTGCTCGCCGAACACCTGGTAGCCGAGGCCGAGGTTGCCGTCGACGGCGCAGTGGTACCCCTCGCCGTCCCACCAGGGGTCGACGTGGTGCATCGCGCCGGAGTTCCAGGCCAGTCCCCCGGTGGGCTCCAGCGCGGGCGAATCGGCCCGTTCCTCGTCCTCGTAGGCCGAGGGCGTCAGCGCCGTGATCTCGTAGGGGTTGATCCGCTCGCCGTAGCGACCGAGACAGTCCTGGTAGAAGGCGAGCACCCGGTCCTCGAAGGCGAGCGGGCGCCCGCCGGGGCGCGCCGCGGTTGGGCGGTTCTCGACGACGGGGTTCTCGTCGTGGGGCGTCCAGTCGGGCGCTTCGAGATCGTCGCTGTGGTAGGCGTACAGGTCGGTCCCGTCGCCCATCAGCGCCCACCAGCGACCGTTCCACCGGAACGGCGCGAAGTCGTGCAGCGGCGTCTCAGGTCGGACCAGGTCCGCGACGGGCTCCCACGCCGTCGGGAACGACGCCGCGCGGAAGAGCGTCGCCGGGGCGGGGTCGGCGGTCTTCGACCACTGGTCGGGGACCATGTAATGCTCGCCCGCCCAGCGGAAGACGTACGGAAAGGAGAGGTGGAACTCGCGTTCCAGCACCACCCGGTCGTAGGTCCAGTCGTAGCCGTCCGGGCTCTCCGCGTGCGCGATGGCCGCCGAGGGCTCGCGGGTGAGGGTGTACACCTCGAAGAAACAGTGCCATCGGCCCTCGGCGTCGACGAACAGGAACGGATCGGCCACGCAGTCGGTCCGACCGAAGTCCGTCACGTCCGCGGCGGTGATGACGGGATTGACGTCGCCAGCGGGGAGGAACTCCGAGGGCGCGCGTTCGGCGTCGACGGGGTAGGAGGGGACCGTCTCGCCGCCGTACAGCCCCGACACGTCGACGGGGTCCGGGCGGACCCGCCCCGCGGGCCGACGAACGTGCAGCAGTTCGCCGGCGTGGTAGACGGCCCGTTCCAGGGCGGTCGACTGTGCCAGTCGGCGGCGGACCCGCACCAACAGCGGGTCCGGATCGGGGCGCGGGTGGGCGAACAGGTCGTGATCGCCGGGGACCCCGGTCCCGTCGGCCCCACCGCCCCCGGTCGCTTCGCCCGTCCGCGTCTCCTCGCTCCGGTCCCCGTCCCCGTCGTCCCGTCCCTGCCTGTCTGCGCCCATTGTCCGGGTCGACCTCGGGTGGCCGGGGACTTAACCGTCGCTGTCGCTCCCGGCGGTCAGAACCCGGTGCCGGCTGACCCCATGGCCCGGAGGCCGCCGTTGGAGCCGTCGCCGTGGGTCACGTCCACGTCGTCGGGCGCGCCGTGGTAGAACGACGGGTTCGCCGGGTCGGCCTGCGCCGAGAGGTTCACGACGTTCGTCGCGATGTCGGCCTCGGCGCCCAGTTCGATGTAGGGGCCGAGGACCTTCCGGGCGGGACCGCGACCGTTGTAGTCGTCGTAGCCCAGTTCGTAGGCGTAGTCGGCGACGCCGGTCACGTGTTTCAGCGAGTCGACGCTCGCGGTGCCGTGGCCCCGCAGGCGGACGATCGCGGGCGGGTTCGTCGGATTCGTCGTCGGCTCCCAGTGGACGTTCCCCATCTCGACGACGGCGTCCCAGGTCTGGTCGACGGCGATCCCGGAGGACCCCCCCATCGTGAGATAGTCGACGGTCTGGGTGCCGCCGCGGGAGAAGAACACGGTCGTGTTCCGCCCGCTCGCGTCGGCGACCGGATAGGCGGCGATCGTCCCGAACCAGTTGGCCGGACCGTACCACGAGCGGAACTCGAAGAGGCCGTCCCGGTCGCCGGCGTCACAGCCGTAGACGGTGATCTGGTCGTGGCGACACTGGAACGGGCCGACCCCCTCGTCGACCCGGTACACGGAGTTGTTCCACCCCCAGAAGACGAGGCGACCGACGCGCAGGTCCTGGGTGTCCTTGTTCGCGTGATGGACGGCGACGCCGGTGTCGGCGGTCCCGCCCGGGCCGTTCAGCGCGAAGCCGTCGAGGACGACGCGGCTGGTGCCGGAGTCGCGGTCGAACAGGATCCCGTCGACCGACTGTCCCGTGATCGAGACCTTCGTGACCTCGACGCCCAGGCCGCGGATCTCGGTGTCCTCGTACGGCCGGATCGGTCCCGTCTCCTCGACCACGCCGGGCGGGAGCCGGACCTGGCCGCCGCCGTTGGCGGCGAGGATGTCGAGCGCGTCCTGGACCGGCGTGTCGCTGTCGGCCGGCGAGACCGTCCGCAGGTCCGCCAGGTTACGTGCGACGGCGACGACGTTGCCTTCGAGCAGGAGCTCGGTCAGGCTGGTCCCGCTCGATCCGCCGGAGCCGCCCGAGCCGATCCTCCCGAGCTGTATCCAGTCGGAGCCGTCCCCGATGAACACCGCCCCGGTGTCCGTCGCCAGGAACTTCCCGCCGGCCTTGGGCGCGTAGTCGGCCCGGTTGGCCTCGGCGTCGCGGACCTCCACGTCCGTGTCGATGCGTTCGAAGTTGCGATTCAGCGGCAGGTTCCAGTCGAGCGTCCCCGCGGAGGGCGTCTCGTACTCGTGATTGTCCGTCATGATGTCGTCTCCGGGTCGACGCCGCCGTAGCCGAACTGGCCGTACCCCCGTTCACCGAACTCGTCGTTCGGGACCGGCGTGGCCGTCGCGCTCCCGGTCTGGGCTGGCGTCTGCGTCGGCGTGGCGGTGGCCGTCTCCCGCTCGTACAGCGTCCCCACGTCCTCGGCCGACAGCGCGCGCCGGTAGACGCGCACGTCGTCGATCGCCCCGTCCATATCGTAGGACGTGGTGTAGCTGTTGTCCCCGTATCCGACGTACAGCGGGCGATCGCTGTGGACCACGTCACCGGACTGGGAGTCGTCGCGGTCGACTGCTTCCCCGTCGAAGTACGCCACGAGCGCCGCGCCGTCCCAGGTGAGCAAGACGTGGTGCCACGCCCCGTCGTTCGTGTCGATCCCCCAGGGGTTGACACTGGCCCGCCCGCTCTCGACGGCGACGTGCCCGCGCAGGCTGTTCGGCGTCTGCACGTCGACGGCGTAGCCCTCCTCGCCGTATCTGCGGTCGGCCTTCTGGACGAGCGTCTGGCCGTTCTTCCCGGAGTCGGTCCGGTACCAGCCGCCGAACGAGATCGCCCCCGTCGGCCCGAGCGCGTCGGCGTCCGTGACCTCGACGTAGTTGTCGGCGGACGAGCCGAACTCGTAGGCCCGCGAGCCGCCGACCCCGGAGACGCCCTGGCGGGGCGAACCGCGGATCGCGCCGTCGTTGTCACCCGCGGCGTCGGTCGCCGAGCCGTCGGTCCCGTCGAGCGTCCAGTGCCCGACGAGTCCCCCGTCCGTCGGTGCGAACGCCGCGACGGCTGCGAGCGCCGGATCGCTCCCCGAATCGAGGCGATAGAGGTGTCCGCCGTACCCGACGCGGTAGACTTCCGGGTCCCCCCCGCCGAGACAGCCCGCGATCGCCGACGGACCGATAGTCGCGGCGCCGGTCGCCTTCAGCAGCGACCGGCGAGAGATGTCCAGCGTCTCGTCGTCCCCCTCCTCTTCCCCCTGTGGTGAGTCTGGTGCCATTCGCAGGTGATTAAGCTTCGCGTTTATATCACTCTTTCTCAGACAACTGTCCAGATCGAATCAGGAAAATCCCAACGTACTGTGACAAACAGCGCACTCGGTCCAAACGTCTGGACCAGTTACGGACGGATACGGATCCGATACGAACGGTCGAGTGCGGGATCGACACGCCGGACTGACGGGTCAGCGGCCGCTCACTCGACGGTGACGCTCTTGGCGAGGTTGCGCGGTCTGTCGATCGAGCGGCCCTTGCTGTTGGCGAGGTGGTACGCGAACAGCTGGAGGTAGACGTTGGCGACGAGCGGCTCCAGCAGCCCGAGATCGGGGACCGAGAACTGCTCGGCCACGTCCTCCTCGCCGCGGGCGGCCGACGAGAACGCGATCACGGGGGCGCCGCGGGCCTGGACCTCGCGGACGTTGTTGGCCGTCTCGTCCGGGCGGGCGCCGTCGGTCAACAGGGCGAGCACCGGCGTCTCGTCCGTCACGAGCGCGAGGGGTCCGTGTTTGAGTTCGCCGGCCGGGAACCCCTCGGCGTGGTCGTAGGAGATCTCCTTGAGCTTGAGCGCCCCCTCCAGCGCGACGGGCGAGCCGAACTGCCGGCCGACGAAGAAGAAGGCCTCGCCGTCGGCGTAGTGCTCGGCCACCTCTCCGATCGTCTCCTCGTCGTCGAGGACGGCCTGGACGGCGCCGGGGAGCCGCTGGAGCCCGTCGAGCAGGTCGCGACCGCGGTCGGGGTCGAGCTCGCCCCGAGCGTCGGCGACGGCGACCGCCAGCAGCGCGAGCGTGACGACCTGCGAGCCGAAGGTCTTGGTCGCCGCGACGCCGATCTCCGGCCCGGCCTGGATGTAGACGGCGTCGTCGCACTCGCGGGCGACCGTGGACCCGACGGTGTTTGTGACCCCGAGCGTCCGGATGCCCGAGCGCCGGGCCGCGCGGAGCCCGCGCAGGGTGTCGGCGGTCTCGCCGCTCTGGCTGACGCCGACGACGAGCGTCCGGTCGGGCGTGCGACCGCTGCCGACGTCGTACTCGCTGCCGTACTCGACGGTCGCACGCACGTCGGCGAGCGACTCCAGCAGCTGCTTGCCGAACAGGCAGGCGTGATAGGAGGTCCCGCACGCGACGAGCTGGACCTCGTCCACGTCCCGCAGGAACGAGTCGGACAGCGAGAGGTCCAGGTCGACCCGGTCGTCGTAGTCGTCGATCCGCCCGGCGATGGCCTGGCGGAGCGACTGGGGCTGCTCGTGGATCTCCTTGAGCATGTAGTGGTCGTAGCCGCCCTTCTCGGCCGCGTCGGCGTCCCACTCGACGGTGTGGCGGGCGCGCTCGACCGGCTCGCCGCCGTGTTCGACGGCGATACCGTCGCGGGTGACGACGGCGACGTCGCCGTCTTCGAGGTAGGAGACGGTCCGGGTGTGTTCCAGCAGCGGCGTCACGTCGCTGGCGACGAAGTTCTCGCCCTCGCCGTAGCCGACGACGAGCGGGCTCGCGCGTCGGGCGACGACGATCCCGTCGAACCCGGCGGCGACGACGCCCAGCGCGTAACTGCCCTCGATGCGCTCGGTGACGCTCGCGACCGCCTCCGGGAGATCGTGGCCGTCCGCCAGCGCCTCCTCGACGAGGTGGGCCACCACTTCGGTGTCGGTCTCGCTGCGGAAGCCGTGACCCGGTAGCTCGGCCCGCAGGTCGTCGTAGTTGCCGACGATCCCGTTGTGGACGACCGCGACTCGCCCGGAACAGTCGGTGTGAGGGTGGGCGTTGGCGTCGGTCGGCGGGCCGTGCGTGCTCCAGCGGGTGTGCCCGATGCCGACCGTCTGCGGGGACGAGACCGGCAGGTCGAGGTCGCCGACCAGGCCGGTGCGCTTGGTGACGCTCAGGTCGCCGTTGGCGAGGGCGATCCCCGCCGAGTCGTAGCCGCGGTACTCCAGTTTCTGCAACCCGCTCACGAGGCGGGGCTGGGCCGATTCGTCGCCGACGTAGCCGATGATTCCACACATGATTACCCTCTCCGAACCGTGTCCCGCGAGTCGATCCGCCCGTCGAGGACCGTCCCCGCGTCCGCGCGCACGTCGCAGCCGACGACCGTCCCCGGGCGGACGGTCACGTTACCCCGCAGGGCCGCGCGGTCGCCGAGCACGCCGCCCAGCCGCACGTCCGAGTGGACGCGCCCGTCGACGACCACGTCGGCGTCGCCGCCTTCGGCGGTGGCGTTCGGACCCACGGAGACGGACTCGCCGACGACGCAGTCCGAGAGGACCGCGCCGTGACCGATCTCCGCGCCCGCCATGACGACGCAGTTCGAGAGCGTGACGTTCGATCCGACGCGGACGTTCCGACCGAGCGCCGTCCCCGCCAGGACCGACGTGTGCGAGCCGACCGAGACGCTCTCCGCGAGCGCGGCGTCGCCGGAGACGGAGGCAGTCCCGTGGACGCCCGCCGAAACGGCGGAGTTCTCGCCGTCCCTGAGTCGCGCGGCGTTGGTCGACAGCAGGTCCCAGGGGTGGGTCACGTCCCGCACGTCGCCGCCGTCGACGACCGCGGTGAGCAGCCCGTCGTCGGCCAGCGACTGCAGCGCCGTCGCCATCCCCAGGTCGAGGTGGCTCCGGGCGTCGGGGGCGGGCGCCTCGACGGCGTCGAACACGCGCTCGTCGAAGACGTACGCGCCCGCGTTGACGAGGAACGGCGGATCGTCCGCCGGTTCGGCGGAGACGCTGACGACCGCCTCCCCGTCGAGTTCGACCGACCCGTACTCGGTCGGTCGCCGCGAGCGAGCGGCGGCGACCGTCGGGCGTTCGGTCCGCTCGTAGCGTTCGACTAGCCGCTCGACCAGCGCGGGGTCGACCGGACGGTCGCCGTGCAGCGCGACGAACGGGCCGTCGACCGCCGACGCCGTCAGTGAGAGCGCGTGTGCCGCCCCGAGCTGGTGGTCCTGGACGACGTACCGGACGGTCGCGTCCCAGTCGTCGCCGTCGCCGAAGTGGTCCTGGATGCGGTCGCGCCGGTAGCCGACCACGATCAGGATCTCGTCGGCACCGGCGGCGACGGCTGCCTCGACGACCGATTCGAGGATCGGCCGGTTGGCCACCGGGAGCATCGGTTTCGGCCGCATCTCGGTCAACGGACCGAGGCGCCCGCCCCGCCCCGCGGCGAGGATCACCGTCCGCATATCCGTCCCACACCCGTGTAGCGTTCCATACGTATCGTACGTCGAACTGGGGTATAGCGTTGCCTATCACGACAGATCTTTGCACGCAACCCGATAGCGATCTGGTCGTTTCGTTCCCCTATCTGATCCGTAATTTGCCGTCAAACGGCGCTAAAACGTGGAAAATACCGGTGCCATCGGTAACGGTTAAACCCGGTGACCGCCTCGAGTCGGTATGGATTCACGGGACGGGTCGGATGTCACGCGCGGCGAGGCCGGGGGACGAACGCGGCGGTCTGTGCTGCGGACTATCGCGGCCACGGGTGTCGCCGGTGCGCTGGCCGGGTGTTCGCTCGACGGGCGAAACGGCGAGGGACGGGACGATACGGACACGCCGGAGGGGACCCCGACGGCCGACGCGCCGGCCACGGACGCGCCGGAGCCGTACTTCGAGCCGGGACCGACCGTGCGGCTCGAGGAGGTCGCGACCGGGCTGGTCTCGCCGAGCGCGCTCGTCACCGCCGACGACGGGACCGACAGGCGGTTCGTCCTCGACCAGGTCGGGACGGTTCACGTCATCGGCGACGACGGGCTGGCCGAGGACCCGTTCCTCGACCTGACCGACCGGCTGGTCGCCGTCGGGGAGGGGTTGCCGAACTGGGTCTCCTACGACGAGCGCGGGCTGCTGGGCGCGGCCTTCCATCCCGATTTCGCCGACAACGGGGGGTTGTTCGTCCGCTACAGCGCCCCGAGCGACGACGAGGAGCTCGACCACCGCGAGCGGCTCTCGGAGTTCCGCGCCGACGACGACGGCGAGCGCGTCGACCCCGACACCGAGCGGGTGCTGATGGACCTGCCCTGGCCGCGCCCGATCCACCAGGCGGGGACGATCGAGTTCGGTCCGGACGGCTACCTCTACGGTGCGCTCGGCGACGGACTCAACCCCTTCAACGGCCAGGACCTGACCGGCACGCTCAAAGGGGGGATCTTCCGGATCGACGTGGACGGCGGATCGCCCGACGCGCCGCCGTACGGGCGGGGGGACGACCCCGACGGCGACCGACCCTACGGGATCCCCGAGGACAACCCCCTCGTGGGTGGCGAGGGTCGCGACGAGTACTACGCCTGGGGGCTGCGAAACCCCTGGAAGATGGCCTTCAGCGGCGACCGCCTGATCGTCGGCGACGTGGGCCAGGCACAGTGGGAGGAGGTGAACGTCATCGAACGCGGGACCAACTACGGCTGGCCGCTCAGAGAGGGGCTGCACTGTCACGACCCCCAGACCGGGACGAGCAGCGACGAGGGCTGCGTCTCCGAGTCCGAGCGCGGCGAACCGCTGGTCGACCCGGTGCTGGAGTTCCCGCACTTCGCCGAGGACCGGGCGGTCGGCTTCGCAGTCATCGGCGGCCACGTCCACGTCGGGCCGGTATCGGCCATCGCCGACTCGTATCTGTTCGGCGTCTTCACGAGTTCCTTCGAGGCGCCGGCCGGCCGCCTGCTCGTCGCCGACCCGTCCGGCTCGGGCCAGTGGCCGGTCAGTGAACTGCAGTTCGCCGACCGCGACGCGCTCGATATCCAGGTCCTCTCGCTGGGGGTCGACGGCGAGGACAGCTACGTCCTCGGCACTCGCGCGTCACTGGCCGACGGGCCGCTCTCTCGGACCGAGGGCGTCGTCTACAGGGTCACGTCGGCCTGAGTCGACGCGGCGGCTCATCCCATCGCACCCCGTACCCCGCCGACAACTTTCTCCCGAAGCGACGGCGACGCGAGCACGCCCAGCCCGTAGACCGCGGCCGAGACGGCGACGACCGCGACCAGACCGAGCGGCGTGTCGACGACGAGGACGCGCGTCACCGCGACGATCGCACCCCCCATCACGAGCGCCGCGAGCGAGCACCAGGCCACGTCGGCGACCGGGAACCGGACGGGCAGGAGCCGCCGGAAGTAGTAGGCGAGGATCGCCGTGTTGGCGACGACCGATATCAGCGTCGCGAGCGCGGCGCCCTCCAGGCCGAGGCGCGGCACCAGCGCGAGGTTGAGCGCGACGTTCATCGACAGCGAGACGACGGTCGCGATGGCGCCGTACTTCGGTTTGTCGAACGCCTGGATCCCCTTGTCGAGGACGAGGTTCGCGGCCTGCGGGACCTTCTCGACGATGAGGATCACGAACGCGCCGGCGGCGATCACGTACTCCGGCCCGAAGATCACGCCGAGCAGTTCCCGCGAGAGCAGGGCGACACCGACCACCGACGGGACGATGAGCATGAGCGAGGTGGTCAGCGACTCGGAGACCAGCGTCGAGAGCCGCTCGGTGGCGCCGTCGGCCTCGAAGGCGCTGAGCTGGGGAAAGAGTGCCCGCGCGAAGACGGTGCTGAACATGATCGCCGTCGTCGTCAGCCGCCAGGCGAGCTCGTAGGCGCCGACGGCCGCCTGCGAGAGGACGAGGCCGATGACGATCACGTCCATCCAGTTGTAGACGTGGCCGCCGAGGCCCCAGATGCCGTTGAACTTCGCGTAGTCGTACAGCGAGCGGAGGTGCCGGCGACCGGGCATCGCGAGCGGCGTCTCCAGGCGGAGCGTCGCCGTCACGAGCAGGAGCGCGTAGCTCACCAGGAGGCCGTAGACGAGCGCGCGGACGCCGTAGTCCAGCCGGAGGAGGGAGACGGCGACGACGACGAAGGTGAGGCTGCGCAGGAAGTGGAGGACGGCGGTCTGGGCGACTCTGAGTTCGCCGTGGAGGACGTGAACGGCGAGCATCGACAGCTCGAAGACGGCGACGACGGCGACGAGTTCGAGCGCGAGGTCGACCCCGATGTAGGCGGCCAGCGGCTCGCGCGCGGCGAGGACGACCGCCGAGACGACGGCGATGAGCCCGAGCTTCAACGCGAGCGCCGCGCCGAACATCCGCGCGGGGTCGTCGCCGGCGCTGATGCGCTTCTCGACGGCGCCGCGCAACCCGAAGTCGACGACGGTCGCCATCGTGTACAGCGTCGCCTCGAAGAGGAAGAACACGCCCAGCGCCGTCGCACCGAGTTCGCGGGCGAAGTAGACGGTGCCGAAAAAGCCCAGGGCCGTGTTGACGAGTTCGACGGCGAACAGCAGGCCGCTGGCGCGAGCGAGGTTCATCGTCCGGCGGAGCCGCGGGGGCGCGAGCGTCCCGCGTGGGCCACGACCGCGCATCTCAGAGGAGCCCGACCCGTTCGTACCAGCCCACGGTGTCGGCCAGCGCGCGCTCCCACGACCGCTGTTCGACGGGTGCCCGGGATTCGAGGGGCGGCGCGACCGTCCCGAAGTCGCCGCGCTCGAGGAACCCATCGCCGGGCACCGGGGAGACGCCGACGCGATGGAGCAGGTCCATCGCCGGCTTGATCCCCCAGCGTGTGAACGCGTAGGGGACGCCGAGGACCGTGCAGTTCCCTGGCGCGTGGCGAGCGATCGTTCGCAACACCTGGCCGTTCGCGAGGTTCGGGCCCGTGACGAGGTGGCGACCGGCCGCGTCCGCCGTGAGACAGTGGACGAGGCTGTCGACCACGTCGTCGACGTGGACGATGTTGTACTCGTCGTGGGTGTACAGCGGCGGAACGAGGACGCGGTTGGCGGCGATGACCCGCACCACGTCGTAGCGCGTCAGCCTGTAGTCACGCGGGCCGAAGATGTACGTCGGGTACAGCGCCGACACCGCGAAGGGGTGGTCCTGCCCGAACAGCAGCGCCTCCGACTCGACTTTCGACTGCTGGTACGGCGACCCGGGGTCGGCGGGCACGTCCGGGTGCGCCCCGACGGTCGAGACGAAGACGAACCGGTCGATATCGGCCGCGGCGGCCGCGTCCACGAGGTTCTCGGTGCCGGCGGTGTTGGTGCCCGCCATCTCCGATGTCTCGTAGACCGCCGCCGCGAGATGGACGACGGCGTCGGTGTCGGCCTCGACCATGGCCGCCCGCAGCGAGTCGGAGTCGCGGAGGTCGGCCTGCACCGTCTCGGTCCCCTCGGGGAGCCGAGCCGTCGAAGTCGACGGCCTGACCATCGCGACCGGCTCGATCGGTTCCCCGTCGAAGCGCCCGCCGTCGAGGGCGTGGAGGCAGTTCAGCCCGATGAAGCCGGTCGCACCGGTGACGAGGACGTTCACTGCCGTCCCTCCGCCGACGGACCGTCGGTGTCGCTCTCGTCCCCGTTCCAGTCGGCCCCGGCCATCTCGTAGGCGGTGTCGATCACCTCGGCGACGGCGACGCCGCGGCTCGCTGGCGCGGCGGTGTCGGGGTCGTCCGCGGCGGCGCGGTCGGCGAAGTCGTGGATCCGCGCGGTGTGGGCGTCCTCGTCGCTGGCGGGGAACAGGTCCGCGATCCCGAGGTCGACGATCGGGAGCCGCCCGCCCTCGAAGGCGAACGGGCGGCCGTACACGTCGCCCTCCAGGCGCTCGGCGTCGAGTTCGAGCCAGCCCTCCGTCCCGACGACCATGAACCGCGAGACGCCTTCGGTCTGGGTCCACGTCGTCGAGAGGGTCACCGGCACGCCGTCGAAGTCGAGGGAGACGCGCGCGGCGTCCTCGACCGCGCGGTCGCGGAGGTGTCGGACCGACGCGTCGGTGACCGTCGGGTCCCCCCCGAAGACCTCGAACAGCACGTCCAGCGAGTGGGGCAGGAGGTCGCGAGCGACCCCGCCGCCCGAGAGCGTCGGGTCGTAGTACCAGCGCTGGGTCGGCGGCGTCGAGTGGTGCGCGACGGTCACCTCGACGATATCGCCGAGGAGGTGTTCGTCGAGCAGGCGGAGCGCGCGCCGGTAGTTCTCGTAGTAGCGGTGGAGGTAGCCCACCTGGGTGACGACGCCGGCCTCGGCGGCCGCGTCGGCCATCCGCCGCGCGCTCGCGACCGTCGTCGCCAGGGGCTTCTCGCAGAGGACGTGACAGCCGTGGTCGACGGCTTCGAGGAAGATCGGTTCGTGCGTGCTCGGTGGCGTACAGATGCTGACGACGTCGAGGTCGTGTGCGCGGACGAGTGCGCTCGCGTCGGCGTATCCGGGGAGGCCGGTCTCGGCGGCGACGGCGTCGCGACGGTCGTCGTCCCGTTCGGCGAAGCCGACGACGGTCGTCCGCGGGTGGTCTGAGAAGGCCGGGACGTGGTAGTCGGTCGCCATCCAGCCGGCGCCGACCACCCCCACGGCCAGAGCGGTCATACCCGATAGTCGCCGGACGCGGAGATAAACCTACCCGATACGTACCGGTCGCTGGCGGCACACGTCGAAGGCAGTCGTCGGATACAGTTACGGTCGCTGGCTGCGAACGTGACTCGATGAGCGACCTCACGGTGACGGTCCACGACACCGTCGCCGAACTCAAGCCGGCCGAGTGGAACGCCGTCGTCTCCCAGCAGTCCCGGACCGGCTGCCTCTTCGAACGCCACGAGTGGCTCGCCGCCTACGAGTCCGCGAGCGACGCGACGCCCAGATATCTGCAGGTCCGCCGGGACGGGACGCTCGTCGGCGTCCATCCGACGTTCGAACGGTCGCTGTCGCCGGTCGGGCTGCGATTCCTCGGCCCCGCCCGTCCCGGCACGAACGGCGCGATGATCGCGACCGCCGAGGACGAGGTGCTGGACGCCCTGCTGGACGGCGTCGCCGACCTGACCGGCGGCCGAACCGTCGGCCATCTGCTCAAACCCGGGACCGGGGCGTCGCTGCGATACGCCCAGCGCCTCCGCCAGCGCGGGTACGTGCCGACGGTCAGGGACTGCCAGTTCCGCGTCGACCTCGATCGCCCGTGGGAAGGCGTGGTGGGCGACTTCTCGGGGAAGAAACGTCGGAACCTGCGGAAGGCGGACGAGGCCGGCGTCGAGGGGACGACGGCCCACGTCACCCCCGACGCGGTCGACGCGTTCGCCGATAGACACGGCGAACACATGCGCCGGATCGATGGAACGGGGGTCTCCAGAGCGTTCCTTCAGGCGCTGCGGACCCACCTCGGGGATCGGATCGTCCTCTTCCAGTCCACACTCGACGGCGCGGTGGCGGGGGAGATATTCGCCGTCTGTGACCGCGAGCGGTCCACGTTACAGCTACTGTTCCCCGCGTACGATCCCGACCGCTTCGAACAGTTCGCCACGGAAGCAGTGTATCGAACCGCGCTCCGGTGGGGGATCGACAACGGTTACCGGAACTGCGACTTCGGGGAGACGACGCCGCACTTCGCCGACGGTACCTTCGTGTTCAAGACCGAACTGGGGGCCGACCCGCTCCCGACGGTCCGCTGGGAGCGGATCGGTTCGTTGGTCGGTCGAGTAGCCTATCAGATCGGAGGCAGTCGCCTGCCCGATCTCCCTGCTCGCGCCCGACGCGCGCTCGCTCGGTGATCCCGCGACCGCGGTCGCCGCTCGTCACCCCGGCCGGTCGCGGCGTTCGGCGCGTGTCGCTCGCACGACCCCGGTCGTCTGAGGAGCCGAGAGCCGCTCGTGGGCCTCGGTTTCGGTGACCCACTCGGCCTCGGTGTGTTCGTCGCTCAGCACTGGATCCGCCTCGGCGGCGCTGCAGTGATAGTAGACTGCAAGCCGGTCGTTCCCGTCGTCGTTTCGCCACGCGTGGGCGTGAACCGGCTCCCGTACGGTCGCATCGACGCCGACCTCCTCAGCGAGTTCCCGACGGAGGCAGTCGGTCACCCGTTCGCCTTCCCTGATCCGGCCGCCCGGGAGTTCCCACCCGTCGTCGCTCGCGCGCCGGATCGTCAGCGTCGTGCCCGTCGGAGAGCAGACCGCCCCCCTGATACTCGCCGTCGCTCGAAGCAACCGCTCGTCCATACCACGCCCTCGGCCCACCCGTGCCTCAGTCTACCGGTATCGGGGAGCAAGCTGTCATTTCCCGTCGGAACGGCCCCAACACCGGTGCTTTCGACGCCCAGTTTCGGACCGGAACAGACGACTTTACATATAGCGATATGTGGTTTACGAGTGTCCCGTCGAACACCGGGTTTCCGACGAGAGCGAGGTGGTGGATGAGTTTTACCACCCAACGTGGCCCCACTGCTCTGCGAGTTCGGTGAAACGGCCCACTCAGGGAACACTCGTGTCGAGGCCCTACGACTGGCTTCCTGGACCACCCAACGGCTGCAACCTGGTGGGCCCGGAAGCGGGAACGCCCGCGCCAATGGCTACTGGAGGCGGATGGGTCGTCGAGCGCCGGCCAACATAGGGGAACGCCGGAACCGCTCCGAGCGGCGGCAGAGCGCCGTCTGAGTGGCGTCTGTGGAAGGGATGCGCCGTTCCGACCCCCGCCCGAGCCACTGTCTCGTCGTGGTTCTCCGGGTCCAGTTCCGCCGAGACCTGCGACCGAACCGTGCGTCAGATCGACACTCCCAAGGAGAGGACGTTGACGGCAAACGCCTACGCTCCGGGGACTTCGGTTGGCCCCCGAACTCGTCCGTCGACGACCGCGCGGATAGCTGACTTCGGGCTCATCGATCAGTCACGACCGGAGGCTGCTCCTGTCCCAAGACCGCTGTTCGTCGCTCGCGGGCCCCGTTCACACGAGCGACTATGCCGTGAGGCATCTTCCGCGCGGTAAACGACCCGGCTTCCCTTCAACGGGAGATCAGTCGATGCCGGTTGGATTCAGGACTGCCGCCCGAGGTTGGCGAGGTGGGGTTCGGCCCTCGATCGGAATCGTTCTGTGCCTATCACGTGGCCCCCTCCACGGTCGAATCCGCTGTCCGGGGTTTCGCACGGAGCCTCACCGAAACGACCGTATAACGCCCGTGCTCCCGCGGCCGCTGACAGGTGTCCAATGCGGCCCCTCCCGCAGTCGTCTGCCATCGTGCGTCGGCGGATTCCGAACGCGGACAGTCAGCTCGGCGGATACAGGCACTGGGTCGCCCAGAATAGCAATTCGATCGGGCTATCGCACTGATCGCACCGATTTACGCCCGCCGTGGACGAAAAATGCTCCGGCTGTCGGGAGAGAGGGGCCGACCGCCTGTGGGCAACGGTCCACACTGCCTCGCACTCGCCCGACGGACCGAACGCCCCACTACGACACCGTCGTGCGAAGACCGAGAAAGCATGACCGTTCTATGGATCTAATCCGGGCCGGAAATTCGTTCGTGGCGGCGACCTGTACCGCCGTTCGGCACCCGATTCCGATCGGGCCAACGACCGTGTGTCGGCTCCCGGTCCGTTACTGTCGGAGCCCACCCGCCGTCGGCCTCTCGCTGGCCGAGCTACGACCTCGATCGGGACCGGACCCCCTGCCGAACGACCGTCCGGAGATCCATCGGCGTCGCCTTCACAACTGAGGCGCTGGGGCGGTTGGCCCGAGCCCAGGGCGACATCCATCCCCACCTACCGACACGTCCCGGTACGTATACAAAGTGATAGGATCGGCGGCCCCGTTCGGTTAATCGCCGACCCGGTGGCAGCGCGTTACTTTCGACAGCAGTTCGAACTGTTCGGGACTCGCTCAGAGACCGATCTATTAGTTGTGACCCTGAAATCCTGTGGCCATATTGGAACAGACTCACAACTAATCCATCGTCAATCGTCGCTAAGATGCCCCCTGTTTCACAAATAAGGGTCTTTATCCGGGAGTGTGTACTCATGGCTTGGAATTCTCCAGTGATTCGGTGTCTGGGTCGAGTGCGAGGATGATCGCTGCTAATTCGGCTTTTGTCAGCCTCGTTTGATTGTCGTAATTCCGAGTGTTCGTGTAGTTCGCGAGGGTGAGTAACGTCCTGACCATGCCTTCGCGAGTGTGGATGAGCTTCATGTGCGAGATCCGCCGCTCTCGGTCCCAACGCTCGAAGTTAGGCGGGTACCGCGAGGGAGGGCGTTCTCGCATGCGCTACCCCCAGGGGTTGCGTGAACGTGAGCCATCGAACGCCCTTTCTCTGACGAGGGTGTCGCTGGTCACGGCGCACCACCCTCGACGGCCATCATTCGGTTGCAGTCAGGGCACGGTCGCGACGCCTGAAGCGACGCCGCAGCTGCGTGACTGTTGCATCGCTTGCTGGTGGCAGAGTAGATGCAAAGAGTACAAGAAGTACCTCCCCAGTCGTATGGCCAGGTCGAGATGTCGCTGGAAAGCTATTTGACGATGGACGAAACGGCCGCAGACGGGTACGAGGCAAACGGCTGTAAGTGGGTTGTAAGCGACCAGAGGGTGATGAAATACAAAGAAGGGAGCGGTACAGAAGAAGTGTTTCACGACCTCTCGTTGGATAAGATCACTTCGATAGGCGTCGTACGAACCGGCCGTGAAGCGGGCTGGATTATCTGGGCCGCCATCGTGGGAATAATCGGCGTAGCGCTCTTCGCGGTGGGGGTCGGGACATCTCCTCTCCTGATGCTCCCGGCTCTCCTCTGTTTTGGGCTGGCGATGGTCTTCGTCATCGTCTTCATCGGTTCGGATAAGTCCTATTTCCGAATTAGAGCGGCTGGAATTTCCGACGAGGACCACGGCGTGTGGAAGATGAACGCATCGTCGACGGAAGAGATCCGAGAGGTTCGGGAGTTTACGAAGGCCGTCCGAGAGAAGGTCAATCAGGCGTAAGAGCCTCTGCGTATTCAGATCGCTCGTTCCCGATGGGTGCGGCGAACTGCACCGCAACACGAGTGGGGCCGATCGCAGGGGTCGACCCGCAAGGATCCGTGACCGACTCTCCCTGACGATCGATCCGCGGGTCGGTGTCGGCGGAATCCATCGACTCCCTCTCCGCGAGAAATAATCCTAGAGTGACAATAAATTCGACCGCGTCCCGGTTCCGGAACGGTGTATTTACCGGACGGAAATAGTAACGTGATCGACAGTCGTCGTCTGGGACGGGACGGCCCGTGCGTCAGACGCTGTGTATCGTATATCGATATAGGCAACCACGTCGTCGGAGGGACTCGCCGACCGCGCCGCAACGAGCTTACCCTCTCCACGGGTCTGACAGCTAATCCGGGCTCGTGACGCCCCGATGATCCGATCTGGGCGGTTCTGGCCGGGTCTTTCGGGGGCGCGCACGTGGCAGTTATCCGTGAGTTTGGGAGTAGATTGATTGTGAACGGGTGCAAGTAGGCAGATAATGAGCGAGAGCGACGTAGACACTTCACGGACAGCGGTCAGGACCTACGTCCCGGCCTACCAGCGCGAGGAGTGGGACGACCACGCCGATGACCTCGGGATGAGCCGCAGCGAGTTCGTCCGGACGATGGTCCAAGCCGGCCGACGGGGGTTCGGCGGCGGCGCTCCCAACTCCGACGATTCCGGTGGGACTGACGTGGAGGGTGAGTCGGTCACCGAAGGGTCGTCCGGTGGTTCGGACCTCGAAGACAGGGTCGTTCAGGCGCTGCGGTCGGGTGACTACCTGTCGTGGGACGAGCTGCTCGAGGCGGTGACCGACGACATCGAGGCGGGGCTCGAGGACGCATTGCAGTCGTTACAGTCCGAGGGACGAGTCACGTACAGCGGCCGAAACGGCGGGTACACCATCGATGAGTAGGGCTGGACGCGAGTCGACCGATACCGAGGACCCGGTGGCGTACTTCCTCGACGACATCACCTTCCAGGGCAAGAGCCAGCGGACCAGAGACGCATACGAGCGGGTGCTTCGAGAGTTCGAAGCGTATCTGAGTGACCGCGGGCTCGGCCTCGACGAGGCGAATCACCGGGACTGTATGGCGTGGATCCATCAGCTCCGTGGCTCGGTGGGTGAGAGCACGGTCGCGACGTACGCGTCCTATCTCCACCGATTCTACGGGTACATGACCGAGGTCGGGATCTTCGAAGAGAACCCGATGGCGCTCGTCCTCGAAGAGATCGACGAGTCGATCAACGTCGACCCGGAGCGACGCGACATCACCGTCCCCGCGATGCGATCGTTCGTGGCCGACGTGACCCATCCACTGGACAGGGCGATCGTCGTGACCCTGCTAAAGACGGGTGTTCGAGCCGGTGAACTGTGTAACCTCGACCGACGGGACATCGCGCTGTCGGAGGGGCCGTTCGAGTGGTCGCACCGGCCACAACTCGACGGCAAGCCCGACTCGATCTACGTCGACGACGAACCGAGCGCGAGTCGGGAGTACAACGGCCAGCGGCGGACCGCCTCGAACAAGCGCAAGCGGGCGACGGTGATCCCAGTCGACGACGAACTCGCCTCGGTGCTCGTCGAGTGGCTGGCCGTCCGCCCGGATCCGCGGTCCGACGCCGACCCGCTGTTCGTGAGTACGACCGACGAGTGGGGGAAACGGCTCACTCCGGACATGGTACACCACATCGTGGAAACGCACGCCCGCGAGCAGGGGTGGTATCGGGACGGCGGCGGCGCCGAGGCGAACGTCACGCCCCATTACTTCCGGCACTTTTTCACGACACACCTACGGGACCGGACCGGTGACCGCGGGATCGTCAAGTATCTCCGGGGCGACGTCGCCCAGGACGTCATCGACACCTACACCCACGACTGGGGCGACCGCGTTCGAGAGGTCTACGCGGCCAACATCTACAGCGTCCTCTGATCCGTTTCGGTCCATGCATTCACCGGCGTTCCGGTGGCCGAAGTGTAACTTTCGCGTTGGCGAGCCCGTTCGAGGGACGACTTATAAATCATATAGCGCGATATAGAATTGGGCCACGAAGTCGTGCGATGGCGGCCCGGTGCTGCCGCGATATCGGGCCAGAACGGTGTGTTAGCCCACGATATCAGACTGGATATACTTCGAACGTCTCTCCGGAGGGGTCGTTCGAGGACCGGGCCCGCTGGATTACACACGTAGTACTGTCATGCGTGCTAGTCGGGGCCACGCACGAAATACACGAAATAAAACCCACGTCCTACAATACTGAACAGTAGTTAGACTCTCGAAGACGATCGTAACGATCTCTCTCGTGCCGTTCTGGGGACAGCAGGCGGATATACCGACTTCCTGACGAGTGTGTTAGGTCAATCGGATGATCTGATGCCGTTCACGGAGGCAGAACGGATTGAAACTGAACACGACGCAGAGATGCGAACGGCCCGGAATAGCCGTTCTACGGGGACTGTATCGGGATCGAGAAGAAAATTGTCCGGTGATTCCGGACGGAGAGAGTGGTCCCCGGCTACAGAGTCGCCGGAAGGGTGAGATCTCGGTCTACGTGTTCATGTAGACCGTCTTGATCTCGGTGAAGAAGTCGAGACCGGCGTCGCCCTGCTCGCGGTAGGTGTTGGTCGAGGAGTCCTTCTTGCCGCCGAAGGGCACGTGGAGTTCGAGGCCGGTCGTCTTCTCGTTGACCTTCGCGACTCCGGCTTCGGTGCGCTCGATGAACTCGTGGGCTTCGTTCAGGTCGTCGGTGACGACCGACGAGGAAAGACCGAAGTCGCTGTCGTTGGCGGCTTCGATGCCCTCGTCGAAGTCCTCGACCTCGGTGACGGCGAGGACCGGACCGAAGACCTCCTCCTGGAAGATGCGCATGTCGCGCTCGACGTCGCTGAAGACGGCGGGGGTCACGTAGTACCCGTCGTCGTACTCGTCGCCCTCGAGACGCTCGCCGCCGGTCTCGTGGGTCGCGCCCTCGTTGGCCGCCACGTCGACGTATTCGAGCGTGGATTCGAGTTCGCTCTGGGTGACGTGGGGACCCATGCCGGGGTCTTCGACGCCCGGACCGATGTCGATGGACTCGGCGTACTCGACGATGCCCTCGACGAACTCGTCGTAGACGTCCGTGTGGACGATGGCGCGGGAACAGGCGGTACAGGCCTGGCCGGTCACGCCGAACGCGCCGGCACCGACGATGTCGACCGCTTCCTCGACGTCGGCGCTGTCCGTGATGACGGCGGGGTTCTTGCCGCCCATCTCGGCCTGCGCGCGGGCCATGTTGTCCGTCGCCGCGTCGTAGACGTGGTGACCGACCTCGGAACTCCCGGTGAAGGAGACGGCGTCGATGCCGTCGTTGGAGGTCAGCTCGGCGCCGACGTCGCTGCCGGAACCGGGCACGAAGTTGATGACGCCGTCGGGCAGGCCCGCGTCTTCGAGTGCGCGGACGATACCGCCGGCCGGGCCGGGCGCCGCGGAGGCGGGCTTGATGACGATGGAGTTGCCCGTCGCCAGGGCGGGGGCGATCTTCCAGGCCGGGATGGCGATGGGGTAGTTCCACGGCGTGATGAGTCCGGCGACCCCCAGCGGCTCGCGCTTCGTGTAGACGGAGGTGCGACCCCCGCTCGGGCCCTTGCGCTTGCCGGCGTTGTCGGCCGCCTTCGAGGCGTAGTAGTAGAAGATGTCGATGGCTCGCTGGACCTCGCCGCCGGCCTCCGAGAGCGTCTTGCCCTCTTCGCGGCTCAGCAGTTCGGTCAGGTCCTCTTTCCGCTCTTCGAGGATCTGGCCGGTCTCGCGGAGGATGGCGCCGCGGTCGGGCGCGGGCATCGCTTCCCACTCGCCCTGGGCCTCGCTGGCCGCGGCGATGGCCTTCTCGGCGTCCTCGGTGGACCCCTTCGCGTACTCGTTGACCGTCTCGGTCGTGTCGGCCGGGTTCTCGACCGCGAACGTGGACCCGTCCTCGGCCGGGACCCACTCGCCGTCGATGTACAGGTTCGTTGTCTCTGTCATGCACGTAATCGGTCGTCTGGCGGCCACTTACGAGTTTCCATACAGGACACTGCATGCCCGTATCTCGATCGCCGTCCGGCACGCCCGTCACCGACAGCCCACCGAGCGGATGTGGGAAAGTTTAAGCGAGTTACGTAAGCACTTATACCCGTCATGGTCGACTTCGACAAGATCAGCGATCCGAACGCTGAATACACGATGCGGGACCTCTCCGCCGAGACGATGGGCGTCGAGAACGAGCGCGGCGGCACACGCGACGCGGAGATCACCGACGTGCAGACGACGATGGTCGACGGCAACTACCCGTGGATCCTCGTGCGCGTCTACACCGACGCCGGTCCGGTCGGCAACGGCGAGTGTTACTGGGGCGGCGGCGACACCGCCATCATCGAGCGGATGAAGCCGTTCCTCATCGGCGAGAACCCCCTCGACATCGACCGCCTCTACGAGCACATGATCCAGAAGATGTCGGGCGAGGGCTCTATCTCCGGGAAGGTCATCTCCGCCATCTCCGGCGTCGAGATCGCGCTGCACGACGTTGCGGGCAAGCTCACCGACCTGCCGGCCTACCAGCTGCTCGGCGGCAAGTACCGCGACGAGGCTCGCATCTACTGCGACCTCCACACCGAGGACGAGGCCAACCCGCAGGCCTGCGCCGAGGAGGCCGACCGCGTCGTCTCCGACCTGGGCTACGACGCCATCAAGTTCGACCTCGACGTGCCCTCGGGCCACGAGAAGGACCGCGCCAACCGCCACCTCCGCCCGGGCGAGATCGAGCACAAGGCCGAGATCGTCGAGGCGACCACGGAAGCCGTCGGCGACCGCGCCGACGTGGCCTTCGACTGCCACTGGTCGTACGCCACCGGCAGCGCCAAGCGCCTCGCCAAGCGCCTCGAAGAGTACGACGTGTGGTGGCTCGAAGACGTCGTCCCGCCGGAGAACCACGACGCCCAGCGCGAGGTCACGCAGTCGACCGCCACGCCGA
>ENA-ORCO01000239-ORCO01000239.1-marine-metagenome-genome-assembly--contig:-NODE-239-length-34977-cov-5.363295_pt1 | contig 34977 bp, 36 predicted proteins | sample MGYA00248633_ERZ508508 | MGnify/ENA primary metagenome ERZ508508 (study PRJEB26179, sample SAMN06268845) | marine metagenome | isolation source: A23 P1 aerobic enrichment on pine of planktonic cells taken...
GCCATCAGCGCCACGTCGTACCCCATGTCGCGGTAGTACTCCGCGATGGTGATGCCCGTGTACACGCAGGATTCGCGCGCCGCGACGGGCATGTTCGACGTGTTGGCGATGAGCGTCGTCCGGGCCATCAGCGGGTTCCCCGTCTGTGGGTCCGGCAGTTCCGGGAAGTCCTCGATGACCTCGGTCATCTCGTTGCCACGCTCGCCACAGCCGATGTAGACGACGATGTCCGCGTCGGACCACTTGGCCAGCTGCTGCTGGGTGACGGTCTTCCCGGAGCCGAAGGGCCCCGGAATCGCGGCCGTCCCGCCCTTGGCGATGGGGAACAGGCCGTCCTGCACCCGCTGCCCGGTCAGGAGCGGCTCCGTCGGCGTCTGCTTGTCGCCGGCGGGCCGTGCTTCGCGCACCGGCCACTCCTGTCGCATCCGGATCTCCTCGCCGTTGTCGAGTTCGGCCACCGTCTCGTCGACGGTGAACTCGCCTTCCTCGATGGCGACGACTTCGGCCGTCTCGCCCTCGTCGAGGGCGTCAGGTGGAACGAGCACCTTGTGCTCGATGGTTACCGTCTCGGGGACGGTGCCGATGATGTCGCCGCGGCCGACTTCGTCGCCCGCCTCGACCTCGGGAGTGAACTCCCACTCCTTCTCGAGGTCGATGCCGGGTGCGTCGACCCCGCGGTCGAGGTACGGGCTGTCCATCTTGCTCTCGAGCACGTCGAGCGGGCGCTGGACGCCGTCGTAGATGGTGTCCAGCAGGCCCGGCCCGAGGTCGACGGTCAGCGGGTCGCCCGTGTTCTCGACGGGCTCGCCGGGACCGACCCCCGAAGTCTCTTCGTACACCTGAATGGTCGTGATGTCGCCCTCGATCTCGATCACTTCGCCCATCAGCCCTTCGTCGCCAACGTAGACGACGTCGTTCATTCGGGCGTCGAGATCGACGGCGGTCACGACCGGACCACTCACGCTGTTGATAATGCCGTCCTCTCGGACGGTCGTGTCTGCCTGACTCATGTTAGTCTTCCTCCATCAGATCGATACCGATGGCTCGCTTGATCTGCTCGCGCAGGCCGCCGCTGCCGGCGCCACCGCCGAGGGTGACCAGCACCGGTTCGATGCTGCCCTCGACGGCCTCCCGGGCCGACCGGGAGAGATGCGCCATGTCGTCGTCGTGCATCACGACGATGCCGACGTCGTCGTCGTCGAGTGTCCGCATGACGGCGTCGTCGAGCTCCTCGTCTTTCTGTTCGTCCGGTACGTTCTCGAATTTCCGTACGCCCGCGAGTCGGAACCCCGTCGTGAAGTCCGGGCTCCCGATGACGGCGATCTCCTGGCTCATAGGATCACCAGTTCCTCCTCGATTTCTTCCTCGGACAGGCCGGCTTCGCGGCCCCGGGCGATGGCGCGGATGTTGTCCACCTCGCGCTCCTTGGCGAGGATGTAGGAGATGACCGGCGCCACCGACAGCGGGTGGACGAAGCCGAGCTTGTCCGAGTATTCGAGCAGTGCCGCGTCGAGCGCCCGCTCGAACGAGATGAGGCTGTCCGCCTCCTCGAACTCCGTCAGCGCCTCGTCGAGATTGTCGCCGTACGTGCTCTCACGGATGGCCGCGACGAGTTCGTCGACGTTCGACGCCAGCGCGCTCACCTCGCTCGCGGAGAAGAGCCGACCGCCCTCGATGAAGTACTCCGCAGGGTCGACATCGGCCCCGCTCCGGGCGAGCCGGAGCGCGTTCCGCGCGTTCCGGAAGTCGATTTCGGCCTCGAGGAACTCGCGGTAGGTCTGGGTCGCCTCGCCCACGACCAGTTCTTCCAGCAACTGTTCGTAGAAGGTGCGGTCGACCGCGTTCTCCAGCGGGACGAGCACGCCGTTCGCCTCGTAGTCGTCGAACGCCTCGCGGAGTGGGTCCGCGAACATCGTCCGGTCGAGCAGGTCGATGACCTCCTCGATGGAGCCCGCGTCGAGGAGCCGGTCGAGCAGACGCTCGTCCAGTTCTCCCGCGCGGATGAGATCCGTCTCCACGTCCTCGCGGTCCGCGCCGGAGTAGATCCCGCGCAACACCGTCTTGACGTTCCACGCGTCGAACTTCCGGAGGTACCGTGCGATCAGATCGTACAGGCGACCGTCCGCCCACGCCAACAGGTCGTTGAAATGTTTTGCGAGGTTCCGGTTAAGCGCGTACTCGATGAGGTCGACTCCCGAGTGGCGCGCCCCGAGCGCGTTGATCTCGCGCTCGTACTCCGACTCCTCCATGAAGCGCGCGATCTCGGCCGGTCCCATGCGGACGAGCTTCCGGTAATCGTCGTCGCTAAAGAGCGCCGCACGGCGCGACCGCACACGGGCAGTGACGTACTCCGGGTTCGAACTGCCGGGACTCGCGCTCATCGCTCGAACAGTCGGTTGCTCAGTTCCTTCAAGTTGTCCTCCCAGACCGTCTCGAGGATCGAATCGAAGGTGTTGTTCACGCGAACGCGCGACTCCTCGCTCTCGACGACGACGCCGCCGAGGCAGTCGTGTTCCCCGGCGACGCTGAAGCCGTCGTACTCCTCGAGCAGGTCTTCGAGCAGTTCCTGATCGTCCGCCCGGCCGTAGACGGAGACCGACTCGTTCGTGCCGAACTCCTCGGCGGCCTCGTCGAGGAGCGTCGCGGTCAGCGACCGGCGGCGTTCGCCGTCGATGTCGGCGATGGCGGTCTCGACTTCCTCGCGGACGTCTTCCAGCGCGTCACGCCGGGCCTCCAGCCGGGCCTGCTTGGCCTCGAGCTTCGCGCTGGAGATGGCCTGTTCGCGCCGCTGCGTGATCTCGCGTTCGACCTCGGCCTCGCGTTCCTCGCGGATCTCCTCCGCGTCGGCCTCGGCGTCGGCGATGATCTCCTCGGCGCGCTCTTCGCCCTCTTCGCGGATTTCCTCCGCACGCGCGCGGGCCTCGTCTCGAATGTCCTCGGCGACTGTTTCTAAACTCATAGGTGAAAGAGGGTGTTCAGACCAGGAACACGACGACCAGCGCGAGGATCACGAGGGTCTCCGGCAGGACGGTGAAAATCAGGCCCTGCACGAAGAGGTCTTGGTCCTCGGCGACGGCGCCGACGGCAGCCGCGCCGATGCCACGCTCGGCGTACCCCGCGCCGAACGCGGCCAGCCCGACGGCCAGCGCTGCTGCGGCGGAGGCCGGAATGGCCGGTGCCGCTGCCCCTTCTGCCTGCAGTACCACGGATGCCAGCTGCGTTGCGAGTTCGTACATTGTGTGTAGTGGTGTGGAGTCCGTTTAGTCGTCTCCGAACATCCCGTACTTGCCTCTACGACTGCCATAAAGCTTCCCAAACCGATTCGCGAAAATTGCCGAATACGGGGTCAAAACCCGACTCTACTCGGTTGTCGCGCGTCAGAGAGTGACACGGAGTGACCGTGTCAGGGAGAGCGACTAGTCTTCCGTGGTGTACGTCCGTTCGTAGCCGAACGGCTCGTACTCGTTGCCGCCGCCTTCGTAGAACTTCCCGAAGAACTCCACGTACTCGAGACGCACCGCCTGCAGGCCGGCGCTCGTCACACCGAGTGCGAGGACGAGCGCGTGGCCGAGCACGAGGACGAGGAGGCCGACGATCAGCATGGCCGGCCCGGAGTGGACCAGCCCGCCGAACATGATCTCCGTCACTTCGTGGCCGTGAGCCATGTCCCCGACGTGGGGCATGTGGCCGAGGCCGAAGTGGAAGGCCGCTTCCGAGCCCTCGCCGGTGACGTACACACCGAAGAAGAGCAGGTTGACCGTGAAGGCCATCCCCGCCTTCGCCAGCAGCACGGCGGCGATCCGGGTGTACGACAACGCGTTCACCAGCACGTTCAGGAACTCGATCGCCTCGACGGGTTCGCCCACGATCAGTAGGAGCAGTCCCAGTCCGAACGCGGCGAGGCCGAGGAAGCCGATCACCTGCGGGAAGCCGTTGAAGCCGAGCGCGTAGGTGGCGTGGATCGCTTCGACCCCCTCGGGCGCCACACCGCTCCCGTCGAAGATGGTGAACACGAAGTCGGGCGTGGCGCTGATGACCTCCGGCGAAAGGATGGCCACCCAGAGCCCGTTGAGCATGAGGAGCCACGAGCCGCTCTCGTAGATGGCGTGTTTCGCGTCGTGGTGTTCGAGGTTCTCGACGAGGTCGAAGATGTACCCCACGTTGAGGTGGAGGATGCCGACGAGGATGCTCACGACCAGCCACGTCAGAGCGTAGGACTGCCCTGCGGGCGAGAGTCCCTTCTCCATCGGCGGGTGTGCCATGCCGAGCGCGCCCTCCCAGACGTACGTCGAGATCAGGTGGAGCCCGAATATTTCGCCGTAGAGGATGCCAAAGAGCATCGTGAACAGCCCGGCGAAGATGGTGATGCCACCCATGCTCTTGAACGCGTCACTCTCGAATCTGGAGTAGAGGCCGTATCCGATCAGGGTGTACAGTGCCCCGTACCCGAGGTCGCCGATCATGAAGCCGAAGAAGGCCGGGAAGGTCAGGAAGAGCACGACCGTCGGGTCGAACTCGTCGTACTTCGGCCGGCTGACGGCTCCGGTGAGGACCTCGAACGGTTTGACGACGCCCGGATTGTCCGGGATGACCGGTGGCGAGTCGTCACGCATCACGACGCTGCCACCGTCGGCTCGCACCTCGTCGCTTCCGCCGTCCGCGGCGGCGGGCCCCTCGTCGCTGGTCGGGACGTCCTCGCGGACTGCCTCCTCGCCGTGGCGGTCGAACGAGGCGCGTTCGAGCTCTTCGACCTCGGCGTGGTCACCGACGGCGTCGGTGATCGCGGCTGCGAAGTCGGTGTACTCCTCGGTTGGAATCCAGCCTTCGGCGACGAACGCGTTGTCGGTCGTCGCGAAAGAGAGCGGTGCCTCGCGTTTCTGCACGTCGATCGAGAGCTTCTCCTCGGCGGCCAACAGGAACCCCGCGGCGTCCAGTTTCACCTCGTCGAGCTCGTCTTCGACGGTGCGGCGTTTGGACTCCAGTTGCTGTTTCCGGTGTTCCAGATCCGCGACGTACTCCTCGGGCGACCCCTCGGCATCGGGTACCTCCAGTGCCGTGAAGTCGACGCCGACCAGTGCGTCCGTGAGCGCGTCCTCGTCGGCGGTCTCGGCCGGTTTGGCGAAGACAGCGACGACGCCGCCCTCCGAGAACAGTTCGACGGCGTCGAGCCCGTCGGCGTCGACGACGGCCCGTTCGACGGCCTCGGGTTTCCCCTCGCCGACGACCACATCGAGCGTGCCGTAGCCCGAGAGCAGATCGAGGTCGATGCCGAGCGTCGCGAACGGCTCGGCGGCCTCGATCCGCTCCTCGACGCTTCCGAGTTCGGTCCGGATCTCGTCGCGCCGATCTTCGAGCTCGTTGACGCGCTCGCGGATCTCCTCGAGTTCCTCGTCGAGGGCATCGTCGGTGACGATGCGCGTCGGTCCGGCGTCCTCGTCGTCGACGTCGAGGATGCTCTCGATGGAGCGGACCGTCACCAGTTTCTCGGACGCGTCTTCGGCACCGTCGATCGGGTTGCCCGGTTCGAAGCCGTCCCAGGACCCGTCGTACTCGGTGACGTGGAGCAGGTTGCAGTCGTGGACTGCCTCGACGACGTCGTCCATGACGCCTTTCGACCCTGTCACCGAGACTTTGCTCATTCGCTCAGGTCTGAGCATGCACCGCCTCCTCGAACTGTGTGATGGCGTACTCGATCGCCTCGTCCATGCGTTCTTCCGCCTGGGCGATGAGCTCTTCCCGGGCCGCCTGCCCTTCTTCCCGGATCTCCGTCGCTTCGGCTTCGATCTCCGATTCGGCCTCGTTGAGTCGGCGCTCGGCCATCTCGTCGGCCTCGGTCTCGGCCTCGGCGCGGATCTCGTCCGCGCGCTCTCGTGCCTCCGAGATGTGCTCCTCTCGGTCGGCCTCGGCCTCCGCGACGATCTCTTCGGCCTCCTCCTCGGCCGTCTTGATCCGTTCGAGAACCTCTGGTCTCGGCATACTACTGATCACTGGAAACTTGCGCAATCGGCATATAAGGTGTTTGCGGAACGGGTCCGTGCGCACGCGACGGCCGCCGAACGAACCCGACTCGCGCGTGCCCGACCGTTCACTCGGTCAGCGGGAGCAGGACGCCGAACACGAGCGGCGAGAGCAGAAAGAGCGCCACGCCGATGACTTCGGCATCGAACAGGAGGGCCGCCTCCCACGCCGGCAGCTGCATCCCCAGCGCGTGGCTCGCGAGTTCTCCAAGCGCCCCGAAGGCGAACAGCCCGAGACCGAGGAGCGTGCCGCGTTTCGTCAGGAGCGAGTAGTCGAGGTCGCCGTAGCGTCCCGTCATCACTGCTCGATCCGCCGGGCCACCCAAAGAGCGTTACGTTTCTGGCGAATCGAAAGAGACACAATCCACCACCGAAATCTGTGGCCATGAACACAGCCCTGCTCGAACTTCTCCCCGAACTGTTCGAACTCCTGCTTTTCGGCCTCGGGAGCGTCGGGCTATCCGTCGCCGGCCTCTACATCGAACGCCTCGCGCTCGCGACCGTCGAGAGCGGTAACGCAAAACTCGGCGCGTGGATCGCGTTCATGGGCCTGATGGCCTTCTACTTCGCCTACCTGATGAGCACCGACAAGTTCCGCCCGAAACTGGCGGCGGTGCGTCGGCGACTCGCCGACCGCCCGTAACTCACGCCAGCGGCGTCCGCTCGACCACGGTGCCAGTCCCACCTTTTACTCGCTCGCACCGCTCGCTCGCAAAAGCTGGAGCAAAACTCACGCCAGCGGCGTCCGCTCGACCACGGTGCCGTCGACCGTCGGATACTGCTCGACGATTTCGCCCTCGCCCAGGTCGCCCTCGTCGACCATCTCCTCTAACAGCCACCACGCGAGCTCGACGTGATCGGACTTGACCGTGTAGTACTCCTCGGGCACGCCCAGATCACGCAGGCGCTCTTCGGTCACCCACGTCTTGCCGTAGACGAGGGTGCCGTCGTCGGTCACCTCGTCGAACTCCCGGCGGATCTTCCGAGCCATTCGCTTCAGCCGGCGGCGGTGCTGGGCGGCGTCTTTGAACACTGACGTACAGAAGTACACCCCGTCGTGGTCACCCATCACGTCGAGAATCTCCTCTTTGGGTGACTCCACCGCGCTCATGTGTCCCTCGCGGAGGTCGTACCCCTTCTCCTGCATCCGGCGGTAGTTACCGTCGGACATCTCGAACTCGTTGATGTTACAGAAGTCGGCGGCGCCCTCGTCGAGGAACTCCAGAAACTCGGGTTCGGCTCGGATACCCGGAATCTCGAACGCCGGCGTCAGCCCTTCTTCACGGGCGATATAGAGGATTTCCTCCCACTCGGTGCCGTGGAGGTCTCCCCACTGGTCGAGCGGCGGGTGGAAGCGAATCTCGTCCAGTCCCGCCTCGGAGAGGCGGCGCATGTTCTCGCGTCCGCCGGTGATGCCCGTATAGAGGTGCGTGTGGTGGTCTTCCCCGAACTCGTCTTTGAGGAGGGAGAGGTAGTGACAGGTCCGGTCGAGAGCCTCCTGCGGTTCGCCGCCGGTGATGGACGTGCCGAGGGCGTCCATCCGTCGGGCCTCGGTCAACACGTCCTCGTCGCTCTCGACTTGCCGCTCGTTGGCGTAGACCGTGTCGACGTTCTTGCGGTTCTCCCCGAGCGGGCAGTAGAAACAGTCGCGCTGGTCGCAGTAGCCGTAGACGAACAGTACCATCTTCCCGCCCTTGGCGCACTGTTCACAGCCCTTCGAGATCATTCGTTGTCGGTACATCGGCGCGGAGGTGGGAAAAGCCGTCGGTACGGAGCGCGCTTCGGACTGACTGGCGAGGTCAGTCACGCCGACGAGCCAGTAGGCTCACCGCCAGCAACGCGACCACCGCGCCAACGCCGCCGAATCCGGGGCTGCTCCCCGCGGTCGGCGTCCGCGTTCCGCCGTCCTTCGTCGCGGACGGGGTCGCCCCCGTCGACCGCGCAGGCGTCTCCGTCGCCGTCGCGGTGGGAGTCAGTGTGGGCGTCGCGGTCGGAGTCGGGGTGACCGTCGCGGTCGGAGTCGGCGTCGATCGGTCACGCATGACCACGCCGAACACCGAGAAACCGGGCGTCTCGGCCATCAGGACGATCACTCGGCTGTCGGCCCGCGCGACGGTCGTCTCCAGGGGCTGGAGTTCGACACCATCGTAACGGACGATCTGGAGGCGCTCCGGCGTCCCGCCCATGGCGTCGACCCTCGATCGGGCCACGGTGATCCTGAGTGACCCGCCGTTGGACGCCACGTCGCTCGGTGGAGTGATGTCGACAGCGCCGAGCACTCGTCCGTCCGGTGGCGGGGCTCCGTTCGGGAACGACCCGACCGGGTCGACGGTGGCCGACCCCGTCGTCGTCGACCCGAACGTCGCCTCGACTTCCTCGACCGGGCCGGTGTGGACGGTCTGAGACACCGAGTCCTTACCGACGATAATCGACCGGCCGACGTCGTCGCGATCGTTCCGCTCGACGACGCCGGTGAGGGTGACGGTGATCGTGCCCTGGTCGGTGCCACCGTTTCCGTCGTCGACGGTGTAGGTGAAACTGTCGGTGTCCGTCTGGCCGGCGCCGAGGCTCCCGAACTGGCCGTTGGGATCGTAGACCCAACTGCCGTCGTTGTCGACGGTGACCGTCGCGCCGCTATCGAGGGTTATCGTGCTCCCCGAGGCGAAACTCTCCCCGTCGACCGCGCCGAGCAAGAGCGAGTCCCCCTCGATATCGGTGGACAACTCCAGCAGATCGGCACTGTCCCCGTCGTTGACCGACAGTGGGACGTTCTCGTTGGTGGTAGCGGTGTTATCGTTGGCCGTGGGCGCGTCGTTGACCGGATCGACGGTGACGTTCAGGGTCGCCGTGTCGGTGCCGCCGTTGCCGTCGCTCACTTCGTAGGTGATACTGACATTGGCGGTCGCGTCGTCGCCGGGGTCGAACTGGATCTTGTCGTTGTTCGGACCCGTGATCTGGGCCGTGCCGTGGCTTGGACCGCTCGTGATGGCGCTCACGTCGAGGGCGTCGCCGTCCGGGTCGGTGTCGTTGGCGACGACATCGACGATAACACTCGTGTCCTCGTCGGTCGCCGCGGAATCGTCGTTGGCCGTGGGCGCGTCGTTGACCGGATCGACGGTGACGTTCAGGGTCGCCGCGTCGGCGCCCCCGTTGCCGTCGCTCACTTCGTAGGTGATACTGACATTGGCGGTCGCGTCGTCACCGGGGTCGAACTGGATCTTGTCGTTGCTCTCGCCCGTGATCTGGGCCGTGCCGTGGCTTGGACCGTTCGTGATGTCACTCACGTCGAGGGCGTCGCCGTCCGGGTCGGTGTCGTTGGCGACGACATCGACGGTGACACTCGTATCCTCGTCGGTGGTGGTGGTGTCGTCGTTCGCGGTCGGGGCACCGGCGATCACGTTACTCCCCTGTGTAGTCGCCGCGCCGCCGAAGAAGTTGAACGAACCGGCATCGTTCTTGGTCACGTTGATCGTGACCTTCTGGAGCGTCTTGCTCGAGTTCGTCCCTACGGTGTAGCCCCAGATTCCGGCTTCGCTGGCGTTTTTGTAACTAGTACTGTATCGATCCATCCCGTCCCGAACCGCGTAGCCGGAGTCGCTCGGTCCCGAGGTATTGAACCAGTCGGGGACGGTGAAATTCTGTGATGTCTCGGTTGACCCGTCGGTGTAGTGGAGTTTGATCTTGAACTTCGCCGGCGTGCTCGGCCCGGCACCCCCGGCCGACGCGACGACGTGGGTGGTGTTGTACTGGCCCTTGGTGACCGACGCCGTCACGCTCCCCGTCCCGGTGGTCTGCCACGCGTTGCTGTCGTTGGAGTCGAAGTCGGCGAGGTCAAACTTCGGGTGGACACCCGCCGTTGCGGCGAACACGCCGTCGTCCGGAACGCCTTGGTCGGCGGGATTATTGTTGTTCTGTGCCACCGACGACGAGACGAGCGAGTAGCCGCTGTTGTCGAAATCGCCGGCCGTAGTGTCGTTCGCCCCGCGCACGACGTCGGCGTTGTAGGTACCCGAGAACTCGAGTTGGGACGTCGTCGCGGCCGTGGCCGTCCCCGAGAACGCGACCACGCCGGCGAACGCCGACGTGACCAGCAGCACCGACAGGGTAACCGCGCGCAGTTTCGGCGCCCTCGACATCACGACTTCCTCGTGACGTGTTCGTGCACACTCGTCCAGTCGGGCGACGGCGGTTCTATCGATCTGTCCGTGCGCCCGACTGCCTGCCGACCACACGACGATCCCAGCGATGGAACTGTCAGGGCTACGGCTCCACCAGATCCGTGATTCATGTACGATAATGAGATAGCTGTGACAAAACCGTTCGGGTAGCGCTGTGACGGTGTCTGAACCCGTATGGAGGGAACTGCGCGAGGAGTGATCGACGGTCGGACGCGCCCGTCGGAGCGACGACCGGGACGCCGCCCGTTCGCGCACCCGGGTGACTCCCGGCCGTCGGAGCGGCCGGCCGACAGCTAGCGACACCCCGGCCCGCGTCGAACGTGCTTTTAGGCTTCCCGGACTATTACCGACGACTATGCCCTACGATCCCGACACCACCGCGGTCGTCGTCGTCGACATGCAAAACGGGTTCTGTCATCCGGACGGGAGTCTCTACGCACCCCCAAGCGAGGCGGCCGTCGACGACGTGGCGGCGCTGGTCGACCGGGCCCACGGCGCGGGCGCCCGCGTCGTCTACACCCGTGACGTTCACCCGCCCGAACAGTTCGACGACGCCCACTACTACGACGAGTTCGAGCGCTGGGGCGAACACGTCCTCGAAGGGTCGTGGGAGGCAGAGATCGTCCACGAACTCGACGTCCGTCCCGGCGACCACGTCGTCGAGAAACACACCTACGACGCCTTCCACGGGACGGAACTCGACGGCTGGCTCTCGGCCCGCGGCATCGAGGATCTGCTCATCTGCGGGACGCTCGCGAACGTCTGTATCCTCCACACCGCCGGGAGCGCTGGCCTCCGGGACTACCGGCCCGTCCTCGTCACCGACGCAATCGGCTATATCGAGGAGGCCGACCACGAGTACGCCGTCGACCACGCCGACTGGCTCTTCGGTGAGACGACGACCCGCGACGCCGTCGACTTCCTACCGACCTGCTGACCAATTGCGTTAGTAATGTTTATTATTCAAACCACACTGAGTTAATATATGACGGTGGTCAGCGTCTCCATGCCCGAGGAGTTGGTCGAACGCATCGACGCGTTCGCGGAGGAACACGGCTACACCGGTCGGAGCGAAGTCGTCCGCGAGGCGTCTCGGAACCTGCTCGGTGAGTTCGAGGACAAGCGACTGGAGGACCGCGAGCTCATGGCGGTCGTAACGGTCATCTTCGACTACGAGACGACGAGCGTCGAGGAGCGGATGATGGGTCTCCGCCACGACTACGAGGGTCTCGTCGTCGCCAACTTCCACAGCCACGTCGGCTCTCATTACTGCATGGAACTGTTCGTCCTCGAAGGACAGCTGGCGACGATCTCGACGTTCGTCGGCAAGATCCGCGCGACACAGGACACCCTCAGCGTCGACTACTCGGTGATGCCGGTCGACGAGTTCGGGCCGTTCACCGCGCCGGAGTAGCGGCCGACGCCGCTACTCGACGATGATGGCGCCTTTCGCGCCCAGCGAGTGGTGGGGCGCGCAGGCGTATCGGTAGACGCCGGACTCCTCGAACGTGTGTTCGAACTGGACGCCGGGTTCCGTCTCCACCGTGCTCCCGATGTCGGCGTCTTCGAACGCGATCTGATGGGGGCCGCCCGTCCACACCCAGCGGACCGTCGTCCCCGTCGAGACCCGGGCCGCCGGCGGCGAGAACGTGAACTCGCTCTCCCCCTCGGCGGAGCCGACGGTGACGATTGGCGAGGGGTAGTCCCGCCAGTCGACGACCGTCCCGTCGTATATCTCCACGTCGGCGAGCCACGCGTCGACTGCCGGATAGTCGCTCGACGGTGGGTCGGCGACGACCACGACACCACGCATCCCCTCGTCCCGTGATGGCTCCGAGACGTAGCGGTGTGTGCCGCGTTCCTCGAACGTGTGGCTGAACGTGTGGCCGTGACTTCCCACGGGACTCCCGCTGTCGAACGCGTCGTCCAGAGCGACGACGTTCGCGGGGTCGCCGTGGCCGCTCCACTCCCACGTGACGGTCGTGCCGGGCGGGACGCGGATACCAGCGGGACCGAACGCGGCGTCGCCGTGGCCGGCATCGAGGCTATCGCCGACGGTCACCGTCGGGTCGCCGTCGGGGCCGTACCGTTCGATCACCCCCTCGTAGCCGTTCGCCTTGGCCAACCAGTCGTCGAGACAGTCGGTCGACCGCTGTTTCGTTTCGGTGGCTTCCTCCCCTCGAGCCAGACAGCCGGTGGTGCCGAGAAGGGCGGTTGCCACGAACGCGCGCCGGGACCAATTGGGCGGTTCGTGCATTGCTGTCACACCTTCCGTCCGACTGGCGGCGGTGAAGCCATTGATCCGTCGCCACGTTCCCAGCCGTTCGGAACCACCGAAAGTCGCCCCGGACGGTTTTTATTCGTCCGTCGCCGACCGGTCCGGTGTGACCGACCTCCGCTATCTCCCCGACGCCGACGACGTGACCGAGTTCGACGCGACCGTCACCGAGACGGCCGACGACTACGTCATCCTCGACGGCACCCACTTCTACCCCGGCGGTGGCGGACAGCCCGCCGACCGCGGCACGCTCGTGTGGGACGGCGGCGAGGCGACCATCGTCGACGTACGAAAGAACCACGGCGACGTGCGCCACTACGTCGCGGCGGTCGAGGACCCTCTCCCCGATCCCGGCACGACCGTCACCGGCCGAATCGACGCCGAGCGCCGCGGCCGTCTCACCCGCCTCCACACCGCCCAGCACGTCCTCTCTCGGGTCGCTCTCGACGAATTCGAGGCGGCGACGGTCGGCAACGGCCTGACCCTCGACGGTGGATGGATCGAGTTCGACGGCGCCACCATCGACGTGTCGACTCTCGAACGCCTGACGAACGCGGTCATCGAGCGCGATCCGGAGGTCCACAAGGCCGAGCGGCCACGGTCGGCGGTGGAGGCGGCCGTCCCGGACGGCCGAGCACAGATCGACGCCATCCCCGCCCACGTCGATCCGATGCGCGTCGTCGAAATCGACGACTTCGACGTCTGTCCCTGCGGCGGCACGCACGTCGACCGCCTCGGTGAGGTGGGGACCGTCCGGATCACGGATCGGTCGCGGGCCGACGGCGTCGAGCGGATCGAGTTCGACGTGGCGTGACGCTCGTCGCGACGCGCCGACGCGAAGCGACGAATCCAAACGGCGTGGCCGGCTACCGTGACTCAATGAAACTCCGCTTTCTCGGCGGCGCGCGCGAGGTCGGCCGGAGCGCCATCCTCGTGAACGACCGCCTGCTTCTCGATTTCGGTATGCTGACCGGCAATCCCCCGCAGTTCCCGGTCGAGACGCCCGAGCCGGAGGCAGTCGTCGTCAGCCACGGTCACCTCGACCACGCTGGCGCCGTTCCCTCCCTGCTCTCCGGCGACCGCCGCCCGCCCATCCACTGGACACCGCCGACGCGCGAGTTGGCGCTGACGCTCGCGCGTGACACCCTGAAACTCCACGGGGTCCCCGGGAGTGGAGCGACCGGGGGCTCGCGGCGCCAGCGGCGCCGCGGCGGCACGTACGACTGCCCGTTCACCGAGGAGGAGGTGCGGCGCGTCACCGAGGTTTCGGAGACCCACGGCTACCGGGAGACGTTCGAGGCGGCCGGCCACGAGGTGACGTTCTACAACGCCGGCCACATCCCCGGCAGCGCCCACGTCCTCGTCAGGGAGGGACGCAGTCCCGCTGACAGCCGGGCGCAGCCCGGCGACGACGATGGCGACACCCGCCTCTTTTACACCGCCGACTTCCACACCGAGGACCAGCGCCTCGTGTCGGCCTCGACCGCCCGCCCCGACGCCGACGTAGTCGTCTGTGAAAGCACCTACTCCGACGTGGAACACGAGCCACGTCGGCGGATCGAGGAGCGGTTCGTCGAGAGCCTCCGGACGACCGTCTGGGAGGGTGGCACCGTTGTCGTCCCCGCGTTCGCCATCGGCCGGACACAGGAGATGCTACTGGTCTGTGCGGCCCACGACATCGACTGCTACGTCGACGGCATGGGCAAGCAGGTGACGAAGATGCTCCGTCGCCACCCCGCGTTCGTCCGGGACGGCGAGGCACTCCGGCGGGCGAAGTCGAACGCCCGGTTCGTCACCGGTCGCGACGGGCAGCGGCGACGCATCGCCGACCAGAACACCGTGATCGTCACGACCAGCGGGATGCTCGGAAACGAAGATTCGCTAGCAGTTGTCGCCTGAAAGCGGGGCTGTAAGACTCGTTAATTATGGCAGTTGTTTTTCAATTCTAATGTATCATTAAGGACCATCGTGTAGAATGGGGGCACAGTGCAACCTGCCACCGCCCTCCGATCGGAACTTGGTCCGATCAGTCCAACCGCGCTTGGTTCATTCGTTAAGCTTGAACGATGTGGTCAGTACCTGGGCTGGAAGTACCTCGCAGAGGATCTCCTTGGGGAAGATAGTCCCTTCGACGAATCCCTGCTTAGTCCTCTATACTCTGAGACAGGAACACAGTTCGAAGTCGATGAACTACGCGCACTTCTCGACCAGCGCCGTGTCGACGAAATGATCGGCTCGGAAGATGAAACACCGGACGACGTCCCACTTGATGATACATGGGCCGAGGCTACTGGCGACGCAGCTGAACTTTCGGATACGGTACTCGATCTGATGGTCGAGAAGGTACGAAAGGCGCACGAAGAATCAGGTGACTACACCGTAGTCTGTTTCCAGCCAACACTCGAGGGAAGCCTGGGTGCTTGGGATGTTAGGGGGAAAGCAGACATCATCGTCATCAGGCCGGCGCGTTCAACCCGAAATGAACCTGGTGAGGTCGTCGTCGATATTCTCGAGGTGAAAGCCTCACGGGACGAACAGACCCACCATCGGATTCAGGCGGCTTGCTACAGCAAACTCATCCGTAATGCGCTCTCCAATGCAACGGAACTGTCTGACAATACAACGTTCCGTGGTCGTGTCGTCACGCGGTCTAATGCTATCTCCGAGAAGGGCTACCAACACGTTGAGGCGTTCGATCTCCAACCAACCGAAACGGACGTGCAGATGCTTTTACAACGGGCAGGACGCCTCGACAGATCCCTGTTCGAGTCTGAGGGGGACGACCTCGATTTAGAGGCTGTCACGGCTGTCGATGCTTGGGAAATGACAAACCGGATGTCCCGACGATGTGCCGGTTGTGAATTTCACGATGTCTGTTACACGCGCGCTGTCCAAGAAGATCGCCCCGAATTACTAGGGTTCCCCGAAGGCACCCAAGAGGACCTAGCCGAAGTTGGTGTCGAGACGTTACGTGACTTGGGAGATCTAGTTGAATATGACGACAGGGGGTACGTCAGTCCGACCAACAGGGCGAGCGAGGAGGTTACGATCGCTGACGAAGATGGATTTGAACGAGTGAGAGATGATGTCGGTCTTAAAGATTTAGAGCGGTACTCCATTGCAGCGGATGTCTTTTCCGGAGAGGGATCTCGTGACCGCCCCTACCATCGATCGATGATACCGGACAGCGGCTACAATCTGCCCGCTGGCGAGCCAGCACATCCAAATCTTCCTGACTCGATGATCTCTTATCCAGATCGATCTCTCATTCGTGTCTATCTCTTCATACAAGAAGACAACATTCGCGAACGTCTGGTTCTTCTAGGCGGGTATGTAACGAATCATCGCACTGAAGAGCGTCGTTACGTCTCCGCAATCAGTGACGGACTGCCAGGTGCTCAGCCAGGAGAAGAGGCCTCTGACGAGAAGAACGATATAGAAGAAGAGCTGATCCAGCGATTCTTACGAGGTGACGAGGATAGAGACGGGCTTGTCGATGCCATCCAGGCGGTCGCACCAGACGGAATTGCGGACGAACTGGATGATGATGACCACGGTGCACAATTGGATGAACCCGGATTCGTTCACCTTTACCTCTATAGCCCTGCCCAGCGACAGGCGCTTACTCGTGCGGTGAAGAGGCACGTCGAAGACGGTGGCGACGAGTTTGAGGCACTACGGACACTACTCGGATTGCGGACAGAAATCGGTCAGCAGGATATTGACCAGGAAATGGTATCCGTCCTCCAGGAGGAGTTCGTTACGCGCCACCTCTTACGATTCCTGGGATTCGGCATCGTACAAACAGTCGAACAGTTCGAACGGCCAGATCCAGATTTCGATGAGGGACCGCCAGGCTACCGCACGTGGGGACCACGAAGATTTTCCTGGCAACATGAGATCGACGGTGAACCGGTTGAGCTTCCGCTGGCACCGTTGTTCGACGAGCACCTCTTCGAAAACGCAGTCAGTTACAATCAAGGTGACCGGGTATCGTTCGACCTCGACTCTGGACTGGAGCTAACGGAAGTCGGCCAAAATTATGAAGCCCAGTTCCCATTCATTCACCGTCACACGGACGACATCCCCCTTGAGTACATTTGGGGAGCGTTCGACGAGCTAACGCCTGACTGGATCGACCCAGAGTCTTTTGAGGACACGGAGAAGGGACGAGAACTCCAAGAATTGATTCATCGGTTCCGATGGACTGGCGATGGAGAGGGGAAAGGACGGCGGTTCGAACCCCAGCATCTTCGCGCACTCGCCGAAAAAATGGCAGAGGCCGTCGAACACATCGAGGCATCGATCGTCGAGTGGCATAAGAGTTCGACCGTTCCAAAGCAGGCGCTCCCGCTCGATCAATTACTAGACTTGGAGTTTGACGAACCTGAACTGGCACTGACAGCACGGGAGTATATGGATCTAGAACACGGCGCGCGCGACCGACAACTGCGTCGCGACTGGCGACAGTCGATTCCTTACCGAGTTTCCGAGGGGAATTCTGTTCTCTTCCGCTGTACGAGCACGCCGGAACCAGATGACGAAACAAATGAAATCGAAGGTGAACTCTGGGAACCGGGGGCAGACGACGTTACGCATACGGAAAGTAGTATTTCAGAAGGAGACTGGGTTGTGATGACGCCGGTCAACGACGAACAGCACCGGCCGATTGAAGACGAGGAGGCGGTCGGTAAGGCGAGCGACATTGCCCGGATGCCGCTGGTCCATGTTGTCGAAATCGAGGACGGACAGATTACCGTCGCAGCCCCCTGGAACGATTGGGATCGATGGCCCCGATCTTACCACGACTACCTCCATAATCACCACCGATATGTCTCGCGCGAAGAAGCAGGGCCGGACGCTCCACGGTTTCAGGAAATTGACGGTGACGCAAATCAAATCGTCATTGACGAGGGAGCATCGTTCATCCTTGATGAGGCTCACGACGACGTTGTAAGCTATCACTGTTCTCGTGCCCTTGATCGGAGCAACAACAATCACGTCCTCCACTGGTTGAATGACCTCCTGACCGGTGACCGGGAAGAGATGAACACTGAGTTTTGCAATCAGAATCTGATCGAAGGGAATCCAGAACCGGATAACGGGCCCGGGAGTTTCATCGAAACCAGATTCGTGGAGGCAGACTCCATCGAGTACACACCGAACGAACCACAGCGCCGGTTTATACGAGAGGTAGACAACCACCTCGTCGTAGTTCAAGGCCCACCAGGAACAGGAAAGACAAGTTACACGACGACACCGGCGGTGCTCGGCCGTGCTTACGCGTTCGAGCAGGAAGATCGGTCGTTCAGTAGTGCGGTATCGGCACTCTCTCACGATGCCGTCGATGAGGTGTTTTCGAACGTGCGAGCGGTGGCAGAGGATTGCCGAGAGGGAGAGTGCTTCCAGCAGATGAAACTCGTACGTGTTCGACCAAGTGATCTTCCCGACGACGCTCAACCATATGACGAGAGGGCAGACGACCAACTTGTAGAGCACATTGCCTACCACCACGACGATGGTGCTCAGCGACTGCGCGACCTCTACGAGGAATATGTCCTCAACGACCACAGCGCAACACAATTCATAATCTTCGGTCCCCCAACCTCGATTAGAGGAGCAGTCGACGAGCTCGCACCACTCTACGTCGACCTTGACGAATTGGAACGTGATGGTGACTGGGACCCGTCGGTGTGGGAATTACTCGAATTGGAGCGGGGCGACCTCTTCGATTTGGCTGTCGTCGACGAGGCGAGCATGATGAGTCTTCCGCAGTTATTCCTCGTCGGAGCGTTCCTTAGGGACTCCGGTCAACTGCTACTCGCAGGGGATCACCGTCAGATGCAACCAATTCGCTCCCACGGGTGGGAGGAAGAAACTAGAGAGACTATCGAGGAGACTGTCCCCTTCCTGTCTGCCCTCGATTTTATCAGATTCCTTAAGGGAGATATTGAGGAGATGGATTTCATAGAAAGGGAATCGCCTTCCCTTGACGAAGGGTTAGGTACTGACGAGCAAGAACAGGCAGTGCTGCCGATCTATCCGCTAGACCAGTCTTTCCGTCTGCCAGCCCCAGTCGCAGAACTCCTGACAGACCTGTTTTACGAACAGGACGGAATCGAACTCGGCGGTCTCGACGACCGGAATCCGATTCCTGAAGTAGACTGTGATTCCGCAGTCGTTGATGAACTCGTTGATCCCGATCAGTGGGTTTCGGTGTTGATTCACTCGGGTGACCGTGATGAGCGGACAAGCGCGATTGAAAGTGCACTTACGGGATCCGTCATCGATGCGTTCGATGTCGTCGAACCAAACGATGAAGATGTCGAGAACGGCCAAATATCTGCTGGAGTCGTCATTCCGTTTACGGCGCAACGCGACCTACTACAAGGACAACTTGATGACGCGGCCCAAGCGCAAACGGTTGAGAAGTTCCAAGGTGGAGAGCGAGACCTCATCGTAATGTCGATGGTCGCCAGCGAACCGGGATACGTAAATCTCCTTAGTGAGTTCCTTTTGAGCCCATATCGGTTCAACGTAGCTGCAAGCCGGATGAAACGGAAGCTCATAATCGTCGCCTCGGAGGCTATCTTCCAGACCTCACATCCTGATGCAGACCGTTATGAGGATCAGCTAGCGTGGAAGCAACTGTACCAGCGAATTGGTGCCCTTGACGAAAACGTAGAACCTGCACTTGAAGATTCAGTTCAGGATATTGACCCTGACCTCAATGAGAATGCACGCTTCGAGGTGTATCATGCGAACCTGAATGAAGACTAATCCAAAGCCACCCGTGGCAGAAGTGCAAGCATCGCGGTAGCAAATGTCCGGTTGAAAAGTGGTGAACGGCTTCTTGTATTCTACGAGAATATGCATATAATTGAGTTTCCACTAATGTGTCGATCTCCTTACTCAGAAGCAAGTGAAGTAAAGTCGCCATTCAGGACTTAATATGGCCCAATCCCTAACTTGAAGATGTTTTCGCGGTAGACGTTCTCGATGTCGTCGTAGTACGTGTGGAGGTACGAGTCGATTGCCTCACCGTAGTCGACTGCTGCGTCGCCAATCGCGTCGCCACGCATGTACTTGACCAACTCGCGATTGAGATCCTGGTCGATTCGCCAGAAGCTGCTGAACCAGTGGCGGCCGAAGTGACTCGTCACTCCTTCGTGGTGTTCCGTTTCCTCGTATTCAGGATGAAACGCATCCTTCCAAGCTTCGTTGATCGTTTTGGGCCAGAGTTTGTCGTGGCGCTGATCGGAGAGATACACCCACTGTTCGCCGTTATCGGGACGAATAAGCAGCCACTGCACCAGCAGCTGGCGCATTTCGTCGTCTAGTGGTAGAATCCGGGCACGTTTCGACTTGTTCCCATCCCGCTCTTTCTCTGACGGGATGAAAATCGCGTTCTCGAGATCCCGAACGCGCGGATGGGTCCCGAGTTCCGGGTAGTTTTCCTCGATGTCGGGATGTTGGATCGACACGTCCTGAAGCTGGCAATTGCAAACCTCGCCGACGCGCATCCCGAGTTTGATCTGTGCGCCGACACAGCATCGGTCTCTGAGGTGCTTGATCGTCCTGAGACCTTCCCGAAGGTTCTCAAGAGGGACGTGTGGATGATCTTTGTCGGGTTCCTCTTGCTTCCACTCTCGGAACGGGATCTTTTCCCGAGCAGCCTCTACTGGGTTAAATTCCTCCCCGTGAGGGAACACCGGTTCACGCTGCCAGTATTGATAGAGACCGTTCAGAATCCGCAGGTGCGATTTAATCGTGCCCACGTCGTGACCTCGTTTCGCACGCTGACTCTCAGCAAAGGTCTTGATCTGTTGGGTGTTCGCGCACGCGTAGTGACGACCCTGTTGCTGCATGTGCTTTTTGAACTGCCGGAAGACTCTCCAGTAGTCGTTCTGCCGGCTTTCTGAGAGCCCCCTCGGTGCCAAGACGTCCGCTGCGTACATTTCGAGAGGATCGCTGTTCAGATCCCGGAATTGACTGTCGTACTTCGCGAGGGGGTCTGCTTCCAGATCGAACGCATCGGCGAACGCCCTGCGCTTCTCTTCCACCCCGTCGCGAATATCTTCACTACTCATGAGATCACCTCTGTTCGACCTTTGCATTCCAGATTCTGCCAGCAGTCTCGTACTCTGCTGCTGCCATCAGGAACGGGTGGTAGACGTGCGGGTGGTCGCTGCGCGAAACCAACCAGTCGTAGAACCGCTCGAGTCGAACCCAGTAGTGGTTGTATACGGTCCTTACGTTGCGCTGATCCAGAAGCGACCGGCACCACTGGTCAACATCTTCGGGCGTTGCGAGGGCGTGATGCCGACCCCGGTCAGCCATGTGGTCTTTCCAAAGACGACCAGCCCGTCGAGTGTCCTTCTGGTACCGATCCTTGGGATACCGAGAGAAGAGGTGGCCTTCCAGGAATTTCTCCCAGACATCCTCATCACGGTATACGGCCGCGTGTTGGCGCAGACGGTACCGTGGGGGGACCTCCTCAAGTCGTTTGTACACTCCTAGTCGATCCCGAGGATCGTCGGAAAGCTCACGCGGCATCAGAGATTTCCTCCTCGGTACTCGAGGTCGTCGGGTAGTACCGGTTGTTGACTGTCTCTATCGTATCCCCTTCCATCGCGTCCAAATGACCGTTTATTCGGTCAGGGGCGGTGTCAAGGACGTGCTGCGTGACGTCCTCGTACGTGGTACCTGGGTGATCTTCGACGTAATTGCGGATGGTTTCGCGTTCGCTACCGTGAAGATGGTTCTCCAGAGTGTCGATTCGGCCGCGGGCGTGCTTGAGTTCAGCTTTCAGGTCGTTCCGCTGCTGCCGGAGCTCTTGTCTCGACTCATCTGCCTCCACACGAGCATCGAACTTCTTCAGCCCCGCTTCGACCATGAACTGGATAAACTCGCTGACACTCATTCCGAAGTCCTTCGCACGGTCTTTCCAACGCGCATACTGTTGTGCGGTTGGGTAGGTGGTAGCTGGTTGGGACTCAGCCATCGTTTTGCGAACTCACATCATTTTCCGTTGAGTCAGCCCTGGCAAACCGTAGGCAGCCATCTTCTACCCAGTATTCGAGTTCCTGCGCTTGGTCAAGTTCAGCGCCAAGACGGCACAGTTCGGTCTCGTTTAAGATGATGGCGACACCGAGAACTGTACCTTCTGAATCACGATTCAGCGTCACGTGCCGTGGTTCGGTAGCCGTTCGCTGAACCGTGACAGGAGCCCGGATTTCTGGAGTACCGTAGGGACTCTCCGTTTGTTTTAGCTCCGAGGACCACGCTGGCACCACATTGGAATCGTCTGCTGGTTCCCAGGTACCAGCGGTGGAGATTTCACCGGTCACGGTTTACCACCTGCCTGATTGGGTCGACTTGTTCTATCGAACGAGTTCGCATCGTTTCCATGCCCATGTATAGAGCGATAGTATATAAATATGGCCCAATATTTGACCATATAGTCCGGCAATTTGATATTCACTAATTGAGGGCGTATTTCAGCCACTACTAAGTGAAACGTCGTCGTACTCGCACCAAATGCAGCGGGTCCGGCCGAATTGGCTTAATGAAAACGACGAACTAATTCTCGAATTACTCGGGAAAAGTGGTGTTGCACTGAACAAAAGAGGAATTGAACTCAATCTCGAGCTCAACGGAGAAACGGTCTCATACTCGACGATCAAGAGGAGGGTAGACAAACTCTCTGAAGCGGAGTTTATCGAGAAGGTCCGGCAAGAGGGATCATACTATCAAATCACATCGAAGGGGATCAATTACCTAACTGGGTCGCCGTATGGGGCGGCGACAGCGGGTAATGAGCCTGTTGAAGCAACCGAGATTGATCCACTGGATTATCAGATACTCGAGGAAGTACAAGAAAAAGGTGATGCCCCATCTGTAGATGAGGTCGTTGCACTAGTTTCAGCGGAACCTGAGCGTATACGAGACCGTATTAGGACTCTTGTTTCAGAAGGTATGCTTGCAGAAGACGCAGAAGGACATCTCAAGCTATCACTAGGGGGACAATACCTGTTACAGATGTTCCGCTTAGAGCCGGATACTACTGAAGACGTAGGCAAATACGGGTTTGTTGAGTTGACGTCTGGAAAAGAAGAGGTCGAAACTGAATAATCGGAAAAAGGATCTTTGGGGTAGAAAACGGATTGTGGGCAGGATTAGCCCGATCCCAGGTGGAGACAATTCCTCAATTAGGTGTGAGGGAATTGCCTATTGGAAATTAAGTATGAGACTCTCAAAGATATTGGGCACTTAGACTAATCCACTTTTTCGTCACGGTCGGAGAGCTATCCAATTGTGGTCACAAGTTGTGCGACGGCCAGAAGGAAAGCATGCTGATGCAGTTGCGGAGTCACCGTGATCTCTTTGCGGTTCTCGTCGTACTCAATTAGCTCACCAGCGGCGAGTCGGGGGAGATGGCTCTGAATCAAGCCGTTATAGGCGGATTCATAGTCACTCGTGCTCACGCTGCTGGGAGCCTTTCCGGTTTCGACCGCTCTGACAACCCTAGCAACATGTCGAACAGCAACTGATTCCCCCTGATCGAAGAGAGCGAGGTACCCTACCACCAGCGCTCGGCGCTGGTTTCCGAGGAGGTTGTGGACGTCTGCGGCATCAACTGGCTTCGAACTCATTGTCCGAAGCCACCTCTGATTAAGCTGAACAGTCTCCAAACGATGCAACCGTCGAACTTTTGCAAATCGTCGTCGATAGTGTACATGCTGTCTGATTCAGGCAGCGCGGGTTCGGTGTCTCAGCACCGGGCCCACTCTTCGTGAGCCGACCGCGCGTCGAGGAGAATTAGCGCCGGAACCAACTTAACCGTAGGTAAATCGGCTCAGCGGCGTCTACGAGTCGGTATAATCCAGACGCTCGGCGTATTTGATCGGATCGCGCTCGCCGAGATTCTGGAATGCCTGGAGACGGAACGCACACGCGTCACAGGTGCCACACGCCGGCGCCTCGTCCCGGTAGCAGCTCCAGGTGTGTTCGTAGGGAACGTCGAGTTCGAGGCCGCGCTCGGCGATGTCCGTCTTCGACCACTCAACGAACGGCGCTTTGACGCTGATCTCCGTCCCCGGTTTCGTGCCGACGTCGACGACCTGCTGGAACGCCTCGAAGAACTCCGGCCGGCAGTCCGGATACCCCGAGAAGTCCTCGCTGTGCGCGCCGATGAACACGGCCTCGCAGTCGTTGGCTTCTGCATACGACGTCGCCATCGACAGCAGGTTCGCGTTCCGGAACGGCACGTAGCTTGAGGGGATCTCGTCACTTTCGAGGTCCGCTTCCTCGACATCCATTTCCTCGTCAGTGAGGCTCGACGCACCGATCTTCGAGAGGTGGTCCGTCGTCAGGTGCAGAAAGTCGGCGGCCTCGAAAGCTTCGGCTTGGGCCTGCGCACACTCGTACTCCTTACTCTCAGTCTGCTGGCCGTAGGACGTGTGCAGCATGTACAACTCGTAGCCAGCATCCTGCGCGACAGCCGCTGCGGTCGCACTATCCATCCCTCCAGATGCCAGGATAACCGCTCGTTGCTCGCTCATCGCTGGCCCCCCGCTTGCTCGACCGCCGCCTGGAACCGCTCACGTTCGGCCTCAGTCGGTTCACCGACGGTTGCCCTGGAAGTGGTCGTACTTTCTGTTTCGACGCCACGCATCGCCTCACAGAGGTGCGTTGCGTTCATTTCTACAAAGACAGCGGCCGCGTCGAGTTCCGCTTCGAGCCCCGACGCGATGTCGTTCGTTAGTTGCTCTTGCATCGTGAGCTGGCGGGACTGCCAGCGCACGTACCGCGTCAGCTTCGAGAGCCCAACCACCTCGTCCGTCGGCCGATACGCCAGATGAACCGTCCCGAAGAACGGCAACAAGTGGTGCTCACACAGCGAGTACACGGGAATGCCGGTTTTCACGACGAGGTCGGTCGTCTCGGCGTCGAAGGTACGCATCGTCGGCTTTTCGGCCTCTCGTTGGCCCACCGTGAGTGTCTCGAGCGCATCCGGGACGCGGCGCTGCCAGGTCTCAGTGAGTGCCTCACTGTCTGGTTCTTCGCCGACGGCCTCCAGAAGGAGGTGAACGCCACGCTGTGCCTTTTCGTAGTCGATGTCCGATTCCGCATCGTCAGTCGCGAACTGGGAGTGCGTACTCGTCATGTTACGTTTCGGGGGCGTCGTTCCAGAGGTCGACGTGCAAGCGGGGCGTGTACCGGTAGCCATACTCCATCGCGAGATCGGCGACCTCGTTCCGGCGGGCGTCGAGTTCGTCCCGAGTCGTCCCCTCGGGCATCAGCAGGACGTCGGAATCCAGGATGCGGCTTGACGCCGCTGCGCGGACGTCAGAGAGAAGCGATTCGATCTCGGGCATGTCGTCAGGGCCCGTGACGACGAACTTGAGTTGTGCATCGTAGTCGTCGACGAGCGCGCTCAGCGCATCGAGGTCGATACGGTGGTCTTCGTGGCGGTCTGCCCACTCGCCGTCACCCTTGGGATCTTTCTCGGGGGTAGGGGTACTGGAGGCGAGTTTCGGGCTGACGCTCGCCAGGTCGATGGGAGCGTCGCGATGGATGGTGCCATTGGTTTCGACGGTGATGTGGTAGTCGAGGTCGGCGAGGCGCTCGATGAGCGTGACCGACTCGTCGTGGACGAGCGGCTCACCACCCGTGAGGACGACGTGGTCGGCGTCTTCGTGTGACTGGACCTCCTCGACGATGTCGTCGACGCTCATGGTGGCGTGGGTGGGTTCCCAGGAGGTGTGGTAGGAGTCACAGAACCAACAACGGAGGTTACAGCCGCTCGTACGGACGAACACCGACGGCGTCCCGGTGAGCTTGCCCTCCCCCTGGAGCGAGTAGAAGAGCTCGTTGACCGGCAGCGCCGCGCCGTCGACGTCGTCCGCTGGCTGCTCGTCAGCCGTCGAGCTGACCGGCATTACTGAGTCGCCCCCGCACAGAGTTCCGACGTCTCCCGCACGGTCACTGAGATGTTTGAGACTGACTCTGGGAGTGTCTCGCGGAGTTTCCGTTCCAATACGAGCCCAATCACTTCCGCGGTCGGTGGGTGTTCGAGAACAACGAGTGAATCACCGTCACCGCTCTGCTCGAAGGCGTCGATGAGTGGGTCGCCCTCTTCGAGAAGGAAGCGGTGGTCCCAGTCATCTATTACTGAGGTAATATCTCCTTTGTCTACGATCCAGCCATCTTGCGTGAGGGAGCCAGTGACTTCGACCGAAATTTCGTAGTTGTGGCCGTGCGGGCGGCTACATTTCCCATCGTGGTGGAGAAGGCGATGCCCGGTACTGATTCGGATTGGACGTTCACCGCCGACTTGGAGTGTTCGCTCGCCTGCATCAGCAAGTCGTGACGAGGATCGTTGTTCAAAAGGCACGGAGGTCTATTCTTGGAGTGCTCACTAAATATTATCGGAGGAATATCGCAGTAGCCCCCCAATTAGGAGAGCACTGGAGGGCTCCTCAATGATTTACTTAAACCAATAGGGGGACTACAAAAGTGCTACAGGGAGAGTTCGGTCAAGCGCTCTGCCGGTAGTTGCTGTTTAGCTCGAACTCGGAATCCATCGTAGGCCCCCTTCTCAATATCAATACAGGTGTAATTTATCGAAGACCCGAATTCTAACTCAGCGGCAATTGCAGCAGGAGCGGTTCCAGCACACGGGACTACAAGATGTTCCCCTTCAGATAGCAGCCCTGCCAGCCACGCCTGGTAGGGTTCAACTGGTTTAACGCTCCCCCACCCGAATTTTTCTCGTTGTCGTGGTACAACCTGACGAGCGGAAGCGCTCGTTCGTCGGTCGGTACTCCCCTTGTGCGCAAACAGAACAGAGTACCCTCCAGTTGAGAGATACATCCCGGGAGTGCTTCGATCTGGCGTTTCGTCTGACGAAAGGTATGTCACGCTGCCGACTTTCCTGTAGCCCCCGCCCTTGTAGGACTCGGTCACGTCACCGTACTCTTCACGAACATACTCGGTCATCCGGGGAAGTAACCAATCATCTGCATCAGCAATCAACCAACCACCGTCGTTTAGGGCGTCGAAACAGGCATCAACTACTTCCTGAGTGGACAGGCTCTCATCAGACCCGTTCTTTTTGAACGGGTGAGTCGGGTAATCGACACCAAATTGTCCGCCCCGATGCGGGCGAGACCACGCGTCATCAAGATAAATTACGTCAGCGGTCTCCTCGAGATGGCCGAGTGCGGCGACAGCGTCCCCGATCTTATACTGTTTCCCGGGGGCAAGATGATGGGTTTCGTCCGACGTTACCTCTGCTGGATTCACACTTGTATTGAAATAGAAGCCCCGAGATATAACCTACGCCTCGCCGGTTTCACCGGGAAACATTAATAATCTCGTCAGCATCTTGACTGTATGTCGACGCCCGACTTCGATCCCGAAGCGAGTGATTCGCCTCACATTACCGGTATCCAGCCTACCGCCCGGTTCTTGGAGTTCGCAGCAGAGGTGCTGCGGTTACGGTGGCAACACCCAGATGCCGAGTGGGACACACTTGCGGGGCGGATCAGTGATGCCGGAATTGGCAAGTCGAAGGTCAAGCGTGTACCGAAATTTCTGAACAAGATTGGCTGTCTTGATCAAGATAAGTCCCTAACGGGTTCAGGAGCAGCAATCGCCGAGACCGTTCGGCTCGGGCCCCAACATACAGGAAATGAGGCGAGTATTGGTAACAAGCCTTACCTCACAGATGCAGAACAGGCTATGTTCCGCCAACAACTATTTGAGCACGATTGGCTCCCGATGCTGGCGGTTCTGAACCAAGTTTCAATCGGAGACGTTACCGCTGACTTCGGTGGAGAACGTGCAGACAACTTCGTCGACCGTCTGACTCACCTGACCGGCTACGACGAATCGTGGGGACGGGGAACGAAAGACACGAAAAGTCGAGTTCATTTCGACTGGGCTGAAAGGGTGGGGTTGATCGAAGAAACGAAGACGGGTACGCTGGAGCTTACACCCCTTGGGTCAGCTACCAACACCCGGTTACAGCATCTCCACCACCCAGATTGGCCGCAATCACCCGAACAGGGCGAGCTCGGTGATTTCTGACAGCTAAAGAGCGTCAATAACGGTCTCAGAATCAATCTCGGATTGACCCTGACGAGCGGCTGTGTCGAGCGCTCGACTACTGATGCTCAGCACTCGCCGTATATTCCCATCTGACCGCTCGTGTATCGTTTTGATTGCTTCATCGCTAAAGGGCGTAGATGCAGAGGTCTCATTGTCCTCTCTAGCAAGTTCGAGATACTGGATGATGAGAGATTCAACCTCCTCAACAGTGAGTGGTCGCAGGGAGACTTCTTCAGCAATCCTTTCTGCAAAAGCGTGATACTCGCTTGCTACTTGTTGCCACACTTCTGGTGCACATCCAAAGAACGTGCACAATCCTTCTGGGTTCTGATCGAAAAGATGCCGTAGCCCACCCAGTACCGCCTGAGTATCAGTAGGGGAGAGTCTACCGACCCGCTCGAATTCGTCGACAAACAGGAATACACCCTTGAAATCTAAAGCTCGCAGCAGGTTTGTGAAGGCGGTAAATGCCCGAACGACTGCCCCCTCATCCAGAGCACTGTGGATTTCCATATCCTTTCTCTGCTCATATCTGATTCCCTCGCCGGTAAGCCACTGCCAGGCATACAGACTGGTTTCATCGTAGACCAGATGAACGAGGGCGCGGGCGAAATCAGGGTACTGCGTCAAGTCGCTCAGGCGGTCGATAGCTTCGGGAATAAGGTCGGAGAAAAGAACAGACCCGTCATCAATCAGGTTCTTCGTGATGTCGGCTGTGATGAAGTTTCTCTCAGTCCTGTCCTTGATGATTTCTCCAAGGTACTCGTAAACCAGATCCTCAACCCTGTCTCGGGTCACGTTATGCATAAATTCCCGATAAAGATCGGCCAGTCCTTCGCCCGGCTGTTGAACGTAACCTACGAACGCATCGGGATTGTCTCGAAGGTGTGACTCAGCGTACCGTAGTGTATGTGATTTCCCATTTCCATAACTACCAGTGACTACCAGGTGACGTGATTTCTCGCTCTCTAACGCACTTCGAATAGTCTGCTCGATTGTGCGTACTACTTCTGGCTGACCGAAATAGAGGTCTGGAGAAGCACTTGCGGCTGGGCTGTACGGGAATGGGTTTAGTTCCAGTCCAAACTGGCTGTAGTTGAGCCGGCTGTTCGTGTGGTCAATATCGAGCGTGTGGTGTGTTGAATCAGTCATCGTCCTGTGGGAAGTCGAGGTTTGAACTCGATCCGTGGATCGCGATGTAATAGTATTCGCGACCTGCAAGACGCAACCCCGTCAGAATCTGCTCAGTCGTCTGGTTAGCAGTTATGAGCCCATCCTTCTCGTCAAGTTCGATTGATTTCGTCCCGTAGGGTGCCTCTTTGGCGACTGTGTCCATAGGTGCACCCTGAAGTTCGACAGTAGCGTTTGCCCGGTTCAACTCGACGAGAACTTCCTCAGCCTCCGCTCGTGAGCACCTCAGTTCTTCACAGAGTTGCTCACGAAACTCGGGAATAGGGATAGAGCGACGGCTCATTGCTACGCCAACGGTTTCGTTTAGTTCCTCGTATACCTCCTCAACAGCCATGACTATCTCTGAACCGCGGATAGAGTCAGATACTGGATAATAATCGCCACTGTAGGAATTCCGTTGTACCGAGCCTAGTCTTTCTCCCCAATCACACAGCACGTCGAGACCAGTTTCGTTGAACGTCAGCCAGTTCTCTTCTGATCGCGTTTGAAGTGCTGTCAGTAGCGTCTCACGTGAGGCTGGTCCCACATCATGGACGACATTCAGGAATCGGTGATAATGCGGACTCCCCTCCTGAAGAACCGTACTTACTTCTTCCCAGTCCTCCCGCCGAACCGCGCGTAACAGACCCTGCCCGTCGGTTGTTGTACAGTATCCACATTCATCCAAGTGTGAGCAGTCCTGCTCAGTCAGTAAGCCAATTCGTGTGGCAGCCTCAACAACCTCATTAGCCCGCCTCTCTGAGACGTCAAGACAAGATGCAATGTCTGAAGGGGTAGAGGATTCTACCGCAGTATCGGCCACTTCAAACAGTCGGGGGAGCGTCACCGGACGTATCGAGGAACGTTGCTCAGTCATGCTAGTCCACGCACCTGTTGCTTCGCAGTCTTGAATGCCCGAAGCGTGACGTCGTTTCCTTGATAACGCAGTCGCAGATAGGATTCTATATCGCGATCGGACGCGGCTGCGTATCTAAACCGACGTAATTCTATTGTAAGCGCCCAGAGGTTGTGCTGCACGAGCAAATTTCGATCTGAGCGCACGTCGTCGAGGGGGCGATCACGACAGACCGGGCATCCACATGGGAGGTACTCTAATTCGCTGATATTGCGAAGAATCTCCCCTCTGAAACCAGGGACCAAGTATCGCCGATGGCTTGCACTCCTGATGAACGCACTCGAGTCGAAGCTATCAACTCCCAAGTACAGTAGGAGCGGAAGGTAGAGAAATCCACCTAGTCCGTAAACGTGGAGATGCTTATCGGTGGCCTTGCGAGCCGCGAGGATTATATTGGTTACTCGCTCGTACTGTCCACCAATCGGAACCAGGCTCCCAAGAGCGAACCCGTCGAAGTCACCTTGTCGATCAAGGTATTTGAGGGTATTCTGGATAACCTCAGGATCATAGCCGTGTACGCTCGCGAAAAGTAACGAGTCACTGGAATGCTGATCGCTAGCTTCGAGGGCATAATCGGCACTGCGTTCTATTCGCCGTTTTCTCTCGTCTGGACCGCACTCTTCCGAGAGAGGAACGTCAACGGTTCCACAAATGTCGGCGTCTATCTCTTCTTGTGTACGAAGGGTTTCAGCAGGTGTCGTGTCGACAGCACCAGGCCCTTCCTGAAACTGGAATCCCCCACTATCGGCGAAGATGATCGCATCATCTGGGGCACCCAGTTCATCCCTGAAGTCTGCTCCTTGTTTCAATCTCTCCCACTGTGACTCCCTCTCACGTATAGCACGTGCATTAACCATCGCTGTCGGGAGATCAGGGATTTCACCGATGTACTCTGGAGTGTTATCTTGCGAACGCGTACCGATATTACGAACCGGGAATAAGATCGGGGTGTTTACCGAACCATGTTGCGTGGAAAGTGTCCTCTCTCTGTACAGCATTTGCGTTGGGATGCGATAAGCTCAGCTGTCCCATAAATCCTTTGCCGAGACAAAGATATCAGTTATAATTACAGAGGCTTCTTACGACTTCAGCGAAAGAGGCCTACAGCTCGTGCCGAAAGATTACGAGGCTCTCGCCAAGGTGCTCGGCCATACGCGAGCGATGCAACTCTTAGAAGCACTTGCATCGGACGGCCCCACGAACTTCACCTCACTCGTCGAGTCGGTATCAACGTCTACAGACGTCGTTTCACGACATCTCAAGAATTTAGTCGAATATGAGTTTGTCATCCGCAACGAGCGGGATGGTAGAGAAGTTGAGTACCGGCTGAGTGAGAAGGGCGAACAAGCGTATCAACATGTACAGATGCTGTGTGAAATGGTTAGCGGGTCAGACGATCCTTCCCGTTAGCTAAAACGGTCGAAACCAGTCTGAGAGGTTAACTCATCACGGCAGTAGGAAACGAGATCCTCTGGATCATCTGGCGGCCCTTCATTCGCCACTCTTGAAGCGAACTTCTCGATATAATGACCCTTGAGTTCGATGGCATTTACACCGTACTGACTCGCGTCCTGGTTCCGCGCGGATAGTGAAAGAAGAGACTCTTCACCTTCGGTTTGGCTCTCCTGGTTGAAGAGGACGACATTCGTCGTATCAGGTAGAGTTTCAAGCACTCGTTCTAAATCAATTGCCTCGAGATAATCGCTTCCAAGCGGCAGGAACGCAACATCTGGCTGCTCAATATCTGAGATCATTCGTGCAAGATCCGTTCTCATCTGTAGCTTCTCGGCCCGATCGCGGATTGCAGATTTCCCCATCCCCTTGAACGTGACATTGTATGGAGGGAGGGGGGTCGATTCCTGAACGATACCAAAACCCGCACTGACGAAGAGACGCACGACAGAGTGTCCATTGGCACGAAGAGTGTTTACTGCTCGACTAATTGCTTGCTGCTGGCGGCCCTGATAGAGATTGTTTGCGGGGATACCGCAGGAATCCGGTCGGTTAATGAGGTCTTCCCTCGAGTTTTGATCGATGACTTTCTGGTCGAACTCGGAACAGTCGTTCGGGAAATCCTTCTGCTTACAACACTGGTCAACGATGAGGATGTGCATTATTGGAATTCCGTCAGTCCAGATTGTTCTAATGACCCAAGACGGTTCTTAACCGCCTCATCTACTGCTTCTGGATCCTCGTAGGTCTCTACTTCACATCCTGCGGTTCGAAGCGCCTCGAGCGTGTTCAGCGCCCCATCCGGGTCATATGCGAGGACGGTGTCGAACTGTGCAGCTACTGCTTCTGGAGAATTGCCTTCCGAGGTAGTGAGCCGCTCCCACCACTCATAGATCGCCTCAGAAGATTCCCCCGCAATTTCTATCGCGGCAGCACCGTGTACCGCGTCCCACAGTTCTGGGTTCGCTTCCAGTATTGCATCTTCACACCGATCCGAGCCCGAACCAGTGACTGGCGCTAATATCAGGATCTCTGGGAAGTCTTTCGCCATCTCCCGGCTAAAGCGGTACATATTGTGGAATCCCCGGCGACGATTCCGGTTGTTCCCCCGCCATATTGCAACCTCGATACCATGCTTCTCGCATAGGGGGCAATCACACTCTTCCCAAGGACGGTCCTCCAGCAGTTTGCGGTAGTTATCCAGGTTATCGTTATCCTCTACGAAGGACGCATATTCCTCGAGGAGTGGGTTCAACTCCTGGAGACTTCCTGCCTCTGGCTCACCCAAGGAACCACCATACATGTTGTGTTCGGTCCGCCGCCACTGGATAGTCTTCTCAACAGGCTCAAGGAGCCGCTCGTATCGGGCAAACGACTCTGGATCTTCGGGATCGTCCTCCCTGAGAAGATGCATAAGCTCTCGCCAGACGGGTTCACCAACTGTTCCTTTGAACTCTGCTGCCAGGGAGAAGTTACGACGGAAATACTTCTTTATTGGAGTGAGCTTTCCGTGCTGGTAGCCGTCCTCATGACGATGTTCCTTGAGATAAGCAACTGTCTTTCTGAGTGTATCTTCGGCCTCGTCATAGAACTGCTCAACTGCCTCAACGATTGGTTCGCCAGCATCATATGCGCGCAGTGCTCTGAGAATCTCTTGGGCTCGCACCGCTTTTTCGATCTGTCGAGGGCGGGATTCCGTCGACTTCGGATAGCGAACACGTAGCGCGTCATATCGCCGGTCTTCAGTCAGGTGGTAGTTCTTGCCACCAGTCCATGCTGCGATTAACATGCTGGCGCTGTCGAAACTGGTAATACCGGCATCACGAATGGTGTCGAAGGCGCCGCTCTTGGCGAACCCAAAGACGTGTGCATCCACTCGTGTTTGATATTCTAATTCGTGGGCGACAATCTCCTCTCCGACAGACGAAACGACGTTCTCGATGGTCTCTTGGGACGCACCAGCGAGCCCGCCGAGACCAATGTAATCGAACCCGTAGTCAAGTGTGACAGCTGCTGCGTCTGCGTAACTCTCTGGATCCCAGCCCTGGACTGCACCCATAAGGCGGAAATCGTGCCTGTTCGGGTCATATTGTTCCAACATCGCCTCAGCGTTTTCGAGTGTCAACTGTTGCCGAAACTCGTTATCATTCGGGCGATAAACTGCTCGGGGATCATCCCGAAGCTGCGAGCATATCTCTCCAACCGACCCTTCGAAGTCTTCTGCTCGGAACGGGTTCAGGTGGGCCTCTGGTGCATCGTAGATACTCGGCTCGTATTCGCTCACGTTCTCGGGCCATTTCGATGGCCATTCCGTGATGAATATTTCCGCTTCACCGCCACCCAGGAGGGACTCCGGCAAATCATCTGGCGTAAATACGTCATCGAACGCATTCTCATTCAGATACAGGCGAGCGTGATCAGGCCCCTTCCAAGCGACATGGTCGAGGGTTACACCGGTTGTAACCCCAATCCGCTCATAGAAGTCCAATAGTTCAGAGCGGCTGTAGGGTGGGAACGGAAGTTTTCGGTATCCCCAGGCCCCACAGTCGCTGATAGTAGGAAGCCAATCAGGCATGTCAAGGCGAGGATCATCGTAAATACCGTGTTCGTAGAGTCGCTGTTTGAGTCCCGGACTCTTAGTTACAGAGTCCCGAGATAGGAGTAAGCCATCTGCGGGCAGGTCGTCGTCCCCGAAGATGTCCCATAGGAATAGATTCTCGCGCTTTCCGTTCTCAACGCGCGAGTGGACGTCGTAGACGAAGTCGTAATCTGCGTCAACGTGATCATCCCAGTCAGGCACGTAGAACCTCACGAACTCTTCTTCACCACGACTGATTTATGTACGAGATTATTTGAAACACCCGGTATCCTGATTCAGTGCCAGGGTCTGTACAGCACCAATATCTATGTTGACGTAGGTTTACTTCCAACCAGGCCCACAATTACGAGCCCTACAACTCTAACTGGAGTTGAATACATTCGTATCGGTCATAGAGTATTGGATTTTGGAACAGAAGATGAGGAATACACTTGGTGGTGCCGAGAAGGCGCAGAGTGGGAGATTAAAGGAGGGAATATTGCTAATGGTGGCAAGGATCGATTCCTCGTCACGCCACCAGAGGGTGGGAAGTTCGAATGCGAAATCCATGTGACCGGCGAAGAAGAGAACGAAGGCCCAGTGAAGTGTGTGGTTGTCTAATTGGGTACTGCTGTTTAAAACAGCGCCTCTTGGTACTACAATACGGGGAAGTTTTATATACTTTGCACCCTCTAGGTTCACTTGCATGACCGAGCAGGGAGCAATCGACCACGGCTCAAAGGATAAAGAGGAGAATGACGCCGTGCTTCGGAAATTCCGGAAGTCGCTATCGCAGAGTGGTAGCGGTGGTGGTGTTTCCCTCCATTTCGACGCTGATCTGGCAAGTGAACTGAAGTTAAACCCAGACACGGAAGTCGAGGTTGATGTGGTTGAGGAGGATGGCGACATCACGCTCGAGATTAGAGACATCCCTGCCGGATTTACCCGGGAAGCACTCAAGGAGTACGCTGAACACGTTGGGTGGGAAGAGACCGACTCGTACCTCTCTGAGGAAGAGTGGTCTCTCACGTATCGGGATCAGTCGGGACTTGTCCGCATCGAAGTGGATTCGACGACTCGAATCAACGGGGATATGGTGAATAACCTATTCATCCAGGGAGAACCGATCGAACTGGATGGGGACATAGAGCGGTATAAGGACCTCTGTATGGCCGCAAATGGGACTTCCCTCCGAGTCCGGGTTCGTGATAGTGAAGGCCTTTGGCAGCGCTTACAGAGCTCTTCGGAACATGACACTGACGATGCACCGG
>ENA-ORCO01000249-ORCO01000249.1-marine-metagenome-genome-assembly--contig:-NODE-249-length-33070-cov-3.912678_pt1 | contig 33070 bp, 30 predicted proteins | sample MGYA00248633_ERZ508508 | MGnify/ENA primary metagenome ERZ508508 (study PRJEB26179, sample SAMN06268845) | marine metagenome | isolation source: A23 P1 aerobic enrichment on pine of planktonic cells taken...
CTTTAACCATCCGGATCGTTTTCGGCGCCCTCATACCCAGTGAATCCCCGAAAAGACTGCTCACCCAGGGCCCCGCGGCGTTGATGATCACCTTGCTTGAGATCACCCATTCGTCGTCACTGCACCTGTCACGCAGCGTGACCTGCCACTCGCGCTCGCCACGGTCCGCCTGGACGCATTTGGTGCGGGTCATGATCTTGGCGCCATGCTGCTCGGCTTTCTTGGCGGCTAGTACCACGAGGCGTGCGTCGTCGGCCCAACCATCAGAATATTCGAAGCCCTTCACAATGTCTGGCTTAAGGGGATCTGAGCTCCCGAACCTGATCGAACGCGACCCCGGCAGCATTTCGCGTTTGGCCAGATGATCGTAAAGGAACAACCCAGACCGGATCAGCCATGCCGGACGCAGATGGGAGCGGTGCGGAAGGTGAAAGCGCAATGGCCACATGATGTGCGGCGCATTGCGAAGCAGTGACTCCCGCTCTCCCAGCGCCTCCTTGACAAGCCGGAATTCATAGTGCTCAAGATACCGAAGCCCACCATGGATCAGCTTGCTGCTGTTCGATGACGTCGCAGATGCCAGATCATTCATTTCACATAACAACACACGCAGGCCCCTGCCGGCTGCGTCCATGGCAATGCCAGCACCATTGACGCCACCGCCGACGACAACAACGTCAAACTTCTCATGGTCTGTGATCATTATCGCTTTCTCCTGACGCAGTTCAAAGGGATACTGAGGGTCATGATCCCTTTCCGATTCTCGGGTACGGTATACGGCAGTATGCGAAAGCTTTTTTTATTCGTAAAGGAAAAATTTCGAAAAAACGAAACCGTGAGCTACAACCCAACTTTCAGAATTCGACAGAAAAGGATGTCACACCACGCGCAGGTCAACGTCGTTCTCGCTAAGAAGCTGTCGAAGCTCGGCAGGTGGCTCCTGATCCGTAAAGAGGTAGTCGGCCTGCGTTACGTTCCCGAGTCGGACCATCGCGTTCCGACCGAACTTTGAATGGTCCGCTGCCAGCAGCACCTGCGCCGAGTTCGCGATGATTGCCTGTGCCACGCGGACCTCACGGTAATCGAAATCAAGCAGCGAACCGTCACCGTCGATGCCGCTGATGCCAATGATCCCGAAATCCATCTTGAACTGGTTTATAAAGTCCCGCGTGGCCTCACCGACGATCCCGCCGTCGCGATTACGAACCTCGCCACCTGCGATGATGACATGGCAATCCTCTCTCGCTGAGAGAATCGAGGCGACATGCAGGTTGTTGGTGACGATCTGAAGGTTATTTTTTCTGAGAAGCGCCTTGGCGATGGTCTCAGTGGTGGTTCCGATGTTGATGAAGATCGACGAATTATCAGGAATGAGCTCAACAAGCGCCTCCGCAATGCGCTCCTTGGCTTCCAGGTCCAGAATTTTACGCGTCTGATAGGACGTATTGACGGTGCTTGAGTCGATACCCGCACCACCATGATGCCGTCTCAGGGTATTCTTTTTCGCGAGCTCATTAAGATCCCTGCGGATGGTTTGCGGTGTCACATTGAACTGCTCCACAAGCTGCTCCGTGGTTACAAACCCATTCTTACGGATCAGCTCCATGATCAATTCCTGACGGCGACGTTGAGCCATTCAGACCACCTCTGTCATTGATGTTCGATTCTGTCGTAACGGAGTCTATGCTCGGCATTCAGATCACGCCAGTCTACCGGTGGTGGCGATCTTTTTCAGCCACCTGCGGCGCTCCAGGGTAATTAGAGTGTACGTTTTCGAAAAAATGATTGGCATTTTTACTGAAAAACGCAAAAATGCGAACAAACAACAAAGCAAATGGAGCGCCTACATCATGAGCCAGTATCTACTCTCCATAGACCAGGGCACCACCAGCTCCCGGGCCATCCTGTTCAACCTCAAGGGCGAAATCGTCGCAACACGTCAGCAGGAATTTCCCCAGCATTATCCGGCAAGCGGTTGGGTCGAGCACGATCCCGAGGCCATCTGGAAAACGGTGATAAGCACCCTTGACGACCTGATGACCGGCGAGAAGGTCCACCCCAATGACGTCGTTGCGGCCGGCATTACCAACCAGCGTGAAACCACCGTCGTCTGGGATCGCGAGACCGGCGAGTGCCTCTATAACGCAATTGTCTGGCAGGATCGTAGGACGGCCTCCTACTGCGAATCATTGAAAGCCGACAACCTGGAACCCTGGGTGGCCAACAGGACCGGGCTTCTCCTCGACCCCTATTTCTCAGCATCCAAGATCTCCTGGATCCTCGATAACGTGAGCGACGCCCGCGAGCGGGCGGAGTGTGGCGAACTCGCTTTTGGCACGATTGATACCTTCCTGCTATGGCGCCTGACTGGCGGCCGGGAGCATCGCACGGATGCCTCCAATGCCAGCAGGACCATGCTGTTCAATATCCATACCCAGCAATGGGACCCGGAACTACTCAAGCTGTTCGAGATCCCCGAATCCCTGTTGCCCGAAGTCATGGATTCCGCGGATCATTTCGGGGTCATCACCGGCCTTGAATCGTTAAACGGCACTCACATCATGGGCGTTGCAGGTGATCAACAGGCAGCAATGGTCGGGCAGACATGCTTCGAGTCAGGGATGGCCAAAAGTACCTATGGCACCGGATGCTTCCTGATGCTCAACACCGGGGATGAGGCCCTGCAGTCCCAGAACCGCCTGCTCACCACAGTGGCGTACCGCATCAATGGTGAGCCAACCTACGCGCTTGAAGGCAGCATCTTCATTGCGGGCGCAACCATTCAGTGGCTGAGAGATGGTTTAAGACTGATCCGGGACGCCTGCGAAACGGAACCACTGGCCGAAGGCACACCGGTGGATCATGGCGTCTACCTGGTGCCAGCGTTTACCGGTCTTGGTGCACCTCACTGGGATCCGAACGCACGCGGCGCGATTCTGGGCCTGACTCGGGATACCGGCATCAAGGAAATTGTGACGGCCGGCCTGCAGTCGGTGTGCTATCAAACCAAAGACCTCCAGAAGACGATGGAAAAGGACGGCATCCGGCCCGTCACTCTGCGCGTTGATGGCGGCATGGTGGTCAACAACTGGGTGCTACAGTTCCTGGCAGATATTCTTGGTGCACGGGTCGATCGCCCCGACATGATCGAAACCACGGCTCTTGGCGCCGCCTATCTCGCCGGACTGCAAGCGGGCGTGTACAGCTCGCTGGACGAACTCTCGAAACTGTGGCGTTGCGATCGCACCTTCGAACCGGTGATGACCAAAGACAAAAGAGACCGCCTTTATGGCGGTTGGCTCCGCGCCGTCCAAAAGCTCTGACACGTTCCGGCAACCGCTTCCCGGGGAGCGGCGTTCTGTCGCTCCGCCGCTTCGATCCTCTCTCGCCACTTTTGCGCCAGCACGCGATACGTGCAGGGATGAGATTTCGTTTTCAAATCATAAAATGTTCTAAGACGCTCCTTTTTTTTCTTTTATTTTCGTTATAGACTACTAAAACGAAAATTTAGGTGATATAGCGATTGATGTCACCTTGCCACCCGCTCGAATTACCCCAGCGTGCGAGCAGTGCCTTGCGCGTTGTGCACCTGAACGAGCAGAGCCAGGAGAACGACAATGACAAAACCACTCCTTATCGGCAATTGGAAAATGAACGGCAGTCTGCAACTCAATCAGGAGTTGCTTCACCGGCTCATTCCAAAGCTGCAACAGCTTCAGAAACATATCGATATCGCCGTCTGTCCACCATCCCCCTACCTGTTTCAGGTCTGCGATGCGCTCGCCTGCACAGGCATTGTTACGGGGGCCCAGACTGTGTCGGAGCATGCATCAGGCGCTCACACCGGCGAGGTCAGTGCCTCTATGCTCAGTGAACTGAAATGCCGGTATGCGCTGGTCGGCCATTCTGAACGTCGCCTTAAGTACGCAGAGTCCAGTACGGCGGTCGCCGCAAAGTTTGAAGCCGTGCAGAACGCCGGGATGATGCCGGTTCTCTGCGTTGGCGAAACCTTCGAGGAGCGCGAGGCTGGGCAGACCAGACAGGTCATTGAGCAACAGCTGCAGGCCGTTATTGACCGGGTCGGTCTTGCCGGGTTCGAACAGGGGGTTGTTGCTTACGAGCCAGTCTGGGCCATTGGCACGGGTGAGGTCGCACAGGCCTTGCAGATCGAAAGCGTCCACCAGGCGATCCGGACTTTCCTGTCCTCCTGCGCACCCTCCAGAAAAGAGGATCCCAGTCAGCGACTGCGTATTGTTTACGGGGGCAGCGTCAACTCAAGCAACGCGGCAGAGATCTTCAACCTCGCCGAAGTTAACGGGGGCCTGATTGGGGGCGCCTCATTAAAGGCTGACGAATTCATTCAAATTTCTGAATCACTGGCAGAGACGGTAGATACCCTCGTCAGCGAATAAAACAATCGAAGGAGTAATGTATGTCCGCCAGCTATAAACTCGATAACCACTTCTTCCCGGATGAAGCGAGTATTCCCGCTAAGTTCAAGAACGAACAGAGCGCTTCCATCACGCACACCCTGATCAACGGTAAGCTGGAAAAATGGGAGGGCGCTTACGCCGATGTACTAAGCCCGATATGCGTTGAGAAAGGGCAGCCGTCTCATCCGCAGCCTCTGTGCATGGGCAGGACCCCCCTGATGGATCACGAGGCGTCACTCAAGGCGTTGTCCGCCGCGAAGCAGGCTTACGCCCAGGGCAGCGGCGTCTGGCCGACTCTATCAGTCAGTGAACGGATCGAGCATGTGGAACGCTTCCTTCACGAGATGCAGGTGCATCGGGACGAAGTGGTTGAACTTCTCATGTGGGAGATTGGAAAAACGGAAACGGATTCCTGCAAGGAGTTTGACCGAACCTGTGATTACATCAGCAATACCATTGATGAGCTTAAGGCCCTGGACCGCCGCTCCTCCAGGTTCGAACTGGTTGGTGGCGTCATAGCACAGACGCGCCGGCTGCCGGTCGGTGTTGCCCTGTGCATGGGCCCCTACAATTACCCGCTGAACGAAACTTTCACCACCTTGATCCCTGCCCTCATTATGGGTAACACGGTGATATTCAAGCCGGCCAAGTACGGCGTACTTCTGGTTGGCCCATTGCTTGAGGCTTTCCAGAACTGTTTCCCGCCCGGCGTGATCAACATTATTTTCGGGAATGGACGGGACACCATTCCGCCGCTGATGGAAAGTGGCGATATTGATATGTTCGCCTTCATCGGTACGCACCAGGGCGCGGCGGCACTGAAACAGATGCACCCGAAGCCCAACCGCCTGAAGGCCGCCCTGGGGCTTGACGCCAAGAACCCCGGCATTGTCCTGGCGGACGCGGACCTGGATCTCGCGGCACAGGAATGCGTGGCCGGCGCGTTATCGTTCAACGGCCAGCGCTGCACCGCCCTCAAGCTCCTGCACGTTCATGAGTCCGTGGCCGAGGCGTTTGCCGGAAAAGTGGTGGACGAGGTCAATAAGCTCATGCCGGGCATGCCCTGGGAGCCAACAACCAAGCTGACACCACTCCCCGAGCCTGGTAAAACCGACTACCTTACTGCACTCGTTGAGGACGCCCAGGCAAAAGGCGCGCGCGTGGTGAACGATGGCGGCGCACAGGTTTACGGTACCTATTTCCACCCTGCCGTTCTGTATCCTGCAACGTCAGATATGAGAGCCTGTTCAGAGGAACAGTTCGGCCCCGTCATTCCGATCAGTGTCTTTCGCAATGAAAACGAGGTGATCGAACAGGTTCGCGAGTCCAACTTTGGTCAGCAGTTGAGCCTGTTTGGCCAGAATGCGGACACCATGGGTCCGTTGATCGATGTGCTGGCAAACCAGGTTGGCAGGATCAACATCAACGGCCAATGTCAGAGAGGGCCGGACACTCTGCCGTTCAACGGACGCAAGGATTCAGCCGAAGGCACCCTGTCTGTGTCGGACGCGCTCCGCGTTTTTTCCATCCGGACGACGGTCGCAACCAAGTCAACCGAAGGCAACCGCAATCTGGTCAACAGCATCGTGAGGGAACGTCGTTCTGGCGTGCTGACGACGGATTACATTTTCTAGCAGCCAGTCCTGAAGCGCTCATTGCGGGGGCCGGAGATTTCCCGGGAATTCTCCGGCCCTGCTAACTGCCTTCTGCCAATGGCCGCGCCAACGCCTGGGAGTCTAGTGGTTTGACAGTCTCCACTCCCGCCCTGCTTTTCCCCGCCATCTCGCTACTCCTGCTGGCGTACACCAATCGGTTCCTGGTACTGGCACAACTGATCCGCCAGCTCAAGCACATGAAAACGCAGGACGACTACCCGCTGATTGCCCGTCAGCTGGGCATGCTGCGCCAGCGCATCCTTCTCACCAAGCGCATGCAGGCTACAGGGGTCCTGAGCTTCCTGATCTGCACACTATCCATGTTCGCACTGTTTCTGGGCTGGGAGACGGTCGGGACGGTCAGCTTCGGCAGCAGCCTGATTCTGCTGTCACTGTCGCTTCTTTTTTCGTTCTGGGAAATCGTGATTTCCAACAATGCTATCAACGTGGAACTGGAAGATTTCGAGCGAAAACACAAATCGAGACTGATCTGAAAGACGGGGAGCACTGGCTAGGTTTCCAGCTCTACCCGGTTGCGTCCAAGTTCCTTGCCACGATAGAGCGCGCGATCCGCCCTGCTGATGGCCGAATTCCGGTCGTCGTCCCGGGAGAATGCGCTGACGCCAGCACTGGTGGTAACAGCGATTGGTTGCCCATTGGATCCCTGCCATTCACGCGCCATCAGCGCCTCCCGGACCCTCTCCGCAATCGCCCGGGCACTCTGTAACTCGCTGTCCGGAAGTACAACCAGGAATTCTTCCCCACCCCACCGGGCAATCAGGTCCTGGGTACGCAATTGATCCTTGATAATTGCGGCGACATCTTCCAGAACCCTATCACCGGTTTCGTGACCGTGCTCGTCATTAATCTCCTTAAAATAATCAATATCGAACAGGAGAAAAGACACCGGGTGACCTTGTCGTCGAAAGCGGGCCAGCTCCCTCTCCAAAAGATGGGTCATATGTCGACGGTTAAGGAGGCCTGTTAACGAATCCGTGGTCGCGATTCGACGCAGCTTCCTGCTCGCCTCGGTTACTATGTTGAGATAGAAGAAAGATAGGTAACTGAACATGGCGAACACGACGCTCAGGTTGAATAGATAAACCCCAAGAAGGGCGTCAGGCGCGATGGGTTGGAGTGGCTCTGTAGACCACATCCAAATGTACAGCGCAACGTGATAGCTCCACAGCCCAACCAACGCCACGACGGCTTCGCGCAACCTCATACTGACGAACACGGCCGGAATAAACATCAGCACGTAATAGTGAAAGCCGCTGTCCCACCCGATGAGAACGGTGCCGAGGCCTGCGTGGATTATGACTTCCAGCCAGATCAGCCAGATGGCCAGACCATTCTGCTTCCTGCCTATCGCCCGGTAAGCCACTGCGTACATGGCAACACTGACCACATTGACCCAGGCCAGGATAGGAGAGCCCAGGAGGTGGAAAATAAAAAAGAACCCAACGTCAACCGATCCCGCAATCTGACAGCTTCGTTTGAGAACCTGCCAGAATTGCGGGCGCGCTTCCCTGACAGACATAGGCCTGACCTTCTCTGCAAAGTGGTCGTTGAGTAATTGATGATCAGGTTAGTTCGCAATCGAAAACGATTCCAGCCAATTCCGTAAACAAATGAAAACCTTTGAAAACAAAGAATGCGTTTGCAGGGAAACGCGTTAAAGCGAAGATGGGGACTGCGGGAATCTGGTGGACCAAAGCTGTTCGGTTTACACCATTCCGGACTGTGGATCCCTCGACTCCAGGGGGGGCATTTTTACCCGGAATCGGTGTTAAACGACGGGTAGCAGACAATCCGATTTCGAGCGGATTCTTTGCCTTGATACGGGGCCTAATCGGCGCGCCGAAGGACCTATCCATAGTGACTGTCATAACTCCGAAAATTCACTGACACCGATGGTGATAGTCACATTGAACCCATCAGCGTCCTCATCCCCATGTAGGCAGGACTCACTTCCATATCGAAGCCCTTCCACCATAGAGACGATACAGATCATGACAGGACACACTTTGAAAAATACGGCAATTGACATTTTTAAAGCAGCCCATGGTAGCGTCACACCGTCTGATCGGGTTTCCCCGACCAGTGCATTGCTGAAAAAAACGGGCCTCCACGGAACATAGCAAGGCTACCCGTCCAGTCACAGGGACACTTAGAATAATAAATAGAAGTGGACGTTATGACCGATTCCGGGCTATCCGCTGACCAGAAAAAAGAGATCACCGCCCGCTTTGCCAAAAAGAATAACGCCATTGCATGCCGCCAGATTGCCACGACACTGATCCCCTTCGCACTGGTCTGGTACCTGGCGATTGAAAGCGCCTCGCTGGAGAATGCTCTGGCCGCATGGGGCCTGACAGCCGTCTGCATCGCGGTACTGTGCCTCTTCCTCCTGAGGGTGTTCGTGCTGATGCACGACTGCGGGCACAACGCCCTGTTCGCCAAGAACTCCTATAATCGCGCAGCCGGCTTTTTTCTGGGTGTGCTTTGCGGTATGCCGCAGTACGTCTGGTCGAAGAACCACGCGTTCCACCATGCCACCAACGGCAACTGGGACCGCTACCGGGGACCGCTGGCGACGCTTTCCATTGAGGAGTTCAACGAACTGACCCCGGCACAGCAGATCCGCTACCGGGTGCTGCGTCACATCACCATGGCGCCGGTCGGCGGTTTCCTCTACCTGACCTTTAATCCCCGCTTCACCTGGATCAAGGGCAGCCTGGCGCTACTGGTGTTTGTCGCCAGGCATAAGTTGCGTGCACCTTCCCGGTCGCTGCGCTCGATTGCGGATGACTTTCAGCCGCGTTACTGGAAAACGTGGAAAGACTACCAGCACATGACGGCCAACAACCTGGTGTTGCTGACGATCTGGGTGCTCATGAGTCTGGCCATCGGCCCGATCCTGTTCTTCACGATCTACCTGATCAGCCTCTCCCTGGCCGGTGCGGGAGGCATCATTCTGTTCACCGTGCAGCATAACTTCGAGGATTCATGGGCAGCTGACGAGGAACACTGGGATTACAACCGGGCGGCGATAGAGGGCACCAGCTTTCTGGTACTGCCCGCGTGGCTGAACTGGTTTACGGCGGATATTGCCTATCACCACGTCCATCACCTGTCCGCCTCGATTCCCAACTACCAGCTGGCTGAATGTCACCAGGCCTACGCGCACCTGTTTGAGGACGTCACCCGGATTTCACTGCGCGACGTGCCGAAGGCACTTCGCAACAACCTCTGGGACCGGCATCACCAGCGGATCACCTCGGTAGAGCGGGTCACACAGGGGCTGGACGGGAATATGACCGTTTCGGAGCCATATACCTGACGAAGTGCATAACCCACCCAGTATAATCACTGTGCGCTCCCCGATTGAGGATCAGCCCTATTCCGGTACGGGCTGCTTTTTGGCCCAGGGCAGTATTCTGAACGCCTCCTGGCTGGCGCCCTGGGTCATGTGACGCTCGGACCGCAGCGCCTTGTAAAAGCTCAGGCAAATCGCCAACAGGAGGAAGGACATGAAGAAACCAAGGGATATGGAAGCGTCCTGGATCGCCGTCAATCCCCCAACGATCAGAAGTATGGCCGCAACCGTGCCCTCGGACACGGCCCAGAAAACACGCTGCGCACGCGGCGGATTCGGGTGGCCTCCGGAAGTGACCATGTCATCGACCAGCGACCCTGAATCCGAAGAGGTGATGAAGAAAATCACGATCACCAGGGTGGCCCACATCATGGTCACACCCGCCAGTGGCAGCGCTTCCAGCAGTGCGTGCAGCGACAGCGACACATCATTCTGAACGATCGCGCTTAGCCCCCCGTTGCCGAAAAGCTCGATGTGCAGTGCTGAACCACCAAAAACTGACAACCAGACGAACGTGACCAGCGTCGGGACCAGCATCACCGAAAGAACAAACTCACGCAGGGTGCGCCCCCGGGAAATACGGGCCACAAAAACCCCTACAAACGGTGACCAGGAAATCCACCAGCCCCAGTAGAACATGGTCCAGGTTGCCTGCCAGTCGGTGTTGCTGGTGTACTCCACCCAGAGACTCATTTCAGGCAACTGCTGGATGTAGATGCCCAACGTTCCCACCAATGTCTCCAGGATATAGATCGTCTGCCCGGCAAGGAAAACGAACACCATAAGGCCGAACGCCAGTGCCAGGTTGATGAGGCTCAGTCGCCGTATCCCAGCCTTGATACCGGACACGACAGAGATAGTGGCCACCAGTGTGATCAGGGCGATGATCCCTACCTGCACGTTGGTCTGGAGCGGAATGTCCATGTACTGGGCAAGGCCACTGTTGATCTGCATCGCGCCCAGCCCCAGGGATGTGGAAACCCCCAGCAGGGTCCCCACCGTGCAGAGAATGTCCACACCGTGGCCGATCGGCCCCCAGATATGACGACCGATCAGCGGATGCAGAATGGATCTGGGTGCGAGCGGAAGATCATGGCGGAAATGGAAATAGGCAATGGAGGCGCCGAACAGGATGTAGATGGCCCAGGGATGCAGCCCCCAGTGAAAGAAGGTGTAGCGCATGGCCTCCTTCGCTGCCTCAGGTGAGCCGCCCTCGGCAAACAGCGGATCGGCATGGTGATAGAGGGGCTCGGCCACCCCCCAGAACACCAGACCTGTTCCCATGCCGGCACTGAACAGCATGGCAAACCAGGCGTGATAGCGGAACTCAGGCCGTGAATCCGGCGGTCCCAACCGCAGTCGGCCGTAGGGACTGACCATCAGCCAGAACGCGAACCCCACGAACACGGTGACAATCAGCGCGTAATACCATCCAAAAGTCCGGGAAATCGTCTGTTGCGCGCTTGAGAACGCGTCACTCGCCGTAGCGGTAAAAAGGCCACCGAAAATACAGAAGCCAATGACGCAGAGCGCCGAGCCAATGAAGACCGGCGGTGACATCTTCTGGGTAAAACGATCCCACGCCTGCGTCAGGCCTGTCCTGAGTGCGCCCATACTCTGAACCCCATCCGGTATCCCGATAACGGTAACGAATGCCCTCGTTACCCTGCGCGATCATCATGTCGCGCGTATGATAGAGATTCAGAGCCCTTCAGGCCATCTGCATCAACAGATGCGCCGTCTCATCCCATCCCAGACAGGGGTCCGTAATGGACTGGCCGTAGGTCAGCTCGCCTTCATCCTTCTGCTTGCCATCCACCAGGAAGCTCTCGAGCATGATACCGACAATCCGGTGATTGCCCGCCTGGCGCTGGTGCAGCAGTTCGCGGGCAATCCCGGTCTGGCGCTGGTGCTCCTTGCAGGCATTGTCATGGCTGCAATCCACCATCAAAGAGGGGTTGAGCCCACTCTCCCGCAACTCTTCCTGGGCGGTCGCGATACTGGTCTGGTCGTAATTGGTAACGCCACGACCACCGCGCAGTACCAGATGCGTATCCGGGTTGCCCGGTGTCTGCATCATGGCCGGCCGGCCGTGAAGGTCCGTGCCCAACCGGTAATGGGAAGAAGCCGCAGACCGCATGGCATTGAGCGCCATCCCATGACTGCCATCGGTACCGTTCTTGAAGCCCACCGGCATGGGCAGCTGGCTTGCCATCTCGCGATGGAGCTGTGACTCCGTGGTCCGCGCCCCGACAGCCGTCCAGCTCACCAGATCCGACAGATAATCCGCGGCCATTGGATGGAGGGCTTCGGTCGCCAGCGGCAGCCCCAGCTGCGCCAGATTCAGAAGCAGGCGCCGGCTTCGGACCAGTCCCTGGGCCAGATCCCCTTCTCCCGTGCGCTCAGGGTCGTACAGCAGCCCTTTCCAGCCCACGGTGGTGCGGGGCTTCTCGAGGTATGCCCGCATGACGATGAGACAGCGATCCTGAAGGGTCGCGGCGAGTTCCGCGAGTCGTTCGCCATACTCAAGTGCCGCTACTTCGTCATGCACGGAGCAGGGCCCCACGACCACCAGCAGGCGCTCGTCTTCGCCCCTGAGAATGGCGCGGACCGCCTCCCGGTGCTGTTCCACCTGCTTCTGCAGTTCGTCCGGACAAGGTAATTGCTGCTTGAGTTCCGCTGGTGTTGGCAGGCTCTGGAGCGCTGCGGAATCATGCACGGGCTGTGGTTGTTCACTGGTCGTCTGTGAGTCCGTCATTGCTGTAGCCATAATTGATCTCCCATAAAAAAACCCCGACGGCGGCTGCCAGTCGGGGTTTTTCTTCCGGTGGCAGCCTGGCTTTCTGCCGGGCCGCCTCCTGGGGTGTGAGGTGTCAGACGTGGCCCGGCGTATGGCTATAGAAATAGCCAAAACCAAACCACTGGAAATACACAGCAGCCATCGAGCCAGCCGGAACACCGGCAGACTTCAGGGTCATGGACGTGTATGCTGCGGTTAATGTCTTCATAACCGGGATCATAACGCACCCAGCCAGCGTTGCAACACCAGGCCTTTTCGAAAAGCCGGGAAGATGGGAATATCTCAGCTCAGACCCAAATGCCCGACTGTCAGAGAGGCCAATGCCAGCCGAATACGATCTTGAAGTACTCAGCAACAACCGCCTCACCCCGAACATGCGCCGCATCGTGCTGCAGGGGCCGGAACTGGCGGGGTTCCCGGCAGACCAGGAGGGCGGCTACGTTAAGCTGCTTTTTGACCCGGCAGAGGAAGGCGGCAAACCAACCCTGCGCTCCTACACCATCCGCGCCTTCGATGCGGCACAGCAGGAACTGATGCTGGATTTCGTGGACCACGGCGACGGCGGCCCCGCCTCCGCCTGGGCGAGCCGAGCGCGCCCCGGCGACCCCATCACCATCCGTGGCCCGGGTGAGCCGAAACTGGCCGCCCCTGACGCCGACTGGTTCCTATTGGCCAGCGACATGAGCGCCCTACCGGCGCTGGCCGTCAACCTTGAACGCCTCCCGAAGAATGCGCTGGGCTACGCTCTCATCGAGGTGCTTTCCGAGGCCGACAGACAGGCCATCGACCACCCCGAGGGTGTCGAGCTGAGGTGGCTCGTGAATCCGGACACTGAGCGCCCTAACGCCCTGCTGAACGAACGGGTACGTGCCCTTCCCTGGCTGCCCGGCACCCCCTATCCCTGGTTCGCGGGCGAATTCAGCACCATGCGCAGCATGCGCCGCTACTTCCGGGACGAAAGCGGCATCGACAAGCACGCCATGTACTGCAGCTGCTACTGGAAGATGGGTGATACTGACGAAGGGATGAAGCGGGCCAAGAAGCTTGACCCGGAAGCCTGATTAATCGGCCTGCTCTCCATCTTCTCCGCCCTCGGGCTCTGGCAGCGCCGCCGCCGGGGGTCCGGAAAAGACACTCAACGCCGTCACCGTAGCCAGGATCAGAGCCATCCCCACAATCTGCAGCGCAACCAGCGTTTCCTCCAGGACAACCACGCCGAACAGTGAGGCCGTGACCGGCTCAACCATGGCTACAATGGAGGCGACGGCGGGGGCCGTGTGATTCAGGCCGATGATGTAGAAGATGAACGACAGCCCCGCGCCCAGAATTCCCAGCGTGACGAACAGGGGCCAGTCCGGCGTGCTCAGGGCAATGGCGATTTCGCTGGAATCCCCGAAGGCGCCAAGGATGATCACCAGGGCCGTGAAGGCGATGGTGAGAATGGCCTGCGGGGTGCCATGGGGCGCGGCGTATTTGAAGCCGAATATGAAGATGGCATAGGAGAGCCCTGCCAGCAGCCCCGCGCCAACGCCAAGCGCCGTAACACCGCCCGCGTTGACGTCATAGATGCGGGTGAGCAGCACAATCCCCACCATCACCATCACGATGGCCGCCCATTTGAGCGGCGTTGGGCTTTCCAGCTTAAGCGCGAAAGACAGAAGGTAGACAAACACCGGCGCGCAGTACATCAGCGTCGCGGCCACCGCGACACTGCCCTCGGAGATGCTCAGGAAGTAGAACGAAAAGTTGCCGGCCACGCCCAGCCCGGCAATGGCTGACCAGAACCACAGCTTGCGATTGGCCAGTCCGCTGTTGCCAGGGCGGATCGCCAGCCAGCCCAGGACGAATACAAGACCAATCGCCCCCCGGTAGAACGAGACCACGAACGCATCCCAGCCGTCCGCCATAAGGATACCGCCGATACCGCCGGACAGCCCCCAGCACAGGGAAGCGAGCATCACGAGAGCCGTTGCGCCTGCCATTGGAACTCCTGACTACAGGGAAGTGGACATAAAAGAAGCGGATTATGGGGTGATGTCGATCTTGTGTCGAGTTGACAATCATCACTTTACCGTGGCCCCAGGAAGTTCATACTCGGGATGAGGATCTACATCAGCAAGCCGCAAAGGACAGGAGGCGCCAGATGACTGATGAACTGCCCCCCTCATCGAACCCTGAAGATGACCTCTCAACGCGATTCCCGACCGCCTATACCATTCTGTTTCTCCTCATCATCCTGATTGCCGCACTCACCTGGATCATTCCCGCGGGCCAGTATGAGCGCGCCATGAATGAAGAGATCGGGCGTGAAGTAGCAGTACCAGGCACTTACGAAACCGTTGAACCCAATCCCCAGGGTTTTGTCGATGTGATGCTCGCGCCCACGGCGGGCTTCTACGACCCCGACAGCTATGCCGCCAACGCCATCGACGTAGCCCTGTTCGTGCTCTTTCTCGGCGGCTTCCTGGGTGTAATGAACGCCACCGGTGCAATCGACACGGGCATCCGAAGCGCCATGCACCATCTGGAAGGCCATGAGATCTGGATGATACCCATACTCATGACGCTGTTCGCGCTGGGGGAACCACCTACGGCATGGCCGAGGAAACCCTGGCGTTCTACGCCATCCTGATCCCGGTAATGATCTCGGCAGGCTATGACGCCGTCACCGGAGTCGCGGTGATTCTCATCGGCGCCGGCATCGGCGTGCTGGGATCGACCATCAATCCCTTTGCCACGGTCATCGCCTCCAACGCCGCCAATATTCCCTTTACTGACGGCATCGTACTGCGGTTCGTGCTGCTGGTCGGTGGCCTCATCATCTGTGCCGCGTACGTCATGCGGTATGCCCGGCGGGTTAAGGCCGACCCATCCCGCTCTGTGGTTGCCAGGCAGAAAGACGCCCACCGCAAGCTTTTCCTCCAGGGCCATGATGAGCTGGAGGATTTTGAACTCACACGCACCCAGCAGATTGCCCTGGCCATTTTCGCGCTTACGTTCATTGTGATGATCTGGGGGGTTTCCACCCAGGACTGGTGGATGGCCAGGATGGGCTCGCTTTTCTTTGGCTCCGCCATCGTCATCGGCATCGTCGCCCGGCTGGGCGAGAAAAAGCTCACCAGCAGTTTTGTTGACGGCGCACGGGACCTGCTGGGTGTCGCCCTGGTGGTTGGGCTGGCCCGCGGTATCGTGGTGATCATGGAGCAGGGCATGATCGCGGACACCATCCTGCACAGTGCGGAGACAACGCTGGGTGGGCTGCCGCAACTGGCCTTCATCAACCTGATGTTCTGGATCGAAGTGGGCATGAGCTTCTTTGTACCGTCCTCGTCCGGCCTGGCTGTGCTTTCCATGCCCATCCTCGCACCGCTGGCGGACTTTGCCGGCGTGGGACGGGATCTGGTGGTGACGGCTTACCAGTCCGCCAACGGCCTGGTAAACCTGATCAACCCAACGTTTGCGGTGGTGGTTGGCGGCCTGGCCATAGGCCGCGTCTCCTACGACCGCTGGTTGGCATTCATATGGCCGCTGCTGCTGATACTGACGGTGTTCATCACCGCCGTGATCAGTATCGGCGCGCTTGTGTAATCCAAGGCAAGGGAGCATGCGAGATGGCGGAAAACACTCTCGGGGTTCACTCTGAAACCGGCACGCTGAGGCAGGTGATTGTCTGCCGCCCCGGGCTGGCGCACCGGCGGCTGACCCCTTCCAACTGCGATGCATTGCTGTTTGACGACGTCTTCTGGGTCAAGCAGGCCCAGAAAGACCACGATGTCTTTACCGGGGTCATGCGCGACCGCGGCGTGGAGGTGCTGGACGTCAATGAACTGCTGGCCGAAACCCTCGAAATCCCCGAGGCACGGGCCTGGATCCTGGACCACCGGATCACCTGGAACCATATCGGGGTGGGCATGGTGTCCGACCTGCGCGCGTGGATGGACGAACTCCCGGGCCGGCCCCTGGCGGAATTCCTGATTGGCGGACTGGAAGTCGGCGACCTTCCTTTCGACCCTTCCGGGCTCTTTGGTAACCACCTTGGGCGCCACGGATTCGTGCTGCCACCGCTGCCCAACTTCCTGTTCACCCGGGATAACAGCGCCTGGATCTATAACGGGGTCACCCTGAACCCCATGTACTGGGCAGCGCGCAAACCGGAAACCCTGTTGATGAGCGCGATCTACCAGTATCACCCGGCATTCGCGGGCAAGGTCAATGTGCACTGGGGGGATCCGCTCAAGGACCATGCCCTGGCGAGCCTGGAAGGCGGTGACGTCATGCCGGTCGGCAATGGCGTTGTCCTGGTGGGCATGGGGGAACGGTCCTCACCGCAGGCCATCGGCCAACTCTCCAAAGCCCTGTTCGACAGCGGAGCAGCGGAACGCGTGATTGCCTGCCAAATTCCCAGGAGCCGCTCCGCCATGCACCTGGATACGGTGTTCACCTTCTGTGGCGGCAACGTGGTGACCAGCTTCAAGGAAGTCGCTGATGAAATGGTCTGTTATGAGCTGCGCCCCGGCAGTAACGGCAAACACCTGTCGTTTCACCAGGACCCACGGCCACTGTTTGATGTGGTCGCGGACGCAATGGGTTACCGCTCCCTGGAGGTGATCCCCACCGGCGGTGACAGCCCGGCCGAACGCGAGCGGGAACAGTGGAACGACGGCAATAACGTGCTGGCCCTCAGCCCGGGCGTGGTCATTGGCTACGACCGCAACGACGACACCAATGCCGCGCTCCAGGCCGCCGGCATCGAGGTCCTCGCCATCCCCGGGGCGGAGCTGGGGCGAGGCAGGGGCGGCGGGCGCTGCATGAGCTGCCCGACCCTACGCGACCCCGTCTGACCGAGAAGGAACAGAATCATGGCTTTCAATCTCAAGAACCGGCATTTCCTGACCCTGCGGGACTTCAGCCCCCGGGAGATCAGTTTTCTGCTCAAACTGTCCGCCGATCTCAAAACCGCCAAATACGCCGGCACCGAGGTGCCCCGGTTACAGGGCAAGGACATTGCCCTGATCTTTGAGAAAAACTCCACCCGGACCCGTGTGGGCTTTGAGGTCGCGGCCTTTGATCAGGGCGCCCGCGTCACCTACCTGGGGCCGACGGGTACCCACATCGGCCACAAGGAGTCCGTAAAGGACACCGCCCGGGTTCTGGGCCGGGTTTATGACGCCATCGAATACCGGGGCTTCGGGCAGGAGGTTGTTGAGCAACTGGCCCAGTATGCCGGAGTGCCCGTCTACAATGGCCTGACCAATGAATTCCACCCAACCCAGATCCTGGCGGATTTCCTGACCATGCAGGAGAATGTGGAGAAGCCGTTGCGGGAGGTGGCGTTCGTATTCATCGGGGATGCCGCCAACAACATGGGCGACAGCCTGCTGATCGGCGCTGCCAAAATGGGCATGGATGTCCGGCTCTGTGCCCCCCAGGCCTGCTGGCCCGGGGAGGCCGTCCAGTCCGAGGCCCGGAGTATTGCCGGTGATACCGGTGCCAGGATCATGATCACCGAGGATGTTGACGCCGCCGTGGCGGGCGTGGATTTCGTCTACACGGACGTATGGGTCTCCATGGGGGAGCCGAAGGAGAAATGGGCGGAGCGGATCAAGCTTCTGATGCCCTACCAGGTGAACGCCGCCCTGATGGAGAAAACCGGCAACCCCCGGGCAAGGTTCATGCACTGCCTGCCCGCCTTCCACAATACCGAAACCACCGTTGGGAAGGACATACAGAGCGAGTTCGGCATTGATGCCATGGAGGTGACTGAAGCGGTTTTTGAGAGCCCCGCCTCCATCGTGTTCGACCAGGCGGAAAACCGGATGCACACCATCAAGGCGGTGCTCGTCGCCACTCTTGGAACCTGAACAGGGGAGCCTGACATGCTTGTGGTAGCAGCCCTCGGAGGCAACGCCCTGCTGCGGCGCGGCGAACCCCTGACAGCCCAGGCCCAGCGGGCCAACGTTAAGGTTGCCGCTGAATCACTCGCCGGCATCGTCCGCGCCGGCCACCAGCTGGTCATCACCCACGGCAACGGTCCGCAGGTAGGACTTCTGGCACTTCAGGGCGCCGCCTACAGACCGGATGAGGCTTACCCCCTGGATGTACTCGGCGCCGAAACGGAAGGCATGATCGGCTACATCATCGAACAGGAGCTGGAGAATGCCCTGGGCCACGACCGGGCCGTGGCCACGCTGCTGACCCAGGTACTGGTGGACAGGAACGACCCGGCCTTCCAGAACCCCACGAAATTCGTGGGACCCGTGTACGACAGGAAAGAAGCAGAGACCCGCGCCGAGGCGGCTGGCTGGCAGATCGCCCAGGACGGCGACAAGTGGCGGCGGGTCGTCCCCTCCCCCAGCCCCCTCGAGATCCCGGACACCCGGGTGCTCGAGCTGTTGCTGAAACAGGGCGTGGTGGTCATCTGCGCTGGGGGTGGCGGCATTCCCATCCTGCGCCGGGATGACGGCAGCATGATTGGCGTTGAAGCCGTGATCGACAAGGATGCCGCCAGCGCCCTGCTGGCCCGCCAGCTGGGGGCCGATGCCCTGCTTCTGCTCACCGATGTGGACGCCATCTACCGGGATTTCGGCAAGGATACCGCCGCCCCCATCCACGAACTGACCCTGGACGAAGCCCGCCAGCTGGACCTGCCCGCCGGCTCCATGGGCCCCAAGCTCGCTGCAGCCTGCGATTTTGCTGGAAGCGGCGGCCTCAGTGGTATCGGCCGGCTGGAAGACGCAGAGGCGATTCTGGATCGCCAGGCGGGCACCCGCATCAGCATCCACTCCCTGAACCAGGAGGTAGCGGACTCCCACCCATGCTGATCTACCTGCTCTGCGCCCTGGCGCTGATTGGCGCACTCATCTTCTACCTGTTCTTCTATCGCAGCTGGTGGCGCAACAGGCAGCTCCAGCACCCCTTCCCGGAACACTGGCGGAAAACACTGAAAACCCGGGTACCGCTATACCGCCGGCTGCCCGCCCAGCTCAAACGCCAGCTCGAACAGCACGTACAGCTGTTCCTGGCGGAAAAACCCTTCTATGGCTGCGACGGATTTGAGGTGGACGACACTGTACGCCTCACCATTGCCGGGCACGCCTGCCTGCTGATCATTGCCCGGAACTTCTCGGATTTTGACGGGATCAACAGCATCCTGGTCTACCCCGACCGTTACCGCGTCAGGGACATGGAAAGCGACGGCATGGTGGTCAGCGAAAGCAACGAGATTCGTGCCGGGGAAGCCTCCAGCCTGGGCCAGGTGGTCCTGGCGTGGACCGATTGCGAGGAAGGCGCAATCCACCCACACGGCGCGCACAACGTGATCCTGCACGAGTTCGCCCACCAGCTGGATTATCTGGACGGCACCGCCGACGGCGCGCCACCCCTGAGCGGCGAACAGGCGCGGCACTGGCAGGAAACCATGACCCGCGCCTACGAACACCTGCGCGACTCCCTCCACCATCACCGGAAACCCTGGCTCGACCCTTATGGGGCAACCGAACCGGCGGAATTCTTTGCCGTGCTGACGGAAACCTTCTTTCAGAGGCCCAGCCATCTCAAAGAGCAGCAACCGGAGGTCTATAAGACACTGGGCGGGTACTTCCGGTTCGACCCACTCAATCTGACTGAACACCCAGCCGGTTCAGGTAATCGTGAAGCTCCGCCTCGGTGAGATTGACGTATTCCACCACCCGGCCATAGAGCATTGCGGTCGGCACGTTGCGCCCGTTCACCTCATGCTGGGTCTCCTGCAGCACATACAGGATGATCCGTTCCGTGTACGTCAGGCCGTCACGCACATCAGGGATGGATTCCAAGTCCTTGAGTCTATTGTTTTTCCAGGAGATCCGTCCATTCGTACCCGATCTCCTCATAACTCTGCCCCCCAATCGCGATCGTGCGTGTTCTTACCTGAACCCCACCCATCATCTCATAGAACCTGCAGGCCGCATTCTGAGGCAATACCCAGAGGCACATTGACCCATAGCCGTCTTCCCGCAATGCACTAACGCCCGCCTGGAAAAGTGCCCTCCCTGCTCCCTTCTGCTGATCCCAGGTATCCCATCAAACGACACGATCCCATGACATGGGTAGAGCCAATCGCCGTTCTTTTTACAGCTCAGTGCGCCAGCGAACAGACTGAGCAACTGGCAACGCCCATTCTCGCTCCAGATGAGGCAAAGGATGCGCCTGAACAGGACGTTGCATCGACCGCCGCATGGAAGGCGGCGCATCCCGATTTCCGATCGGTGGAGAGGAGACGCTACCGTGAACCATATTGCCTATCTCGTCGGTGCCGTCGTCATTGTTCTGGCGATTCTTTCCTTTCCTGGTTTGCGTTAGGACAACGCCCCCGGCGGGTTACCCGCCCCCCTTGCTTGCAGCGCCCGCGCCAGATCGCCAGCCGGCGTTGTTCAAGCAGCCAGGCGGCCACATGCCAGCACCCGATCGCGTACCCAATCGCCAGCGCCGCGCCCATCCAGGGCCCGAATTGATTCCAGGCAGCATTGAGAAACAGAGAGGCGGCGCCAATCGCCAACAGGCCGCCGAAATAGTACAGCAGGTGTGCAGCCCGGAACTGGGGCCTCTCACCAGCCGCCGCCTGCCCCTCGGCCAGGAAACCCCAGAGTCTCTCGGCCTGCCCCGGCCCCAGAATCCCTTCCCGCTCGGCACTCGCCAGTACCTCCTGATCGACCTTCATTCCTCACTCCCTGCGTTCACTCCCCGACAAACCAGCCCATGCTAGTCCTCAAGGTCTTTCCTCATCTGCTCGAAGTCTTCCCGGCTGATCTCTCCTCGAGCGTATCGTTTCTTGAGAATCTCGATCGCCGATTCGGACTCCCGGGAACGCGGGGACCGTCTCTCATCATTCTCCCATCCCGGGGATCGAGGCCCCCCTCTGCCGAAGAGCAGGTAGATCATGATCAAAGCGATGATGAGCATGGTGATCGGCATGATCATGGGAAACATGCCCCATCCACCCCACCAGAAATGTTCAGGCCCCATCAGTGTTCTCCTTATTCATTCCCGCCATTATGGCACTCCCAGCGTAGCAGGTGCGCTAGGGGGTGTTCCGTTCTGACGGATCCCGTTTGAAGTCGCACGCCATCTTATGCGGATCGACTCTGGTCCGGTGCTCTTTCTCGGCCTGCCCCCACCAAATCAACTGATTAAAGGTCCGCCCAAGATAATCGAACCAGGAGGCTTCATCCGTCTTCGCCTGCAGCGAGCCGTCAGCGGCGGAGACAAGTGTGAAATCCGTCGGAAAGGGCGCGTTTTCGTCAGTATTTTTTACATGTAGGACTGGCAGCAACATAGGGAGCCTAGATACCCGACTGTTTTCCTGAAAAAAACCCTATATCGGATCATTAATTGCAATTTTTCCAATGAAGTCATCGAAAACAACACGGACGGAGAAGAACCATGTTTTTTTCTATAAAACCAACAGTAAAGGCCTTTCTGACAATAGCGGTTCTGTCAGCATTACCTGGCATAGCGATGTCTACCCTTCTTTTTGAGAGTGACAGCAGTGAGCCTGGAGACACAATTACTTCTGGTGCAGAGAGTGGAATAATCTCGTTTTTTGAATTGAATACAAGAACCGAAATGAAGAGTTTCGCTTTTGAGTTTGATCTTGACAACGATGCCTCGGTCAATTTCTTTGTCTATGATATTAACCAAGGCCCGAATTCAAACAGTGGAACCCTACTGTACCAAGGGGCGAAATCCTTCTCAGACGACGGAATGAGCTTTAAACAATCAGAAACACTGTCTCTATTCCTTGAGACAGATACCACATATGGGTTGGGCTTTACTTCAGGAGAAAGATTTACTTTTCCTTACATTTTTGGTCCCAATGGAAAAGAAGAGAATGGCATCCAATCATTGGTCTTAAATCAGAATTTATCCGGGTTTGCATCGCCTGATTTTGGGTCAAGCGGAAGTGTTGAATTAAGGACACAAATATTCGGCAATCAGGACGAGCCAGACGACGTTCCTCCCAGTGCTTCCGTTCCTGAACCAGGCACAATGGCGCTGCTAAGTCTTGGTCTACTTGGAATGGGAGTCCTTCGCCGTAAGAAATCCAACTGACATATTCTGAAGAAGGGATCCCCGACTCGCTCGGGGATTTACAGCCCTTAACATCCTTGTGCCTGGGTAATGTACAGAACGCCTCATAACACGCACACCTATCCTCTCGCCCTAGCAGGACCACCACAGGCCGCCACTCCGTAATACCGCTTTTAAGCATCACGTCGCACAAGGCAGGTGTTTGGAAATTCAGGAGGGAAATTCGAAAGGAAGCAGCGCCGCAGCCAGACTGCGGCGCGGAAGGCGGGTTTCTGGATCAGTATTCCAGACAGATCTTCCCGAAGTGCTTACCCGCTTCCTCATGCCGGAACGCGTCCGCGATCTCCTCCAGCTTGAAGCTGCTGTCGATCACGGGCTTGATACCGGTGGTTTCGAGGGCGCGGACCATGTCCATCTGGTGGCGGCGGCTGCCCACGAGCAGGCCCTGGAGGCGTGCCTGCTTGGCCATGAGCTTGGCGGTGGGGACTTCGCCCCCGCTGCCGGTGAGTACGCCGATCAGTGAGATGAGCCCGCCCACGCGGATGGCCTCGATGGACTGCGCCACGGTGCCGGGGCCGCCAACTTCAATCACCTGGTCCACGCCGTGGCCGTTGGTGAGCTTCTTGACCGTTTTGCCCCACTTGGGGTCTTCCTTGTAGTTGATGGTGTGCTGGGCACCCATCTTGCTGAGGCGTTCCAGCTTCTCGTTGGAGGACGAGGTGGCGATGACGTTGGCACCCATCGCACGGGCAAACTGCAGCGCGAAGATCGAGACGCCACCGGTGCCGAGCACGAGGATGGTGTCGCCAGCCTTGATGTGGTTGTCCACGGTCAGCGCGCGCCAGGCGGTGAGGCCAGCGGTGGTCAGCGTGGCGGCTTCGGCGTGGCTGTAGCCTTCCGGAGCGCGGGTGAAGGCGGTCGCGGCCCGCACCACCTGTTCGCGGGCGTAGCCGTCGAGGCCGTCGCCGGGCACATTGGTGAAGTTGCCTTCCTGGGGTTCGCCATCGAGCCAGGGCGGGAAGAAGGTGGAGACGACGTTGTCGCCCACAGCGAATTCCTCAACGCCCTCGCCCACGGCTTCCACCACGCCGGCGCCGTCGGACATGGGGATGCGGCCATCTTCGGTCGGGATGCCGCCATTGGCAACCAGGTAGTCGTGGAAGTTGAGGGAGTTGGCGTGCACCCGCACGCGGATTTCGCCGGGGCCGGGCTGACCGGGTTCGGCCTGGTCGGCGACCTTGAGGTTATCGAGCCCACCAGGGCTGGTGACGGTGACCTGTTTCATGAGGTGCACTCCTGTTCCGTTGCGGGTTTTGGGATGACGAGGTTCATCATTGGGCGTCACTGCATTGGCGTCAAGACACGCCGGAAATTCCACACCGTGATTGGCCGCACAGGCCATTGCGTTCCCGATTTCGGTTAGCTTTTCAAAGTTCCTTGAAAAGCGGAACTGCACCACGGAAACTTGCCAGTCGGTTATGTTACATCGGACATTGGATGACAAAAGTCCGCGTAATGCAGTGCGGCTTGAGGAGGCTGACCATGAAAACAGGGCTTATCGTCGACTCCGCGTGCGACATACCCCATGAGTTCAGCAGGGAGCACGGGCTCTTCGTTCTACCGGTAACGGCACACATTGATGACCAGACCTACACCGACACCCACGACCCCAAACTGACCCAGGAGTTCTACGAGCAGGGGCTCCTACAGAAGGGCCACCATGCCGAAACCGAGGCGTTCTCGGCGGAGCAGATCCATCAACTGTTCATGGAACAGATCGTGGACCACTACGACCTGGCGATCTGCGAGACGGTCACCCGCTCCCGAAGCAAGATCTACGAGAACGCCAGTGTCGCCATGAATACCGTGCTGGCCGAATACCGCCGCAAGCGTGACGCTGCCGGTGAAACGGGCAACTTCTCGATGCGGGTGGTCGACAGCAAGCAGATCTTTGCTGGCCAGGGCCTGCTGGCTGCCCACACCATCCGTCTCATGCAGCAGAACCTGGACAAGAACGCGCTGCGCCACGAGATCGACACCTTCACGGACAAGATCTACAGCGTGGTGATCCCCAGGGACCTCCACTACATCCGCGAACGTGCCCGCCGCAGGGGTGATAACAGCGTCTCCGGGCTGGTGGCCTTCCTGGGCAAGGCCCTGAACATCACGCCTGTGATCTTTGGCAAGGGCGCCGAGGGCAAACCGGCCACCAAGACGCGCGGTTTTGAGCCGGCGGTCGAGCAGGTGATGAACTACGCCGTGGCCCGTGTGGAGGCAGGGCTGCTCACCCCCTATGTATCACTCTCCTGCGGCATGAGCTGGGAAGAGATTGAGGCCCTGCCCGGGCTGCAGCGGTTGCGTGATACCTGCAGAGCCCATGGCGTGGAATTGCTGCTTTCCCAGATGGGCATTACCAGCACCATCTACATTGGGCCGGGCAGCCTGTGCCTGGCGCTGGCGGCGGAACCGCACGCGTTCAGCGACTTCCAGTAATGGGGCCTGCGGATGCCCGCCTCCGCTGTGTTACGATTCGCACACTAATTAACACAGCGGAGCCGTCATGACAGCGGAGATCGTCATTGTTGGCGGCGGTGCCGGGGGGCTGGAACTGGCCACCAAACTGGGCCGCCGCATGGGGCGCCGGGGTGAGGCGCGCATCACTCTGGTCGACCGTAGCCCTACCCACATCTGGAAGCCACTTCTGCACGAGGTAGCCTCCGGGGCCATGGATTCCTCGGTGGATCAGATCAGCTACCGGGGCGTGGCGCGCCACCGGGGTTTCCATTTTGTGCTGGGTGAATTCGCGGGGCTGGACCGCGACGCGCAGACCATCACGCTCAATGCCATTCTCGATGAAAAGGGCCAGACGATACTGCCCGAACGTCAGATTCCCTATGACTACCTGGTACTGGCCATCGGCAGCATCACCAATGACTTCGGCATTCCCGGAGTGCGCCGCCACTGCCAGTTCCTGGACTCTCCAGAGCAGGCACAGCATTTCCACCAGAACTTCCTGAACACTCTGATGCGGGTGAACAGCCAGCGCCGCACGGACCCCGATGCCTGCGCCCGCATTCCCATTGTGGGCGGCGGCGCCACTGGGGTAGAGCTTGCGGCCGAGCTGGTGCATGCCTCGGAAACGGTACACGAATACGGTTTCTCCCAGGCCGACCGCAGCATGCTTCACATCACCCTGCTGGAAGCCGGGCCACGTCTTCTGCCCGCCCTGCCCGAGCGGATCTCTAGGGACACGCTGCGGGAGCTCCGCGAGCTCGGGGTGGACGTACGGCTGGAGGCCCGGATCACTGAAGCCCGGGACGATGCCCTGGTGGATCAGGATGGCCGCGAGATCCCCGGTGACATCATGGTCTGGGCCGCCGGCGTACAGGGCCCAACGCTGATGGAACACCTTGACGGCCTGAGCCTGCAGCCCAACCGCATGCTCAAGGTCGCCGCCACACTGCAGTCCGTGGATGACCCAAACATTTTTGCGTTGGGCGACTGCGCGGCCTGCCCCCAGGAGCAGGGCTTCGTACCGCCACGCGCCCAGAGCGCGCACCAGATGGCGGACCACCTGGCCGGCAATCTGCGCCGGGCCATGCAGGGGCGTGAACTCAAGGCGTTCCAGTACCAGGACTACGGGTCACTGGTGAACCTGAGCCAGTACTCCGCGGTCGGCACCCTGATGGGCGGCACCTCCAAGGGCAGCCTGCGGGTGGAAGGCCGGCTGGCACGGCTGGTCTACATCTCGCTGTACCGGATGCACCAGATCGCAGTCTTCGGCTGGTTCCGGGGGCTGCTGATGGCCCTGACGGACCGCCTGCACCGGGCCTTCAAGCCCAAGATGAAGCTGCACTGAGACGTCAGTCGTCCGGCACCAGACGGTTGTTCTCGCGCCGCACCCGGCGCGGGATCGTCATGTTCATGGCCTCCCGGCCGCCAACTTCATCCAGCAATTCATCCACGGGCCCGCGCTGGTCCTCCGCCAGCCCCTGATAGAAATCCAGGGGCCGCTGCAGCTTCCATTGGGGGAAGCTCATCAGGGCCCGGGTCTCATCCACCCCACTGAGGTGGTACTGGTGTACGCCGAGCTTGCGGGGCACTTTCTTCCCGGGGTGCTCATCAATCCACTTCGCCACGGCGTCCACGGTCTCGCGCAGCACCGGAAACTGGCTCCCGAACTGATGCTTCAGCAGCGGATACAGGGTCTCGGGTATCTGGTCATCCGTCAGCCAGTCGCCCACGCGGGGTTTGCGGGCGTTCATGCGCTCGATCCATTCAACCAGGTGCGGGGCACGGCGCTTCATGATGCGCCCGGGCGCCGGATCCCGGTAAAGGTGCGCGTAGAGTGGGGCCATCAGGCCAAAGTCCCCGATGCTGGCACGTTCGCCCAACAGGTAGGGGTGCTGGGCGAAGTGGGCGTCGAGCTGGTCCAGAACCGAGTAGTACCAGTTTTCGATGGCGGAGCTGGTCTTTTCCGTAATGCCCAGCATGGGCAGCATACCCGAGAAGCGTTTCGCCAGTCGGCTGCCGGCCAGCCGCCGCAGCGGCCCGGGCAGCCAGGGCGAGACGATCTTGCCGAATTCCCCGTGTATGAACCGCCGATTCTCCTCCGGGAAACTCCAGCGGAAGTGCATGGCCGGGATCAACAGCCATTCGTCCGCGTACAGTTCCACCAGCAGCGACACCAGCCGCTGCTTCGGTGTGCTCGGGTAGATGCCGCGTTCGGGAAACCGCGCCTCCAGAGTGTCGATGATCTCGACGGTGTCCTGGATGAAGTCGTGTTCGGGGGTTTCCAGAACCGGGATCATCGACACGCCTGTCTTCGGGATCAGCACCCGGCGGTACACGGAGAGAGTGGCAAGACGCTCTTCGAACGGGATCCCCTTGTATCGCAGGTAAGACCGGGTCTTGCCGCTGTAGAGGGAAAACCCCGTTCCATAGTGGGTAAAGGCGTAGGTTGTGGTCATCGGAACTCCCTTTCTCGGGCTGTTCAGCTCAGCCAGCGGTACATGACGTGTGCATCCACAAACCCATACTCGGGATGTTCGAATGCGCCCGGCAGGGTGCCTGTGACCTCGAAGCCGTTGCGCTCCCAGACCTTGATGGCCCCCAGGTTGGTGGACACCACCAAATTATACTGCATCGCCCGGTAGCCCATCCGCTTCGCCTCTTCCATGGAATGCTGGCACATCAGGTCCGCCAGACCGCGCCCGCGAGCATTTTCAGCCACCAGGTAGCCACAGTTGCAGACATGGCTGCCCGGCCCGGGCGCGTTGGTCTTGAGGAAATAGGTGCCCAGATAGGTCTCGTCGTCATCCAGCACGACATAGGTGCAATCCGGTTTTTCCACCCAGAAAGTGAAGGCGTCGTCCTCGTTGATGTCGGTGGGGAAGGCGTAAGTCTCTCCGGCACGGAAGGCCGGCTCCAGCATGGGCCAGATTCCGGGCCAGTCGTCCGGCAGGAAGTGGCGGATCTCAGGCATGGAGGCTCCTCAATCGTCCCAGCGGAAGATGGTGGCGCCGGCCTCGGCGTGGGTAACCTGGTCCCGGAAGCCGGCAAAGAGTTCACGGCCAAGCCCTTCATTACCCCGGCCCCAGTGCACCGGCTGGCCATGGTCGCGCCCTGCCTCCCAGTGTAGCTTACCGGCAGCGGCATCAATACGGACACGGTCGCCATCACGGATGCGGCCGATGGCACCGCCACGGGCAGCTTCCGGATACACGTGGATCGCGCTGGGCACTTTGCCCGAGGCGCCGGACAGACGTCCGTCCGTGAGCAGTGCCACCCTCAGGCCATCATTCTGCAGATTGGCGAGCACCGGCATCAGCTTGTGCAGCTCCGGCATGCCGTTGGCGGCGGGCCCCTGCCCCGGAAGCACGGCCACGACGTCATGGGTGAGCTCCCCGGCCTCGTAGGCATCCATCAGTGCCTGCTGATCCGCGAAGACGCGGGCGGGCGCCTCGATGCACCAACGATTGTCCGGCACCGAGGATGTCTTGATGATGGCCCGGCCCATGTTGCCCTCCAGCCGGTGAAAGCCACTGTCCGCCAGGAAGGGGTCATCCGCCGAACGCAGACATTGGGGATCGCCGGTGGCTTCGCGGGGCGCGCCCTGGACCAGGCGCCCGGCCCCATCGAGGCCGAGCGGGCGGGTGTAGTCGTGGATGGAGTCGCCAAACATCACGCTCACATCCTCGTGCATCAGCCCTGCGCCCAGCAGCTCCCGCATCAGGAAGGGCACACCACCGGCACGGTCAAAGTCGTTGATGTCCGACTCACCGTTGGGATAAAGGCGGCACAGCAGAGGCACCACCCGCGAGAGCTCGTGGAAGTCCTCCCAGTCGATACGGATGCCGGCCGCGCGCCCGATGGCCACCAGGTGGATGCTGTGGTTGGTGGAACCGCCGGTGGCCAGCAGCGCCACCATGGCGTTGACCAGCGTCTTCTCCGAGACCACCTGCGACAGGGGACGGTAGTCGTTCCCCAGGTCGGTGACCTCGGTGATCCGACGGCTCGCGGCCTGGGTGAAGGCCTCGCGCAGGTCCGTACCCGGGTTTATGAAAGAGGACCCTGGCAACTGCAGGCCCATGACCTCCATCAGCACCTGGTTGGAGTTGGCGGTACCGTAAAAGGTGCAGGTGCCCGGCGAATGATAGGAGCGCGACTCCGCTTCCAGCAGTTCATCGCGGCTGATTTCACCGCGCGCGTGCTGTTCCCGGATGCGGGATTTCTCAGCATTGGACATGCCCGAGGGCATCGGCCCCGCCGGTACAAAGAGCGTGGGCAGGTGGCCAAAACGCAGGGCGCCGGTCAGCAGCCCGGGCACGATCTTGTCGCAGATGCCGAGGCAGAGCACGCCGTCGAACACGTTATGGCTGAGCCCGATGGCGGTGGCCTGGGCGATCAGATCCCGAGAGAACAGCGACAGCTCCATCCCCGGCTGCCCCTGGGTAATACCGTCGCACATGGCGGGCACGCCAGCGGCGAACTGGGCCACATGCCCGGCCCGCGCCACCGTACGCCGGATCTGGTCCGGAAAGTCTCCATAGGGCTGATGCGCGGAGAGCATCTCGTTGTAGGCGGAGATGATGCCGACGTTGGCACTGCGTTGCGTCTGGCGCAGGATCAACTTGTCGGAATCGGGCTTGGACGCCATCACATGCGCCAGGTTGGTACAGCTCATGGTCTCGCGCTGCGGCCCGTCCCGGCGGGCACCGGCCATCAGCGCCAGGTAGCGGTCCCGGTCGGTGGCGCTGCGTTCGCGTATGCGCCGTGTAACTGCCTCAACCGTCGGGTGCATCGTCTGTCTCCCTTTCATCCCAGAGTCGTCCGTCACGGGCCAGCAGCATGGTCGCTGCTGAGGGCCCCCAGGTTCCGGCCCTGTAAGGCTCCGGACGGGCGCCGGAATCACGCCAGTTCTGAAGGATCGGGTCCACCCATTCCCAGGCGGCCATGAGTTCATCATGGCGAACAAACAGCGTCTGGTTATCCTGGATCACGTCACTGAGCAGCCGCTCGTAGGCATCCGGTGCCCGCTCCCGTCTCAGGGTCTGCGGGTTGAGGCTGAGCTCGGACATGCGGATGTCCATGGCCGCCCCGGGGCGTTTCTCGCTGAATGAAAGCTGGATGCCCTCGTCCGGCTGCAGGCGGAAGACCAGGCGGTTGGCCATGCTCGCGCGCTGCTGCGGAAAAATCGAATGCGGCACGGGCCGGAAGTGGACCACAATCTCGCAGGTGCGTTCCGGCAGGCGCTTGCCTGTGCGCAGGTAGAACGGCACCCCGGCCCAGCGCCAGTTATCAATGGCAACACGCATGGCCACAAAGGTCTCCGTGGCGCTCTCACGGACATCGGCATCCTCCGTGTAGCCGGCCTCACCGCCAGCTCCGGAGACATACTGCCCTCGCACCACCTCTTCGGCGATGGAGGCGGCTTCCATGGGCCTGAGGGCTCGCAGCACCTTCACTTTCTCATCGCGCACCGCATCCGCATCAAGGGTGTTCGGGGGTTCCATGGCCGTCATGCACAGCAGCTGCAGCAGATGGTTCTGCACCATGTCCCGCAGGGCCCCAACCTCATCATAGAAGGCACCGCGGCCGGCCACGCTGCCGGATTCGGCAATGGTGATCTGGATGTGATCGATGTAACGGTGATTCCACTGACTCTCGAAGATGGAATTGGCAAAACGCAGAACCAGCAGGTTCTGGACGGTTTCCTTGCCCAGGTAATGGTCGATGCGGAAGATCTGGCGCTCGCTGAAGCATTCCCGCACACTGCTCTCGATTGCTTCCGCCGAGGCGTAATCCAGCCCTATGGGCTTCTCCAGCACAATCCTGGACTGCCCGGAGACCAGGCCCGCCTCATCCAGCGCCTGGGTGATACCAGCGTACAGGTCAGCGCGGGTGGCGAGGTAGAAGATGCAGTGCTGCCCGTCCAGACTCCCACGCAGACGCCCCAGCGCGCCCGGATCCGTGGCATCCGCGGACACATAGTCCACATGGGCCAGGAACTCATCGGCGACATGGCCTTCCAGCGCATCGACGAGTTCCGCGCGCCATTCATCGCGGGTACGGGCACTGCGGCTCACGCCCACAAGCTGCCAGTGCTCCGGCAGGGCCCCGTCACACCAGAGCGCATACAGGGACGGCACCAGCCGCCGCCGGGCCAGGTCGCCTGCGGCGCCGAAAAGGACCAGAGTGAAAGGCGTGGCATCGTTTGGGTTCATGATTACAGCATGAGCAATCCCTGCAGGCAGCGCAAATCAAAGAACCGCAATGAGCACCCTCTTTTTTGTGCAACGGATTGTTTACACTGGTGGCTTCTGGAATCATCCGTGCATCAGCGAACACACAACAGGGAACGCAAGCCATGATCAGCAAATGCCTTTTCCCGGTCGCCGGTTACGGCACCCGCTTTCTCCCGGCCACCAAGGCCATGCCCAAGGAGATCCTGCCCATCGTCAACAAACCGCTGGTGCAGTACGCGGTGGAAGAGGCCTCGGAGGCGGGCATTCAGGATATCGGCTTCGTCACAGGCCGTGGCAAGCGTGCCATCGAAGACCATTTCGACATCAGCTATGAGCTGGAACATCAGATCGCGGGTACCGGCAAGGAAGATAACCTCAAGGGCATCCGCAACCTGATCGAGAACCACCGCTTCGCCTTTACTCGGCAGAACGAGATGAAGGGCCTGGGCCACGCCATCCTCACCGGCCGCAACCTGATCGGTGACAATCCATTCGGGGTCATCCTGGCGGATGACTTCTGTGTTGCCGGAGACAATGACGACGGTGTCATGGCCCAGATGGTCAAGCTCTACAACCAGTTCCGGTGCAGCATCGTGGCCATCGAGGAAGTGCCCGAGGACGAAACCCACAAGTACGGGGTCATCGAGGGCGAAACCATGAAGGACGGTCTGTACCGGATCACCGACATGGTGGAAAAGCCACCAAAAGATCAGGCCCCCTCAAACCTGGCCATCATCGGGCGCTACATCCTGACGCCGGATATTTTCGACATCCTGGAGCGGACCAAGCCTGGCAAGGGCGGCGAAATCCAGATCACAGACGCCCTGCTGGAACAGGCAAAGAACGGCTGTGTTCTTGCCTACCAATTCCGGGGCCGGCGTTTTGACTGTGGCAGCATTGACGGTTTTGTCGAGGCGACCAACCACGTGTACGAAAACGTCTATCGCCGCGGCGAACGCAACCTCTGAGCGGAAACACAGGCTGGCGCATGGCGGAACACACGGCAGGCAGAGAACACAGACCAGGGACGGTCATCTTTCCGGAGGCCAGCTGGCCCGACGATACCCCTCTCCCGACCCGGAGCATCACCGAGGCTCGCCAGCATGCGGTGCTGGCGCTGCAGCGGTTCCTCGCCGCTGAACAGCTCCCCCAGGGGTGGATGAGTGTTTTCCCGCGCCTGGTCATCCCCATGGCCGCGTGGCTGCTCACCGACCGGCGCCGGCTTGGCCGCCCACTGGTCATGGCCATTGGTGGCAGCCAGGGCAGCGGCAAGACCACCCTGGCACGGGCACTGAGGCTGGTTCTACACCACTGCTTTGCCGTCTCCTCCTGCGTGCTCAGCCTGGACGACTTCTACCTGAGCCGGCATTCCCGCCGCGAACTTGCGGACACCGTGCACCCACTGCTGGCGACCCGTGGGGTTCCCGGCACCCACGACATCGAGGGGCTGCTGGAATGTGTGGAGAGGCTGCACGGTGCCAGCCATGATACCCGCACGCCCCTGCCACTCTTCGACAAAAGCGCGGATGACCGGCTGCCCGAGTCCCAGTGGCACAGCTTCCAGGGGCGCCCCGGCATTATCCTGCTGGAGGGCTGGTGCCTGGGCGCCCAGGCCGTCGACGAGCGTGAGCTCGACACACCGGTCAACAGCCTGGAGGCTGAACAGGATCCGAGCGGGCTCTGGCGGCATTATGTGAATGAACAGCTGGCCGGTCGCTATCAGGATCTGTTCCAGCGCTTCGACCGCTCACTCTTCCTGCAGGCCCCATCATGGGACGCCGTGCAGCGCTGGCGGCTGCTCCAGGAGGCAAAGCTGATCCGCAATCGCAGCGACAGCTACCGCGCCCACCTGGACGAAGGCGATGCCTTCGCTACCTTCATGGCGCATTACGAGCGTATCACCCGACGGCTGCTTGAATCGCCACCCGCGTCCGATATCCATCTGGCCCTGGATGAGCAGCAACGCTTTAAGGCCCTCACGTTCAACC
>ENA-ORCO01000253-ORCO01000253.1-marine-metagenome-genome-assembly--contig:-NODE-253-length-32716-cov-4.480009_pt1 | contig 32716 bp, 38 predicted proteins | sample MGYA00248633_ERZ508508 | MGnify/ENA primary metagenome ERZ508508 (study PRJEB26179, sample SAMN06268845) | marine metagenome | isolation source: A23 P1 aerobic enrichment on pine of planktonic cells taken...
CCTGAGCCTGAGCCTGAGCCTGAGCCTGAGCCTGAGCCTGAGCCTGAGCCTGAGCCTGAGCCTGAGCCTGAGCCTGAGCCTGAAAAGAGTGTTGAGCCGGTCGAGCCGCCCGACAACCCCGTGGAGCAGGAATCCAGCTCAAAGAACGGCAGCACGCCGGAAGCCAGCAATGAGACCCAGAATGTCACCATCGGCGGTGGCGACCAGGCCGAGGAGGACGCCTACCTGGCGGAACTCCAGCGCCACCTGGCACAGCACTATGAATACCCCCGGCGCGCCCGGCGCCTGGGTCAGGAGGGCACCGTCAGCCTGACCATCGGGTTCAACCGTGATGGCTCACTCAACCGCACGGAACTGGTGGACAAAAGCGGGTACGGCATCCTGGATGAAGCCGCGGTGGAGATGCTGCAACGGGCGGAACCCCTGCCACGGGTTCCCGATAAGATCGAGGGCGACACCTTCCGGCTGCAGCTCCCGATCCGTTTCCAGATGCGGTGAACCAGGAGCGGCCGAAGCCGCTCCTGGAAGGGCTCACTCAGTTGAGCGTCTGGTACACCAGGCCGGAGACACTGGACTGTTCGGAGTCGGTGACCACCTGGTAGGTGTCACCGCTGCCCCAGAACTTCCACCACGGGCGTTCCTCGTAGGTCTCGGTCTGGAAGTTGACGGACACCCCGGACACACTGAACCCATTGTTGGCGTAGGTCAGCGTATTGCCGGACTCGGTGTTGATCACCTGGCTGTGATCCACCTTCTCTCCCATCAGTACCGGATAGTGGTTGTAGTAGAGCCCGGAGGGCGCACTGACGCTGGTGCGCTTGCCGTCCAGTGCCACATTGCTCACGCAGCTTTTGTAGCTGCCCACCTGGGTACCGCCGCAGGTGGAATGCAGCGCCACAACACCATCGTCGATGCCCGGCAGGAAGGGCCCGGTCAGCCCCCCGTAATTGCTGCCTCCGCCCACGAATCGCAGCCGCGGCACGCTGTTGGGTGAGGTCGCAATATTGCGTGCGACTGCGGGCTGCAGGTCCCTCAGGACACCAAGGTTTTCCGGGGTTGGCGTGGTGCCCAGGTAGGCGGTCACGGCCAGCTTGGCCAACTCATCCCCGAAACTGTCCGCATAGGCCGCATTCACTGCCAGGTCCGCCAGTTCGGAGCCACCCCCGGCGCCGGCAAAGTCCAGCGCCGCGATCACGTTGAGCGGCTCAAGACCCGCATTGCTCAACCAGCGCGCCTGGTTGTCCAGCACATAGCGCCCTACCAGATCCCCGGTGGAATGGGTCACGACAATGCAGCCCTCACTGCACAGCCCCTGCTGGGAAATCTCCACCAGCTGGTTGAACGCACGTTCAGCCGTACGACCCTCAACGCGCTCGTGACTGCCCCAGTCAATCCGCGCCTCCGCACGTGATGCCCAGAACGCCTGCCAGTAGGCATCGCCATTCTGCTCAATCTCCTGCTGGCTCGTCGGGTTCTCCGCAATGTCATCACCCTGGAGTCCATGGATCAGGATCACGTTCTTGCCGGCAAGCTGGGCCTGCGCGCCGCCGGCAAACGCCAGCGCCATGCCCAGTGCCGTAATCTTCAGGCCTTTCATGATGTTTCTCCTTTCCGGATCTTTCGTCTTGTTGTTGTACTGCATAACCCTTTTATTGTTGTGCCTTCCCTGTACCCGGCGAGCCTATGGCTCGATTTCCTCAGCGGCATTGCGCAGGAACTCGAGTCGGGCCTCGCGCATGGGATCCTGGTAGTCCTCCTGGCTGTAACGCTCAAACGGAGCGCCCTCAACGTCGTGACGCTCTTCCCCGGTGGGGCCGAAACGTGTGCGGTCCCCCGGCCTCGCCGGCAGCTGGCGCAGACTCAGATCGCCCAGCTGGTAGGGGCCTTCATCGCCTTTCGCTTCCAGAGCCTGGCGGTGAATGCGAAGCTCCGCCGTGCCCTCCAGTGAAGAGAGCCGGGTTTCGTGCTCCACGTGCACCAGGGGCTTGCCGGATTCTGTATAGAGGTTGCCCGCGATGGCGTAATCGCCACTGGTTTCAACGGCCACTTCAACCGGGATCACCAGGTGGGCGCCTTCCACCCGGCTTGCGTCCACGCCAATAATATCCCCCACGGGCGCGTGGTAGCGCAGCGGCGCCACCGCATCCACCGGCTCACCCCGGAAGTCACCGGAGACCATCAGCATCAGCTCCATGGGCCACTCTTCCACGCTCGAGGTGCCTGGGGACACGCTCAGGCGTTGAGCCCCGGAACCGGCTTCCAGGGACTCGCGGTGGAGAATATCGCCCGCCTCATTCCGCAGAGTGACCTCATCCAGGGAAATCCCGGAGGCGCCGTTACCGCCAACACTCACCTGTCCGGTAATGGGCTCGCCATGTTCGAAATGGAGCCGATCCAGGCTCAGGCTGATGGTGGCGCGCTCACCGTCGTCGGTGGCAACCGGCACGCGAACCGGGCTGTAGCCGTTGTAGCGGTAGTCCGAAACGGCCTGTTCATCGATGGGGAAGGAATAGGGAGGGTATCGGGAACCCGCCTCGTACTGGTCGGCAATGCGGGCAAACTCGCCTTCCAGACGCCGGGCGACGGGCGAACCGGACTCCGGTTCGGCTGAACCGCCCGGCTCCGGCACGGACGAAGGGCTGGGCTCCGGAGGTTGCGTGACCGCGACCGGCTCCGGAGCGGATTCCGGCATGGCCGTGGTAACGGCGTACAGCCCCGCAATCACGGCCAACAGAACCGCCAGTGCCACACCACTGGCCACAAACCATCGCCCCATACCGTTCTCTCTGTCTGTTGTTGTTATTAACGGGCCTTAATTCCAGACCCTAAAACGGTATGGCCAGCGTGGCTAACAGACTTTTGCATTATGGGACAGGGATCACGTTCCGGCCATCAGCCACAGGGGCACTGGGGAAGAGAAGTTCCGTCAGATACTGAAGGCGGCCCGGAACCCGCTGACCCATTCGGGTACACCCTCGGTGGCGGGTTTACGGATCACCCTGGCGCCGGGCAGATGCAGACGGGCATCCGGGTCCACCACGCTGACCGGCACCCCGGGCTCCACGAACTGGACCAGCGAGGCGGCCGGGTAAACGTTCAGTGATGACCCCACCACCAGCAGGTGATCGGCGCGACTGACCAGTTGCGCTGCTGTTTCCATGGCCGGTACCGCCTCGCCGAACCAGACCACGTTCGGGCGCATGGGATGGCCCCGACTGCAGGTGAGATCCGGGCTCAGATCCTGCTCCCCCAGTTCGAGCACCTCCTCCGGATCCACGGCACTGCGGGCCTCCATGATGCTGCCATGGAGGTGCAGCACATGGGAGGAGCCGGCGCGCTCATGGAGGTTGTCCACGTTCTGGGTCACCACACTGACCCGGCAGCGGTTCTCAAGATTCACCAGCGCCTCGTGGGCCGCGTTGGGGCGGGCCGCCAGGACCTGATGGCGACGCTGGTTGTAGAAATCCCGCACCAGTTCCGGATTGCGCGCCCAGGCCTCGGGAGTGGCCACATCCTCAAGATCCACCTGTTCCCAGAGCCCGCCCGCGTCCCGGAAGGTGGACAGGCCGCTCTCGGCGCTGATGCCCGCGCCGGTCAGAACCACAACGTGCTCGCTCAGCCGGAAGGATGAGTCAGTGCCTCTGCGCCACATGGGACCTCCTGTTGCATTACACCCCGTTGGACCAGCACCAATGATGCCTGAGCCAGCGCCCTGGTAAAGCCCTGTCACGGGTAATTCGCATGAGCAAATTCCGGTTCCCGTGCTATCTTGAGCGGTATCAATTTTCCCTCAGAGGTATCAGGCATGCGGCAAAATCTTCCAGTTACCGACAGAGAAGTACCGGTACAGGAAGACCGGCCCCTGATTTCCGCGACCAATGACCGGGGCGTGATCGAGTACGTCAATGAGGCCTTCATTGAGGTCAGCGGCTTCCCGGAAGATGAACTGCTCGGCCAGCCCCACAACCTCATCCGGCATCCGGACATGCCGCCAATGGTCTTCGAGCACATGTGGGGCCACCTCAAGGCGGGCAAGCCCTGGATGGGGCTGGTCAAGAACCGCTGCAAGAACGGCGACTTCTACTGGGTCAGTGCCTATGTGACCCCCATCCGCCGTGATGGCCGGATCGTCGGATACGAATCGGTGCGTGCCAAACCGGAACGCGAGTGGGTGGAGCGGGCAAGCCGGGTCTATGCCCGGCTCAATGCGGGCAAACGGGCTGTACCGCTCACACTGGAGCTCAGGGCGGTCTGCATGCAGAACCTGCCGCTGGCCCTTGTGGCAGGCGCTTCACTGGTACCGCTGGGGCTTGGGCTCGGTGCCGGGGCTGTTGCCGGTGCCACCCTGGCAGGACTTGCCGCTGGTGCGGCCTGGAATCGTCAGCGCCTGCAGGAGCGCCTGAAGCAGACCCTGGCACTGCGACCTGACGCCTTTGCCGATCCGCTCGTAGCCACCACCTATTCGCCCCGGGGCAGCGGCCTGCGCGAGCTGGATATGCTGATGATCAGCGAAAAGGCCAGGCTGATCACCGTCCTCGAGCGGATGGAAAACTTTGCCAGCCAGTTGTCCGCCAAGGCGGCCCAGGGGCATCAGCTGATGCAGACCAGTCGCGACCAGATCCGCAACCAGCGTGGTGAGACGGACCAGACCGCCTCGGCCATCAACGAGATGACCGCCTCCATCAGTGAGGTCTCCCAGAGTGTCGGCCAGGCGGCGCAGCAGGCGGATGAGGCCAACACCGCCACCGGCGAGATCACGCGCATCGCGGGCGAGAACTCCCGCGTTATCGGAGAGCTGACCGGCAGTGTCGATAACGTCGCCCAGACCGTGAACCAGCTGGGCGAGGCCACGGATGAGATCGGCTCCGCCGCCCAGCTGATCACCGACATCGCGGACCAGACCAACCTGCTGGCGCTGAACGCGGCCATTGAAGCCGCCCGTGCGGGCGAGGCCGGACGCGGCTTTGCCGTGGTCGCGGATGAAGTGCGCAACCTGGCCAGCCGCACCCGCGAATCCACGGACCGCATCCACCAGATCATCGACAACTTCAAGCAACAGGTCCAGGCCTCCCTGGAAGCCACGGAGAACAGCCGCAGCATGGCCCAGCAGGGGCTTGATGCGGTTCAGGATACCGAGACCAAAGTCCAGGAGGTGGCGGGTTACATCGACACCATCGCTTCCCAGACCATGCAGATGGCCTCCGCGGTTGAAGAGCAGAGCCAGGTGGCGGACCAGATCAATCAACAGATCACACGCATCGCCGAGCTGGCGGACCAGACCACCGGGCAGGCGGACCAGACCGCGGAGGTCAGCTCCGACGTGGAAGGGCTGGCCGAGGATCTGCACGTACTGGTGGACCGCTTCCGATCGGGTCAGGACAGGAGCAGGTAGGCCCCCGGCATCGGTTCCCACAGGCGCGGGAAGCGCCCATAATGGAATCGTCTGATGGGAGGCTCAACCGATGACAACTGTATTCAGAGTGGTCACACTGGCGGTACTGCTGGCGATGGTCACAGGCTGCGCCCGTTATGCCGTTACGGATTACGACAGCAACGCCGGTTTCGACCGCTACAGCAGCTACCGCTTTGCCGAGCGTGATGAGAACGCCATTCAGGGCCTGGACGCCGCGCGCATCGAACGGGCCCTGGAACAGGCACTGACCGGAGAAGGCTTCACCCGGGCGGATGTGGAGCCGGACGTGCTCGTGCGTTACCGGATTGAGGACGAGGTAAGGACTGAATCACGGGGGCCCAGCCTTGGCTTTGGATTCGGGCGCAGCCCCTTCACCTTTGGCGTGGCCCACAGCCCGGTTCAGACCCGCGAAATACGCGAAGGCCAGCTGGTGGTGGAGATGGTGGACCCCACCATTGATCAGGTGGTCTGGGAAGGAAGAGGCCGGCGTTACCTGAGTGAAAACCAGGATCGGGAAGAGCGTACCAAGCTGATTGACCAGGTTATTGAGGCCATGTTCGAACAGTATCCGCCTCAGCCCTGATCGCCCCCAGCCGCTCCATCAGGTCCTCGACGCCACCCAGGGCCATGGGGCGGGCCAGCAGGAACCCCTGGATCCAGTCACAGCTGGCGTTCTCCAGGATCGCCCGCTGTGCCTCCGTCTCCACACCCTCAGCGATCACCCCAATGCCAAGGGTATGGGACAGCTGGATGATGCCCTCCAGAAGGTGACGATCCCGCTCGTTACCCGCAATCGGGTCCACAAAACTCTTATCGATCTTGAGAATATCCGGAGCGAATTCACGCAGGTAGTTCAGGCTGGAGTAACGCACGCCGAAATCATCGATGGCGATCTTCGCGCCGATGCTGCGCAACCCCGCGAACAGCCGGCGGGAATAGGCCGGCTCCTCCATCAGCGAACTCTCCGTCAGCTCAAGCTCCAGCATGCCTTCCGGTACATTCCAGGCCTCCATCAGCCGCCGCGTTTCCGTCAGCAGGTGTTCATCCTGCAGCTGCCGCGCCGACACATTGACCGCCAGCACGAAATGATCCGGCAGCCCGCGCCCGCGCCAGTCGTGGATGCAACGGCAGGCCTGTTCGATCACCCGCACCCCCACATCCACGATCAGGCCGGTCTCCTCGAGAAGGGGAATGAACTCCCCTGGTGAGATCATGCCGTGCTCGGGATGCTGCCAGCGCAGAAGGCACTCGGCACCGTCCATGCGGGTACCCTGGACATTGAACTGGGGCTGATAGTGCAGCTCAAACTCCTGGTTCTCCACCGCCCTGTGGATATCCGCCTCGAGCCGAAGGCGTTCGGTGGTGGCAGGATTGTCACTCTCGTCGAAGTAGGACCAGTTGTTGCGACCCTGGCGCTTGGCACTGTACATGGCCACATCCGCACTGCGGGTGAGGCTTTCCGCATCGCCGCCATCCCGCGGGAACAGCGCCACGCCAACACTGAGGGTCAGGAAGGAATCCTCCCCCTGGAGCCGGTAGGGCCGCGAGAGATCATTGATGATCGGGCGCAGGATGGTTTCGCGCTGTTCGGTATCCGGACGACGGGAAAGCAGCACCGCGAACTCATCCCCACCCAGCCGGGCCAGAAAACCCCGCCCCTCGACGACGCTCTGGAGCCGCCGGGCCACCTGGCGCAGCAGTTCGTCACCCGCGCTGTGACCCAGTGAGTCATTGATGTACTTGAAGCGGTCCAGATCCAGAAACAGCAGGGAAAACGTCAGGTTGTTGCAGGTGGCGTCCTGACACTGCTGCTCCAGCCGTTCATGGAAAAGATAACGGTTGGGCAGTCCGGTGAGACGGTCGTAGTAAGCGGCTTCGTAAAGGGCTTCCTGCTGATGGTGCTGCTCCGTGATGTTCTCAGCTACCCCGACCATCCGGACCAGTTCACCCTGTTCGTCACAGATCGGGTAGGCACGGTCCTCAAGCCACAGCCAGGTGCCATCCGCATGCTGGACACGGTACTGCTGTGTGATGCTCTGGCAGCTGCGGATGATGTGTTCCAGCGTGCTGGTAACCCGCTCGCTGTCCTGGGGATGGACGCTTCGAAGCCACAGGTGTCGATCCTCAAGCAGGTGTTGCGCGGGCAATCCCCAGATGGATTCGACCGCCGGAGACACATAGCTCAGGCGCTGATGCACAGGATCCCAGATCCAGAACACCTCCGGGATATGTTCTGCCATCTCCTGGAACCGCGCCTCGCGCTCCACCGCCTCACGGCTTATACCAGCAATGGCCGCGTACAGACTCCGCATGGCCAGGTAAAGGAGCACCCCTGTCAGGGCAATGTAGAGCACCCCTTTCCAGGTCTGCAGGTTTCTGGCTGTTTCAGGATCCTTTACCAGGGTGGCCAGCCAAAGGTCACTGAACAGGATCCAGCTGGTTCCAAACAGGACATACAGGACCACGATCAACAGCGGCCCCCGCTGCAGAAGCAGGGGCCAGTGGTAACGGATGTCATTACTCCGGTTAAGGGGTCCGGACCGCTTTGCCATCAACGCTCTCCAGCGTCATTGCTCACTCGATACCAGGTCTCAGGTCCACCCAGGAGGGGTCATGGTCCGAGGCTCGCCAGGGTTCCTGCGCGGAGACGGTCAGCGACTCCGGCAACCCATTGCGTTCTTCCCTGCTGTAGTGGAGCAGCGGCGGTTCATCGGCATTGATAGGCTGGATGCCGGCCGCCTCCACGGTAACCTCTGATTCTCCTGCCAGTAGAATATAGTCCAGTGTTCCCGACTGTGCCCGGTAGATGTAACTGCTGGCCGGGTTTTCATGACGATCCAGAAGAATATTGCGGTATCCGGCCTGCTCCAGCAGCGACAGGGGGGTCTCCCGCGCATAGGCGTTGAGATCGCCCACCAGAACAACGTTTGGCGCTTCCATCGGCTCCCTGAGCTGCTCCAGCCACTGGAGCAGGCGGCGGGTTGCCGCATTCCGGTGGGCGCTCCAGCAGCCCTCACCATCCCCCTGCGCCGCGTTGCGGCCACTGGCTTCACCGCAGCGCTTGCTCTTGAAGTGGTTGACCACCACGAGAAACACAGCACCGGATGCGTGATGACGAAAGCGCTGGGCTACGGGCGGGCGACTGCCCTGGTTGAAGGGAGGCGAGCGCAGAACCTCCGGCTCGCCCACAGGCCCAACCCGTTCGCTGCGCCAGGCGAGGCCCACGGCGATGGCATCATCACCCGGCCGGCGCTGCGGGCGTGCATACTCCCAGCTGCCCTCAAGATCGGCCGTGAGGGAGGCGATGGCACTGCCTTCCCCGGTACCATCGTTCTCCAGCTCCACCAGCCCGATGATGTCCGCCGCCAGCCCATCCAGTGCCGTCACCAGGCGCTGGTGCTGGGCCTGCCACGCCGCCGCGGATTCCGCGCCACGGGCAGAGGGGAAACCGCCGCCCCTGCCATCACCGTTGAAATAGTTCTGCAGGTTGAAGCCCGCCACCCGGATGATGCCGTCCTCCGGCCGTTCGAGCGGCTCCGGTGGGGGATTCAGCGTCCGGACCGTCGGTGCCGTTGTGGGCTGGAGCCGCCAGTCGCCATAGCGGTAATCGAGAACCCCCTCCACATCCTTCAGCGCGTCCCCCACGCGCAGCCGCCGGTCGGCTTCGTAGTGACGCAGCACCCACTCCGGAAGGGCGGAGAACTGGCTACGGCTCCCGTCATCCAGCAGCAGGCTGCGTTCCTGGTTGCGCTCGGCCACCTGCCGTACCGCCTCACCGGGTTCCGCAACCTGGGTAGGCTGGAACAGGCGCCCGTCCGCCAGGGTGATCACGCCGTAACGCGCCAGCCCATAGAGTCCGGTAATGGTGGCCCCGTGCTCCAGGCGGACCCTCATCCCCTCGCGCGCCTCCTTCCCCTCGCTGTCCAAGGGAAGGGACAACGGCGCGGCTTCGGGCAGCCCCGGGTCGCCGCAACGGGCCTCGATGCGGGCCTCGGAAAGCTGGGTCATGCCGTGGTATTCCCCGGCTTCACCACGCACCCGAAGCCGCTCTCCCGGTGACACATCCGCTCCGGGCGCGTAAATGAACAGGCCTCGGGACGCCGGCCCCTGAGCGGACGCCCGCGTCTCCTGCTGGATGAAGTACCCACCCAGTTCCTCACGGGCGCTGAAATCCGCCGTGACAATGCCTTCCGTCAGCACGGTGCGACCGTCCAGTGGCGTGACCGCTGCCGTGCCCTGGATACGCTCCACCGCTGTAACCGCTCCGTGGCAGCCCGTTTCACCCGCCGCCGGCAATGGCCAGAACCAATAGCTGAGAGCGAACCAGAGCGCTATGGCCACTAACACCAGCCATACCGGCACCCACCTGAGGCTGTACATCGACGTGTTCCCTCCCGCTGTAACCTGTGGACAACCCCTATGGGTGAACCCAGCTCCCCACAGTAGACTAACAGAAGGTCGATCACGGATGCCCTGCAGGATTTTAGTCCTCCAAGGCACAATGATGCCGATCGGATGCTAAAATACCGCGTGCACAAATATGAGCAGGCAAATTAATGGATGGTAGGATGGCAGGCAGCCAGCCCAAGCGGAGTGCCGATAACATGAATAACCGTCAGTTCCCCTTCAGTGTCGCCCGCATTGCCCGTCGCTGGCGCAAGCTGCTCGACGAGCGTCTCAAGGATCTCGGTGTCACACAGGCACGCTGGAGCACCATGGTCGCCCTCCACCGTGGCGGCGAAGGGGTAACCCAGCGGGAGCTGGCGGAGTTGATGTCCATTGAGAACCCCACGCTGGTACGGCTGCTCGACAACCTGGAATCCCAGAAGCTGATTGAGCGTCGCCCCTGTGAGCAGGACCGCCGGGCCCGCCGGCTGCACCTGACCGACCGCGGTGAATCCTTCATCCAGAAGCTTGATGAACGGGCCGAAGGCCTCCGTGAGCAGCTGCTGAGTGGCATCAGTGACGACGAGCTGGCAACATGTCTTGATGTGTTTGAACGCATCCTGGCCAACGCCGAAGCCGCGAGTACGGATCAGCAGGATCTTGCTGTCACTGACGAATCGAAATAGTCTCCCCCGGACCCTTGGCGCACTCTGCCTGTGGGCGTTCACGATCGTGCCGCCCGCCAACGGGCAGGTTCATGAGTGGCAGCCCGGCGACACCATCATCGGCAAACCCACCTGGGTCACCACAGCCTACGAGGACACTTTCGCCGGTATCGGCGAGAACCGTGGTTTCGGTTTTCTCGAGATGGTGCGCGCCAATCCGGACGTGGATCCCTGGCTGCCCGGGGACGGCACCCGCATAAGGCTCCCTTCCCGCCGGATTCTGCCCTCGGGCCCCCACGAGGACATTGTCATCAATCTTGCCGAGTTCCGGCTCTATCATTTCCGGGACGACCAGGTGGTGACCTACCCGGTGGGCATTGGCAACTCCAGCACGCCCTCACCACTGACCCGGACCAGTGTGCGCATGCGCCTGGAATCCCCTGCCTGGTACCCACCCGAGTCCATCCGGGAGGAAGCTGCCGAGGAGGGCCGCAAACTGCCGGCAGAGATCCCGCCAGGCCCCTCCAACCCCCTCGGGCCCTTTGCCCTCCAGCTGGAGGAGGACGGCTACCTGATCCACGGCACCAACAAACGCTTCGGGGTTGGCCAGCGGGTGAGTCACGGCTGCATCCGGATGTTCAATGACGACATCGAAGAACTGGTCTGGGCCACGCCCAAGGGCAGTGACGTGCGGATTGTTGACGAGCCCGTGAAGGCGGCCGTTCAGGGCAATACCATATGGCTGCAGGTTCACGGGCAGAAAGAAACCCTCAGTGAGGCGGACCGCGACCGGCTGTGGCGGCAAGCGGAAACAGCCCTGGAAGGGATCCGGAGGAATGAGCCCAGGGTTGAAATCTACCGCGGCCGGGTGGAGGACGCCGTTGAGCGGGCCAGCGGCCTTGCGGTCCGGGTCGGCATGGTCGTGGACAAGGCGCCGGGATGGCGCTACTGGCGCTCCAGCAGGTAGTCCAGGCTGGCGCCGTAGTCCGGGGCAAAGACTTCCAGGAAATACGCCACTTCAGGCAGCGCCTCGGCTTCCAGCCGCGAGCGGATCTGCCTGGCCGCCTGCTCGAACTCCCGGTTGCCCGCCCGCAGCTCCGCCTCGCACTTGAGCAGAGCGGCCAGCCGGTCCGCCGCCTTGATCAGCTCCGCCGTGCTGTCACTCCAGCTGCTTTCTTCCAGGTAGGGCGCCAGCGCCGGGCGCAGTGTCTCCGGCAGCAGGTCCAGCAGCTCCTTCTGGGCCCGGTGCTCAACGTCCGCAAAGGCCTCGCGCATGACGCTGGAGTAGTACTTCACCGGTGTCGGCATGTCACCGGTGATCACCTCCGAGGCATCGTGATAGAGAGCGGCCGCGGCAATGGCGTCGGCGTTGACGTTCCCGTCGTAGTGCGTGTTGCGGATGGTTGCCAGAGCGTGGGCCAGGACCGAGACCTCCCAGGAATGCGTGGCCACATCCTCCTCAATGGCGTTGCGCATCAGCCCCCAGCGTCGGATCCAGCGCAGGCGGCCAAGGTAGGCGAAGAAGGGACTGGTGCGGCGTGCCATGATCCGGTAACTCCATCAAGCGGTGGTCGTTCACGGCGCCATTATACGGCCATGAAGCTGGCACCGGGCAACGCCGGCGCGAACGTGTTAGTGTTCTGGCGACAACACTCAGGAGGTAAACCGTGGACATTGGCGACATGCGCCGCGATTTTGAAAGCGAGGGGCTGGAGCATGAGCAGCTGGACGACTGCCCCTTCCGCCAGTTCGAGCACTGGTTCGCCCAGGCAAAGGAGGCGGGCATCGAGGACGCCAATGCCCTGACACTGGCTACCGCGGATGCCCAGGGCTGGCCCACCGCCCGCACCGTTCTGCTCAAGTACTTCGATGCCGCCGGCTTCGTGTTCTACACCAACTACGGCAGCCGCAAGGCCAGGGCGTTGGAAGAGAATCCACGCGCGGCCATGCTTTTCCCCTGGGTGGTGCTCAACCGGCAGGTGACCATTGAGGGCGCTGTGGAGAAGGTGAGCCGGCAGGAGTCACTGAAATACTTCACCTCGCGCCCCGAGGGCAGCCAGCTGGGTGCCTGGGTCTCCCATCAGAGCGCGGTGATCGAATCCCGCCAGGCGCTGGAGGCAAAGCTCCAGAGCATGAAGCAACGCTTCCGCCAGGGGCGGATCCCGCTGCCGGATTTCTGGGGTGGCTACCGGGTGATCCCCGAACGCATCGAGTTCTGGCAGGGCCGGCCCAGCCGGCTGCATGATCGTTTCGAGTATCGCCGGGAAGGTGATGGATGGCGGATCCAGCGTCTTCAGCCGTAGCGCCACCGCAGCTTTTCAGTGGGCCGCCCGGCAATGGTGAGCAAGTCTCGCTGAATGCCGCGGAAAAGGCTCGACTCGACGCCATGGCGGACGCCGGACGCCGGAGCACCTACGCGACGGCCCGCCTGCTATGGCGCCAGGGGGCCCGGCACTTCACCCGGACCCATGGACTGGCCTGCCCGGATTTCAGCCAGCTCCCGGCCGGCGGTGCCATCACCCCCGCTGATGCCGGCTTCAGGAGCAGCCTCTGCCACACCCAGACCCTGGTGCTGGCGGCATTCAGCCCGGGGCCCATCGGGGTGGATGCCGAGCCGGTGGATCGCCAACCGCCCTGGCAGGCGCTCGCCCGGCGCTGGTTTGCAGCCCCGGAAACGGATTGGCTTCGGGCGCAGGACCAGCCTGAAGACGCCTTCCTGACGCTCTGGACCCTGAAGGAAGCCTGGATCAAGGCCACCGGGCGGGGCATTGCCGGCAATCTGCAGGCACTGGTGTTCGACCCTGAGCGCAACCGGGTTGTTCTTGACCGGCCGGGCCCAGCCTGGCGCATAGCCACCACCACGGTTCAGGGCCACCGGCTGTGCGTGGCCTGGCAGGGGCATGCAATGCCCGAATGGCGACATGACGGGGTAATCCGTGACGCGCACTGGCACTTACACAGGGTGGGGTCAGCATGAAGAATGTGACGGAACGCAGTGACGGGCGCTGCCCCTGGTGCGGCGATGCGCCGGATTACATCGAGTACCACGACCGGGTCTGGGGCCGTCCTGTAACGGACCGGAACGAGCTCTTCGAAAAACTCTGCCTGGATGGCCAGCAGGCCGGGCTGAGCTGGCTGACGATCCTGCGCAAGCAGTCAGGCTACCGACAGCGGTTCGAGGCATTCCAGCCCGAGCGTCTGGCCGGCTGGGGCGAGCCGGAGATCGAAGCGGCTCTCTCGGACACCGGCATTGTCCGCAATCGCCGCAAGGTTGAGGCCATTGTCGGCAACGCCCGGGCACTTCTGGCCATGGAACAGGATGGCGAGGCCTTCAGTGCCTTCCTGTGGTCGTTCGTGAACCATCAGCCGATCATCAACGAATTCCATCATGTGCAGGAAATTCCGGATGAAACCGCGGAGTCCAGGGCCATGTCCCGGGCGCTGAAAAAACGGGGCTTCCGCTTCGTCGGCCCTACCATCTGCTATGCCTTCATGCAGGCGGTCGGCATGGTCAATGACCACCTCCTGGGGTGCCCGGTCCGGGAGGAAACCGTCGCCCAGAGCCGCGGGGTGGCGCTGTGATCACGGAATTCGCGGCCGTCGCGGCCGGCAGCGCGCTGGGCGGGCTCTGCCGCTTCCACCTGACGGGCTGGATTGACCGGCGCACCCACACGCCACTGTCCTTCGGCACCCTCGCGGTGAACACCCTTGGGGCCTTTGTCCTGGGGCTTCTGGTCGGCACCCTTGGGGGCGCGACGGAACAGCCCGTGACCGCCGCCCTGGCCATGACCGGCTTCTGCGGAAGCTTCACCACGGTATCCTCCTGGTCCCTCCAGACCATCACGTTGGCGCGCACGCACCGGGCTGCAACAGCGGTGTTCAACCTGGCTGCCACACTGGTGGCCGGGCTGGGCGCGGTCATTCTGGGGCTGGCGATGACAGGAGGCTGGCAATGAACCAGGCGATCACCAGCCTCTGGGTGGCTCTGGGCACGGCACTGGGCGGTGTCCTGCGCTACGGGGTGGACCGGTTCCTGCTCCCGGAGGCCCTGCTTCCGTGGAGCACCCTGGTCGTGAACACCCTGGGCTCCCTTCTCATCGGCTGGATTGCCGGACGCGCTACCATACCCTCATCAAGGCTCGCGCACGCCAACCTCCACGCGTTCCTGGTGCCCGGTTTCTGCGCCGGGCTCACCACGTTCTCAGTGTTCAGCCACGAAACCCTTGTCCTTCTGCGTTCCGGCGCAGTGGCGGCTGGTACTGCCAATATCACGGGCACGGTCGTACTGATGCTGATCGGCTCCGCCCTGGGGCTGGCGGCAGGCCGGCGGAACATGACAGATCACACAGACTGAGGGCACGGGCAAACCAGATACCACCACGCCATCGTATCTCTCAATACACCACAGGGCATGATGGGACCCGGTTATGCGTATTCAGCTACCCGCTCTCCGCGACGCGGCACAACGTGTCGAGTACACCGAAATCCGTTCACTGGAAGGCCAGTTCTACATGATCCGTGTGCTGCTGGACGGTCAGCAGCTGGTTCTTTCGGACGACCATAACACCACCATGCTCCTTCCCAGCATCCCCGCCGCCAATGAACTGCTCGACGAGGCGGGCATTGCCACCCGGGAACTGGTCCATGATTCGGCCTACAACGAAATGGTCGGTCTGGATGAGGTGGGCATTGATCCTCTGCGCATCCCCACAGGGAGATACCGCTGATGCTTGCAATACGCCCGCTTGCATTCACCTTCGGTCTAGCGGGGCTGATTCCCTTCGTAGCCACGCTTGCCATCATGGTGTTTTCCACCCATCACGGCCCGCTGGGCACCCAGCTCTTCTACCTGTACAGCGCGGGGATACTGGCGTTCCTCAGCGGCGTCTACTGGCCTGTAAGCATGCAGATGGGGGAGCACAGCTATCCGCTGTCCCCCATCCACGCCATGTTCCTGAGTCAGGTGTTCTTCGTTTCCGCGGGGCTGACGCTGCTGCTGGACTGGCACTTACAGGCACTGATCTTCCCGGTCCTGTACATCCTTCTGTGCCTTGCGGACTGGTTTACCCTGCCCGGCTACTGGCCGCGCTGGTACCTCAATCTCCGGCTTATGCTGACAACGGGGGTGGTGGCGTGCCAGGCAGCGGCTGCCACCTGGCTCTACCTGGTGAACTGAGGCTGGGATTCAGTTGCCGGCCACATCCGCAAACAGGGCGGCATGCTCACGCAGCTTGCTGAGTGCGCCCTTTTCGATCTGGCGCACCCGCTCACGGCTGATGCCCAGCTCCTCGGAGATCACCTGAAGCGTTTCCGGCTCGTCCCGGTTGATCCCGAATCGCCGACCCAGGATATCCGCTTCGCGTTCACGCAGCAGGTGGAACAGATCCTTCAGCAGGCGCGCCTGATCCCGTTCCTCCAGAGGCGATTCCCCTTTGTTGCCGCTTTCATCGGCAAGGGTGTCGCCCAGTTCCAGATCCCCTTCACTGGAAATCGGCGTGGCGGTGGAGACCTCCGGACGGGCAAAGCCCAGCAGTTCATCCACGCGCTCCGGCGTGGTTCCGGCCGCCTCCGCCAGCTCATAGCGATCTGGCTGGGAACCGGTTTCGCGCTGGAGACGGGCCTCCACAGCCTGCAGGCGGCGGATCTCATCCACCACATGGTCGGGCGTACGCACCACACGGCGACCGCGCTTGATGGCCCGCTTGACCTCTTCGGAGATCCACCAGTAGGCGTAGGTGGAGAACTTGAAGCCACGGATCGGATCAAAGCGCTCCACGGCCTTGATCAGGCCCAGGTTGGCCTCCTGGATCAGATCCGGCAAGGGCAGACCCCGGCCCTGCTGGCCCCGGGCGATGTACACCGCCAGCCGAAGGTTGCTCTGGATGAGTTCACGCCGCCACTTTCGCAGGTCCGCCAGATGCTGGCGTGCCTGCTCGCTGAGCGAACCGCTGTGAGCTTCCACCCGGGCAAGCACTTCCCGGATGGTGAGCGCTTCCAGTTCGGGTTCCGCGATTTCCGCGAGCAGACCGCGAAGGGTCTGTTCCAGTGACTGCCCCAGGTCGCGTTCCGCTTCCCTGCCGAGAAGCGAAAAGCGATGGGCATCCCGGAAATAGTGACCGACGACGGAAGCTGGCTCCTGATCGTCGAGCCCTTCCGGCTCGGCTGACGCCGGTTCCTTCCAGGTTTCCGTCGTATCGGCCCTGACGTCGTCAACCAGCTCACGGTCACGCTGTTCCATCGGGTTTAACAGCGTATCCATAGTATTCCCCTGGTTGATGGTTCTATCTGTATATACTGTATGCGGTCGTTTATGGATGACTCAATGCGCCCGCGAGTGTTACAGGGCGGAAGGGCGGGAGCCCCTGTCAGACAGGGGCTCTGAAGCAATAGCAGCGTCTCATCACAGCCATTGAGACAGCCAATCAGGCCGCAACAATGGCGTATTCGTGCTTATGGGGCTCAATCAGCTTACCGTGCAGGGTAGCGATGGCACGCTCGTAGTCACTTTCCTCCACCACGAACTGCATGTCCACCTGGCGCATGCACTGGTGCATGGCCAGCACCGGGATCTCCGCATCCTGCAGGGCGTTGACCGCCGTGGCCAGCAGTCCTGGCACCTGCATGTCACTGCCAATGGCCGACACCATCGCCACCTTGCGGGTGGAGATCTCCGCCGACGGAAAGACTTCTTCCAGCGCTTTTACCAGCCGCTTCACGTTACGCAGCGAGGTATCCACATAATGCGTGATGGTGTTGGCGTTGGTGTCCTTGCTGATGAAGTGCACCTTGAAGCGCGACAGGATCTCCAGGAACTTGCGGTCCGCCCCGGGCTCGCCGAGCATGTCCTGGTCAAATACCTCGATACCAAAGACGTGCCGCATGCCGGCCACGATCTCAACCTGTGGCTTTTCGCTCACATAGTCGCGGGTGATCAGGGTACCGGTGTGTTCCGGTTCGAAGGTATTCTTCAGCCGCAACGGAATATCCGCCTGGCGCATGCCCTTGGCCGCGCGCGGGTGAATCGCTTCCATACCCAGGTTCGCGAGCTGGTCCGCCACGTCGTAGTTGGTGCGGCCCAACGGCACCACCTTTTCCGCATCCACGATCTTGGGGTCGGCGGAGCTGAGATGGTACTCCTTGTGGATCACCGCCTCCTTCGCTTCGGTCATGCACGCGATCCGGGAGAAGGTCATCTCGCTGTAGCCGCGGTCGAAGGTGCGCATCAGCCCTTCCTTGCACTGCGCGTAACCGGTCACGATCGCCAGCTCGCGGCTCAGGTCGATCTTGTCGAACGCCTGGGAGACCTTCTCATCCAGCGGCAGGGTTTCGGTATCACGCCAGCCCGTCAGGTCCACCAGCCGGGCGTTGTAGCCCTCATTCTGCAGCAGCAGCGTGGTGTTGAAGGCACTGTGGGCCTCACCGATGCCGGCGAGCATCTCGCGCACCGTCAGCAGATGGTCCTCCAGCTGGAAATGGCCGTAGGAGCACAGCCGCTGCAGGTCGAGCAGGCAGTTGCGCACACCCTCGATGCGCTCAGCGATGAACTGGTCGGCCTGCTGGCTCAGCAGCTCATCCCCAAACAGCTCCTCATTGATCTCGCACAGGTATTTGGAGAGTTTGGTGAGCTCATCCCCCCAAGCCCAGTCGGAGTCGGACTGGGAGAACAGGGCATAGACCCCTGCGTCGCCGCTCTTCTTGTGCTCCAGAAGCCGGTCCGTGACGCCGCCATAGGCGGAGACAACGAAGATGCGATTGTAGACATCGCCTTCCTCGCGGTTGGCGAGAATGATGTTGTCGCGAACGGCGGTATAATCCGACATGGACGTACCACCGATTTTTTCTACCGTATGTTCTGCCATAGTACCGTTCTTAGGTTGATTCTGACTTTGCGCCCCGGAACCGACCGGTTTTCCTGCCAACCAGTGTAGCCGGCACCGGAGCCGTATGCTGTTTCAGTGAGCGTTCACGTCGAAGGGCCCGATCCGGAACAGGATCTCGGAATCGTGCTGCCCACCGAAATGGGCCTCACTGTCAAAGAAAATGGAGTGCTGTGTCTCCGCGCCCAGATCCCGTGCAAAGGAACGGAACAGGCCCCAGGAGGCCTCGTTGTCCTCGGTGATGGTGGTGTCCATGAAGCAGACGTTGCGGCAGGCCGGGCGCTCCACAATGAAGCGCAGCATGCGCTTACCCAGCCCGGTGCCACGGGCTTTCTCATGCACCGCCACCTGCCAGACGAAAACGGTGTCCGGCTTCGTGGGTGGAATGTACGCGGAAATGAACCCCACCAGCTCGCCGTCAAGCTCGGCGGCCACGCCGGTCTCGGCAAAGTGGGAGCACTGGAGAAGGTTGCAGTAGATGGAATTGGGGTCGAGCGGCGGGCATTCGGCAATCAGCCGGTGTAACCGGTAGCCGTCTGTGTCCGTTGGTTGCCGGAGCTCGATTGCCTCCGCCCTGGAGGTCTCGCTGGTCATTCGGTCTGAGTTCACCCAACCATCGGAGCTGTGCCCGCTGTTCTGGCTGAGTGCCTTTGCCGTTGATTTTAGAGGCTTTTTCCAAGCCCTGTATGGGATAATACGTAGTCCATTATAAAGGCTGGCTGGTGAAAATGGAACCAGCCCGGTTTTTAGGGCGCTACAGCACTGTCCAGAATCCCATCATCTTGGCGTAACAGACCTACTTCTAAGACGTCCAGATCCGAAAGGCTGCCTGCGAGGCATCCGACCGGCAGTCACTGCCGCATCCCTTTGCCCATGCCTGCTACCCGGAGCACGGCATCCCCCTGATACTCTGGATTGTCCGGATCCACGGCGGAAATCTCCACGAGAGCCTCTGCACAAGCGCCATGATCGGTGGCGATACCGTACACCGGGGTATGAGCCTGGGGATGCTGCTGGGGGCAATACAGCCTGTTGATGGATCACTCAGAAAGGGCCTGGTGCACCATGAGTCGATCAAGGCAGACATCAAAGGGTTTTTGTGGACATGGCGCTGTCCAGCCAGGGTCACCTGGCCGTCTGACACGCCCGGTAAGCCCCGGGCGTCATCGATGCAGCTACTTCACTTTAAGCGTGCCGGTCATGCCCGCCGCCGCGTGGCCGGCAACGTCACAGATGAACTCATAGCTGCCGCTCTCCCCCACGGTGAACGTGATGGATTCGTTCTGATCCGCGCCGATCGTCTCCGTGCCCGCATTCAGTTCAGGCACTGTGAAGTTGTGCCCCATGGCGCCGGTGTTCTCAAAATTGACCGTAACTTCAGCTCCTGCAGGAACCTCGATGGTGGAAGGCTCGAACTGGAACCCGGGTTTCGCCTGGATGGTTACGTCCGCCGACTCCGCAGCCAGGGCGATTACAGGGAAGCCCAGAAGCAGGGCACTCAATTGCTTTCCAAACGTTCGTACTCTCATTAAGAAACCTCCTGATCATGAAACCGGATCGGGAATCTGGCATCCGGTACATGAACGACACTGTAATGAGGCTGGCGTTACTGTGTCCCAAAGCGGGGCAGCCGGGTTACCCCGGCGGCCAAGAGAGCAAAACCGCAGAAGAAGGTGACCATCATGAAGAGGACGACACTCATTACAACAACGCTGTCCGCCGCCATCATCGGCGGCTGCGCGAGCCAGCCGGACATCACAGGCGCCCTCGACGAACCGGAGGTCGTGACCGTCAAACAGGACCCTGGAAAACTGGTCTACTGGGTCAAACCCGGCCCGCGCATCAATCTCAGCGAAGAAGTCTTCGGCACGCCGGACAACCCGAAACGTGGCGACATGGAAGCCTATGTCGAAAAGACAGATCTCGGCCCCATCAAACAGTTGCTGCGGGATATGCCGGCGCTGGTGTCAGCCCCGGAAGAAGCACGAGAGACCAATGAAGCCGGCACCCGGTACACCGCCTTCAACCAGCCTGGCCCCTTCGGCAATAACGCCCAGCCCCTGCCCATGGCCGAGGGCAGCAATGGGTATCTTGAGGCGAGGATGGTCAACAATGTCGAGGTGGACCAGCCGGGAGGCCCCTTCAGTGCCGCCGATGAACTGGAACTGGAGACGGAATTCCACGACCCTGACGGCAACCACTACCGCATCGACATGCAGACGCTGGTCCAGCCGCCCATTCCCGGGTACGACACCGGCGGCGGTGTGGTGGTGGATACCGAGCTCCACGGGACAACCGGTATCGGCACACCCCTGATGCCCAGAGAGTACACCCATGGTGCCTTCTGGGGCTTCGGTGACCTCTATGTGAATGGTGAGAAGAAGGGCACCTGGATGACGCACCTGATGACCACCGAAATCGTCCGGAAGAACGACTATTCGCTGGCCATTGACGAAGAGCTCCCGCTCCCCGCGGAAAAACGGCCCATCTCGTCACAGCCCCATCACACCCACCTGATCATGCTGCCGGTTGAGCCCTACAAGCCCATGCCGGTCCTTGGTCCGCTGCTGGGACTGGGCCCGACCGCACCACGGCATGCCCCGGTTGAGACCGCCTACGAACTACCCAATGGCGGAACCCAGCCCTTCATCCACATGATGTTCGAGCAGGACTCGATCACCGAGGCGGACAACGTGTCGCTGGATTTCGTTCGGGACGATGAGCCCAAAGGTTCCTGATCAAGGCACCCTCCAACCCAGCCCTCCTCAGGGAAGTGATATACCGGACTTCCCGGGGAGGGGGTTATGGGAGCTGGACTTCCCTAATTCGGAGAGTCCTTATGCCAGGCTCCGCCGTAACAAAATCCACTGCCGGATGTCTTCGATGTATAACTCGTAATAAAAGCCCACCATTGCTTTTACACCAACGACAAAGCACCCGGAGATTCCGCATGATGAACCGACGGACCATTATCGCGCCTTTCATGGGCTTGCTTATCGTCACCGCCCATGGCGCGCTGGCCGCGCAGACCGCTCTTTCAGTTATGGCGAGTTGATCGCAACCTATCAGTTCTGATGTCGCCAACAACAAGCACATGACGCAATCACGCAGGCCAAGAGACATCAAACGGGCGATCGGCTGGCGGGGAGCGAGCCTTTGCGGAGTAACATTGGAACTCTTCCTGTGTCGGTATCACTGGAGTCATACCAGAGGGAGGTCTCTCATGATCCTCCGAAATACGCTTTACATCTTTTTGTTCCTCATCATTGGGGCCGTCAGTACGGTGAGCATCGCGGGAACAGACCGGGAGGTGGTCATGTTCTCCATTGACTACTGCCCAAGCTGCGAAGCGGCGAAGCGCTTTTTCAGCGAACACGGCATCGTCTACAGCGAGTACAACCTGAATGAATCCGCCAAGGCCAGGACCACATTTGAGCGTCTTGGTGGGCGGGGCACGCCACTGCTTTTTCTTGAGGGCAAGACCATGAACGGTTTTCACCCGCAGCGCTTCCGGCAGTTCTGGCGAAAGGCCACGGGCGAAGCCCTTGAAACGAAATGAACCACACCGGAAGGTGGGATATGACTATTCCGGCCTGGGTTATGCAACTGACAGCTGTGGTACTGCTCGGCGGCACTGTGGCCTCACCGCCTGCTTGCGCCCGGACCCTCAACGGCTTCGACCTGTCCGATGCCAGCGTCCCCGCCGACGACGTATTCCGTGGCGGACCGCCCCGGGATGGCATACCGGCGCTCACCAACCCCCATTATGTAAAGGCCGCTGAGGCCACTTTTCTCGAGAGCGGAGACCGGATCCTGGGGGCCAGGCTTGATGGTAAGCCCTACGCCTATCCCGTAGGCATCATGAATTACCATGAAATCATCAATCATTCGCGCGGTGCCAACCAGTGGCTGATCACCTACTGCCCGTTGTGCGGTACCGGTATGGTGTTTGACGCCAGCGTTGGGGGAGAAAACCTCACTTTCGGCGTCTCAGGGTTGCTGTACAACAACGACCTCCTCATGTAAGACCGCCAGACCGAATCCCTCTGGTCCCAGATTGAAGGCCGTGCCATAAGCGGGCCGCTGAAAGGCCGGGAACTCAGACTGAAACCATCCCGAATGACAAGCTGGAAGGCATGGCGCGACGAGCATCCCGATACGATGGTGCTTTCCCGGGAAACCGGTCACCGGCGCAATTACGACACGTCTCCCTACGGTGACTACGAGCAGAGCGCGACGGTGTTCTTCCCGCTGGCGGAGCGGGGCCCGGATTCCCTCCTGGAACCCGATGCCATTGCCGCCCAGTACCTCCAGCTCCACCAACAGCCACCCAGCGCCTGGACGTTCGAACTTGACCTGCGCCCCTGGACGGAGCCTTTCTGACAGTTCGAGGGCGAGCATGGAGGGCGATCGACTATACTTGTCCCGGCAGGTCCAGCAAGTCGTCACGGGTACAGGCCGAAACAAAGGTGATTATGACAGAGTCCACCCAATTGCCGCCGATTCTTCGCGATAAGCATTGGCACGAGCCCTCCGCTTTCACGCCGGAAAGCCTCCTGCGGGAAGCGCGCCGCCAGAAACAGGCATCGACCTCACCAGTGCCGGAGGTATGCATTCTCGATCCGGACGGCGACATTGTGCGTAGCAAACGCGCCGAAGGGCTGACGCGGCGCCACACGGACTGGGTCTGTTATCACACCGAACTCGACGTGATCTCGCTGGGGGACCGGGAAGTGGGCATCGTGGGATGTGCCGTAGGGTCCGCTTTCGCGGTGCTGGTGGCGGAGGAACTCTTCGCCTGTGGCTGCCGGCTTCTACTGAGCCTCACCTCGGCAGGCCAGCTTACGCCGGTCCAGAAACCACCCTATTTCATCCTGATCGACCGTGCGCTTCGGGATGAGGGAACGAGTTATCATTACTGCCCGCCATCGGATTACAGTCATGCACCGGCCGGCCTTGTAGCTGCGTTCGAACAGGGCTCGGGCGAGCTCCCGGCCCCAGTGATAACAGGCGCAAGCTGGACCACGGATGCCCCCTTCCGTGAAACCGAAACTGCGATTGAAAAACACCGGGAGGAAGGTCTGCTGGCTGTGGAGATGGAGGCAGCGGCGCTGTATGCCTTTGCTGAGGCGCGCGGGTGTTCGGTCCTTTGCTTCGCGCATGTGACCAACCAGATGGGCCAGGAAGGTGATTTTGAGAAAGGGGACGGAAACGGCGTGAACGATGCACTAGAGCTTATCGAACGGGCCGCCCAGCGGCTTCTTCCCCTTTAACCGCAGCCGCCCGGAAGCTCGCCTTCCAGGCGGCCATCATGCATCCAGGCTGGGGGGATTCAGCTTTTCAGACGCCGACGGTGATACCGCCCCAGCCACTGGATGACTTTCTGTGGCGCGTGGGCCTTCTTCCATTCACCCGCCGCAAACTTCACGCTCTCATTCCAGGTCGGATAGGGGTGGATGGTGCCCAGGATCTTGTTCAGGCCAATCCCGTGTTTCATCGCCAGGATGAACTCGGTCAGCAGTTCACCCCCGTGTTCACCGGCCACGGTTGCGCCCAGGATCCTGTCCTTGCCGCGCCGCGTGATGACCTTGATGAAGCCGTGGTCCTCGCTCTCGGCGATGGCCCGGTCCAGGTCGTCCAGACCGTAGGTGGTGACCTCGTAGTCAATGCCCTGCTCACGGGCCTCGGTTTCATTGAGACCAACCCGGCCGACTTCCGGCGAGGTGAAGGTCACCCAGGGGGTGACCGAGTAATCCACGCTGAAGCGCTTGAACTGGCCGAACAGGGCGTTCACCGCCGCGTGCCAGGCCTGGTGCGCGGCCATGTGGGTGAACTGGTAGGGCCCGGCCACGTCGCCACAGGCGAAGATGTTGGGGAAGACCACGCTCAGGTCATCGTTGGTGGGCAAGGTGCCCTGGGGCCCTGGATCAATACCCAGGCTCTCCAGACCCAGTCCTTCGGTATTGCCTTTACGGCCCACGGCCACCAGAACCCGGTCGAAGGGGATGCGCACGGTGTCACCCGCATGCTCGCAGTAGACAACCCGCTCACCATCCTCAACCGCAAACCGGCTCGCCCTGTGGTCCAGACGAACATCCACGCCTTCATCACGGAAACGCTTCAGCACCAGTTCCGATACATCGGCATCTTCCCGCGGCAGAAGTCGATCGCCCATTTCAATCTGGATGACCTGGGTGCCCAGACGCGAGAAGGCCTGACTCAATTCTGACCCGATGGGGCCGCCTCCGAGCACCACAAGCCGCCCAGGCTGATCCTCCAGTTCCCAGAGATTCTCAGAGGTCAGCGGCGCCACGTCCTCGATACCGGGAATCGGCGGCACGAACGGCTTGCCGCCGGTGGCAATGACCACGGATTTCGCCGTGATCCGGCGCTTGGCGCCATCCTCGTCCACCTCCACTTCCCAGGGGCTGACGAATCGCGCCGAGCCCTGGATGCAGTCCACGCCCAGACTGGTAAAGCGCTCCACCGAATCATGGGGCTCAATGGTCTTGATGACGTTATGGATGCGCTTCATCACATTGGCGAAGGGTATGTTCGGCTCCGCGGCCGTCAGCCCGTAGCGGTCCGCCTCACGCATGTTCTGGGCAACCTTGGCAGAGCGGATCAGCGCCTTGGAGGGCACGCAGCCGGTATTCAGGCAATCACCCCCCATCTTGCCGCGCTCGATGAGTGCCACCCTGGCGTTGACGGTGGCGCCGATGTAGGCGGAGACCAGGCCGGCGCTGCCGCCACCGATCACGACCATGTTGTAGTCAAAGCGCTCGGGCTTGTCATAATGCGCATAGAGCCGCTTCTTCTGGATGCGGCCCACCACGAACTTGGCGATGAGTGGGAAAACCCCCAGCAGCACAAAGGACAGCAGCAGCTCCGGCGAAACGATGTCTCCCATGCGCTCGATCTGCGCGAGCTGGGTGCCGGCATTCACGAAAACCGCGGTGCCCGGCAGCATGGCGAGCTGGCTGACCCAGTAGAAGGTCCAGGTCTTCATACCGGTCAGACCCAACACAATGTTGATCACGAAGAATGGAAAGACCGGAATCAGACGCAGGGTGGCGAGGTAGAAGGCGCCGTCGCGCTGGATGCCATCGTCAATCTTCTTCAGGTAGCTCGCATACCGCTCCCTGAGCGTGTCCCGGAACAGGAACCGTGCCACCAGAAAGGCCAGCGTGGCCCCGACCGTGGAGGCGAAGGAGATCACCAGCAGCCCCCAGCCGAAGCCGAAAAGGGCGCCGCCGGCGAGCGTCATGACAGCGGCGCCCGGGAGGGACAGTGCCGTGACAGCCACATAGACAACGAACAGCAGTGCCAGGCTGAGCAACAGATTGGCTTCAATCAACTCGCTAAGTTGCTCCTGTTGCGCCTTGAGGACCGACAGTTCAAGGAAACGGCCCAGGTCAAAAAGGAAGAAGGCCCCCACCAGCAACGCGATGACGCCTAAAACAATCTTTTTACTGTTGCTCATTCCGGAATCCTTATGGTTATGAATGGCTCGCTTCCGTTGAGACGTCACCCGACGGCTTACGTTACAGCGGCCGCTTCGGTTTGGACACCCAGGCTGCTTTTTGCCACGAATGCCAGCAAAGACTGACAGTCATTCGGCGTTGCCGATCCAGGGCATAGCACGGTGGTCAAAACCAGCCTGGACTGATGGTTTGACGATGTCGAAGTAAGGGGAGGCGTCAAAATCACGCGGCACGAACAGTGAATGACGACGGATTCGGTAGTACTCGCGCAGACACCCCTTGCAGTTTGGGTCGTCATCCTGGCCTTCAGTGCGGGTAGGTAATATTGGATAACGGATGTACTGGAACGCTTGGGCGATGAAAGTGGAGCAGATCGGCTTCGATCAACACATGCAGCTCACCATCACGGGATACCGGTAGCCCTGCGTCCGGCCCGAGATAAAGGGTCGCGTTACACCTCGCGGCCGGAACTGCTCCGGAGCAACGCCACCATGTCTTCGGCAAGCTGTTCAACTGACTCCGCATCCACTTCACGGTGGGCGAAGGTTCTCAGTGCCATGATCTGTGCTTGCCAGAGCCGTGCCAGACGCGCGCAGTCGCTCCCCCGGGGCAGCTCACCCTGGTCCAGAGCATGTTCAAGCAGGGCGGTCAGATCGCTTTCGATCCGATCAAAAAGCTGGTTAACGGTATGGCTTAACCCCGGCGTATCCGTTGTCACCTCGAGCAGCGTCTTCACCATCATGCAGGCGGAAACCGGTGCAGACCGCGCCCCCGTGCGGCCTGTCGCTTCCGCTGCAAGGCGACGGAGGTAGGCGGACAAGCCATCCAGAACCCGTTCATGAGCCTCCAACACTTCCTCCATACCCTGAACGAGCTGCTGGTAATAGGTCATCAGTGCCGCCTCGAACAACTGCTCCTTGCTCCCAAAGGCGGCATAGATGCTGCCTGGGCGCATATCCAACGTGGCTTCGAGATCCTTGAGCGAGCAGGCGTGATACCCCTTTTCCCAGAACAGATGGGCGGCCCGCTCCAGCGATATGGCGTAATCGTGTCGCGCAGTGCGTGGCATAACGGAAGGCTTCTTGAGTGTTCACTCAATTATAACTTGAGTGATTACTCAAAACCAGTTATCGTTCTCCTGTTCTTGAGTGATTACTCAAGATTACACACAGTCATTACAATGCAGGAGGCCCCATGACCGCTTTCCAGCTTCACGACACCCAGAGCGCACCCTCGGATGCCAAACCCATTCTTGAAGGCTCGCAGAAATCCATGGGCATGATCCCGAACCTGCATGCAGTACTCGCCGAAGCGCCGCAGACGCTCAAGGCCTACGGTACACTGCACGAGCTGTTCACCAACACCAGCCTCAATAACGATGAGATCACCGTGGTCTGGCAGACCATCAACGTTGAGCACGAGTGCACCTATTGCGTGCCGGCCCATACCGCCATTGCCAAGCAGATGGGTGTGTCGGATGACATCTCCCAGGCACTGCGTGATGAAACGCCTCTTCCGGATGAAAAACTGGAAGCACTGAGGACATTCACAAAGCAGGTCATCGCCAAACGCGGTAATGTCGAAAAGACGGACCTGGACGCGTTCTTCAAGGCGGGCTATGGCCAGCAGCAGGTGCTGGAAGTCATCCTCGGGCTCGCGCAGAAGACCATCAGTAACTACGTCAATCACATCGCGGAAACCCCGCTGGATGAGCCGTTCCAGACGTTGGCCTGGAAGCGTTCATAAACAGCACTGAAGGAGGGCCCCGAATGGCACCCGTACTGGCGTTCGACGTATACGGTACCCTGGTTGATCCATCCGGGATGGTGGACCACCTGCGTCACTACACCGGTGATGATGCAGACGCCATCTCTGCGCTCTGGCGCCAGAAGCAGGTGGAGTACGCCTTCCGTCGGGGCCTGATGCGACAGTACGCGGATTTCGGGACCTGCACCCGGCAGGCGCTGGAATTCGCGTTCCGCTCAAAAGGGCATACGCTGGACACTTGGACCGGCGATGCCCTGCTGCAGGCCTACCAGAGTCTGCCGGCGTTCAGCGACGCGGTCCGCGCCCTGGCAGCTTTGAAACCGCACTACCGCCTGTTCGCCTTTTCCAATGGAACGCCCGACGCAGTGGAGCGGGTGCTCCAGAACGCGGGGGTTCGCGATCACCTTGAGGGCGTCGTCAGTGTGCACGAGCTGGGCACGTTCAAGCCTGACCCGGCCGTGTACAGTCACGCACGCGAGGCCACCGCTGCCGGCTCTGACCCACTCTGGCTGGTCTCCGGTAACCCCTGGGATGTCATCGGCGCGCGTTCGGCCGGCCTCGGTGCAGCCTGGGTCCAGCGCGATCCGGCTACCGTTTTCGATCCCTGGGATATTGAGCCAAGCCTGACGGTGCAGAACCTGGAAGAGCTTGCCGAAAAACTGCCAAGAGACGCCAACCACACGTAACCGGATCGGGCCCGGCATCTGGTTTTGCTCATGCACCGGCGGGCCGTTATGATCCACAATCATGGTAAGTCGCAATGAGCGAAGACATGGAGCAGGCAGCGACGGAAGAACAGCAGTTGGTTGGCCGTCTTCGCCAGCGCGACGCCAGTGCCTACCACGAGGCCGTCCAGCGCTTTTCCGGTTCCATGCTGGCAACGGCGCGCAGCATGCTCGATCCGGCCACGGCGGAGGATGTCGTGCAGGAAACCTGGGTGGCGGTGATTGACGCCATTGATGGCTTCGAGGGGCGCTCGGCGCTCAAGACCTGGCTCTGTACCATCACGGCGAACCGCGCACGCAACAGGCTGCGAAAGAGTAACCGGGAAACACTGACGGATTTCCAGTCCCCGCTCGATCCATCGCTGGAGCGGCGATTCAATGAGGGTGGCAGCTGGGCCCAACCCACACGGCCCTGGGGGTCGGAATCCGCCGATGAGCTGCTGTCCAACGAAGCCCTCAAGGAATGCCTCGACAAGCACTTCGAAGCCCTGCCCGAAACCCAGCGTTCAGTACTGATGATGCGTGAGATCCAGCAGATGGAGGCAGACGATGTCTGCCGGATACTGGGGCTCAGCTCCGCCAACCTCAGGGTCAGCCTGCATCGGGCGCGGCAGAAACTCTTTACCATGATTGAAGGCTTCCGGGAGACGGGGGAATGCTGAAGTGCCACGAAATATCCGCACTGGCGAGTGACTGGCTGGACGGGGAGCTCACTACCGGCCAGAAGATGAAGGTGCGCCTCCACCTGATGATGTGCCGGCATTGCCGAAACCTGGTGGATGGCCTCGCAACAACCCAACGCATTCTGGTTCAGCGGGTCGAGTCCGAGGCCGCGATCCCCGACCAGTTTCTCCAGCGCACTACCAGCGCCCTGGACGCTCGCCTTTCGGAAAGTGCATCACAGGGACCACCCAACGGCAATATTGCCGTTTCCGACGCGGCCGGCAATGACCCGACTTTCCACCCACTTCAGGAAACGTCCGACGACAAAGTCCTGGCCATTTTCGATGAAATCCGCCAGAAAGAGGGCTACGTGCCCAACCTTTTCAGGGCCTATGCCCATAACCCGGATCTCCTCGAACAGGCCTGGAGCCGCGTGAAGTCGCTGATGTATAACGGCCAGCTGTCGCCGCGGCTGAAAAATGCGATCGCTACCATCGTTTCCCAGGATAATGGCTGTGACTACTGCGTAGCCCACCACAAACGAATGCTGAAGACTCTCGGTGTCAAACCAGGCGACCTATCAACCTTCATGGCGACATCGGAGCCTGTTTTCCTGGGGCCGATGGACGCCGCCCTACTGCAGTTCGCCCGTGAGGCGAACCGCAACCCCCATGGCATGCCGCCGGACCTTATCGCCAATGCACGGGCGGCTGGTGCCAGTGATTACGCCATCATGGAAGCAATCGGCGTGATGGAGCTCTACAGCTCCTTCAACCGCATGCTCGACTCCCTGAACGTGCCGCTGGAACCGGAGATGGTCAGCGAACTCTGAGCCCCGATGCCCCTGTAACAACACTGCCTCCAGCGTGTCTCCTGCCCATCGGACCAGAGTGGTGGGTGCGGGCATCCACCATGCGGCCTGAAACGGAGGTCAAGTGCCAAAAGGCGGGGACAACCTATGGTGAAATGTCGCGACATCACGCTGGTCGCCAGCGACTACGTCGACGGTCGACTCCGCTGGCGCAAGCGGCTGGCCGTGGTTGCGCACCTGATCATGTGTCCCCATTGCCGACGCTTCATGGCCAACTTCCGCGCCGTTGTTACCGTTATACGCGGTCATTGTCCACCGCAACCTGACACCCGGCAGATTGAAACGTTTAAGCGGACGGTGGACGAGGCACTCGAGAAACCTGACGCTCAGGACCTGAATGATGATTGAACGGTAAACGTCATCCTGGGACCAATAAAGCGCATGTTACCGGAACTCGGGGAAGTTCCCGGGACGGTTCAACGACCAGTCATAGTCGATGTATTCGATGGAATCCGTCTGCTCAACCTTCTCCACGATCGCCTCATCCGCCCACTGGCTGATAAAGCCACGGACTGAACCGCCCTCATCGACAAAATCCTGCTCGTACCACTTGAACAGCTCCGTAAGGTGAAGGGTGTCGCCTTCCACCCGGAGATGGCGGTCGGTATTGAACGCCAGACGGGTGTTTTCGGTCATCAGCTCATCGATGTTGTCGCTGGTGTAGATGCTTTCCCGCAGTGGCGGGCAGCCGACCGAGGCGCAATTCACGGTGAAATGAACGCGTGCCTCTTTCCACCCTTTTTCCTCGAACTCCGCCCCCAACAGGATGCCCTTCTCGATCTCGTTCAGGCTGTAATCCCTTCCGTCGATCTCAAACATCTGACGCTCAAACACATTATCCGTGAAGGGATTGTAGCGGCCGCCGTAATCCCATACGGAGCTGACCAGCTCGCCCTCACCACGTTCGGTCAGGATCTGCTGGATGATGAAGAAGTTATAGGCGTTGTTCCAGAACGCCAGCGCCTGCTCCCGGGTATCCAGGGTCGACACATCAAACGCCGCCAATTGCTCTGACTGGTCATCCAGCAGCCCCTCCGTCTGGTCATCGGCCAGCGCCGCTTCGTAGTCGAACGCGGAAACGAGCCCCCCATTGGCGGTGCGTTTCTCCTGCAGATAGCTGTTCAGCAGTGTCTGATAGTCGTTGAAGACGTGCTTTACCGCGGGTGCGTCATTGGCGGAAACGCTGGCGGCCGCTGTCGCAACCAACAGCATGGCGCCTATACGCACGGCGGGTGATTGGTGTTTCACATGGGGCTCCTTGGATCAGACAATGTGTTGGAATCGACAATTTCTCGCTCCCTTTCCGACCATGCAGTGTCCCCTTCGTTACAGCCTGAGGCCCAGCGACCTATCTCCTGGGGCCGCATGGGCCGGGCATAGTAGAAGCCCTGAAGAAGGTGGCAGCCCTCACGGGCCAGCCACTGGCCCTGGCCGAAATGCTCCACACCCTCGGCCACGATTCCCAACCCAAGTCGCTGACCCAGACTTATAATGGCAGCGCACAGCGCCGCGTCCTGCTGATCCTCGGGCAGATCCCGCACGAAAGCGCGATCGATCTTGAGCCGGTTTATCGGCAACTGTTTGAGATAGGCAAGGGAGGAGTACCCCGTACCAAAATCATCCACCGCAATGGCCACGCCAAGCTCACTGATACTAAGAAAGACCTGGCGAGCCTCCCAAGGCTGCCTGCTCCATGGAAGCCAGAAGATCCCGTTCGTAGTTGAACAGGGATGGAACCAGGATGAGCGCCTCAATAACAACGATCCCGGCAAATACGGCGACTGTCACCATCCAGCAGAGTCTGCAGGCAACCAGGGTGCGAGCCGGTAGTTTGTTCGCCATTGCCCTCGTAACTCCCATATTCAGCGGGTTTCCTGCAACAGGGACAAATCGCCAGCCATCTTGTTACCCGGCCCCCGAAATAGTTGCGACGCGAGGTGTAACGCCGGCCCCGGACCGTTGTCCCACTATTGATGGCCTTCCAACGGAGGTACCGGAAGGGCCCGACAAACCGAGACACCACGGAAGACGGAGACCCACCATGACTCAGACATCCGCATTACCCAATCCAGGCGCCCGCAGGCGATTGAACCGCTATGCCCGCGCAGCCGCCCTGCCAATCGCCATTATGAGTGCCTCCTTCAGTGCCGGCGCGCTCGCCGCGTGCTCGCCCTGCAAGGGCCGTTGCAACCCGTGCGCAGCCAAGAGCGCCTGCCGCGCGAACCCATGCGCCGGCACCAACCCCTGTGCTGCTAAAAACCCGTGCGCCGCCAAGAACCCCTGCGCCATGAAGAAGTGCAACCCCTGCAATCCATGCGCAGCCAATCCCTGCGGAACGAAGAACCCATGCGCTACAGGGAATCCGTGTGCCGCGAAGAAAAAGGTCAAGCGCCCCGAGGATTACGCCAGATACGACGGTAACCCCTGTAAGCTGATGGAAAGGGGCCGGAAACTGTTCAACGACACCAGCCTGAGCGGTAATGGGCTGTCCTGTGCCACCTGCCACTCCAATGGCGCGGGTTACAACGCCACCTTCGCCACATCCTACCCACACCAGGTCGCCATGGGCGTCAACCAGTTCGGCATGGACCAGGTGCACCTGGATGAGATGATCCAGATCTGCATGGTTCAGCCCATGCAGGCAGAACCACTGGAGTGGGGCGGAGCGGACCTGGCGGCTCTTGAGACCTTCATGGAGAGGGAGCAGGCGAAGTACCAGAAGGCCAATCCCTGTGCAGCGAAGAACCCATGTGCCACGAAGAAGAAGTGCAATCCCTGCAATCCATGCGCGGCCAACCCCTGCGCCTCGGTAAACCCGGCGGCGAAGCGCCGGCCCGCCGAAGTGGCTGCGCACTGAGTGGCGGG
>ENA-ORCO01000257-ORCO01000257.1-marine-metagenome-genome-assembly--contig:-NODE-257-length-32440-cov-3.377623_pt1 | contig 32440 bp, 49 predicted proteins | sample MGYA00248633_ERZ508508 | MGnify/ENA primary metagenome ERZ508508 (study PRJEB26179, sample SAMN06268845) | marine metagenome | isolation source: A23 P1 aerobic enrichment on pine of planktonic cells taken...
CGCCATCCGCCCCTCCGACGCGAGTACCAGCTACGTCGATAGCAGTGACGTCCCCGGGATCATGGAGACGTGGCTCCACGCCCGTTCAGATGAACACTCAGCCATCGGGCCCTGTAACCCCGAAGTGACCGACGCACTCATCACGGACTACGTTCTCGGCGACATCGAACATCTTCTCGCCCTCGCCGACCAGCTCCCGTTCGACCACTAGTCCCCCGCACTGCATTTTTGTCGCCTAACGGGCGAGTCACTATGGAAGCAAACCCAGCAGACGCGTCTACGGCACTCGAGACGCTCAAAGCAGCCGTCCTCGAGGACGACCCGGAACAACCAGTCGAGGACGCACTAACAGAATTCGTCCACGAACAGTACCCATCAGCCAACATCTCGGTTGGCTGTGCCTTCGTCCACATCAATTTCCCCAACCCGGAGACCGACATCGAACGCCCCATCGTTCGGGCGTTGTTCGAAATCGAGGAAACCGTCCTTCGGAACGGAACGGTCGCCGTTGAAATACACGACGACTACGGCACGCCCCACCGAGAACACGCCGACATCTACGCCGAAGACGAACTATACGCCGCACTCAAGGAGGCCAACTAACCACCATGACGGACGACGACTCCCGGACCGATTCAGGGGCATCTGACCCCGTCGAAGTGACGCTGTCCTTCGAATCCAAGGGACAGGCCGAGTTCGCCGTGAATCAGTTACTGTTCTCGGCAGAAAACATCGAGGAAAGCCTCGGAGTGTTCGACCCCGCCGTTCTCGACGACGACGGGCGAACAGAAGAAGACTCCATCGAGGTCCACCGAAGCATCGCGAATCAAATCGACGACGCCCTGTAACCCATCAGAGACCAGCCATGCCTGAACGACTACGACCCGGCGAGTACCGCGTCGGGACCGAAACTCTCGAACGGAGTCGCACCGACGGCCGCGTTGCCAACCACGCCGAATACGGAGTCATCAACGGCTCCACCATCAACGAGACCACTCGCGGCCCGTGGGGGCGGATTTTCGGCGTCAAAAACTCAAAGTGGTACACCTATCGGCAGGTTGAGCTTCTTGTGAAGGAAGTGGGCCCCAACGGCGAAGTCCAGCACACCGGAACGGCCGTGCGAGACCTCGTCGACATGTTCGACAAAACGTTCGACTCCAAATCGGACGCCGTAGACTACCTCCTATCGCGGTTCAACTTCGACGAAACCTACTGAATACACCATGGCCAGCCTCACCCTCTCCGAAGCACAGGAGACTCGATTCGCCCATCCGAGCAGTATCGGCGATTTCGAGTCGCCCGACGCGCTCCTCGACTACGCTGAATCGCTCCCGACCGTCCCCGAAGAAGGCGAGTCGATACAAGAGTACCGCACTGGCGGCAACGAAAACCTGTTCCGAATCAAGAAAACGCCGTTCCCGAAGCCAGTCAAGGGCGAAATCGAAGTCGGCCAGCTGTATTACCGACCGACCCACACTGTCGGAAGTATCTATGAAATCGTTTCAGAACCCGGCGAAGACGACACGTATCATGCCGCCCACGTCATTTGCCGAGTCCACCACTACATCGAAACCGATACCGCGAGCCGTGAACACGTCAGTTTCGAATACCCTGTCTTCGCGTCGCAGTTCTTCCGCGAATTCACCCCGGTCCCCAAAGAGTCCGTGCAACTCGATATGACAAATTTAGCCGGGTGACACAGTGAGAACTGCAAAGTGTTTATTTACCAGCAACTCACACAGCTAATCGTCGATGCGACTGAGAGAGCTACTACAGCAAGAGGACCGTGCAGTATCACCAGTCATAGGCGTAATTTTAATGGTTGCAATAACTGTGATTCTCGCTGCCGTTATCGGAACTTTCGTCCTCGGATTGGGGGACCAAGTTCAAGAAACTTCCCCTAACGCCCAGTGGAATTGGAACGCCGATTCCGCGAATGACGAACTTGATCTCGTTCACGAAGGCGGCGACTCCGTCGACCCGTCCCTTCTCGTCGTGAGTGTCGACACGGGAAGCATCGCAGGGAGTACCTGTGACGGAGGCAGCAACTGGGTGGATAGCCCCAGCGAGATTACGGCTGGTAACACCTGTGCAGTTGAAGACGGTACCGGAACGCTCGAAGGCACCTATCGCCTGACGTGGGAAGCCGAAGGGGGCGGTAGTTCCTCGACGCTGTCCACCTACGAAGCGTAATCCGGCTACACCCTTTCCTTCCGAGAGCACACATCCTCCAGTGACAACTCTCGATTCAGATTTCACTTCGCAGACGGTGGGTGTAACCCCCGTCCCGAGAATCGCATTTATCCGTTCTGACGGGTGCGTATGTCCACCGAAAGCACCCCCGACGAAACAGCATCCACGACCACAACGACCGAACGGCGACACTTCGCGCTGCTAGGCGAAACCACCTACAGCCCATACCGGAACCTCACTCGCCTCGGCCGCACCGTCAGTATCGACCCGACAGCTCACGACAGCGAACGCGACATCATCGAAGCCGCCACCAAGAAGGCGCTCGAGACGATGCCCGAAAGTCGGGACGAACTCGTCGACGACGAACTCCGAGTCATCGAAGTAGACGACTCCCCTGAGTGGGTGGCTCTCGACGACTTCGACTTCTAAGCCCACCAGCCCCTTTTCGTCCGCCCGTTTCAGGCCCGCTCCAGTTCATTGGCCAAATCCAACTCGATGAACGCGTCCGTCACCGCTTCCAGCCCAGGATTCTCGTCATCACCTTCACCCATCGGGCTAATCGTAGGTTTCATCGCCCGGTTGCGAAGTGCAGTATGGAGATCAGGGAACTGGTCGAGGTCCACTTCAGCGTACTCGGAGAGTTGGAACGCTTTGAATCGTTTTGCACCATCCCCCTCGCCAAGTTCAATGAACATCATCGAAGGGACCGGAACACGGCCAACAACAACCGTTTCGAACCCTTTCGTGTGAATGGCCCCATACCCTCCGCGAGACGAGAGTTTCGCCAACGTCGAGAACGACCCCGTTTCCGCAGCGGTATCCCCGTCCTCAGTTACCTCCCAGCTTGAGGTGAAATCCACCAAACCAATCCCATTGGCAGTGATTTCCTCAAGGTCCACCGAACTCGGGACACTCGGGTTGTTGCGGTTGCTTACGACCATCCGACGGGACTCCCCGCTTAGATTTTCCAGCATGCACTCAATGAAATCCAAAGATAGTATATAAAGACGGCGCTTTAGCCAAATATCGGAGGTAGAAAGCCTCATTCCAACGATTACGGCATTTTTCCACCTTTGAATAGCGACTTCCAACCAGCCATGAACACTGAAATCCCACCTGAAAACCGAACTGCCGAACCGGTCGACCTCGAAGAGCTCCCGACGGACGAACGAGTCCTCATCATTCGAGGTATCAGCGGTGTCTTCCATACCCCCACAGTGGTCGAGGGCGAGACCTCCTCAACCGGGAAAACCATCGCTGTCCCCAAGCGATACGACCGAGACCACGAGGGGCTCCCCCACGACGACGAACCCGTCTACCGGCTAGACGCCGAGACTATGTTTACTGGCGGGTTGGAAACGCGAAAAGCGACAACGTTCCAGTTGTATCTCCCAGAAACACTTCGTCGCCAGCAGAAGGCGAATTTCAATCCCGGCCCTTCAGTCGGAACTGACACCGTTCGAGACGAATGGGACCTGCCTCCCGCAACACATCTCCCCGCCCGCCCCGACGACGAATAGCCATCTAGAGCAGAGCATTTGTCCCCCATAACGGCTGCAACGATCCCAGCCCCATGACACTCCAATCTACTCTCCCAGGAACAGGTGGGTTCGGGCCGAACGTTGAAACGCTTCCACCGCCGCCGGAAGGCGACGAGCTGAAACACCAAATCGCCCCGAACTGGCGATACGATTTCGACGTCGAACGCCTCGAGAATATCAACGAACTTCGACAACGGATTCGGGATGCGGCCTACGCGCCAAACCCCATCGAGAAGTGGTCGTTCATCATCGGGGACTACATCTCCTACGGGAACAAGAAAATCGCCGACAACACCGCGATTTTCAACGTTGGTGCAGCCACCGATTGCCCGAATCTCGGTACCGAATTCTGCCAAGTCGCCGAGAGCGAGTGCTACGCGAAAAATTCTGAGACTGTGTTTCCGGGATCGCTTGACTACCGCCGCAAACAACAAATCATCTGGGGGCACCTCGACCCCATCACTTGGGCCAAAGCCTTCCGAATGCACTACAACCGAAAGCGCAGCGAGGTCTCCACCATCCGCCTCAACGAGAGTGGTGACTTCCAGCACCGCCAGGACCTCCTGAAAGCCGACGAGATTGCCCGCCAGCTTAACGACATCGTCGACGTGTACACGTATTCAGCCAGTTCATGGCTGGATTGGGATGAAGTCGACCACTTCGTCGTGAATCGCTCGAATGACCGCATCGAATTCGGCGACCGACGATTCGAGGTCGTGGAGTCTGTCGACGAGATACCGGCGGATGGGCTGAGATGCCCCCACGACGTTTCAGGGGGTGAAATACAATGCGGCGAGTGTCGGCTGTGCATCGAGCCGGATGCCCCTGACGTGTACGTGAAAATTTTCAATTAACCATCATGCTCCGAACCTCCACCTCACGAATCGACCCGGACGTACAGCCCACCCCACCAGAGAGCCACCCGTCGGTCAGAATGTACGAGTGGGCGCTAAAACGGTTTACCGCTCCGGAGTGGTCAGTACAGGCACTCACGTTCGAACAGAACCGACACCTCACTGACCTCGACGCCACTGTACTTGAAGGGACGCTGACGCACGAATCCGGTGCGTTGCTTCAGATACATCCATTCGATACTCAAGACCATACCCCGTTGGAAGAGACGCCCCCTCGATACACCCGCCACCGGATTCGACTCCGAACCGACGAGGAGTCCGCTCATTACGTTACTATCTCCCCTGGTCACCGCCAAGAGGAACTTTCGCCAGCAGCACTTTCTTCCCAGCTTCCCGAATCAGACCTTCCGGAGAAGGACGCAGTTACGCTACATCAACAATCGACTGTTCACGAAGCCAGCACGGACGGAATGCCGTACAGTATCGAGTCAAAAACCGACGCGCTTTGGGCAGTGTACGGCGCTACTCACTACGTTACGGCTAAGACAGAGAGACAGACTGGTCTCGGACAGTTCGGCTAGCAATGAAGCGAGGATGCCCCAAGCCGCTCGTTACAGCGAGGCGCCTTGGATTTTCGCCACCTCCACCGTATCCTCTTCCAGCATCCCATTGACGAAGCGTTCGAGTTGCCCTTCTCGAACTGGCTTCTCCAGATACGCGTCGAAGTCCATGTGCAGCGTATCTATATCGGGACGAATTCCACTCACCATCCCAACGAGACAGTCGACATTTCGGTCGTCTTGGCTGGCGAGAATCGTATCTCCGGACACGTCAGGCAATTCGCGATCCAGCAACACGACATCAACGTCGTCATCCAACTTGTCGAGACCGTCCGTGCCGTCCATAGCAGACCGGACCTCGAACGACGTGGCCAGCCATTGGCTATACAGCTCGTTGAGCTGAGGGTCATCCTCGATAACGAGGACAGTCGTCTCTGTCATCTGGGGCTCATTTCTCAATATGGACTCACATTATATAAGTTCAAGGAGGTATTTTCGCCATTACCAACCGGCATTTATCCATTCAAACGTTTGAACTCACACTCACTATGGCCAGCACTACCCCCACTATTGACACACAGGATCGCTCGAAAAGCCAGCAGTCGATTATCGCGTTACTCCAATCGGGACCGAAAGACCTCCGAGAGTTGATTCTCGAATCTACAAGTCGAATCCCAATTGCACACACAGCCGTCAACGACCTCGAACGGGAAGGTATCATCGAGCAAGTCGGCGGTGAAAAACGCGGCGAAGAACCCCGATACGGACTCGTTGAACGGTAGCCTCACACGAGAATTTGTCTCGGTAGACAGGTGCGACGATGCCACCCCAAACCACTGACGGCGACGGAATCGAAGTCACGGCAACGGCCACCCTCGAGTACACGAGCGAGGAGCTTGAGGAAGTCGGCCTCACGCCCGAAGCGGCCAAAGAGAATCTCGCGGAAATGGTCCGAACAGGAGATATTGGGTTAGAAATCACGACGGCCCCGCTGAACGGCGACCGCGCCCCGCAGCGAGGCCAGTACACCCACACAGACCTCGACTACACCTTCCCTGTCCACGTCCCGACAGAGTCCACCGGCCTCGAAATCGAGACAGTCGACCACAAGTTCAAAGCCGGGGACGTCTTGGAAACCCGCGACGAACAGCACCCCGACGAATATCGCGTGATTCTCGAAACGACAGACTCCGGGATGATTCTCTATCACAGTCACGAAGAGCGGTTCAGCTTCTATCCAGTCGAATGGATGGAAGAGGACTTCAGCGAGAGCTTCAGTACTGCAACGGAGTACATCATCCATCCGCGTCCGGCACGCTGTCTCGAATGACGACACCTCCGGCGCCGAACTCACCCCCCGAGTTGACTTACTACGAGGCCGACGCTGCCACCCCGCCACTCGCCACGAATTCTGTCGATACAATCATCACCAGCCCACCGTACTGGCAGCAACGAGATTATGAAGTCAACGGGCAACTCGGCCAAGAGGACACCCCAGAAGCCTTCGCTGACACCATCGTTGAATACCTCAACGGGTGGAAAGAGTGTTTAGCCCCACATGGGACGGTTCTGTTGAATGTCGACGATACCTATCGCGACACCTCACTCCAGGGCATCCCAGCCGCGATTGCAACCCGAGCACGAACGCACGGGTGGCGAGTCTTGGCCCAAGTGACGTGGCACAAGCCGCACTGTAAACCGACAGCGGCAGGAAATCGGTTGAAGCGAACCCACGAGCCGCTTTTCGTCCTGACAGAAGCCAACGGGACGGCGCCGTACATCGACCGAGTAGGCTTTCTCAGCGCCTATCCCACCGACGACCCAACGGTCTGGTCAATCCCCCCGGCAAGTGGCAAAGACCACGCTGCCCCGTTTCCTGACGGCCTCGCCCGACGCGGTATTCATCTTCTCGCCCCAGAAACCGCCTGCACGAAGTGTGGAGTGCCGGTGGGGAGGGAGTTTCCCGAAACATGGCCCGGCGAAATCGAGGAAACGTTGACGCGGATTCGCCGGCTTGACACGCTCATCGAGCACGATGCCGAGGACGACGTTCCAGTTGACCTTTCGGAAGCCCTCTCTCGAGCCAAGACACGTCTCAAGACAGCAATAGCGGACCACTCATCGTGGGACCACTGTGACTGTGATGCTGGCACCGCACCAGGTACCGTGTACGACCCCTACGTCGGGAGCGGCACGACGGCGAAGGTCGCGGTGAACGAGGGGCGCTCCGGGATCGGGTCCGACCTTGCCCCACCGGACCACGACCCCGTCTCAGCAACGCTTTCGAGCTACTGACGACACTATCACCCCCGCTGGGCGATTTTTCTCGAGCAGACACGCGAGTCTTCACCATGCCCCAACATCAAGATTCACTCGCCTCGTTCACCGAAACCCCAACGCTCGACGGCTACGACTGGCAATTTTCGGGAGCGGACACCACCTATCACATGCACGGGTTGCTCGGGTATCCCGCCCGAATGCCACCACAGATGCCGAATCAAATCATCCGGTATCTGAAGGCGACCGGCCAGCTGTCCGCCGGCGACACCATCGTCGACCCCTTCTGTGGCAGCGGGACCACGGCTCCAGAGGCCCGGTCGCATCAGCTCGACTTCCACGGCGTCGACATCAACCCATTTGCCTGCCATCTAGCCCGTGCAAAGGCCACGCCGTTCCCACCAGCAGACCTCGCCAACGCGTATGAAACGGCGACGGATAACTGGCATATTCACGAACGGTTCATCGACGACGCAGCAACCACAACCACGGCCCCCGGCGAAGCACTCCAGACTACCGACAAAGACGGTGAAGTCGACCGTGTCGGCGACCCAGTCGGATTGAAAAAGCACTGGTTCCCCAAGCCGCAAGTCCACAAACTGAACAATCTCTCACGGCGACTCGCCGAAGCTCGAGGCTACCACTCCCTCCCAGCGATCCGCCTCCTCCGTTTAGCACTCGGAAAAACCGCCCGAGAAGTCTCCTACCAACAACCGAACGAATTCAAGCGACAGCGTATCTCGCCGGAGGAACGACAGTACCATGACCCCGATGTGTTCAACATCTTCTCGTCGACAGTCGCTGACTTCTATGACCGTCTCGTCGAGTTCCACGCTCAAGCGCCAACAGCCCCGGAGACAACGGTCACACTCGGCGATAGCCGCGACCCAGCTCTCCTCGGCCCGAACACCGCCGATGCGATAGTAACAAGCCCGCCATACGGCGATTCTCAGACAACCGTGGGGTATGGTCAGTACAGTAACATCCCAGCGAACGCCGCGACTCCATTATCATACTCTCGGATGCGAGCCGTCGATTCAGAGGCTCTTGGCGGTCGTGACACGGACCCGTTCATGGACTTCGAGCAATCGACACTTCGAGACCACGCCGACAGCCTTGATGTAACACTCACACGATTAGCCGAAGTCGACGGCCGACACGACGACGCTCTCGGATTCATCACCGACTACACGGAAGCACTCATCCAGATGGCCCGCGTGTGCAAACCGGGACAACCGACGATTCTCGTTGTCGGGAACCGAACGATGAGCCGTGTCCCGATTCCACTCCACCATATCACCGCCGAGTTAGCTCTCGCAATCGGGTTTAAACACGAAGCGACAGTCGAGCGGAGTATCCCGACGAAAACGCTCCCGTATGCGAACGCCCCGGAGAACATCCCGGGAGAGACGGGAGAGATGATGGCCGACGAGTACCTCGTCGAGCTCTCAGCGCCGGCGGAGCCGGCTTCACTCTAACCCGCCCACCATTTCTCTCGTTCAACACCTGCCATGCCAACGGAAACACTCCACACCTGGACGGACGAAAACGGGGCGAATCGAGTCACCGTCGAACAATACGACGATTCTCCGACGGTGTATATCCGACACGAGGTCATTGCCAACGGCAACACGGACATCGAACTCGAAATCGAACTCAGCCCCGGCGTCGGTATCCGAATCAACGACCGTGATCCAACCAGCTCTGCGGTCCTTACGACCGGCTTCCGAGTGCGGTCCCCTTACGGGAATCCCCGAAAGCACGTCCGAGAACGCACGCTCATCGATATGGAAGTCGACAACGGCACTCCAACAGCAGCCATCACCGAACAAGAAAGCCGCCCAGAGCGACGAGGCAATACCGGCGAATGGAGCCACGGGGCGTGGGAAGACACCAGCGAAACCGTCGTGACGACGACCGGCGTCGAGTCATCGATAAGCCTCAAAAACAAGGCTGGACAGGCCTCAGACAATGCCAGCGGCTTCGATCTCCCCGCGTCCCTCCAATAATACATGTCATCGTTCTCCCCGGAGTCTCGAGTCCACACCATCGGCGAACTCGCCGACATAGCGACAGACCAACAGCCGCCTGTTCGGGTACTCGACCTCTGTTGCGGCGCCGGTGGTGTTGGATTCGCTCTCGACCAATTACCCAACCTGCGGTTCATCGGAGTCGACAAGCGAGACTACAGTGACACCTACCCCGGGGAATTCATCCAAGCCGACGTCTCCGAACTCACGTTGGAGTCCCTCGGTCTTGACCGGAAGGTGGACCTTGCCTGGGCGTCACCCCCCTGTCGAGCCTATACCAAACTCGCCCACATCCATTACGACGACCCGACAGAGGAGTATCCAACCTTCGACGACCTCAATATCAGAACGGTCGCAAAGCGCCTCGGAGTCGAGTACGTCATCGAGAACGTTCCGACATGCCCCGATTTGCGGAACCCCACGAGCGTCAACGGCCCCGCCCTGGGGCTGGACTTGATTTTCAAGCGCCACTTCGAGACCAGCTTCCCGCTCCCAGAGTACCTCGATACACCTGAAGAGGACGCTCTCAAGTTCGAGCAAGCAGGCACCCAAGCTCTCGCCGATGCGAAAGAAATCCCGAACTTTGGGAAAGAAAGCGTTCGGGCAGCCATCCCTCCCCGCTATGTCGGGTTCGTCATCGCCCACTGTCCATCGCTCGATGAGTTTTCGCCCTGGGACGCACCGGAGGCCTACGCGATGAATCTCTCTTCCCAAGACCAAACAACCATCGGCACATACCAACACCAATGACCGAGATCACTATCGACCCAGCGCATCTCCCGTTTGAGCGAACCTACAGCCTTGATGGGCCAAACCGCCATCTTGCGACCATCTGCAATATCGTTCATCACAATACAGGCGTCAATACCAGCCCTTGGATTTCAGTCCAGTCGGCGAAGTCGATCCACTCCAAGGGTGAGGCTCATACTGACGCTTCAATCGCGGAACGCGGAAAACAATCACAGGAAGCTATCGAAACAGCAGTCGAACAGGGAACACTCTTCAAGCACGACGAGAAACTCACAATTCCAACAGAAGACCGACTCAACCGAGTCCTCAAGACCGAGCGAGAAAAGGACAATTCTGACCAAAAGCTAGTCAGTAAAATCAACGAATACCGTGCAAGTACCTAATCCATTAGGGGCAGAGCTTAGTACCCACCCACCTCTCGTCTGAAATGCACCACGAAAACGGGTGCAAGCGGCGCCGTGGTGCATCCCCACCCCCACCTCGTTTCGCTGCAATCCTAGCTCTCACGAGCAAGGATTATTGTCACCGGGGCTATAGTCACGAGTACCAACCAATGGTCGACGAGCCAAACCAAGAGCCGCTAAACCGATTTACTGACGCGCCAACGACTCCAGCCGACCGGCTCCACGACACCTACCAAGCCGCACTCCAGCACGATAACGTCGTCCCGGCTGACACTGCGTTTGTACTCGGGGTTGTCCGCCGGACCCAGTACGGGTTCGGAGGTCTCGTCGACGATAACTGGCCCGTTCTCGCTCCCCCGGACGCCCTCCTCTCCGAATTCAAAGCCAAAGCCGACGATGTCGGCCATAACGACGCATGGAAAACAATCGATTTCGCTGCCCGATACCGAGCCTATCTCAAAAACGACGACCCCCAACAGGCCATCCAAAACATCCTCGACCGTCTCCAAGACGGCCAACACGTCTGGCTAGTCTGCTACGAGAACACCGACGAGAAACGGTGTCACCGGAGTCTCCTCAAACAAGAACTCCTTAGCGAAGTCCCACCAGCTTAACCCCGACCAATGGCTTCATCAACATCCATCCCACGTAACGAACAGACCGAAACGCTCCCTCTGTTGGCGATCACGAGGCGAACTGGAGAACACGCCTACAAACCACATATTGCAACTCGGGCCACGCACTTAGAATCTGACTCACCAGACATCGATGCACTCGACAGCTGGGGGACAGTAATTGACCGCATCAACGCCCACCCAGAAGCCAACGAAGCCCTCAGAAACGCTACACACCGCCAGCAGGTTGGGAAACTCATCATCGACAGTACCACGCATGAACCCATTACGTGGACCATCGGCGATTCATTCATGTAGCACACTCGAAGAAAAGAATATACCTACGGAACGAACAGTTGGTCACATCCCACCCCGAGTGGACACCAACTAACCCATGTCCGATAGCGATAATCCACTTGCCGCGCTCGGTCCACATCCCCTCCCGGGACCAGATAAGGGGATGGTGGACCTTGAGGAAGAAGACACAGCTCAGGCCGAGCTAGAGGACTATAGAGACCTCCTCCACGCGGAATTCGAACAAATCTGTAACGTATATGCTACCGTCGAAGCAATGGGTCCCGAAGAGACCCTCGGGACGCTCATCCCCTATCGCGACCACATCACCGACGCCCACCAAACCAGAGACGACTTTGTCGGCTGGCTTCAGAAGCAAACCCGTCGCAAAGGCGAATTCCCGAAACCTCGTGGAGCACACCTCATCAGTGCATTTGACCGAACATTTGTCGAGGCAACGACGGTTCACGGAATCAAACCAGCTGAATCGGTCACCGAATTTGAGACCTGGCTCGAACAGACTATCGAAGAAGCCGTCGAAATGCACAACCTCTCTCAAGACGGGTTGAGGAAACGTGCCCCCGACAGCCTCGATGCCGCCTTCACCGCCTACTGAACCGTCGCCATTTGTCTCGCGGTAACTGCTGATGTCGAACGCTGGAACGAAACCGGATAGCAACGGCACTCAGAATTGCACGATAACAGAGGGGGAAGAATACCGAACCAGCAGTCATACCTTTAGCATCTTCCTCACTCCGCCCTACTTCGATGAGAAGCTGCTTAAAGTCGAACTTAGCGCCGACGATGGCCATACAGGCGGCTCACGCCGGGTCGAATCACGCCAAGCAGCCAAAGAGTACATCCAAGAGCAAATCTCCAGCCTGACGGACGATCCAGACGCCACCACCCCAAAAATCGAGAACAGTCACCTCTACGCCTATCCAGAGTTGGGAGACGAATTTACGCTCCCAGAACTCTTCGGGAACAGCACGCTAGGCGCGTTTACAACATCAGCATCAGAGACGCCCTTGCAGAAGGCTGAGAACTGGTATGAGCTCACCGAGGCATACAGTGAGTGGCTCGAGCCAATCAAATCAGAAACCGGGGCGTCAAACCAAGTTCTGACCTACACCACACCGAGGCACAATTCGTGGAATACGTACTGGGTTCGATACATCGATGGAGACGCTCAGTGGATCACATACACGCACCGAGGGCACTCTTGGGAGAAGTCAGAACCCGCTGAAGTGACGAAAGTCGTCCGGGCAATCGGAGCTCACGGCCTCATCTATCCCACCCTCGAAACCGACGACGCCACACACCGGAAACCAGCAGATGCTCTCGATACCTATGTTCCAGATGGAACCGCCACCAAAGGTGCCATCGGTGTCACTACCCTCCCAGTTGAACAAACGCCATTCCACGACGACTACAGCCACCCCTATTTGCAGGCGAGTGACCACCCACAGTCAGTGAACGGATGGGAATTCACACCAGAAGCATCCGGCTTCGATTCATGGACCAACCCAGACGGCACCATCACTGTCGAGACTCGCCGGACCTATGTCCAGCTCTCCCTTGATGGAGTCCACCAGGACCTCAGTTCAACGCACGTCGTTATGCCCGAAGATTCCCCCGACCGCCGTGACGACGACGTCGACGTATCACGCGCCGAACTCCGCACCATCGCCGTCAATTGGATGGAAAACCACCCCGCCGATAGCTACGAACACCCACTCCAGCGGTATCCAGAAGCCATTTCGCAGCATCAAATCACCGTCCTCGAGGACACAACCGTCCGAGTCACCGAACGAGACGGCACCATCGAATGTAAAATCATCCCCGCCAGTAACGGGAAATTTGCTCATCCAGACGACCTCTACGCCTACTTGTACCGAGTTGAGGGTGAAGTTACCCCGACCCCAGAAATTACCCCGAAGTACACCACTGGATTCACTGCAACCCGAGTAACGTCCCCCGCTCCGGGTGCAGCAAACACTACTCGGGAAGAACTCACCGAAGGGTCGCTCATCGATGCACTCGATGCCGCACTCGAATACGTTCAAACCTCCGGCGAGTAACCTCTCCACAAGCATTTATTCTCGCTTGACGCCTGCCCCGGTCAGCAAACCGGCTTACCACTGATTATGAGCGACACAGCCACACAACAGGACGAGTCAGAACAGCCCGATAGCCCCGACGAGACGCCGTTTATCGACGCCTCAAACCTCGCCGTCGTCGGATTCGAAGACCGAGACCGAGACGAACTCCTCGAAGCCCTCGAAGAACACCTTCCAGAAGATGTCTTCGAGAAGCTCAACATCAACCCAGACTACCAACACCCCGACTGGGAGAAAGGGGAACCATGCCCGGAATGCGGCGAGGCGAGAGTCTCGGATCTCTCCGCCGGCGACGAAGTCTATCTCTCAAAAGACGGCCACTACGAATACTGCAAGCGAGGGGAAGCTCACGGAGACACCTCAAGTATTCTCTGTATGAACTGTCTGACCGTCCTCAAGCGGATCACCAACCCCAGCCTCTTCTAACATGAGTAGCCAAGCATCCTCTCAAACCCCTGCCGACCGTTCAGACGAAGTCCGGACACTCTACGACCTATTCACATCAAATTTCCACGCGGTCGGAGCCGGGAAAGCATTCGCCGACTGGACAAAACTCACCGTCGCCGCCCTCTGTGGCGACGAGAAAACTTATCGCGACCTCATCGAGCAATACGACGACCTGACTAACGCTGCCCCGACGAGTTCCGACCACCCCGGCGCCGTCTTCGCCGAGGCCACCGCTGAATTCGTTGCCGCAAGGCAAAACCCAGAAGCACCGCCGGACGTTCTCGGAGAGGTTTACATGGACCTCAGCCACCACTCTGACCGACTCGGCCAACACTTCACCCCACACTCGCTGGTCGAAATGATGGCGAAATTCGGCGCTTTGGACCAACAGGTCGGAACAGAGGGAGCCGAAGAATCAACCCCACCGATTCCGCATCTCTCAGGGACATCGATAGCAGACCCAGCGTGTGGTAGCGGGCGAATGCTTCTCGTTGCCGCGAAACACACGGAAGACTGTTGGGTTCACGGCGTCGACGTCGATCCAACGTGTGCCCGGATGGCCGCACTGAACTGCTGGGTGAACGAGATCGACGCACTCATCGTCCATGGCGATTCCATAAAAGCAGAGACACACAGCGCATACACTGTGAACAGCACCCCAGAGGGAACAGCAACGAATCTCATCACCGCGCTGTTGGGAACTGACCCGAACTGGCCGAAAAGCCAGCTTGCCAAAGTCGAATCCATCGAAGAAACTTAGCACATGATGGTAAGCCAGTGCCGTTCACTACACCGCCCCCGATTTTTTACCCGCAACTGGTAGGTCCCGATGTCCCCAAATCCAGATTCGCGGGTCCACGCCGCCGGACAGCTCGTTACGAAACCTGACTCGGACGAGTCAGCGGCCCTCGACACCGCGGAAGCTTCCCAAACCGAAGGTGGGCGGTGCCCAGACTGTCAAAGCCAGCCGCAAATCGACCAGAAAACGGGCGAACACTATTGCCCGAATTGTGGGCTCGTTATCCAAGACGTCGAGACCGATTCCGGGCAGTCTCATTACAGTGCAAACTCCGACAAACCAGGCCAATCCGCCCCACCACCACAGACTGAGACACTCTACGACCGAGGACTGTCTACTACTGTCGGGTGGACCGCCCCGGGAGATGGAACCGGCCTCTCGGCCGAAAAACGAGAAAAATTCCACCGACTCCGGAAGCTGAATGCCCAAGTACAGGTCTCAGGAAAACAACGAATGCTGCGGTTCGCACTCCGGGAACTCCAACGGATGGGTGCGGCCGCAGACATCCCCGAATCAACTATCGAAACCGCTTCGGCTCTCTTCCGGCGAATCCATGCCGACGAGTACACAATCGGCCGATGTGTCGAATCGCTCACTGCGGCCGTGCTCTATATCGCCTGCCGCCAGCACACCCATCCCCACACCTTGAGCGATATTGCAACAGTATCTCGGACAGGATACGAAACGATCAAATCGCATTTTCACGGCCTTCAAGGCCACTACCAGCTCCCTGTGACTCCCGACCACCCCGAACGGCACTTACCGCAGCTTGCAGACCAGTTAGACGCCGACGAACAAACGCGCCGTATTGCTCACCATCTCCTCTCCGAACTCATGTCTACCCCGGCTGGAAGCGGCTTGAAGCCACGACCACTCGCCGCAACAGCCCTCTATACTGCGGGCCTCATCGTCACTGAGCCAACCGACACCCATCCAACTCAATCGCAAATTGCCGACCTCTGTGACTGCAATCGCGAAACCATTCTGACGAACTATGAGAAGCTTCTCATCGCGGTAGTCGATTCACTGCCAGTCACCAGTGCCGAAATCGGGGACATCCAAGCCCGAACACTGAAACACAAATTCGGCGCTGACACCATCGACGATCTTGACCCAGCCTAACTCGACCGGCATTTATCTTGACGTAATAGGTGAGCTATCTCCAATGACCATTGCCAAGTCCCATACTCGGCCATCCGCTGACAGCCACCCGTATCGAACCTACATCGATACTCCTGCCCGGCGATACAAATTACGGCACATCGCTTCGAACTCCACAACTCCAAATCCACCGCAAACACCAACGATAGCCTTCAACACTTGCGAACCACCGATTGAAAGAACCCGAGTCTATAACTTCCTGGCGGCACAGATATTAGCATACGAGTCGACCATCAACAGTCGAGAGGAACTTCCGGTGTTCGCCACGCTCAGTGGCACGCCGGACACCTTCGAACTCTACATCAGAGATAGCGAAGGTGGTGAGTACCTCTGTTGGACCAGCGACGAGTTTGCAAACGACCACGGCGCCGTCCACGCCGCTATCAGCGCCGTCAAAGACGCCTACGAGACCCCACAGAACATCACCGAAACCCACCACCGGACACAGATTGAGACCACAGAATAACCATGGACCTACCAACCCCCGACCGTCGTTCAAACATCACGACCAAACCCGGCGACGAACTCGTCCAACGGCCCTCAAATTCAGCAATCAATCGCGCCAACATCCCACTTCCAGACGAGCCCGATGCGGACGCCCTCGACGGAGAACCGCTCCCGAAAAGTTGGATGAGCGTCGGCGAACACTGGGAAACCACCACCGGTGAAGCGAGAGTGTTTGCCGTCTCCGTCAAAACCGCTCCTGAAGACGGACTTCTCTACGTCAGATACATCCACCCTTCGAACAAGGCCGCGACCGTCCTCGAATTCGAGGCCATCGAACTCGAAACCGGTGGGCTCGTCCCCCTCCCGGCGTATAAAACACACATCCTCGATGACGATGAAATACCAGAGAAGGCAGCCACCTTCCCACTGAGCTTCGGTGTAGGCGGACTCACCACCGTCAGTGACGACGATGCCCCAACCCACGCAGAACGGCAGTTCATCTGGGCACGATATGGCGACTTTCTCAAAGCGGAAACGCTCTACCTTCCCCCGGCGTTTGCTGACCAGTCCGAAACGGCATAACGGCTTTCAGTACCCAGCATACATACACACTCACCCCCAGAGATGGCCTTTCCAGCACTCCTCGGCTACTACCAGCCCCCGACCGAAACCAGACCGCCTTCTGTCGACCTCTATCACGCACCCAATGGTGCCGACAGCTTCCACCTCCACGAACAGATGGAGGCCCTCGAAGCCAGCGAACAACACTACAACCTCCCAGACTTCGGCTCGATAGATAACTCCCCACTCGAGAGTGCAGATGAGATTAATGTCTTAACTGAAGTTCCACTCGAAAATCTCGGCGACATCATCGACTACTACAAAATCTACGCCCTATACCTCCAGACCCCCACCGAGTTATACACCTACGCCACGGTCCCTATGTGGCCGGACATCAATCCACTCTTCGCTCACGCCTTCTCTGCCGCACTCTACGAGAACAACCCCGTCATGCCGGACGGCGGTATCGACCGTACAGCCGTTCCACTCGCCCGATTCGGTGATGAAACGTTCGAAGAAGCCCTCGATCCACAAGCGGACGTTTTCGGTACGCTCGCCGACACCCACCGCGAACTCATCAAAAGCGCAAAACTGTTACTCGAAGGCAAATCCGGCGCTGAACTCGGCGACTCCTCCCCCATCGTCACTGCTGAAACCCGAGACGGGAACTACGTCGCTGCCACCGTCGACCGCCCTGATATGATTGAAAACCTCACTTCCGACGGCGTTCTCATCCGGGTGACACCCGACGCCTTCGACACAAGCTCTATCGCCGCCGCAAGCGGGAAACTGTTGATGGAGACCAACCGCCTCCGGGTCCTGCATTCCCAGAATGTCTGGGAGACGCATCTTGAACGGGCATCGGACGAAATCGACCTCACCGAATCAGAGGATTCGCTTCCAGACCCACAGCAAACCGCCATTAACGAAGCCTACACATTCACTATTGAACTCCTCGAGGAGTTCGGCACAAACATCTCTCCGCTTTCAGCAGACCTCTTCGCCGACGAAATCATCGACCAAACTAACTCCCAGCCAACAGACTTCATCGGGCAGGAACCCCCCGAACAGTAGCCGAAATTTGTGTATGGCCGACAAGTGGCCATGCCCGACTCAGAACCCGCTCTTTCGTACTGGACCGTACAACCAAATCGATGGACATTCGCCGCAACGAAAATCAGCTCGTGGGTGGAGAAGTGGATTGAGGGACGAACCCTAAACGCCTGTTGCGGTGTGAGCAAACTCAACCACGACGACGAGATCATCCGGAACGACCTTCAACGCCGAATCGAACACAACGGGACGACTCACTCAACGGATGCCGACAGCCATCTCGACATCCGAAATCTGACCGACAAGTACGCTCCAGAATCGTTCGAGACCATCATCTACGACCCACCGTTTTCCGAAGGTCAAGCGAAGGCCGCATACAATCTCAACACGAATAACTCACAGCACTCCTCAGTGTACGGTGAACTTGATGCACTGTTGAAGCCCGGCGGGAAAATCGTCCACTTCGGGTTTACCTCCACAGTGATGCCCCCTGAATACGGGTACACCGTCGAACGTGTCTCGCTCTGGAATCTCTTTGGCCGCCAGCACGATTGGTTCGGAACCATTGTCCAGAAACCGGCGGTTGACGAAGGGGCCACGACAGAGGGGTTCAGCCACCGAGAGGAGGTCGTCCAGAACCCAGTAGATAGTGTTCCAGCGTTGGCCAACACGAACGTGACCACAGCGGGCAACGGCGGCACGCCGATTCCATTCACCTACAGACGACTCTCTCCAACCGACGATCTCCAGTCGGCCATCACTGACCAAGTAACAGCCCATCTCACCGGCCACACACTCGTCATCGGAGACGACACAGCCCATTACCACGATGCGTACGACGGGCCACTCACTGTGAATACGACCTCACCGCGATATGCCTACGACTCCCAATTCGCCATCCAACAGCTGAGTGAGGCGTTCCCCGACGGAATGTTCAACCATGTCGTTCTGGACCTGCCGGCTGATGCAACGCACTCGAACGTCAACCACGAGGGGGCCAATACCGGATACGATACCGTCGTTAAAGACGAAGCAGAATCACTCATCGCCAGTTTCGGGACAATCACCTCTGTCGGGCATACGGCAACCCTCATGTCCCAACTCAAATACGACAGCTACGTCCGAAACCGAATCACAATCCTCTCTCATCCAGCTGCTGAAAAAGACATCATCGTCTCGACTGACCAACGACAGGCCGAAAATGAACAATTCCCAACCCCAGCACCCGAAATCGACCGGCCACTAACTGGCACCCCGGCCGACATCGAAGTTGACCCGGACGTTTCGACAGCGGCCCCTAACTGGGGCTGTCCCGACTGTCACAAGACATGGTATTACCACCCCGCACTCGACACAGACTGCCTCACTTGCGGTGCCCATCCCGGAAATTACTGCGTCGACGAAAACCGACAGCCGATGGAACGCATTCATGCCCACCGAGTCGCTCACTGGCAACAACAACACCTCGGTGCCCACGATACCCAGTCGCTCGCGACATCCAGATCCCTCGACGCCTCCGGCCATTTCGGTGGCCGAACGCCCGACGATAACCAGTCGAAACTGGCCAATTTTTAGTTGCTGTCGCCCGGACAACATTTGATAAGGGAGCAGCACAGAAAGTTATCCACGTCATGACCGAGCCACATACAGCCAGTCGCATTTCCTGTCCCATCGCCCGGCACACACTATTCTCCGAGGCGCCTTCCTGACCCCTCGAATACAATGGCATCAGAAACTCCCGAATCTACCGCCGACGACACCCAATCGAATCTTGAGTTAACCCAACGGCCGGGCGACCCCGAGTTGATGGGCTTATCCACGGCAGACTACGAGTGGGTTGAATCCCTGCTAGAACGGTGCGACTTCGTCGATTGGGAATGGCACCAGCTCTCCGATCTCCCTGGCACTGATGGAGAGAAACGAATCGAGGTCTACGGCTGGGTCACTGAGGAAGACGACCAACGGCACATCGTCCACATCAGTTTCGAAACGTATGCCCGTACCTACACCGTGACGACCTCACATGAAAAGCACGCTGTTAGGCTTCACAACCAATTAGAGCCACCAGATGCAGACTCGCCGACCCCTTGCAGCTCTCCGAAATCAACATTCAACCTCTAGTCCCGGTCCACGGGAGAATTTATGTCCGGTCGATTCCCACCGCTCCAACCATGTTCAAACCTATAGATGGAGGGAGCGAGTCGGACTCAGACCCCGCTCGCACCATCCCTATCGACGACAGCGGCACCACGCTTGTACTCGCCGGGTGTGGCAAAGCAAAAGCCGACGAACCCCGGTTAGCGAAATACCTCTATACAGCGGGATATTTCAGTCTCAAACGAGACCTCGGAGAGCTCGCCGACACTTGGTATATTCTCTCCGCAGAACACGGCCTGCTCTCTCCCGAACGCCGAATCCCATCCTACAACACGAAGTGGTCCGAGCTTCCCGACGAAATCAAAGCCGAACGCGTCGAAGAAATATACGCCGACCTCAAGCCACTACTCCCGCTCATCGACACGATTATCATACTCGCTGGCTCCGACTATCGAACACCCGTGATGGAGAAACTCGAAGACGAACCCATCGACGTCGTCGCTCCATTTGAACAGACAACCGGCTTCCAAGACCAGATGAAGTTCATGGCTGCCGAACGCGACCGACTCGCCTAAGCCCGAGAGAAAACGGCGGTAGTTTGATACGCCCCACCCGGCAATTTCTAGCTAGACGCCGGGATATGTCCGCACAGTACCCTGCGCTCCGAGAGGAAACACTCTCCTCTTTCGTTGAGCGTGCCCGAGAGGACGCCATCGAACTGTTCGCCGAGCGTACAGGCCGAGACGCTTTCAACAACGGCTACTGCCAGCTCGTCGGTCACTCCTATTTCTCCACGAAACTCCTCTCGCAGCGGCTCTGTTCCAACCAGGTCCCCCATCGTATCGTCAAGGGTGGGCATACAGGCCGAATCCTCAACGCCCCACCAAACAACCACGTCCGTCGACGCGATTCGACGTTTAGCTACGACCAAATGACGGACGACGACGGAAACTGGACCGGCGACCTCTCCTCACTCTCCAATATCCACTGGCCGACCTCTCTCGCCGACATCACTCCCTACACGAGCTACTACTGGGTTGAAGTCGATCTGGTTGACACTCCTCCTGAAAATCCCGACCAGACGTTTCACCCCATCGAATGCACCTCCAATTCGCCTGATGCGGATGCAACATTCATCCTCGAGGCCGTCTCAGAAGTCCCGGGCGAACTCGGAGACCCCTGCGTCCGCTGGGGCTTTCCGAAACAGTCCATCCAACGAGTCCATGACGGCGACACCATCACACCGTGGGAAGACGACCCGACGTGGGGCGGCCATCCACCGACTGGCAGCATCTAACCCACCATTTATTTTCGTCTGAGTGGCGAGATGGACTTGTCCCAAACCGCCGCCTCCGACCAGAGTGAGACCCACCTGAACGGCCACGCCGAACTACTGTTCCGAACCTTCGCAAACCACGCAACAGCTGTCGCCCCAACCCCGTCCCAACAAGCCGGTGTGCAAGCCCTCGTCGAGGACCTCCTTTCTGCCACCACCCGGCAAGCAGACACCCTCGAACTCAACCAAGACCCACTTCGAGACACCGGCATCGTCGCCCGAGGCATCAGGGCCGACGGGCCCGATAGCATCACGTTCGAAAACCGCGACCAAGACACCGTCGAGGTCGCGTTCCCCACTCCGACCCCCGAGTTTGGACTATCGACAGAACACGCCGAAGCCACCATCACGCTCACTCCATATGGGAGCCGTCGCGACGGAGGGCAGTTTACTACACAGTGCCAGATTCAGAACGCCATCGAGACGGCACTCGCACTCACCTTCAGCGTCACTGATGTCCGAAAGCATTGGGACCGGCTGGAATACGCAACGCGTGTCCACCTACTGACCTACGCTATCTACGGCCCTCGATTCCAAGACGAACTCCAACAAACAGAGTCGGGGCCAGTTGATACGATTACCGCCCGCTACGAACAACAGAAAGGCTCTCCAATCCCAGAATACACCCATCTCGGTGTTCGAGACGCCGTCAACCTCGCAACCGGGGAGTTGTTCCCGGACATGGAACCCCCCGCGTGTCTCGACGTCTCTTCTGAGAACTTCGTCGCCATCCCAGCGCAATTCACGCTCCTCACAGACGACCAAGACCGAGCAGTCGGGGTTGCTCGAGTCCCACCGAGCAACGCCGTCCAACAAGAACAACAGACCGCCGCGACTCTCGACGACCTCATTGAGCCATCGCCCGGATTTTTCAACGTCCAGCATCCAGACGGTGAATAGCGAAAACGCCCCGTGGCTTAAGTTAGGCGCTGTTGACATCTGATGTATGGAGGAGTATCACGAGTTAGTCCAGCGAGTCCTAACAAACGGAACATATGAAGATGATGAACACAGCTTTGGCTGTATTTCATCGTTCCACGAATCCTACGAAAGCCATTCTCGAATCTCGTTCACCGACCCCGCCTGATTATGGACCTCACCATCATCGCCGCCATCGCGAAAAACGGGGTCATCGGCCACAACGGACGGCTCCCTTGGAATCTTGCAGCCGACACAGAACACTTCCGAAAAACAACGATGGGCAGTCCCGTTCTTGTCGGCCGAAAAACCTACGAAAACATCGAACGGCGAGCCGGCGGCCCCCTTCCTGGGCAGAAAAATGTCGTTTTAACGAATACCGACGACTACGCCACCCCGGAGCCTGTTGATACTTGCTCGAGTATCCATCGCGCCCTCATCACTCTCCAGAATCTCTCAGACACAAACGCCTATATTGCCGGTGGTGAATCCGTCTATCGCCAGCTTCTCCCAATGGCCACACGGCTCAAAATCACCAACATCGACCGAGTGTACCCCGGCGATGCCTACTTCCCGCAGTTCGACGACAGCGATTGGGAACTAGTGAGTGAAACCGACGCCACTGGCCCAATCACCTTCGAAACCTACGAACGAAACTCCCCGAAAACAACTTAACGCCGGCATTTGTGGTGACAAAGGCCTGGAATGAACGCCGACTCACCGCAGTCCCGTCGAACACTTCTGGTCAAGTGCGGTCAACTCGCCGCCGGAGGCGGAGCCATCATGGCCGCCGGTTGCACCTCAACAGACAGCCCTCCAGATAGCCCGCCAAACGACGGGACCCCGACCAACGACACCGCCGAGGTGTTCAAGAACATCACCGTCGACGCCGGCGACCTCGTCATCGAGTTAGCCGACGGAGCCATCGCAAGGACAGCTGCCGAAGCAGATAACCCACCACTCGCAGTCCAAGTCCGCCGGCGAATCGACGACCAGATTATGTTCACTGCCGGCACCGAAACCCCAGCAGAAGGTGCCGAATCAACAACCACTCACTCAACGCCCGTCGCCCGGGAAGAAGGCCATTCCGACGACAGGTATCACAGTCGCTCGATTGTCGGCAGTCTCGCCATCGAGTTGATTAATCGCGAAGACCGGAGTGACGTCCTCGCGAGCACGACCACCGAGGTTGTCCCAGACCTCGACATTTCGACCACATACAACGGGCCAAGCGAAACAGATCCAGAAAACCCCCAAGCCACCGTCACACTTGAAATCACCAATAACAGTTCCTACCCAATCCATCTCGAGGGCGTCGAAACGGCATTCTCACACGAGGCGTTCACCGCTGATGATAGTCTCGCCCATCTGAACGGCCTCGATTCGAACGATAACATCCGCCCCGGAGCAACCGCAACCGGAGACCTAACAGCGTCCTTCGCCGCCGCCTCGCCCGAATACCCCTACGCCTGCGACGGAACAGAAGCAACAACCACAATCGCCCTCGTCACCACTCCAGGCCTCACAGATTTCACCCTCACCTTCGTCGCAGAACCCACCGGCGACGTCACGACCACCCGCCGGTCCTACAGTTATTGCGACCAGCTCTCCATCTCTCACGACATCTCCGACCCGATTGCTGCCGCACCACTTGAATCCTAACCCCGCCTAACACAGGATCTTCGCTAACCCTAACAGCTCATGGCTGTGTTAGTTAGCACTCTCTTTATATACCACAGTGTCAATCCAGCCCAAGATAGATATGAGAGAAGCAGAATATATTGAGTAAGCCACTGGGGACGAGCACCGGCAGCGCTGGATACGCACCTCAGGGCTCCGAACACCATGAGCCACAACCCTAGCTCTCCGGCAAATGCTGATAGAACTGACCAGCCAAGTCCAGACACGGCCTCAACACCGTCTCTAACAGCCGAAGGCGTCCAGGTGATAGAGCGGTGGGCCTGTCCAGACCTCAACGAAACACGACGTGACGCGACTGAAATCGAGAAACAACGCGGGGAACTCCTCTGGGAAGTATTAGAGGCCGAGACAGGCATCGAACTCAACCGGATCATCCAGATTAGTAATGAAATCGGTAGCCTGTTTGCCCTCACCCACGAAACCGCCGAGACGCTAAAATCCCACCTCGATGGGGTCGGGCCGACAATCGCTGAACAGCTTCTCATCGAGGACCGGCCACAGTTCACCCCGGACGGGTGGAACACCACTACGCAGCATTCGTCAGGGGCAGTCGCATACGAACACGACACATCAGAAACCAAAGTCTCGATTGAGAGGACCAACACGCTCACGTACCGAGTGCTCCTCTCACCAGACAGCCACTCCAGCCAACACGCTGTTGCGTTGACGCCCATTGAAGGCGCCTTGACACCTTCGGCATTCAAAATCGCAGACGTAGCCATCAATTTCGTCGAGGAGCACGGCGGATACTGCCATCATCGCGACCAATCGGGCCTCAAAGACCGCCTCAGCCTGTAGACCTCCACAACCCACCGTGACGGGTGCGTAGAGACATCTCTCGGAGCCCTCGGGATACTCACGGACTCAATTTTTCTCTCATGACTGGTGCGAGTCATGCAAGTAACTCCCCCCACCCGTAAGAACGAGAATATCGAAGGCTACGGTGTCTACAACCGGGACAAACAAACCATCGTCGAGCAGTTAACCGGCGGAACGGCCGACCAATGCGTGTTCTGCTATGAGGAAGCAGAAGAACTCAAAGAACAGCTCTCCGGCGACGATCCCAACAACGGCGACCACCTCGAAATCGTGGCCATCACGCCAACGACCCCGCCGGAAGCCTTCGAGGACCGAGACATAGTGAAGCGGCATCTGGACGAGTGCGACATCGGCGACTACGTCAAACTCCCCATCGACCACCACGTCGACGAATACGCCGACAGTTGGGTCAAGCTCACCGACTTCACCATTCCGAACGACTACGGCCCTCGCATCTGGGTCTATACCGACCCCGTCACCGGCGACTATGGCGGTATGATCACCCTCACGAAGGACCACAACCCCGGCCCATTCCTCACCTGTCAGCGAACCTTCGAATAACGCCAGCACACCACCAGCAGCCACACCCTCTCTTCGACACATGTCTTCCAATACTCTCCCCTCGATCACTCAGATTGTCAACGCAACTCCTGTTTCGCTTCAAAGCCAAGCCCTCACGGCTGTTTCAAACTCGAGTACGGCTATCGACAAGGCCTTCGCGAACTCTCCAGCCGTCTCACACATTGAATCAGTCAATTCGAGGGATTCCTTCCAAGGGACCGCTCCTGAAGGCGACACTCGCCCGGACGAACTCCAAACGCTTCGAGAGCACGTCACCTTCCCGAGCGAATGGCAAAACATCCTCAACCTCTTAGGCCATTCAACATGGGAAGAACACAATACCGGGATGTCTGTCGAGGTGATTCAGCAGGAACCGGACCGCAATTACCTCCTGTTCTCACCGCCACGGACCCCCGGAACAACGACTGTCGCCGTTCAGGAATCTCTCGAAATCGCGTATCTCGGCGCACAGCTCCTCATCGACATGGCGACCAGCCGAGAACAGTCAGCCTACATCGGTCTCTCGCCTGCCGAAACCGCCGACTTGGTTACGGCCGAAGATGAGCGTGGAACACAATATCCTACAGAGCGGCTCACTCTCCCCGACCCAATCCGGGAGGAGGACTCCGCAGACATCTTTGGTAACCTCTCAGAACTCCTCGAATCGTAGCCTTCATCCAAGCACACTAAACGCCCCCGGTCAACTACTCTTCCATGAGTACCCTCGAAGATGCTGACCTCCCCGACGGGTGGAAACTAACAACAGATTTGGAACACCACCTGACATTTCTATCTAGTTCAAGAGAGGGAGTAGAAAGAGGACACTACACGTTGGCCGCCATCAAAGGCCAAGCTACTTCCAAGTGGTCTGTTCGGGGGTTATCTGGATTTCCAGATGTGCCTCTCTTCGGAACAGACCTTTCTCAAGAAACAGCCATCACGACCGCTATTGACGTGATGGAAGACCCTGAAGCAGCGGCAGAACGGGCAAGTGATCAAGCATCTCCAGCCAAAACATCTGAGCAATCCCCCCACCAGGACACATCACACTCCGACTCCACCGACACCGACGAGCGGGAGAGAGGGGAGAACGATGAGGAACAACAGGGTACGCTTGACGAGTGGATAGAGGGCTGAAACTGGCAAAGTTTCAAGCCCCCTTGTACACACGTACCAATCACCCAGAGCGCCGTATTATGCCCGATTACCCCCAATTCATTCGTGACGCCGCCGAAGTCGACGTCATCGAATCAATCCCTGACGACGACCCCAGCCAAGTGAAACAAGAGCTCCGGAAGTCAATATTCAACTTCGTCGAACCGCCGAAGAAGAAACCGGAGTCGCTCACTCCAAGCCAGTTTCGCGCCGAACAAGAAGACCGGATTGAGCAAGGCCTCGCTGACAACTATGACGAGGCCTACGAATTAGTCGCTCAACCCGACGAGGCTCGGGTCAAAGACCAGTTGGATACCTACTACACGATCCTGACGGACTACGAGCCAGTTCCTGGTGGCGTCGGGGTTCTCTGTTATATCGCCCCGACAGTCGCCCGCAGCGAACTTTCGGCGAAGGAGACACTGTGGTATGGGACGTTTGAGACTGCAAAACAAACCGGGGAAGACGAGTGGGAAGCCGTGTGTTTCTCAGCCCTCGACCCCGTCGAGAAGTACAGCTCGTCAGGGATGCATACCTCAGAAGCTGACGACGACGTTTGGCTCCCGACCTACGGTGTCAAGCAACTCTGGCAGGTCTATGACCACCCACCTGAAGATGCCCTCCACCTCGCTCGAAGTGACGACGGCGCCTCCCTCGAGTGTGACCGGGACTACCCCGACGAAGCGGACATCCACATCCATTCTCCCCACAGTTACCAGTACGGCACGCAATTCATCCTTGACTGCCCGAAAGAAGCAGCGGATGCGGTGAATGACATCCCGGAGGAAGAAGCCTACCCGTCGTTCTCTAGCATCCACAGCCACTGGCGCTTCGATGCAGATGGGTTGTTGGTCGCGATTGATACACTCACCAAGGCAGGCTGGACGGTCGCCATTTCGCCCACTATCGAGACGCGCTACTTCGAGCTCTACCTGAACGACTCGGACATCGTCTCCGGCGATCTGCCTCCAGTCCCAGCCTGTTAACCAACTCCGGAAGGATACCCGCCATATTAATGTCGTATTAGCTAGAATTGGTAGCCAACCCCTGAGTGGCATAACAAAATGCTCCCACTGCTCGCCTTCGACTCTCCAAGAGACATCCGTTTCGAGTGGCAATTTCCCGACACCAGCCACAGAGCTGGATTGTTCCTCATCGTCCCAGAATCGCTTCATGCCGCCGATACTGGACTCTCTGCCCCCTCGACGGACGGTTCAACCGCACATCTGGTCTACGAATACGCCCGACACGGCACCCTCGCTAACACCACGCCGGCGCCGGAGAAACGCACCGAAGCCCCATCGGACGCGTTCTGGATGGCGCTCACCCGAATCGCTGAGGCAAACGCGCCCACGGCAGTATTCGAACCGAGTAGCTTTGACGAACACGAAGCAAATTGTCTCACCGCCATTGCACAGCTCATCGGTGATCCCAGCCGTGAAGCCCCCGACGACGTCGCCCTTCTCATCAATCACGCCTATACCCACGACAGTTCAGCCGAATCCCCAGAGACCGAGCGAATCGATACGCTCCCAGAATCCGAGACTGTCGACCTCGGGGCTATCGATACCAGCCACTCAGACGTTTAGCTTACCATAATATGGTAAGCTGATGGGGCAGCGCCGCAGTTGGCGTCTTCTACCGCCGATTACGCCACCGCCCAGTCGTCGAGCGTCCGCTGAGTTTCAACCGCGTCGTGAAGACAGCCCTCAGCGAAGTCTTGATGGGCCACATTGAATTCGATAATCAGTCGCGTACAATCCAGGCAGAAGGACCGTTCGTTCGAGAATCTAGCAATCGAACGATCACAGCCGTAACAGGGCACGACCTCTGGTTGAACGTACTCGCCGGGCTCATCAACCGCCGACTCACCGCCATCAGTACCAGCTACAGTCGCTCGACCAGCCATACCTCAGTCAAGAAGATACGAGGGCAAATAACTTCCCCTATATCTAACATGAGTTCAATCAATTCAGGGCATTTATTCTCCATAATTGGTGCAACGATGCCACGACGACAGACTAGCTTCGCCCAGACCGAATCGACGCTCATCACCGACAACCAAGAGATCATCGACGAACTCTACCAGACCTTCGTCAAAGCTCTCGGTGCCGGCTACCTCCCGGAACTCTGCCGAGAAGCCACCGCCGAACCCACCGCCGAAGCACTCTGCCTCAGCGGCAGCACCGACATCCACATCGTCGACCCCGACACGAACGAAACAATCACCCCCGTCTTCTTCGCCTATCTCGGCCCCTACGCACCGGGCTTCAAGGCAGAATTCATCTCCCACAACACCGGCAATCTCCCAGCTGCCGACGTATGGACCATCTCCAACGACGGTGCCATCATCACTCACCGAACCTTAGACGGGGACGAAACCCAGTACAGTGCGGCCAAGCTTCGAGGCGAATACGACAGCATCGGCAACCAGGACCTCGCCAAATTCCGCCCACAGGACCCTTCGTCGAGTGCCATCGGCCATGCCGTCTACAATCGTCTCACCGACGAAATCATCACGTTGGACCGAGAGCCTGCGGCCCTACTGTCCTACGACGAAGCAATAGAGGAAGCCCGCGACCTCGTCCAGTCGCCCCGCGTCGACTACACTGAAGAAGACCTCGAGGTCATCGAAGTTCATCCGGTGGGTCCAAATGCACCGTCGACAGGCGAGGCCGTCGCGACCGTCTCCCAGCAGGCCGAGTAGGCACCTCGGCTCAAATCCATCGACTCACAACACATGGACCCTGATTACCCCATACTCACCGACGACAGTCACCCCAATCAAGCCCCCCGGGCGGAGCAATCGAATCACACCATCAAAGACGAGCGTTGGCGGGTCGAACGCTACACCCCACCGGGATGGAGTGTCCAATCCATCGCCTACGAATTCAACGACCACTCCGGAGCGGCCTGCACAAAACTCGATGCAACGCTGAAACACGAAACCGGCGCCACGATAGAATGCAATCCTATCGACCCGTGGGGCCACCACGCCGGGCGGCCCATCTATCGACGCCACCGGATCATCCTCCAAGACGGCCCGGCCCCAGAACCACAGGTCGTCACGTTTGACGGAGACGAACCGGACGTCGACCACCTCCCGGATACATTCGAAGAGGTGCCGGCGGTCCTCAAGGACGCTCCCGACCTCATCAAACAAACTCGTCGCGAACACGTCCACAACACCGACGAGTTCGTAACTGAAAATCTCCCCGAGCATGGCCGTGGGAGCACTGTCGAGACGATTAACGACGCTGTCGTCGCCATCATCGCCGCCGCACAGGTTGTCGCCCGTGAACATCAGAAACAACAGACACTGCCAACTAACACCGTCTCACGCCCTTCCTGATTGGCGACCTCGACAGGAGTATTTGTCTCATTCGACAGGCGCAATCATCCGACAAAACACCATGTCCCCCGAATACCCAGTTACCAACCTCTCCAAAGCCGAACGGCGCCGTGTGTTAGCCGACATCGCACACTGGAAACTTGAGCTCGAACTCGACGAATCAGACGCCCCCTACGACGACGTCGAAGCCTACGTCCGAGACCTTACCGACCACTCGGACGAAGACCTCCTGAAACGGTGGTACGAAACGGTCGGTGAATGGGCCCTCTCCCGAGGGGCCGATAACCCTCGCACCGTCGACCAGGATACGTGGCTCGATTACCAACTCGGTCTACTCCTCCAAGGACGGGAGACCGATTACGGCTTCGTCGTCGCCATCTCCATCGAATCGTTCCTAGCCACCCCCGAAGCAACAGCATGAACAACACGACCCCAACAGACGATTGTCCCGACGCCCGAACGCTCGAACCGGAGAACCACCGCCATGCAGGCTACGCACCCGCTGGCTGGAAGGTCTACGAAGAGAAGAACACGAAACACATCGTGTTCACCCACGAGAATGCCGACATCCTCTGTCACGTCGAGGCCGATGGGATTCCGACACTCGTGTCGGTCCACTACGACGACAGCGTCGTCACCCTCTCTCCCGAGTCATTCCAAGACGGACTTCAAAACGCACAGGCGCTCATGAGCCTCTGTTCGCTCTTCGTCACTGGAGGCAGCAATAAGGAATAGATTCGTCAAGCAGATAGTATAGCGAAATAGAGTTTATTATTAAAACCACCCATCCGGTTCTTTTTCAAAATCGGGCTTCAGACACTGTATAACTCCAATGGACGATCGTATCTCAATCGACGACGAAGCCGCTACACAGACCAAAGCTCGGCAGCTAAACGTCGACGACGAGGTCCTCTTCAACGGCCGGAAGCGTCCACTCACCGTCGTCGGAACACACGAACGCACGAACAGCTCACGAGCACAACGGCAACGAGGTCTCCCCGACCATCATTCCGTTGTCGAACTCAAGGGCAACAACACTCAGTACCACCTCATCACCACACCCGGGTCGAGTTTCGGCCCGATGCTGTACAAAGAAACCGACTGGGACGACGAGACGAATCAGCACGGGGAACGCCCAGTTTATTCTCGCGGAGAGGAACGGATCTCCGAAATTGAAATCGTGGATTGAAATCTATTTCACAGCAGGCCCAATTGCTTGATCCAGCTGTTTGTACGGCCATTTCCAACTAGTGATGCCATTGATTGAGAACAAGCAAATGGAACCAAAATCCGGTGCACCCATGCGTTTGTAATGCACGTTTCAAATGGTTGTTGCAAGTGTTTGTTGTAAGCGTCTGAATCAATTGCTTGCTTCTTTTGAACGTTTCACATCGTCGGTGCAATTGCTTGCTGTGTCTGACATAGTTATTTGTATGAAGCATTCGTTACTGACGTTAAATGCTATCATACACAGTCTACTCAGAGGGAGGCGGTGTCGGCAAGTCAACACTCGCGTACAACCTCGCGAAAGCCCACGCACGCGCTGGACTTAGGGTCCTCATTATCCCACTTGACCCCCAAGACGGAGGGCTCTCTCGCCTTGCAGGCGTCGACGAGGAACGTGAGGACATGAATAAAGACCACCTCGTGAGACATCTTGTCGAGCGTCAGAAAGGCCCGATCGAAGACCTCATTCGGACACCTGAGCCGAATATTGATGTTATTCCAGAGCACGACGTCTTAGAACGCCTAGACGAAGCCCTGAACGATGAAGAAAATTCAAGAGGGAATCTTGGGGAGTCTTTCCCGAGACATACACAGCTCAAACGCGTAATCCGAGAAAACGAGCTATACAAGGACTACGACGTGCTTATTTGCGATCCGCCGGCGACCAGTGGGCCACACCTCTATAATGCAATCGCAGCGACCGGCAACCTTGTGTTGCCCATTGAACCATCCGAGAAGGGCAAAGCCTCCATTACAGGGCTGAAGAAGGTAGTTGACAATCTCAGCAGAGAATTAGAGATGGACATTAGAGTCTTAGCTGCGATTCCAAACGAATTCAGTGGAACAAACGACCAAACCGAGATCATCGAAGAGGTTGAAGAACTCGGATACGATACCCCTGAAGTAATCGGTGTCAGAAGTTCACTCTTCGAAGGCTCTTGGCGACAGCATTGTTCTGCTTTCAATTACCTTCGAGACCACAGGAGCCGACAACGAGACTACGAAATCGAAACCCTCGCTCAGCTGGACCGAATCGCACGGCACATCGAGACAAAATCAGGAATCGAGGCACCAGACCCACCCGAACCGGGGACACTGAAAGAGCCAATGGAGGTGTCTGAATAATGAAAAGCGGTGCTAACAACCTCTGGGGAGATGAAGAAGAGGAA
>ENA-ORCO01000262-ORCO01000262.1-marine-metagenome-genome-assembly--contig:-NODE-262-length-31818-cov-3.434989_pt1 | contig 31818 bp, 34 predicted proteins | sample MGYA00248633_ERZ508508 | MGnify/ENA primary metagenome ERZ508508 (study PRJEB26179, sample SAMN06268845) | marine metagenome | isolation source: A23 P1 aerobic enrichment on pine of planktonic cells taken...
TCTTGGACGCGCCCGAACACCCCGCTGCGGAGGAGCAGTTCGCCGGCATCGCGGGCGTCGTCGACGACAGTGACGGCGACAGGAGAGAACCAACCGAGTACGTCGTCCTCGACGGGGGACTGGCGCACTACGCGGGCGGCGGGGCGCTGGGGCAGAGTTACGAAGCCACCAGCACGGTCTCCTTTCTGGGCCACCCCGTCGGCGACGTCGCCGGGCGAGACGTGACGTGGCGCGGCGTCGACGTCCTCGCCAACGGTGAGCGGATCACGGGAATCTCACTGTTCACCGGCGTCGATCCGAGATTCGGCGCGAAGCTCGTCTGTCCGGATCGGGAGTTCGCCGTGGGTGAGACAGTCCGTGTGACCGTCCGCGACAGCGACGACCCGATTCGTTTGGGCTGATCTCGGTACAGAGCCAGACACACCGACCACTAGCTACATACGCCTGCCCCCCGGGATTTCGGTATGGCCGACGACCAGACTCGGTCGACGCTCCCGGACGACGCCGCCGCGTTCGTACAGGAGTACATCGAGCAGGAGCACGGCTACCTCTCGTGGCTCGACACGCGCGTCGACGCGCTCGAAGTGGGACGCGTGGTGATGTCTGTCCCCTACGACGAAAAACTCACCAACACCACCAGCCCGCCGACGGTACACGGCGGCATCGCGGCGACGCTCATCGACACCGCCGGGGGAATCGCCCAGCGGACGATGCTCGACGATCCGATCGCCGGGGGCGTCGCGACCGTGAACCTCAACGTCAACTACCTCCGTCGCGCCTCGGGCGATCTGACCGCGACCGCCGAAGTCGTCCGCGCGGGCGGAACGATCGGCGTGAGCACGGTCACAGTCATCAGTAGCATTCCAGACGACGTCGAAGGGAACGACGAAGCCTCTCGGCGCTGGGAAGGGACGCAAGAGGAGGAAGCCGTCGCGACGGGACAGGCGTCTTATCGGCTGTTCCGGGAGTGAGTGCGGGTGAGGCCCAACGTGAGTCGGCAGGGAGGCGGAAAGGTACTTCCGCGCGTAGGCCCTCGGGTCGCACAATGAAGCGGAGACGCGGCCTCGCGGTCTCGGCGGTCGCCCTGTTGCTCGTTCTCGCCGGCTGTAGTGCGCCAGTGATGGAGTCCCGGCCCGCAGCAGGGGTGAGCGGCGGCCCGGACGTCGGCGTGCCGAACGCCGACTTCGACGACCCCGACGGCGACGTCCTCGGGTGGGAAGACGGCTACTGGTACAACGAATCGGTCGACGTAAACCAAGCAGACGGACTCACCGACGCCGAGATGCGGGCGTACGTGGGCCGAGCGATGGCGCGCGTCGAGTACATCCGCGGCGAGGAGTTCCAAAAGCGCGTGCCGGTCTCGGTCATCTCCCGCGAGGAGTACCGTAACCGCTCGTCCGGCGGGTCCGCTGGCGAGCCGAGCGAGTACGACCAGTGGAACGACCAGGTGTGGGAAGCGCTGTTCGTCACCGGCGAGTCCCAGAGCAGCGGCTCGGCGATCAGCAGTACCCGGAGCGCCGCCGTCGCCGGGTTCTACTCGCCGACCGACGACGAGATCAAGGTGATCACGGGCACGCCCGAGTCGCCGACGATCAACAACGCGACGCTCGTACACGAACTCGTCCACGCGCTTCAGGACCAGCGCTACGACCTCACGAAGGCGAAGTACGGCGGCGAGACCCAGGACGCACAGCTCGCGGCCGACGGGCTCATCGAAGGCGACGCGAAATACGTCGAACAGCGCTACGCCGACCGCTGCGGCGGCGCGTGGGAGTGCGTGGCGACGCCGTCCAGTAGCGGCGGCAGCGGTGGTGGCGGCGATATGAATCTCGGGATTTTCCTGACGATCTTCCAGCCGTACTCCGACGGCCCGGTTTATGTCCACAACCTCGTTACTGCGGAGGGCTGGAGCGCCGTCGACGAGCGCTTCGAGAACCCCCCGGAGTCCACAGAGCAGACCATCCACCAGACCGACGAGGCGCCGACGCCGATCGACTACCGTGATCGCGCACGGAACGGCTGGAACACCTTCGAGACGCAGGGCGAAGGCGGCTCCGACACCGTCGGCGAGGCGTCGATGTACGTGATGTTCTGGTACCAGGCGCGGAACGCGGGCGCAGACACGATCGACCCCCGTAGCATCAGCAACGTCGACAGTCCCTACGACACGTACAACTACGACGCCGAACCGTCGGCTGGCTGGGCGAACGACCGCCTGTTCCCCTACCAGAAGCAGACCGCTTCCGAGAGACAGTACGGCTACGTCTGGGCGACCGAGTGGGTCACCGAACGCGATGCGCGTGAGTTCCAGCGCGCCTACCGCGCGATCCTCGACGCGCACGACGCCGAACAGCGCGCGGCGAACACCTACGTCGTCCCCGACGGCCAGTTCGCAGACGCGTTCCGCGTCACCCGCTCCGGCACGCGCGTAACGATCGTGAACGGCCCGACCGTCGACGACCTCGACGACATCCGACCGCGGACTTCTTAGATCCACCCGCGCTGCCGTCGCCGTCCGATTGAAGACATATCGCCTTCGGAGAGTCGGGACGAACGAGTGAACTTTTCAGCGATCCCCCCGAACGGCGCGTATGGAGTTCGACATCGTCGGTCCCGACGCCATCAGGGATGGGAGCGCGACCGACGCGTACTTCGATCGGACGGAGACGACGCTCCGTCACGCGGGACGGAACCCCCGCGTCGTCGCAGAGATCACCGCCGATCAGTTCCCTGACGGCGATTACGAACTGCTGGCGGGCGTGAAAGACGCCGCCGCCCTCCTCGAAGGCCACGACGTCGACGTCGACGCGATCCACTCGGGTCGGCTCTTCGACGGGGGTCCAGTGATGCGGATCGAAGGCGACTACCTGGAGTTCGCGCGACTCGAAACGTCGCTACTCGGCTTTCTCTCGCACGCCTCGGGCGTCGCGACTGCCGCACTCGACGTGCGACGGGCCGCGCCCGACTCGCTAGTTCTCTCGTTCGGTGCGCGACACGTCCACCCGTCGATCGCGGCGATGGTCGAGCGGAGTGCCGTCGTGGCGGGCCTCGACGGCTTTTCACACGTCGCCGCGGGCGACGTGATCGGTCGCGAGGCTAGCGGGACGATGCCGCACGCGCTGCTCATCTGTTTCGGCCGTGGCAACCAAGAGCAAGCGTGGGAGGCGTTCGACGAGGCGGTCGAAGAGGACGTCCCGCGCGTCGCGCTGTGTGACACCTACTCCGACGAAATCGACGAGGTCCTCCGCGCGGCGGCAGCCCTCGGCGACGACCTCGACAGCGTCCGACTGGATACGACCGGCTCGCGGCGGGGGAACTTCCGCCACATCGTCCGCGAAGTGCGCTGGACGCTCGACGCGCACGGTCGCGAGGACGTCGACATCTTCGTCTCGGGCGGGCTGGGACCGGGGGACCTTCGAGAACTCGGAGACGTCGCCGACGGCTTCGGCGTCGGCGGCTACATCTCGAACGCCGATCCCGTGGACTTCGCGCTCGACATCGTCGAGGTCGACGGGGAACCGGCGGCCAAACGCGGCAAACTCACCGGCGCCAAGGCAGTCTATCGGACGGCCGACGGCGGCCACCACGTCGGCCTGCGCGACCGAGCGGGGCCGGACGACGGCGAAGCACTCCTTCAGCCGCTGCTTCGCGACGGCGAGATCGTCGACGACTTCGATTTCGACCTCGACGCCGCCGTCGAGCGGGCCGCCCGCGACGCAGACCTGTGTGAGTACGAGCCGCCGGCGTCAGCGTAGCGAACTGGAGCGGACGAGACGCCTATTCGTCGGAAGCACTTAGCGTCGCTATGGCAGACGAAGTGTGGGTCGTCAGACACGGCCAGCGGCGCGACAGCGTCGACCCGGACTGGCCCCAGACCGGAGAGCGCGTGCACGACCCGCCGTTGACCGAGTTGGGACGGTGGGCGGCGTGGCGCGTCGGCCGGCGGTTCGTCGAGTCGGGTCAGACCTTCGATGCAGTGTACGCCTCGCCGTTTCTCCGGGCCGTCGAGACGGCCGACGAGATCTGTCGCGAGACCGGGAACGAGGTGTTGCTCGAACCCGGATTGGGCGAGCATCGGAACCCCGAGTGGTTCGACGCGGATCCCGAAACGCTCTCGCACAGGCACCTAGCCGAACGGTTCGGCCCCGTTCGTGATTCACACGAACCGTACGTCGTTCCCGAGTTCCCGGAAGACCACGCCGAGGCGGCCGCACGGGTCGGCGAGGCGGTCAGGCGGATCGTCGACGACGAGGCGGGAGCGGTCCTCGTCGTTGGCCACGGACTCACCGTCGGTGGCGTCGTCGAGGGACTAACGGGCGACACGGCGGGCGTCGAGGCACCGCTGTGTGGGCTGACGCGGCTCGAACGGGTCGAGGAGACGTGGCGGTTGGATTTCTCCGGTGAGACCTCCCACCTGTGAGTCGCGTGCGTGAGCCGCCGGCTACAGAAGTCAAGTCAGTGTGCGGGTCGTCCGCGGCGAGCGTTACAGTTCTTCGACGCTGCCGCCGTCGGCGCGCTCGCGGAACACCTGTCCGTCGAACAGCGTGACGGTCGTGTCGTCGTCGTTCTGCCAGGCGAGCGGCGAGATGCCCGCCTTACGGCAGGCGTGGGTGAGAAATTGTTCTTCGTTCCAGCCGTTTTCGAGTGGAATGGTCGGATAGAGCCAGCCGTGGTTCCCGCCTTTGTCGATCACGACGCCGTGTGTCCCCAGTTCGAGGTCTTCCAGCGGTCGATCCGTCTCGGTGTAATCGCAGACGACGCAGACCGAGATCGTCAGATTCGAGAGCTCGGGTTGCTCGATCTCGGAGCCACAGGAGTTCTCCGAGGCGGCCTGGATCGCAGCGTCGACGATCGCGTGTCCCAGTTGGTCGTTACCGCGGTACGCGCCGGCACAGCCGCGAAGTCGCCCGCGTCCGCGCGTCGATCGGATGCGGACGAACGCGCCAGTGCGGGCGTAGAATGCGTCACGCATACTCCCTGGCTGTTCACGTTGTCCGTGTAGAACGTACGATTCGACCGATTCACGCGCTAACTCGACCGCCCTCGCCCCGTCGTCGTAGGTGAGACGAACGGTCTGCGCCTCGGACATATATTCGTACAAGCGCTCGCCTGACTTGAACGCTTCCCTTCATTCCAGGGGGTATGAGCCCGGAGCCGTGCGTTCCGGACAATTGCGGTACCCGACTGTCGATGCGTCATCTCGGTCCCGAATGTCAAGAAGTTCGTTATCAATTGTTGGAGATTCGACGTCGTGTAGTCGATCGATCGAAAATATCGACGGTTCCGGTGCTCGAATTGAAATGCACGTCTAACCGGACGACCGAACGGCTTATTGGACTCACTCACCTCCGATCGAACGGCAGAGAGAGCTCGGCTCCCGTTGGTCCGATTTCGGACTGACGAGGAAAGTCCCCCCACCGTCCGGACGGGTGACCGGGCGCAAGCCCGGAGTCGGAGACGGCTGGCTCTGGAACAGAGACGAGACCCCTCGGCCCGACCGATGAGACGTGAGCGGCGGAGCGATCCGCCGCCGGCGCGAACGGGGCACCCCGCTCGCGCGCGAACCGACCCGCGAGGGGAGGGAGCTAACCCGTCGAGGGAACGCAGTCGCGAGGTGATCGCTTCGCGTTGCGTGCGCGGCCTCGCCGCGCTGACGGCCGAGAACGGATGGAACGGCGAATCCTCACCGGTGCAAGTCCGCGCCGCCAAGGTAGTCCGGACAGGGCGCGACCGCTTAGCCGAATGCCGAGACGAACAGAAGGGGGCTTACTCCTCTCAGCCGCTTTCCGCTCCCGAGCGACGGCTGTCGCGGCCGGGGCCGTGCCGCGATCGATCCCCCCGACAGCGTGCCGAACTTTCTTGTCTGTCTCCGCCTTCTCTGCGGCTATGTCGACTCGGTCCGCCAGACTCGCGGTCCTCTCGCTGGCGCTCGTTCTCGCGCTCGCCGGGTGCGTCGGCCCGGTCGTCGAGTTCTCCGAGCAGCGGCCGTCGACGCCGGTACCGACAGCCGATAGCGACGCTCCGGCGACGGCGTCGTCGCCGACGTCCGGATCGACGGTGACGGGGGGCGGCGCGACCCCGACCGCGACGGCGGCCCCGGACGCGAAGAACCCGTGGGGCCGGGAACCGATCGTCGTCGCCGTCGAAGATCCGGCGAACACCGGGCGGGAGTGGACGCCGCTCGTCCGTGAAGCCGCCGCCTACTGGGAACAGCGGGGCGAGCGCTTCACGGGCTTTCCCGTCGACTACGAGGTCAGACCGAACGCCGACGATCCCGACCTCGTCGTCCAGTTCGTCGATACGGTGCCGCAGTGCGACGGCGCAGACGACGCCGCGGGCTGTGCGCCGCTGATCGAGAATCGCCGTCAGATCGACCGCCCGGAGACCGTCTCGGTCCGCACGGGCTTCTCGGACGACTCGACGGTGCTCGTCGTCGAGCACGAACTCGGCCACACGCTGGGGCTCCGACACACCGATGCGCCGAAAGACGTGATGGCGAGCAGTTCCGTCCTCTACACCGAGCCGCTGCCGGACGCGAAAGACCGCGCGTTCCCCTGGGACGACGGGGACTTCACGGTCTACGTCGACACCACGAACGCGACTGATCCGGCGGCGGCGCGCCAGCAGGTCCACCACGCCCTCGGGTACTACGAGCGCGGCGCGCCGGGGATGCCGTCGAACCTCTCGTTCACAATCACCGACGAGCCTGACGACGCAGATATCGTCGTTCAGTCGGTCGAGACCTCCCCGTGCAGGTCTGATGCGGCCTCCTGTGGCGGAACTATCGGCTGGGATCCCGACGGCGACGACGCCGTCGAGACCTACTCGAGACTCCGGATCTCGCTGGTCGACCTCGACACCGACGCCGTCGCGTGGCACGTCGGCTACTGGCTGGCCTACGGCCTCGGCGCGGAGGACGACGGCGATAAGCCCGAACCGTTCCGGGACGCCACGTACGAGGAGCGCCGCAGCGAGTGGTGGGAGTAGCCCCGGGAGCTGTGAGTATCGGCGTGGGCACCACGGACGAGGCGTCCGCGAGCGGTCGAGCGCACCCGGCTCGCGTGCGTCCAGATGTCCGACGCCGGCGCTTTCTTTTCCTTCGGGAACGAACAAAGAGGTATGACCGAGCACAGTGACACCGGCGGCGACGGGCTGCTCGAAACGGCGGGATTCGACGCCGAAGAGCTAGCGGAAGGCCTCGAAGCGGCCTTCGAGGGCCGCGAGTCCGAGTTCCGCGTCGTAGCCAGACAGGCGCGCGACCTCGCCGACGCCGGCATCGTCGCTGCCGACCGCGGAGACCCGCTCACTGTCGAGGAGATCGTCCGGAACCTGGAGGACGCGCCCGAGGAGTCCAGCGTCGCGGACCGCTGGAACTGGTGGCTCGGCGCGCTCGAAACCGCCTACGGCGGCTACCGGGAGTTCGAGGTTCGGGCCGTCTCGACAGAGGAGTAGCACGCCGCGGCAGCGTGAAAAAACGTAGTATGAGCCCATCGCGGCGTCGACACACCGACGTGGGCGTCACGGCGCTGTGCGCTCGCGCAGGCGCCGATCACTGTTTCGCTACGATTCTGCGCGTCGTGCCGGTCTGATCGGAAGTCGCACCGTCGCGATCGGGACGACCGGAGCGGAGGTACCGGAGGGAGTCAGTTCCCGACGGCCGTGGCCCGATCGACGACGTCCTCGCTGTACAGTTCGATCAGTTCCTCGTGTTGGTCCGGACGGTGTTCGTAGACGTCTTGGAACAGCGCGATGGGCGTCATCGCGGCCTGGTAGGTCGCTTCGTCCCACATCCGGTCGGCTTCGATGTCGATCTCGATGCCGTCGAGGCGGAGCGTGGCCGCGCGGGTCATCGCGATGGCGCCCTTGCCGGCTTCCTTCGCCGCCTCGAACTCCTCCATCGAGTCGACGACGTCGTCCAGACTCGGGATGTAGGCGGTGCGGTCGAGCAGTTCCTCGCGCAGTGCGTCCTCGTCGAGTTCGAGTTCCTCGCTGCCGACCGTGAGATGGTAGCCGTCGGGCGTCTCGATAAGCGAGAGGCGGTCGCCGTCGTAGACCTGCGCGTCGCCGGCGTCTTCGAGTTCGACTTCGCGGCCCCCCAGATCGAGCAGCCAGCTGCCGGTCTTCGGTGGAAGCGGGGCCGTGTTGGCCTCTTCGACCTGCCCGGGCGTGAGCGACCAGATGCCGTTCATACCCTTCGCCCGGTTCTCGGTCATTCGTTCGCGGTACCCCTCGACGTCGCGGATGTCGTCGTAGGGGCCGTCGACGGCGATACAGCCGGCGGCGCTCGCCCCGCGCGAGGTGTTGTGCCGGAGTTCGGGCCAGGCCGGGAGTTCGCCCGTCGGCGTCATCGCGCGCATGTCCTTGGTGTAGTCGACCTCGCCGTCGACGAGGAGGAACATACGTTCGAGGTTGTTCGAGGGCTTGCCCATCTCCTCGCGGAGGTCGCCCATCGCCAGTTCGGCCGCCCCGCTCTCGACGATGACCGACATCGTGAGGCTTCCCTCTTCGAGGTCGTTCTCGGTCTCGACCCAGGTGATGGCCTCGTCGGCCTTCTTCCAGTCGTCGATGTCGCCGACTTCGGGGATCACGAAGCCGTCGATGTGTTCTGCGGCGCCGCCCTCGGGGTCGGTGATCGTGAGCATCTGCTGGAGCCCCTGATACCGGGTGGCGGGGCTGTCGCGGTGCCACACGACGCGCGGATGGATCTCGCCGGGGAAGTCCGCACCGTGCTCGGAGACCACTTCGACGATGTTCTCGGCGCCCTCCTCGCGCATCGAGGGCGCGGTGGCGTCTTCGTTGTCGGGGACCCAGACGTCCGGCGCCTGTAGTCCGCGCAGCGATGCGGCTCCTTCGAGCATCTTCGCGCTGTTGTCTTCGCCCTCGACCGCCGTCGGCGAGGTGAAGAACGTCCGCACGAACTGCCTGTCGTGTCTTCGTTCCATAATTGTGGCTCGTAGTGGTGGGTAAATATCTGTGGTGGTTGCTATCGAATTATTATGTAGGCCGACGGACCCGTGGATCGGTCCGTTCGGGCCGTCGAACGACGTGAGAAACGTCGGCACCGCGGAGTGCCGAATTCGTTCACGCCGTTCGACAGGATCAGTCGTCAGACTGGAGCGGCTCGGACTCTTCCTCGGTGAACCCGGCGCTGGACTCCATCCGGCGCTGGGCCTCGGGGTCGAACTCCGTCTCGATGTCCTGGAATCGGGAGACGAACGAGAGCTCGTGGTGGGACTCGGTCTCGTGTCCGAGGTACCGGTCTTCGAGTTCCATCTGGGCCTTCTCGTCGCCCTCGGCCAGCCGCTCGAAGTCCTCGTAGACGCTGTGGGCGCCCGAGTGCAGGCCGAAGAGCGTGATGAAGATGTACTTGTAGCCCAGTTCGCCGAGTTCCTGGAACGTCAGCGGGTCCTCCTCTTCGGACCACGCGAACGACGAGGAGTAGTTGAACGCGAGGTCGAGATCGGGGTGCGTCTCGTGGATCGTCTCCGCGTAGTTGACCGCGTCCTCGCGGCTCGGGTCCGGCATCTCCGGCCAGACCAGGTCGACGCCGGCGTCGGCGTAGATGCGCCCGCGTTCGAGGTGTTCCTCCCAGTCGCCGTTGGCCGAGCCGTAGGCGTCGGTTCGGGCGATGATGACGGTGTCGTCGCACTGCTTCGCGTCGACGGCGGCCTCGAAGCGGGAGCGGGCGGTCTCGCGGTCCTCGATCTGCTTGCCCGCGATGTGGCCGCAGCGCTTCGGCGACGTCTGGTCCTCGATGTGGATGGCGGCGACGCCGGCCTTCTCGTACTCGCGAACGGCCCGGCGGACGTTGTGGACGCCGCCGTAGCCCGTGTCACAGTCGGCGATGACGGGGAGCGTGGTCGACTCGACGATTCGCTTCGCGTTCTCGACCATCTCGGACATCGTCACCATCTCCAGGTCCGGGAAGCCGAACTGGCCGAGAACGGTGGAGTACCCCGACATATAGGCGGCGTCGAGACCGGCCATCTCGGCGAGACGGGCGTCGAGGGCGTGATAGATGCCCGGCGCGAAGGTGAACGTCTGCTCGTCGAGCATCTCGCGGAACTCGCGGGCCGCGGGATTGTCGAGGTCGTCGCGGATATAGGGATCAGACGGAATGTCGAGCGGCATCTCAGCGACCCTCCTGCGTCGTCGAGCGGCTGTCGGTCGTCGTGCTAGTCGTGTCGGTATCCATCGCAGTTTCGGTATGTCGTGTCATCGAGTCAGATCGAAAGCGTGAGTCGGTTCGGTCGGTCGTCTCGCGAGTCTCAGAACGCAGCGTCGTCGATTGGCCGGCCTGGATCCCGCGGAGGTCGGGGACCAGCGGCGCGTCGCGTTCGTCTTCGATGCGGGGGTACCGAGGCGTCGACTGGGCCGTGCGGGTCGTCGTATCGGTCGTCGTCGACTGGCCGGCCTGGATCCCGCGGAGGTCGGGGACCAACGGCGCGTCGCGCTCGGCGTCGGTTCGGGGGGCGTTCGTGGTTGGCTGTCGGGTCGTTTCGTCGGTCGTCGTCTCGTGCTCGTTCGAGCGTGTCATGTCGGTGGATTCGGCGGTCGTGTCGGCGAGTTCGGTCGTCTGTGGCGGTCCAAACGGGCGTGCTCCGGATTGGAGTGAGAGATTCCGGAACTGGGTACGTGTTTCATCGTTCAGCGCTCGATTTGTCGTGACTGGTGGTGGGAAATAAACATTATGATCTATAATGATAATATTCTATAATGAGTTTATTGTGTGCAGTTGGATAAGAGGTGTATAATTGAGTGTGAATCTCTGTCACAATATATGACAGCGCCCCGCCACCGTCGACCGGCGGGTGCGCCGCGAGCCAGCGACACCCCGACGTGGAAGCGAGGAGAGGAAAGGCGCGTGGACCGTCGAGAGTGCGACGCGAAAGCGACGAGGCCAAACGCCCCGAGCGGGTACATCAGGTCAATGGACGTTCGCTTCCTCGGCGGCGCTCGCGAGGTCGGCCGAAGCGCCGTGCTCGTGAACGACGCGCTGCTGCTCGACTACGGGATGCTTACCGGGAACCCGCCCCGGTTTCCGGTCGAGGCGCCCGACCCGGAGGCGGTCGTCGTCTCTCACGGCCACCTCGATCACATCGGGGCGGTTCCCGCACTCCTCTCGGGAGACCGTCGGCCGCCGATCCACTGGACGCCGCCGACCCGCGACCTCGGACTGACGCTCGCTCGCGACACGCTCAGGCTTCACGGCGGGACCTACGACTGTCCGTTCACCGAGGAGGAAGTCCGACGCGTCACGCAGGTCTCAGAGACCCACGGCTACCGGGAGTCCTTCGAGGCGGCGGGCCACGAAGTGACGTTCTACAACGCGGGCCACATCCCCGGGAGCGCGCACGTCCTCGTCGACGACGGCGACACGCGCCTGCTCTACACCGGCGACTTTCACACCGCCGACCAGCGGCTGGTCTCGGGGTCGACGGCACGCCCGGACGCCGACGCCGTCATCTGTGAGAGCACGTATTCGGACGTCGAACACGAGCCCCGAAGTGCGATCGAACGACGGTTCGTCGAGAGCATCCGGACGACCGTCTGGGAGGGCGGGACGGTCGTCGTGCCCGCGTTCGCCATCGGCAGGACCCAGGAGATGCTGCTGATCTGTGCGGCCAACGACGTCGACTGTTACGTCGACGGGATGGGAAAGCGAGTGACCGAAACGCTCCGATCACATCCCGAGTTCGTCCGGGACGCGGCGGCGCTCCGCCGCGCGAAGTCGAACGCCCGCTTCGTCGACGGCCGCGACGGACAACGGAACCGCATCGCGGATCAGAATACGGTGATCGTGACGACGAGCGGGATGCTCTCCGGCGGACCGGCGATGACGTACGTGCCGGCGATCCGATCGAACCCGACGAACAAGATCGCGCTGACCGGCTATCAGGTCGAGGGGACGCCTGGACGCGAACTGCTAGAGACCGGCCGTGCCGAGATCGACGGGCGAGTGATGCCGATCAGCGCGCGGGTCGAGCGATACGATTTCTCCGCACACGCCGACCGCGGTGGGCTGTTAGACCTGCTCGGATCGTACCGGGACGTACCGATCCTCGTGAACCACGGGGACCGGTGTGAGGCCTTCGCTGGCGAACTCACAGAGCGGGGACACCGGGCGTCAGCGCCCGCAGTCGGGGAGACCGTGACGCTCTGATACTGTCGGACGCAGGTCCGTAGAAGATTTTGTCACACGGATGGCGGACGTCGTCCAACAGTTGTGTCCGACAGTACGAGCGGCCGGCGATTACGCCGCGTCGGCGTCGTCGCTCGACTCCTCTCCCTCGTCGGTCAGTTCCTCTGTGCGGAGGTCCGCGCTCGCTTCTCGCACTTCACGCATCACGCTGGAAATGCGCTCTTCGGCCTCCAGTTCCTCCTCAACGGAGAGATCGACGCCCTCGACTTCGAGCAGGAACTTCGCAATCTCCGTCACCTCGTACATTAGCTCGTCGAGTTCCTCGGCGGTGAAGAATCCCGACATCGCGCCGTAGAGGAACGTCGCCCCCGACTTCCGGATCTTGTCTTCGAACGACGAGCGGGCCTGATTGACCGCCTGCGGCGTGTACGTGTCCGTCATAAATGGAACGAGTTCCGGGAGATTCTCGCCGATCTTGGTCATCTCGACGCCCGTCTCGGTCCGAAAGTCCGCACACAGTCGGGCGATCGCCCACTCGCGTGCGGTGATGTAGGTCCGATCCCGGAGGAAGTCGTTGACGCGGTCGTACTGCGCGCCGTCGACCTTCTTGAACCGTGCGTACTTGCGGACGTCGGCCGGCGTTTCGGTCTCGTCGCCAACCGCCCCCGCAGACGCGGCATCCGATTCGGGGCCATCTGCGTCGCTATCGGCGCTTGTATCGTCTGTATCCGCCGAGTCGATGTCGGCGTCCGGTTCGGCATCGGCCCCGGACTGGACGCTGGCGTCGTCGCTCTCGCTCGATTGGTCCGACCGCGAGGCCGACGCGTCGACGTCGGTCCGCGGCGCGTCGGGCCTCGACGCCTCGGCGTCGTCGTCTTCCATACTGCCGCGTGTCGCCCCGACGCAAAAAAGCGTTCTGTCGGCGAAAACCGGATGATATGTCCGGATCGAAACAAGGAAAAAGATCATTTCAGATAATGGGTGAATGAAATTTCACCGCGCCTTTTTCAATCACAGTAAAGTCCAATAGAGTGCCGGGGTGGAAACTCGGCGAGGTGCCGTCCGGTGTTGGTGCCTCTGCACCGGGCGGTTTAGCGCACTGCTGTTTACTACGATCCGACTCCGATTATCGGCGGTCAAAACATCTGAGCGCCTGCTCACCGCGTGACGGGAATCAGGTTGGCAGAACTGTTTTCAACGCTGATAGAAAACAATGGATCGTGACACGACAGACGGCCAACCATATCGAGATCGAGGACGGGGCGCTCAAGGCTATCGCCAACGAGACGCGTCTCCGGGTCGTAGAGTGTCTCGGTGCGGCCGTCGAAGACGGACGGTACGGAACCTGCCGCTTCTCGGAATTGATGGACGAGGTTGGGCTGACCGACAGCGGACAGATGACGTATCACCTCAACAAACTCCGCGAACAAGGTTACGTCGAACGGACCGACGACGGGTACCAACTCACGCTCCGGGGGTTGCGAATCTACCAGTTCGTCCGATCGGGCGTGTTCGAACAGGGTCCGACGCTCGGTCCCTTCGAGATCGACCTCGTCCATCACAAATGCGGGAATCCGCTGTCGATCTACTACGAGGAGCAGCGGCTGTACGGGATGTGTGAGACCTGCGACGAACTCATCGGCGTCAATCCGGTCCAGCCGAGCGCGTTCGATCCGACGGATCCGGAATCGCTCGAAGAGGCGTATCGACAGCGGTTCTGGATGGACAACTTCGCGATGACGCAGGGGTTCTGTCCCTACTGTGGCGGCGGTGTGCGGTCGACGATCGATTACCGACCTACGGCGGCCGTCCCCGAGGACGCACAAGGCGAGGATCCGGCGATCACGTTCACGTGCCACATATGTAACTGGTTTATCAACACGACGATCGAGTTTCCGGGCTATCTCCACCCCGCAGTCGTCTCGTTCTGCTACGACCACGGCCTCGATATCCGAGCGCACAATCCGTTGAACGTGCCGCTAGAGGTCCCGCAGTACGTCGTCCAATCCGAGGATCCCTGGCGCGTCGCCGTCACCTACGCCTACGAGGGAGACGCGATCACGCTCACCTTCGACGAGGAGTTGACGGTCCACGACGTGACCTCCGAGACGGACGTCGAGTCGCCGTCGGGGGCGTAGGGTACACCCGACGATTTTTCTACTCCGGCGACGACATCCGGGCGTATGAGAATTCTCTTGGGCATCGGCGGCGCCGATGACTCTCTGCAGGCGCTGGCGCGGACGGTCGAACGCGCGGTCGAGGCGGGCGACGAACTGACTGTCGCGATCATCGACGAGGGAGGCACAGAGCGCTCTGTCGAGGAGATCGAATCGGCCGTGACGGAGACACTCGAGGAGAACGGGGTGGACGCCGAGATCCGCTACGTCGCCGGCGATCCGGGAAGCAAACTCGTCGACGTCGCCGAGTCCGAGGGGTACGACCGCATCGTCCTCGGTGGGGGGACGACGAGCCCGATGGGGAAGATCCAACTAGGAAGCACCGCGGAGTTCGTTCTGTTGAACTCCCACGTCAGCGTCACGCTCGTCCGATGAGCCGAAATCGCCGCTATCCAGACGAGATCGCAGGCCCCTTCGAGAGCCCGCCGGTCACGTTCGAAGATCGGGACGGGCGCGAGATAGAGATCCGCGCGCACGACGGCAGCGACGAGGAGTACGAGGCGCTCGCGTCGATGTACGACGCGTTCGACCCCGCCGACCGCGCCCAGGGGATTCCCCCGAGCGAGGAGCGGCGCATCCGCGAGTGGCTCGACAACATCCTCTGTGTGGAGTGTCTGAACGTCGTCGCGTGGGACGGCGATACGGCCGCGGGCCACGCTACGCTCGTCCCCGACGGCGACGCCTACGAACTCGCGATCTTCGTCCTCCAGGCGTATCAGGAGGCCGGGATCGGCACGCACCTGATGAAGGGACTGCTCGGGTACGGCGCGGAGTCCGGCGTCGAGAAGGTGTGGCTCACCGTCGAGCGGTGGAACAAGGCCGCGGTCGGCCTCTACAAGAAGATCGGCTTCGAGGTCAGCGACTCCGAGAGCTTCGAGATGGAGATGGGTATTCGCCTCTCCGATGGGAGCGACGAGGGCGGATAACGTCCCGATTCAGACCGACAGAACAGGCTGACTGGCGTACAGCAGGACGTACTCGGCAGCCTTCGCGAGCACTTCGCCGGGGTCGCCCGAGAGTGGTTCGCGCGGCACGACGAGGAAGTCGGCGTCGAGTTCCTCGGCGGTGTCGAGAACGACGCTGCCCGGATGACGGAGCTTCATCTTCGTCGAGAAGCCGTAGGCGACGGACGTCGACAAGGAGACGCCGTAGTCGTCGGCGATCCGTTCGGCCGTCTCGGTGATCGCCTGGCCGTCGGCGGCGACCTCCGTTTCGTCGACGATACCGTCTTCGATCGCCTGAACGACGTCCTCACCGAGCACGTGGACGACGTGGACCGTCGCGTCGTACTCGGCGGCGATGGCGGCGGCGTGTGCTACCGCCTCGGTCGACTCCTCGCTTGCATCCACCGGGACGAGCACGAGGTCGACGGACAGCGGCCGGCGTTCGGTCATACCCGCACCTGCGGCGTCCGACGGCAAAAATCCTCACTTCGACGGTCGTCAGCGAGCACCGCCGCGGCGGACGTGAGTCCCCCACCGAACTGCCGAGCCGTCGGGATTTATGCCGAGCGAACGTGAACCGTCGGCTATGTTCGAGACGATCGTCATCGCCACCGACGGCTCCGAGAGCGTCAGGCGGGCCGTCGACGTGGCGCTGGACCTCGCCGACCGCTTCGACGCCGAGGTACACTGCCTGTACGTCGTCGACGAGGGCGACGTGGCGTCCTCTCCGGAGCGTCTCCGCGACGAGATGCAGGACGCGCTCGTCGAGCGGGGCGAGGAAGCGATCAACGAGGTCAGAGAGTCGACCGACCGCGACGTCGTCACCGCGATCAAGGAGGGCCACCCACCGTCGGTAATCGACGAGTACGCCCGGAACGTCGACGCCGACGTCGTCGCGATGGGAACGCGGGGCCGACACGGCGAGAATCGCTTCCTCATCGGCTCGGTCGCAGAGCGCGTCGTTCGGACGTGCCCGATTCCCGTCCTCACCGTCCGCCAACTCGCCGCCGACGAAGGAGAAGACGAGTTGACGGGCACGCCGGAGATGGGCTGACTAGCACGCCGGAGATGGGCTGACTAGCACGCCGGAGATTGGCTGACTAGCACGCCAGAGATGGGCTGACGGGCGCGAGCCACGGGGGCGGAGAACCGCATCCAGGCACCTGGCCCCGGAACCACGCCGGTTTTCACCCGGGCACCCCTGGTGTGGGCTATGGACGACGAACTCATCGACAGCGCGAGCCTCTCGCTCCCGCGGAAGTCTCAGCTCCCCGGAACCGGCTTTTTCTACCCCGACTCGCTGGACGAAGACCGGACCGAAGAACGCGTCGCCGAGGCCGTCGACGGGGCCGAAGCCGTCGTGATCGCGGACACCGACGCCGACGGTCTGGGCTGCGTCGCGCTGCTTCGCGAGATGTACGACGCGACGCTGGAGTGGGCGACGTTCGAATCCGACGTCGCAGCGCGCGTCGAGCGCTGGGAGCGCGACGTACCTGTCGACGCGGAAGACGAGGACGGAGAAGAGGACGAACCGCCGCGCTCGACCGTCGCCCTAGTCGGTGCGGGGCCGTACTCGCTGGACGAGGCGCTCGAAAACGTCGCCGAGTACGCGCCCGATGGAATCGATCTCTACGTCTGTGACCTCTGCCCCGACGAGTACGCGTGGATCGAAGACGAACTCGCCGCTGCGAGCGACCTCGCGGCGTCGGTCGCGTGGTACGACCACCACCAGTGGGACGACGAGACGATGGCTGCGGTCCGCGAGGCGGGCGTCGACCTCGTCGTCGGCGAGTCCGACGAGGAGTGTTCGACCGACGTGACGCTTCGTTCGCTCGACTACGACTTCGACGAGCAGTGGGTCGAACTCGCGGCGGTCACGCGTGATCACGACCTCTGGCAGAAAGAGGATCCCCGCAGCGACGACCTCGCGGACTACGCCTACTGGGTCAGCCCCGAGGAGTACGTCACCGTCGTCGGCACGTTCGGCGTCGACCTCCCTGAGATCGTCGAGCAGTACATCGAACTCCGCCGCGTCGAGAAACAGGAACTGATCGAGGCCGCCGTCTCCAGAGCCGAGATGAAGCAGGTCGGCCCCTGGACGGTCGGCGTCACCTACGGCCGCTGCTCGCAGAACGAGGTCGCCGAGGCGCTCCGCGAACAGGGTTCCGACGCCGCCGTGATCGTCAAGCCCGCCGGCAGCGCGAGCATCCGCGGCTCGGAGGGATTCGAGTTAGCGCACGAAGTCGCTGGCAAAGTAAACGGCGGCGGCCACCCGCGCGCCGCCGGCTGCAAGCCCGACATCTACGACGATATGCTCGATTACGCGCACCACTGGACGACGCAGGGAGCGACCACGAAACGCGTCATCCTCCGGGCGTTCGAGCGCGTCGCCGACGAGGTCGCAGCGGAGAGTGAGGAAGACACGGCGGACGACGGGAGCGATGCCGACGAGAGCGACGCCGACAGGAGCGAAGCGGACGAGGGCGAGTAGCGGAGTCCCGATTCACGGGGGTGCGAGTACAGAACTGCAGAAAAAGCGGAGTTTCGGTGCCGACGGTCCGAGCGCTCGCTATTCGACGTCTTCGACCGGCTCGGCGCCGCCGGGCTGGACGCCCGTCTCGGTCTCCTCGCCGACGACCCACTTATCGGAGTAGCTCTCGCCGCACGCGCAGTGCGCGTAGGCGTGGATGACGTCGCCGTGAGCGTAGAGGCCGCCCACTTCCTCGTTTTGAGCCTCCGAGAAGGCGAAGATGAACTCGACCGCGTGGTCCTCGTCGTCGCCGTCGTCGGCCGGACACTCGCCGCCGTCGAGGTTTCGGGAGATGTGCCCGCGCTGGTCCATCGCGCCGCGGGCGAATTCCATCGCGTCCATTCCGGTGCCGGCGGCGAACGCGCGTCGGCCGTCGTCGCCGGGAACGACGAGCACGTAGCCCGAATCGACCGTCTCGCCCATCTTCGGAAGCTTTCCTTGGCTGTCGAGATACTCGTCGGTGAGAAACAGCGCGACGTCCTCGTGGCGCTCACCGGCGAGGAAGTCTTCGAGTTGGCTCATAGCGTCGAAAGGCCGTCGAACGATAAAAGCCGCGTGAAATCCGGTGCCGCAATAGCGTCGTCACCCCCACAGTCCCCTCAGTGTCTCGTCGCCCGCGCTTCGCGGACGTCAGCCCCGTCGCGGACTTTGTCTTCGCAGTTCGGACAGACGCGTGGGTGCTCCATTCCGTTCGGCGCGAATACCCGGACGTACTCCGCGGTGACGAACGAGCCGCAGTTCTCGCAATTCGGCATCGACCCGAAGTTTGTATTGAATCAAAATAATATTTAGGGAGTAACATATTATACCTGAAAATTTCGGATAGCCGCTTCGGCACGACGGGTCGACCTCGCGCACGTCCGAGCCGAAGGCGTATCTGAGAGACGGGAGAGTTCTGTCCGACAGTATCAACAGAGGGCGGCAATAGCATCGAGCGATTCGACTTCGTAGGTGGGGTCGGCGACGAGTTCGTACTCCGTGCGGTGCGGGCGGCGGACGAACGCTGAATCGACGCCCGCGCGGTTCGCGGCCACGATGTCGACGTTGCTGTCGCCGACGTAGAGGACGCTCTCGCCGCCGATTTCCTCGATCGCCGATTCGAGGTAGTGCGCCGAGGGCTTCCGGCGGCGGAACCCTTCGACCGACGGCTCGCGTCCCGTCGCGAGCGTGAACAGTTCGTGGAGTTCCCAGTGGTCGACGATGGTCTCGATCGTTTCGTGTTGGTTGTTGCTGACGACGCCGAGCGTCCGGTCGACGTCGTAGAGGGCGTCGACGTCCGCGTACAGCGTCTTCTCGCCCCGTTCGATAGCCGCTCGCTGGGCTGCCGCGGCGTTGGCTTCGTGCCGCGGCCAGAACGTCTCGTGATCGAGGTCGAAGAGCGAACACACCGCGCGGATGCGCGAGAGGCCGCCGTGGATGACGGCGTCGACGGCCTCCGTCGTGGGTTCGACGTCGAACTCGGCGAACGCCGCTCGGACTGCTGCCCGGTGCACGGCTGTCGGGGTCGGACGGGTCAGCACGCCGTCGTTGTCGAAGAGGATCGCGTCGTACGCCATACACCCTGTCAGAACCGGAGTTTTCAAACGTTTGCTATGAGTTCTCATTTCGGCTCCCGAGCGCTATCGAGACGGCAAGAGCGGCGGCGCTATCTCGGGTCGTCGAGGCTGTCGGCGATGCTGCCGTCGGTGCGGCCGGCGACGCTGTCGTCGAGGCTACCGTCGATGCTGTCGGCGATGCGACCGGCGACTCGGGCGCGAGCGAGACCGTCACGTCGGCGCGCCGCGAACACGTCAGCTGCACTCGCCGCGGCCTGCAGGTCTCGCTCGAAGTCGAGCGCAGGGTAGTCGACGGCCGCGAGCAGCAGCGGTTCGGGTGGTGCCGACGGAACGCCCTCGGGGCCGTCGAGTGCATCAGGGCCGAGGAGTCGTCGCACGTCGTCGAGGTCCCGGGTTCCGGCGGCGACGCTCCGGACGACCGACGCCAGTCGGCGGACGAGTTCCCGGGGGAAGCCACCGGCGGCGACGCGGAGTCTCAGGAACTCGCCGTCGCGGTCGACGTGGATGGAGACGTCGCGGACGGTCCCCCGATCGTCGAGCGTGAGATTGTGAAAGTCGTGTTCGCCGTCCAGTTCCGCCGCAGCGGCCACAGCGCGTTCGTCGTCGAGGTCGGGGGCGTAGAGGTCGTAGACGTACTCGCGGCGGGCGGCGTCGTGCGTCGCGTGGAAGTCCGCCGGCGCGTCTGCGGCCGCCCACGCGCGGACGCTCGCTGGAAGCTCGCTGTTCAGCGCTCGCGGCGTGCACCACGCGGGGCACTCGAAAGCGACCGTCTGCGCCAGCGCGGAGACGCCGGCGTCCGTGCGACCGGCCGCCGCGTAGCTCGTCGGTTTTTTCCGTGCGGTTCGATCGAACACGCCCAGGGAGTCGAGCGCGTCGAAGATGGCATCCTCGACCGTCGGGACCGAGGGCTGGCGCTGGAAGCCGTGGTACGGACGGCCGTCGTAGGCGACTCGGAAGGCGCGCACGTGCCCTGCGCGCTCACTCATCCGCGGTGTCGAACTCGTCCGCCGCGTCGCCGTCGTCCGCGGGAGTGTCGACGTCGTGGTCGCCGGCGTCGGGGGCGTGATAGCTGCTGTCGTCGCCGCGAAGCACTAAGACGGGGATCGTCGCGAGTCTGAGCACGCGCTCAGTCGTACTCCCGAGGAGGTAGCGTTGGAGACCGTGACGGCCGTGGCTGCCCATCACGACGAGGTCCGCGTCGACGGCGTCGATCTGGTCGAGGATCGCCTGGTACGGCGAATCACGGCGGACAGCGGTCTCGACGTCGACGCCGGCCTCGCGGGCACGGTCGGCGACGGCTGCAGCGTGGCGTTCGGCCTCCGCTTCGTATCCGTCGAGCAACGCCTCGGTGTCGAGTCCGGCCGCCGAGAGGCGCGGGACGTCGACGACCGAGAGGACAGAGAGCGTCGCCTCGGTGTCTCGCGCCATCGCGATCGCACGGTCGGCGGCCGCGTCGCTCGGATCACTCCCGTCGACGGGGACGAGGATCGTGTCGTACATACCACATAGACGCGCCAGGGGAGATAAAATTCCACCGCGTGGAGACAGAATCGGGAAGCCGTCGACTCGGGAGTCGGCCCGCGTCAGACGAGGTCGTCGTAGGTCGGCGACGCGCGGTCGCCGGGGAAGGAGTCGACGGGAGCGGTCGTCTGCTCGCCGGAGCCCATATCTTTCACCGTCACCTCGCCGTTCGCGAGGTCCTGTTCGCCGACGATGACGACGGTCTCGGCGTTGATGCCGTCGGCGTAGCCCATCTGCGCGCCGAAGCTCCGATCGGAGACGTCGACTTCGACGACGTTGCCCGCCGCGCGGAGGTCGCGGGCGATCCGTGAAGCCACATCGCGGGTGTCGCCGACAGTCAGGACGTAGTAGTCGGTCGCGAGCGCCTCGTCGGGCCAGACGCCGGCGCGCTGACAGAGCAGCGAGAGCGGGGCGAGCCCGGGCGCGACGCCGACCGCCGGGGTGGGCTGGCCGCCGAAGCTCTCGATGAGGTCGTCGTAGCGGCCGCCGCCGAAGACGGACCGGGATATCTCGCCCGTCGAGTCGAAGCACTCGAAGACGACGCCCGTGTAGTAATCGAGGCCTCGAGCCGTCGTCAGCGACACCTCACAGAACTCGCGCGCGCCGAAGTCCTCGGCGGCCGCGAGGACGTTCCGGAGGTTCTCGACGGCGGCTTCGACGTCGTCGCCGCCGAACGCCGCGATCTCGTCGAGGTCGCCCGTCGCGACCAGGTCGTCGAACTCCTCGGCCTGTTCGTAGGAGAGGCCGGCGTCCGAGAGCAGTCCGAGGTACTCGGTCTCCTCGACTTTCGCGCGCTTGTCGACCGCGCGGATCGCCGCGCGGGTGTCGACGTCGGCGTCGAACGTCTCGAGGAGGCCGCCGAGGATGTCGCGGTGGGAGACGCGGAACTCGAAGTCCTCGCCGGTCAGGCCGAGGTCGGTGAGCGCGTCGGCGGCGAACGCCAGCACCTCCGCGTCAGCTTCGGGGGCCGAAGAGCCGAAGATGTCGACGTTCGTCTGGTAGAACTCCCTGAACCGCCCCTGCTGGACCTGCTCGAAGCGCCAGAACGGCCGCGTCGAGTACCACTTGATCGGCTTCGAGAGTTCCTGTTGCTTGGCGACGACCATCCGCGCGACCGTCGGTGTCAGCTCCGGCGTCAGCGACACCTCGCGGCCGCCTTTGTCCTCGAAGGCGTACAGTTCCTCGACGATCTCCTCGCCGCTCTTGTCGACGTACATCTGCGTCCGTTCGAGCGCGGGCGTCGAGATCTCGCGGAAGCCGTACCGGGCGGCGGCGTCCTCGAGCGTGTCGACGACCTGCCGCCGGGCGGCCATCTCCTCGGGGTAGAAGTCCCGAAAGCCCTTGAGTCGGTCGTACATACCGCGGGTTTCGGCGGTGTCGCGCTTGAAACTGTTGAAGCCGCGCAGGGAGGCGCCGCCGGCCGACGTCGTCACGTCAGGCCGCGATGAGACCGACGCCGACCACGGCGAGTGCGGCTGCGGCGAGCCGGATTCCGAAGGCGTCCTCGCGGAGGAGGACACCGCCGAGGAGCACCGCCACGACCGCCTGCGTGTTGATGATCGGCGACGCGATCGACGCCGGCACGGTCGAAAGCGCCAGCGACGTGATGTGCTCACCGAGCGCGACTCCACCGCCCGCGAGCAGGAACTTCGGCAGCGCGTCGCGGATCGGGACCCACTCGCGGACCGCAAGTGGGAGCACAACCACGAGGACGCCCCCAAGCACCGTCGGGACCCACAGTTCCAGCGGCAGGGCGAGTTCCTGGAGCGCCACCCGCTTGCCGACGTCGCTGAGGGCGAAACAGGCCGCACTCAGGAGGCCGAACTGGGCCGCCCGCGAGGAGGCCGCTTTCCGAATCGGATCCAAGAGCGAGCCGGTGCGGTAGTTCGCCACGTACACCGCGAGCGTCGCGACGACGACGCCCGTGACCTGCAGCGGCGTGAGCCGCTGCTGGAGGAAGATCACCTCGATCGGCAGGACGAACACGGGGACGATCTTGCTGATCGGGGCGACGTAGGAGACCTCACCCGCATCGAGCGCTCGCAGGAAGATCAGAAAGGCCGCCGCGGTCGCGAGGATCGTCCCGAGAACGATCGCGCCCTCGTGCAAACTGAACGACGCGAGCGAGGGCACGGTCGCGGGATCGGTGCGGCGAACCGTGAGCGGGAGATACCACGCGACGGCCGCGGCGTTGATGCCGACCGTCAGGACCGTGCCGGGATACTCCTCGAAGTACTGCTTGAGGGCGAAGATGTACGTCCCCCAGACGAGGGCCGCAGCCAGGGAGTAGCCGATGCCGGGAGAGAGCGAGAACACGTCTCGACGTGGCCGTCATCGGGAGAAATGTGTTCGGATTCCAGCCGGGAGCGTCCCGGGCTACCCGTCCTCGCGGAGTCCGAGAACGTACGACTGGGTGTGGTCGGGGAAGACCGAGTCGACGGCCGAGTGGCCGTGTTCGGCAGCGATCAGAGCCCGAAGTTCGGCTTCGTAATCGCCTTTCGGGATCGTTTCTGAGGGCCCCGTCTCGACGGCCAGCGCCTCGTCGACGACGCGGTCGATAGCGCGCCGTCCCAGGCCGGAGAGCGGCGAGAGGTAATCGACCCCGTGGCGGTCTTCGAGGCTCTGTGCCTGCGCCCGCGAGATCGTCGGCACGCGGTCGTCACGACGCGTCCCGTCGGCGACGGCGTCGACGTCGAGTTCGGCGACCCGTTCGAGCGCGTGCTCGTGCACCCGCTGGATACCGTTCCGCGGGTAGCCGTCCTCGAGCATCTGCGCCGTCGCTTCCTCGGCGACCGACCGATCCAGGTCGACGACCTCGAAGGGATAGCCGAGCCGGTCGGCGGCGGCTTCGGCGTGTTCCCAGTCGTCGGTGACGCCGAAGCAGCCGGTGACGAGCGTCACGTCGTAAAAGGAATCGAGAAACAGCGCGGCGAGCGTGGAGTCTTTCCCGCCGCTGTAGAGGAGCGCGAGGTCCACGAGTCCGCTACCGCCGGCGGATGTCGAAGCTCTTCGATTCGGGCTGGAGCTCCCGGAGCAGGTCTCGCATCTGATCCTCGTCGATGCGGTCCTGAATGCGGCCGCTCTGTGCGAGCGCGACGATCTGTTTTTTCACCGACTCGGCGAAGTCGGGTTTCGACATCTCGACGGCGTTCAGACGCTGCCGCGCACCGTCGGTGAGATACTGCTTCAGCATCGCCTCCTGCTGCGCCTCGGCCCGTTCGCGCGCGGCGTCCTGTGCGGCCTCGTTGGCCTGTCCGCCCTGCTGACCCTCGGCCTGGTCGCGGAGCTCCTGCATCTTCTTTTCGCGCAGTTCCTCCAGTCGGTCGTCGTCGGGGTTTCCACTCATCGCCTTACGATTCCGTCGCGGCGCTAAAAACGGTTACGTCGTTCGGCCTCGACAGTCGTGAGCGAAATTACGCGTAGCGTTCGAGTTCCGGGCGGTCGAGCTCTTCGAGCACGTCGGAGGCGGCGTTGTCGAGGAAGCTCTGACCCTCGCTGGTGATGCGGCGGCCCTGGCCCTTCGCGGTCTCGACGAGGTCTTCCTCTTCGAGCTGCTGGAGGATCTTCCGGATGATCTTCTTGCTGCCGTTGCCGGAGCTGTTGCCGGAGACTCGGTAACGGTTCGAGCCGCGCTTGCGGCCGCCGTACTCCGTCGCGAGGCGGTCGACGCCGATCGGACCCTCTTTGGCGACCTTGCGGAGGAGCGACGCGGCGCGGACGTACCAGAAGTCGTCCTGCTGGGGCGGGAGCTCGCGCGTCTGGCCGGTCTTGGCGTACTCGATCCAGTCGGGCTCCTCGATTCGGTCCGAGAGGCGGTCGGCGACGTCCTCGATGAGGGCGTCGGCCGGAACGTCGTAGACACTTACCATAGGGATCAATTCCCGACGGCGTCGTTTAAAGCCATCGTATCGGGGCTACAGCCCGTGAGACGGAACCTCACTGCTTCGAACCCTCAGCTATCGGCCCCGATGCCGATTCCAGTCCCGATCCAGGCCACGACGACGCCGCCGAGCACGGTCGGGATCCAGTAGACGGCCCCGCGGAAGATGACGACGGCCGCGACCGCGATCGGTTCGGTCACCTGCGGAAGCGGCGCGGCGAGCAGCAGCACCACGAGCACGGTTTCGATGCCGCCAGCACCGCCAGGTAGCGGCGTGACGCCCGCGATCGCCGCGATCGGGACGACGATGAGCGCGATCGAGAGACGGACGTCGACGCCGATCGCGCCGAACGCCAGCCAGAGGGCGACCATCTGACAGAGCCAGCCAGTCGCCGACGCGCCGAGCGCCAGCGCAAGTCCGCGAGGGTTGGAGGCGACGCGTTCGATCGCCCGGAAGAAGCCGTTGATGCGGCGTTCGATGCCCTCGGGCGTCGGCACGGGAACGCGCGGGAGCCAGTCGGCGATCGACCGGATGACCGGCGTCAGCGCGTCGACGACGCGGGATTCGAGGCGGTAGCGACGCTTCCAGCCGACGTAGACGAGCGTGGGCACCGCCAGCGCGAGCACGACGACCGCCCCGAACGCCAAGAGGAGGTTCTCGTTGGCTCCGAGCGCGACCTCCGTGGCGAAGTAGCCCGCCCCGACGAGCGCGATGGTGATCGACGGAACGAAGTTGAGCGTGTCGACGCTGGCGATGGCAGCGAGGCTTCGTTCGTACTCCGCGTCGGCCGCCTGCGAGATGAGATACGCCGTCACGGGTTCGCCGCCGGCCTGGCCGAAGGGCGTGACGTTGTTAGAGAAGGTCGCGCCCGCGAAGACGAGAAACGACGTGAGATACGACAGATCGACGCCGAGGACGTTAAGGACGGTGTTCAGCGCGAGGCTCCAGGCACCGAGCCACGCGAAGATAGCGAGAACGACCAGTGCGACGTAGCCGAGATCGGCCATCGCCAGCGTATTGAGCAGATCGTCGACACCGGCGAAGTAAAACAGGAGTGCGAAAACGCCCACGGTCGCGAGGAAGCCGAGAATCGTGGCGCGAACGTTCTCGCGGGCCATACGTTGCTCGTCGGCGCTTCCGGGCATCAAGCCATCGAAACACCCGACGGTGTGGGAGTCGTTCACGGACGTGGGTTCTGGGGTCACTCCCCCCGGCGTCGTGACGTCGGGTTTTTGCCCACCCGGGGCGGACGACCCCTATGGACGAACGTTCGGCGCTCCGGCGGCTCGCGGCTTCGCTCCCGGCCGCTGGCGACGACGCCGCCGTCGTCGACGGGCTCGTCGTGACGACGGATATGCTCCACGAGTCGACGGACTTTCCGGCCGGGACGACCCGCTACACGGCGGGCTGGCGCGCGATCGGCGCGTCGCTCTCGGACGTGGCCGCGATGGGCGCGTCCGCGACCGCCGCGGTCGCCGCGTACGCCGCGCCGACGCTCGACGAAGCAGAACTCGATGCGTTTCTCGACGGGGCAGTGGACGTCTGCGAGGCCGTCGACGCCGAGTACGTCGGCGGCGACCTTGACACCACGAGCGAGTTCACGGTCGCGACGACGGCGCTCGGCGAGACGGACGCCCCAGTGCCGAGATCCGGTGCGGAACCCGGCGATGTCGTCTGCGTGACCGGCGCACTCGGACGGACTGCTGCCGCCCTCCGGGCGTTCGCCGCCGATAACGCCGAGCGCGGCAACGACCTGTTCCAGTTCACTCCCCGCGTCGCGGCCGGCGTCGCACTCGCACCCCACGTGACGGCGATGATGGACTCCTCGGACGGCCTCGCCCGCTCGCTACACCAACTCGCGGAGGCGTCGGAAGTCGGCTTCGAGGTCTCCTCGGAAGCGGTCCCCGTCCACGACGCGGTCGAGGCGTACGCCGCGGACGCGGCTGATAGATGGGAGATGGCGACGACCGTGGGTGAGGACTTCGAACTCGTCTGTACGTTGCCGGCCGAAGCCGTCGACGCTGCGAAGGTGGCGTCGCCCGTCCCCTTCACCGTCGTCGGCGACGTCACCGAAGGTGGTGTTCTGGTGGACGGCGAACCGCTGGCCGACGAGGGCTACACTCACGGGTGAACGGGTCGGATCCGCGACGTATCTGCGATTCTCGCCCGATCAGATCACGCTGAAATCAGACCGCCATCACTTCGATCGGCACGAGGAGGAAACAGAGCGCGCCGAGCGCGAAGGTGGCGATCCCGACGAGCACTCGCGGCGTGTCGAGCGGCGAGTCGTCGATCGGATCCGCCGGTCCTTTGAACGCGATCACGGCCGAGAGCAGTCCCCAGAACGCCCACAGTCCGACCGATTCGTTCAGCGCGTAGCCGAGTCCGTAGTGGAGGTACGCGGCGAGTCCGAACAGGACGGCGGGCACGAGAGCCGCAACGCGCTCTTGGGACTCTCCGAGCATCGCACGCAGAACGTGCCCTCCGTCGAGTTGCCCGACCGGAAGCAGATTCAGCACGGTGAAGAACATACCGACCCAGCCGCCGATGATGACGGGGTTGACCGCGACTGCCGGGTCGGCGTACTCGGTCGGTTCGCCGAGGAGTCCCGCGAGGAGGTTCAAAAGCGGCGGATTGTTGAACACGATGACCTGCCCGCTCCCCTGGAGCGCCCACGGCGGCACCTCGATCGGTGGGAGTGTGAGGCCGACCGCGGTGACGACAACTGTCGCCGCCAGGCCGGCTAGCGGCCCCGCGACGCCGATATCGAACAGCGTCTTCCGGTCCGGCATCTGCCCGCGCATTCGGATGACTGCGCCGAGCGTCCCGAAGGGAAAGATGAAGGGAATCACGTAGGGGAGAGACACGTCGACCCCGTGGTACCGTCCCAAGGCGTAGTGGCCGAGTTCGTGGGTCGCGAGCACGCCGAGGACGGCCGCCGTGAAGGGCCAAGCCCGGAGCACGAGGAGCGGATTCGCGAGCACGTCCGAGAGCGGGATGTAGTACCACGTCAGCGCGCCCACCAGAAGCGTCGAAATGATTGTCGCGAAGAAGAGCCCAAGGTTCTTCCAGGGGACGCCGTCGACGCCGTTCGTCACGGGGCGTGCGACGACGACGTCTTGGCGGTTGTCCCGCGTCGTCGACACCTGCACCTCGTAGCCCGCCTCGCGGAACGGCTCCCACACCTCACGGACAAGCATCCGCTCGGGGACCAACGACTGGCCGTAAAAGAGCACGCGGTCCCCGTCGCGTCGGGTCTCGTGGAGATGAAACACCGACTGGAGGTCGTCGACCGGCGGCTCCGCCGCCGAATCGGGGGAATCCATCACGACGTGATATGGCGTACAGTCGGATAAACTCCCCGACGGAAGGGAGTCGTGCGCGGAGCGTCGAGACTACTCGGTGATCGACGAAAGGGGGAGAGAATGGGGACGTTTGTCGGGCGGTCTACAGCGTGGCACCACGGAACCTACGATCGGACCGGGTTCGTGGGAGCGCGATCGAGGTTACGCCGCGTCCTGTGCAGGTTCGATACGCCACGTGGTCGCGCTCGTATACGACCACTTTTCGACGGTGAGCTCCGAGGCCGAGTCTTTGAGTTTCACCATCAGCGCGCCGATCTCCTTGGGAGAGAGACCGACTTCGTCGGCGATGAACTTCGATTTGAAGTACATCTCCCCGTCCTGCGCCTTGTCCAGCAGGAAGGACTTCAGGCGCTCTTCTTTGGACAGGTCTTCGCCGGTGGCGTCAGTGGAGGGTGTCGCGGTTGCGCTCATTGAGTGTCACCTCACTCACCCCTTGTCGTCGGGGGAGTATATAAAGCGAGGAACGTTGGGGGGAATTCGGCTCGATTCACCGGTAAATCGTCGTCAGACGGTTATTTCAGGACGTGTTCAGTATCTTTTAGACTTTTTAAAAATTGATCTATGTATTTATTTCAATTATTTTTATTCGGAACAATATATGGCTAGAGACCGTCGTTTGGCCCCGGTACGGGAGGAATACGGCGGCAAAAAGATCCGCATAGTGGGAGAAAACCGCGCTCGCGACGAGTCGAACGAGTCAGTAATGCGAACGTATCAGGGTCGGTCGTGGACCCAGAAGTCCTCCTCGACGGTCGTTTCGCGCTTGAAGATCGGAACCTCGTCTTTGAGGCGGTTGATCCCGTCGGAGACGGTCTCGAAGGCCTCCTCGCGGTGCCCGGCGAGGACGACGACGAAGACGATGTCTTCGCCCGTTTCGAGCGCCCCTGTCCGGTGGAAGAGGACGACCTCCTCGACGCCTTCGCGCTCCATCAGTTCCGACTCGATCGTCCGCATCCGGTCTTCGGCGACGCCCTCGTACTTCTCGAAGGTGAGTCGGAGCGTCTCCGGGTCCTCCTCGTCGTCCTTGGCGCGGACCCGACCCGTGAACGTCGCGATGGCCCCCGCACGGCCGGCCCGCGGCGACGCCTTCACCTGTTCGACCAGCGTGTCTAGCGTCACGTGCGGTTCGGCGTCCGCGAGAGCGTCGATGACAGCCTCGACGTCGACGTCGTCAACGGTTTCGGCTTCGATAGCGACGTTTTCTGCTTCCTCGCCACCGAGCGCAACAGTCGGGAACCTCGTGTCGGGAGCACCCGTGAGGAGAGCGTGGTCGTACTGTGGCGCGAGATCGTCGAGCACGTCTTCGAGGCTCCGTCCCTCGCCCGCAGCGGCCCAGACGCCGTCGCCACTGATTTCGTACGCCGCATCCGTCCCATCTGGGCGTCCTTGAAAGCTCGAACGGACCGACACGTCCGCCTGCGACTGCCCGAATTCGCCCGGCTGCTGCTCGACGAGGGCGACACGGCCATCCAAGTGCGGTGCAACGCGTTCACACAGGGCGAGCGCGCCGGGTCCAACGACTCCGAGTACCTGCATACTCCGAATTCGGGGCGGGAAGCGGCTTTATCCTGTCGGCTACAGTGCTGCAAGTGGCGGGGCGACCCGCGGCCGGCGTCACTCGCTCGCGGCGCTGCGGCCCCGCGTACGCGGTTGACAACCCTTAAGCCCGGTTCGCGGCAACGTCGGTGCAATGAGAGTCGTCGTCTCCATCGGTGGGAGCGTGCTCGCTCCGGACCTCGACGCCAGGCGCGTCGAGGGCCACGCAGCGGTCGTCGAGACACTCGCGGAGGAAGGCTGTGAGATCGGCGCCGTCGTCGGCGGCGGCGGCGTCGCGCGCGATTACATCGGCGCGGCCCGCGAGCTGGGAGCCAACGAGGTCCAGTTGGACCAGATCGGCATCGACGTCACCCGAATCAACGCCCGATTGCTCATCGCCGCACTCGGTCCCAGCGTCGATCCGAAAGTCGCCCACGACTACGAGGACGCCGGCGACGCGATCCGGCGCGGCGACGTCTCGGTGATGGGCGGCGTGATGCCCGGGCAGACGACCGACGCTGTCGCGGCGGCCCTCGCCGAGTACGTCGGAGCAGACCTACTCGTCTACGCGACCAGCGTCGACGGCGTCTACAGCGCCGACCCCAGCGCCGCCGCCGACGCCGAGAAGTACGAGCGGTTGACCGGTGGGGAACTGGTCGACGTGATCGCCCCGATGAGTCGCGATGCCGGCGCGTCGGCCCCCGTCGATCTGCTGGCTGCGAAGCTCATCGAACGCGCGGAGATGCGGACGATCGTGCTCGACGGAACCGACCCCAGTCGGATCGAGGACGCCGTCCTCCGCGGCGAGCACACCGGAACCGACATCGTCCCGACGGGCGTCAAGGGCGAACCGAGCTACTGGACGCAGCGATAACCGATGAGCGAAGACAGAGAGACGCAAGACGCAGACGACGCGAGTGCGGAGCCGAAGCGCGCCTTCTGGGCCGACGAGGTCGCAGACGAGATCGAGGCACGCGATCCCGAGGATCCGATCGTGATCAAAGGCGGCGTCTCGCCCTCCGGCGTCGCCCATCTCGGGAACTTCAACGAGATTATGCGGGGTTACTTCGTCGCCGCAGTGCTCCGCGAGCGCGGCCACGAGGTCCGACAGGTGTTCACAAGCGACGACCGCGACCCGCTCCGGAAACTCCCCCGAAAGCTCGCCGACACGGACGGGAACATCGTCGGTCTCGGCGACGTCGACGCCGGGGCACTCGGCCGGAACCTCGGGCGGCCGTACACCGACATCCCGGACCCGTTCGGGGAGTCGGAGTCCTACGCCGCCCACTTCGCGGCGCTGCTGAAAGCCGACGCCGACCGCCTCGGCGTGCCGGTCGAGATGCTCTCGAACACCGAACTCTACGAAGACGGCACCTTCGACGAGGTCGTCGAGCACGTCCTCGAACACGCCGACACGGCGCGGGAGGTGCTCTCGGAGTACCAGGCGAAGGTCGACGCCGACTACGTACCGTTCAACCCCATCTGCGAAGAGTGCGGGAAGATCACCGAGAGGGTCACGTCGATCGACCTCGACGCCGGCACCGTCGACTACGTCTGCACCGATATGACCGTCGGCGACGAGACCATCGAAGGCTGCGGCCACGAGGGCACGGCGACGTTCCGCGAGGGGAAGCTCCCCTGGCGCTTCGAGTGGCCCGGCCAGTGGCAGGTGCTCGGCGTCGACTTCGAGCCGTTCGGCAAGGACCACGCGGAGGGGTCGTGGCCGTCCGGCGAGGACATCGCCCGCAACGTCCTCGGTATCGAGCCACCCGTGCCGATGGTCTACGAGTGGTTCACGCTCAACGGCGAGGCGCTGTCGTCCTCGCAGGGCAACATCGTCACGGTCCCGGAGATGCTCGACCTCCTCGAACCCGAGGTGCTCCGGTACTTCTTCGCGCTCAATCCCCGGAAGGCCCGGGACCTCGACATCTCCCGATTGGATCAGCTCGTCGACGACTTCGATCGCTTCGAGCGGGCGTACTTCGGCGACGTCGACGACGAGACGCTGACGGCGTTCGCCGAGCGGGCGTACCCCTTCGTCGTCGACGAAGTGCGCGAGGACCGCGTCCGGCTTCCCTACACGTTTGCGGCCGTCCTCGGGATGACCGACGACCGCGACCTCCGGGTCCGCATGGCCGAAAACGAGGGCTTCTTCGACGACGACAC